>Ga0315338_1000362_pt1 | contig 118802 bp, 112 predicted proteins | sample ASW8metaG_FD_204518 | JGI IMG/M metagenome (GOLD analysis project Ga0315338, IMG submission 204518) | Ammonia-oxidizing marine archaeal communities from Monterey Bay, California, United States - ASW #8 | ecosystem: Environmental > Aquatic > Marine > Coastal | place: USA: California | collected...
AACGTAAATTGGATGAAAAGCCATGAAATTCGCATGGTGTCATCTACTTTTGGCGACAGATCAGATGATGTGAAGCCAATCATTCAGGCGGGAAGCTCCGATAGCGCCGCGCTGGATGCAGTTTTTGAAGTCCTGGTGCGGGCGGGTCGAAGCGCTCCCATGTCGAAAACCATGCTGATTCCGGAAAGCTGGGCGAACCGGCCTTCCATGCCGCCAAAGCATCAGGCGCTTTACGCCTATTGTAATTCGGTGATGGAGCCATGGGATGGTCCGGCTGCAATTTGTGCAACGGATGGCCGCTGGGTTATTGCAGGGATGGATCGCAATGGATTGCGGCCTCTTCGCTATACGATCACCGGCGATGGAATGCTTGTAGTGGGCTCGGAAACTGGCATGGTTCCGGTCGAAGAGTCAAAAATTGTCCGTAAAGGCAGGGTTGGTCCGGGGCAGATGATCGGTGTGGATCTGCAGAAGGGAACATTTTACTTCGACGGCGAGCTCAAGGACAAAATGGCGTCGGCGCAGCCTTTTGATAAATGGATCGAGAATATTGTTCATTTGGCAGAAACCTTGGGGGATGCCAAAGAGGATCGCCGGTTTGATCGCAAGGAACTCCGGCAGCGTCAACTTTGCTCTGGCTGGAGCATGGAAGATCTGGAACTAATCCTGCAGCCCATGGTCGAGGACGGGAAAGAAGCTATCGGTTCCATGGGGGATGACACACCACTTGCGGTTTTGTCCAAACAATACCGGGGACTGCATCATTATTTCCGCCAACGGTTCAGTCAGGTCACCAATCCGCCCATTGACAGTTTGCGCGAGCGCCGGGTGATGACCCTTAAAACCCGGCTCGGCAACCTCAACAACATCCTTGATGAAGATAAAAGTCAGGCCGAAATTCTATCGTTAGAATCTCCCGTACTTACCAACGGTGAGTTTGAAGCCATGCAAGCCTATATGGGCGATGGGGCACAGGTTATTGACTGTACGTTCAAGGTGAGCGAGGGAGCAGAGGCACTGACATCCGCCCTCAAACGCATTCGGGAAGAGGCAGAAAATGCGGTTCGCGGCGGTTGCGCTCATCTGATCCTGAGTGATATGGGAACAGATGCCGATAATGCGCCGATCCCGTCTATTCTGGCGGCTGCAGGTGTGCATACGCATCTTGTCAACGAAGGCCTGCGGACATTTACGTCGATCAATATTCGGACAGGAGAATGTCTGGACGTGCAGTATTTCGCAGTACTGATTGGCGTCGGCGCGACGACAATCAATGCATATTTGCTACAGGAATCCATTGCAGACCGTTATGACCGGGGATTGTTCCCAGGACTGGATTTGAAAACATGCTTGGCCCGCGCCAAGGATGCTGTCGATCAGGGCTTGCTGAAAGTCATGTCGAAAATGGGTATTTCGGTCATCAGTTCCTATCGCGGCGGTTATAATTTCGAAGCCTTGGGTTTGTCACGGGCGCTGGTTGCCGAATTCTTCCCGGGCATGCCCTCGCGTGTTTCCGGCATTGGCCTGCCTGGTATTCAGCACAAAGTGTTGGAGCAGCATGAAAAAGCGTATCGCGAGAATGTCATCAGCCTACCGGTTGGCGGTCTTTATCGCAACCGGGCCTCGGGTGAAGTTCATTCCTTTGACGGCGAATTGGTTCATATGCTTCAAACCGCTGTGGAGAAGGACAGCTATTCCCTGTATAAAAAATATAGCGACGGTATGCGTGAAATGGCGCCCGTTAATCTCCGCGATCTTCTGGATTTTAAATCCGACCGGGCTCCTATTTCTATCGATGAGGTGGAAAGCATTACGGAAATTCGCAAGCGCTTTGTGACGGGTGCCATGAGCCTTGGCGCGCTGAGCAAGGAGGCCCATGAAACGCTGGCCATTGCCATGAACCGTATCGGTGGGAAATCGGACAGTGGTGAAGGTGGCGAAGATGTCAGCCGGTTTAAACCTCGCCCAAATGGCGACAATGCGAACTCTGCCATCAAGCAGATCGCGTCGGGCCGTTTTGGGGTGACAGCGGAATATCTTAATAATTGTGAAGAGATTGAAATCAAGATCGCGCAAGGCGCAAAGCCGGGCGAAGGCGGTCAGCTTCCGGGCTTTAAAGTCTCTGAGATGATTGCCAAACTCCGGAATTCAACGCCGGGTGTGACCCTGATTTCACCGCCGCCCCATCATGATATTTACTCGATCGAAGATCTCGCACAGCTTATTTACGATCTGAAACAGATCAATCCCGAAGCCCGGGTTTGCGTGAAGTTGGTGGCAGAAGCCGGTATTGGTACGGTTGCGGCCGGTGTTGCCAAGGCAAAGGCCGATGTGATCATGATTTCCGGTAATTCCGGCGGTACGGGCGCGAGCCCGCAGACATCGCTTAAATATGCCGGTGTTCCGTGGGAAATGGGTCTGCCGGAAGTCAATCAGGTTTTGACCCTTAACAAACTTCGCCCGGGCGTCTTGCTGCGGGTTGATGGCGGTATGAAAACCGGCCGGGATATCCTCATCAGCGCCCTTATGGGCGGAGAGGAATATGGTTTGGGTACTGGGGCTTTAGTGGCGCTCGGCTGTATTCTGGTGCGACAATGTCATTCGAACACATGCCCTGTGGGCATTTGTACGCAGGATGAAACCTTGCGTAAGAAATATGAAGGTAATGCCGACAAGGTTGTCAACCTGTTCAGCTTCCTCGCAGAAGAAGTTCGCGAGTTGCTGGCCGAGCTTGGCTATCGGTCCCTGCAGGACATCATCGGGCGCAGCAGCTTGCTATCGCAGGTAAGTCGTGGTTCTGCCCATCTGGATGATCTGGATTTGAACCCGCTCCTGGCTGAAGCAGACGCTGGTGATAATCCCCGATATTGCATCAACGATGGACCTGTCCCTGTGCCTGAGACTCTGGATGCCCAGATGATCATGGATGCGGCAAGTGTTTTTACCAAAGGTGGTGAAAAGAAGCAGCTTGCCTATAGCATTCGCAACACGCACCGGGCTATTGGCACTAAATTATCGTCTCATATCGTGCGGGAGTTTGGCATGACCGGGCTTGAGCCGGGCCATATCACGGTCCGGCTGCGCGGCTCCGCGGGTCAATCTCTTGGTGCCTTTGCGGTGCAGGGCATAAAACTGGAAGTTCTCGGCGATGCTAACGATTATTGTGGCAAGGGATTATCTGGTGGCACCATTGTGGTGCGACCTTTAACCTCCAGTCCGCTTAAATGGAACGACAACGCAATTATCGGCAACACCGTGCTTTATGGCGCCACGTCAGGTGCGCTGTATGCTGCCGGTCAGGCCGGAGAGCGGTTCGCGGTTCGCAACTCAGGCGCCACCTCGGTGGTGGAAGGTTGTGGGACCAATGGCTGCGAATATATGACGGGCGGAACGATCGTCATTCTTGGGTCGGTCGGTGATAATTTTGGTGCGGGGATGACAGGTGGAATGGCCTTTATCTATGATGCCGATGACACACTCCCCACCAATATTAATGATGAGAGCGTTGTTTACCAGCGGATCGCGTCCGACTATTGGGCTGATATGTTAAAATCAATGGTCGCTGAGCATGCGGAACAAACACAGTCGCCATTGGCTCAGTCTTTGGTTGCTGATTGGGATTGGGAGTTGGATAAATTCTATCAGGTTTGCCCGAAAGAGATGTTGAACAAGCTATCTCATCCGTTAAGCGATGCCGATGAGGAAGAAGAGCAGGAATCGGCCTAAGATTTTTTATCAAAGAGCTAGGAAAAAGCCGGGCGCATTGCGATCCGGCTTTTTCATGGGGATTTCTTGCCGTGTTAGAGGTAAAAAAGCCCTTCTGAAACGCAAGGAAATACTGATAAATTAATATATTTCAACAGCTTAAAATTCTCCGACTAGTGGCCCCGCATTTGCATATTTAATCTTGAAACATACTTGGGCAGTTGCCCCAACTCGGAGACAAGATATGTCAAATACTTCCTTTGCGGCGTCAAGTGACGCTTTTTCGGCGGGTGCTGTCCCTGCGGACGACATCATTAATAGTGACCATGTCAAATGGGCGGCGCGGCGGTTCATTCTGATTTATGGGGATGATGCTCCAGAGGTTGCCTCGAACCATGTCCGTCGGCTTGACGCGAGGGGGAAATTACGCACGGCGGAAATGTTTGCCCGTGTTCAGGAGGAATGCGCCCGGTTGTTGAAAAAAAGCGAAATGCTTCGGAAATTTACGGTCAATTAAATTCCTGACCGCCTATTGGGTCCGTGATCGCCAATTTTTTTTGATTTTAGGGAAAGATACTGTTCTCCAACAGAGGGCCATGGGGTATGTTCGGCCCCATGAGAACACTCTATCATTTCTGGATATCTCCCGCATCGCGCAAAGTTCGGTTGGCTCTTGCTGAAAAGGGCCTGAAATTTGATTTGCGCATTGAAAAACCATGGGAACGACGCGATCGGTTTATGGCCATCAACCCGGCAGGCGATGTCCCTGTCCTCGTTGATGAAAACGAGGCTATCCTGATCGGCTGTCAGGCCATTTGTGAATATCTTGAAGAAGTCTACGAAGATGTGCCTCTCATGCCCGACGAGCCAGCGGAGCGCGCTGAGGTTCGGCGGTTGGTCAATTGGTTTGATCGCAAATTCTATACGGAAGTTACGGATAATCTGGTCGAAGAAAAGATCATGAAGCGGCTGACAAAATCGGGGACTCCCAATACCGCGGCCATCCGCGCCGGGCATCATAATATCCACTATCATCTGGAATATATCACCTATCTGGTGGAACGCCGGTCCTGGCTTGGTGGTGATGATTTTGGGCTTGCAGACATCGCAGCGGCTGCACAGCTATCCAGCGTTGACTATCTAAGTGATGTCCCGTGGGAGCAGCATCCGGCGGCAAAAGTCTGGTATTCCCGAGCGAAATCGCGACCCAGCTTCCGCGCTATCCTTGGCGACAACTTGCCCGGAATGCCTGCCCCTAAACATTATGCAAACCTCGACTTCTAGCCCCATCATTGAACCGGAGGACAAACAGCGTATACGGGATCAAGCGCTGGCAGAGGGGTTCGACGAAATCGGCTTTACGATTTCGGATATCGGCGAAGAGCCGGGCAAACGGCTCAATGAATTTATTCTTAGTGAGCGCCATGGCGATATGGATTGGATCGTCGAGAAAGCTGACCGCCGCCGCCATCCCAATACCCTCTGGCCGGAAGTAAAATCTGTTATCGTACTGGGGCAGAATTATGGACCAGAGGAAAACCCGCTCGCGAACCTCAAAAGGTCAGAGATTGGCTCCGTTTCGGTGTATGCTCGCGGTAAAGACTATCACGATACCGTCAAGAAGCGGCTTAAACGATTAGCGCGATGGCTGATCGCGACTTATGGGGGCGATGTTAAAGTTTTTGTTGATACCGCGCCGGTGATGGAGAAGGTACTGGCTCAAAAAGCCGGATTGGGCTGGCAGGGAAAACACACAAACCTTTTAAGTCGTGACTTTGGCTCCTGGCTGTTTATTGGCAGCATTTTCACAACATTGGAAATTCCTGCAGATGAGCCCATCCAAGGCGATTGCGGGAGCTGTCGCGCCTGCCTTGATATCTGCCCAACCAATGCCTTTCCGGCCCCTTACCAGCTGGATGCCCGCCGCTGTATTTCCTATCTTACTATTGAAACACGTCGCCACATCGACCGCGAGTTGCGTCCTCTGATTGGAAATCGCATTTATGGCTGCGATGATTGTTTGGCGGTATGCCCGTGGAACAAATACGCGCAGCAGGCGCAGGAAATGACGCTGCGGCCCAGACCTGAACTGATGGCGCCACGGCTCCTTGAGCTTGTTGCTCTTGATGACACAGCGTTCCGCGCCTTCTTTTCTGGGTCGCCGGTTAAGCGCCTCGGTCGCCATCGGTTTATCCGAAATGTGCTTATCGCCATGGGAAATAGTGGCGATGAGACAAATTTAGACGCTATCCTGCCTCGGCTGGAAGATACGTCGGCAATTGTTCGGCTTGCTGCTGTCTGGGCGCTGGGTCAGTTGGCGAGTCATGAAAGATATGGCCAGATCAAAGATGACTTGATGCATCGCGATCAGGATGTGGACGTTGTGGCGGAATGGAATTTGAGTAAGGGGCGGCTATGAGCAGATTGGATAGTTTTATTCGGCGTGTCAGTGCCCAGCGGGATTGCTTAAACCAAGCAGTGGATATGGTGCGGGATATGCCGGGCTGTGTGCTGGAACTGGGTCTCGGTAACGGGCGCACATTTGATCATCTGCGTTCATTGATGCCGGAGCGGGATATCTACGTCTTTGATCGTCATGTAAAAGCTCACCCCGATTGCATTCCTGATGACGATCATATGATTATTGGAGATTTTCGAGACAGTTTGCCCCTCGCGCAGGAAAGGATGAACAGTCTGGCTGTTCTGGCTCATTGCGATATTGGATCCGGGGATAAAGCACTAAGTGTTGCTCTCGCCGATCAGCTGGGTGCCAGTTTGCCGGGCTTGCTTGCTCCCGGCGCGATAGTTGTTAGCGATCAACCCTTCAATATGCCAAGTTGGGAACCATGTCCGTTACCAGACGGCGTTGCCGAAGGGCGCTATCATATTTACCGGGCGGTATAACCACCGTCGATCACGAATTCAGCACCGGTTGTGAAACTGGATTCGTCTGAGGCAAGATACAGGATGAGATTGGCGACTTCTTCCTTCTGTCCGAGGCGCCCGATAGGGTGCTGAGATTGCAGGGCCGTCATTGCGGGCTCAGCATCCTCAATCTTCTCGAACCGGCGCATCACCATGGGGGTTTCGATATATCCCGGATGGACAGAATTTATGCGGATATCAAGGCCAAGCTCCGCGCATTCGAGCGCAGCTGCCTTGGTAAAGAGCCGCACTCCTCCCTTGCTCGCGCAGTAGGCGGAGATTTTGGGAGCGCCAACCATTCCCATAACAGAAGAAATATTGATAATCGAGCCGCCGCCGGTTTTCTTCATACTGCGCATGGCCGCTTGCGTGCCCAGAAATGTCCCGTCCAGATTGACGGCGGTGGTTTTGCGCCACTCCTCCAACGTCATGTCCAGCAGGGGGTGGGCCCGGCCAACGCCCGCAGAATTCAGAAGAATATCCAGCTTGCCCCAACGTTTTGTGGTTTCATCGACGACGCCCGCCCAGGAATCTGCGTCAACGACATCCAACTCAAAAAAGAACGCATCATGTCCGGCGTCATTGAGGGCTGAGACAAGTTCTTCGCCTTTTTGAACAACGATATCCGAGATTGCTATTTTTGCGCCTTCCTCTGCGAAACGCCAGGCGCTGGCATACCCGATGCCGGAGGCAGCCCCGCTTATCAATGCTGTTTTACCTGTCAGGCGCCCGGAATTTTGATTGGGAGTTTTCATGACCACTTCCTCTTTCTTTTTGATGGAGAGTGTGCCGTGAGGATGTGTGAAGCGCAAGACTCAACTGCCAAAGGCTCTTATTTCTCTGTTTGAAGTACCCAGGTATTCAAGGGGGTATGGCCTTTTAGGTGCGTTTCTCCCTGTGGCAGCATATTAAATTCATCAATAATCAGATCCTGGGTTTCCTCTGAGAGGAGAATTGTATTCGGGTGAGCGGTTTGTTGCAGGCGCGCGGCGATATTCACGGCGTCACCCCAAATATCATAGGAATATTTACTCTGTCCGATGACGCCGGCGACTACAGGTCCCGTGTGAAATCCAATCCGGATATCAATATCCAGATTTTCGGATTGGCGAAGAGAATTCATATAGGCAAGAGCATCTCTTGCAAATTTTCCGGAGGCAACGGCTCCATTTCGGGCGTCGCCTTCCAATCCTCCGCAGAGCATATAGGCATCTCCAATCGTTTTTATTTTCTCCAACCCATATCGCCCGGAAATTTTATCAAACTCAGAGAAGATGCAGTCCAGCAAGCTCACGATTTCCTCAGGAGTGTGGTGCATGGCATAGTTGGTAAAGCCGACAATATCAGCGAACAGGATTGTCACGTTTTCCAGCCGGTCAGCGATAGGCCTTTGCTCGCTTTTTAAGCGTTCGCTAATGGCAGCGGGAAGCATGTTTCGAATGAGGGCGTCCGAACGGCGTCGTTCCCGCGCCAGCAATCCGAGAGCACTGTCCTTTTGTTTGACGAAATAACTGAGCAGGACGAAGGAAACAATGGATACCCCGCTAATATTCATGACGAACAGGATCACGATAACGGTGTCAGGTAAGAGGTTATCAGGGCGGACGGCGGGAAAACCGATTATTGCCCCAACAACAACCAACAGGATAAAGGCAAGAAACCAAAAGGCTGCGGTACGCCTGCTTGCAAAAACCAGCGCGCCCATCGGGCTTATCAGTGACCAGGCGACAACGGCAGAGGAATTTACGAACCCGCCGAGCTCCCACATCAACAGAAAAGGTAACAGAAGAGAGAAGAAAAGTTGGCTCCTGCGGAGCATCTTGAAGCCATGAGACCCGCGGCAGAAAAGCAGGGTGGCAAAGGATATCACCATATATGCCCAGGGGATAAAGGCGGCCCGTATTTCGCCGAAATAAAAGTAGAGACTGCCCCAGAAGATGGCCGCAATTGCCATCATTAATGCGGAGCTGACTAATAGGCGCCGCTGAAGTTCCAGCTGTTGCCGGGCATCCGCGATTTTCTCGCTTTCAGAAACATCAGATACACTCATCTTTGCTAACTTAATTCACATCGAAACCGACTGGCAAACTCTGGTTTTATTTCAGGCCGGTAAGGTCAAAATCAACAATAACCGGGGCGTGGTCGGAAGGCTTTTCCCAGCCGCGTGGGTCCAGCAATACTTCCATGGATTTAAGGTGAGATTTCAGGCTTGGTGTAACCCAGACATGATCGAGGCGACGGCCTTTATTGGCGGCGCGCCAGTCACGGGCGCGATAGCTCCACCAGGAATAAATCGGTTCTGGCTCAGGTTTGAAATGCCGCATGGCGTCAATCCAGTCATGGCTGTCATACATCCGCGCCATATGTTCGACTTCGATAGGTGTGTGGCTGACTACTTTTAAAAGTTGCTTATGGCTCCAGACATCACTCTCACATGGTGCCACATTCAAATCCCCAACCAGGACAAGCTTGTTGTTCGTTGCCTGCCGTTCCCTGAACCAGTCTGCCATCTCTGTCATGAAGGATAGTTTATGGGCGAATTTTTCATTCTCATCCACATCCGGCACATCTCCGCCTGCCGGAACATAAAAATTATTGATTTCAATACCATTTTCTAAGGTGATCGCCAGATGTCGTTTGTCATCCCGACCGCACCAATGCTTCAGCTCGGGGCTTTCGAAAGGGTGCTTTGAGAAGATTGCGACGCCGTTATAACTTTTTTGGCCCGCAACAACATGATGGGCAAACCCCATTTTAGCAAAAGCCTTAAGGGGGAATTCGTTATCTGTTACCTTGGTTTCCTGTAAGCACAGAATATCCGGATTATTTTCCTTTACGAACTGCTCCACATGGGAAAGGCGGGCTCTTACGGAATTAACGTTCCAGGTCACAAGGCGCAGGTTACTCATTTTTCAGGCTTTCAGGATCGGATTGTTTAAAAAATATTGAAGCTGCGCCCGCTTAGCGCAATGGGCCAATGGCCATATTCAAAGAGTTTATATTTAATCGCAAACGGATGGCTATCTTCTTCGCCCGCCGCAAGAACCAGCGCGGCCTGATGGCAGGTTTGCAGGGCTGATCCAACAGCAGCGCGGATCAGTTCCATATCCTCCATACCCTGTTCCTCGGCGATTGCCTCTACGGCGGCGGTGATGATGGGAGAGGCCGTTGCAGATACTTGGGTCAGGGCAAGATTCAGATCTTCTTCACTGATCAGTTCCAACGCGTCCGCCGTAAGGCCCATCCGCATCTGCTCCTCCGCTTCCCACCACTCGCTGTTCCAATCGGGGTTGGCCGCGGCGTAGGAGGCATCTTCCCAGCTTTCGACTTCTGCAACAAAGGCATCTGGGAAGCCCAGCGCGTCCATATAATCTCGCGCGGCAGCTAAAGGCTCGGTACTTAAAGGCTCGCCGAGGGCAGAAAACCAAGGGATAGAGGGTAGTAACTTATTGAAACGGACAACGGACCTCAGGGTCGGGTAATCTTCGATATCCGGCAACTCATCGTCGTAATCTAATTCATCATCCATGGAAATATCGCAGGTCCTGACCCTAGCCACGCCTTCGTCTTTAGCATGGAAGGCAATAAAACCTCGCCTCTATTCGTAATCGCCGTCAAAGAAAGTAAAAAGCGCGCCGGGAAGTTTGACGTTCTTTTGCATGTTGCTGAGACTGATGCTGGTGACGTTGCCCTGGGCATCAGTCACAAGCCATTGCCGGAGTTGCATAGGCTTGTCGCTGAACACGAGTGTGATATTGCCTTCATCGGGGTTTTCAGTGTCGACAATGGTGAGCCGCAAGGCCTGCGCATCATTTTCAACTTTGGTGACCGTTACGTCGCCGCTGAGCTGGATATTGTCTTTGAGCAGAACGCTTACCGGTGTGGAGAAAAGCGGAAGACGGGTTGTTTCCTTGATTTCCTCATCCCGAAAAACCAACCATGTACCATCGGCGACTACCAATAATTGAGCTGGCGGCTCGTATTCGAAGCGCATGCGACCGGGTCTTCGCATATAAACGTCACCAAGGGCGACACCACCGCCTGCATCGATTTGTAAAAACCGCGCCTGCATGGTTTTGAGCGTATTGAGATAGGCTTCCACCCGGGCAATCTCGTTTTTATCATTGGTGCTGAGCTCGGCCCATGCTGGAAATTGCACAGCGAACATCAGTAGGCAGCTGAGGGCGGGGGTCAATAGTTTGGATAAATACCGCATTACGCTCTCGAAGTTGTGGAGTGAAATAACAATGAATGTCTTCCAGATATATGAAAGGTTGCCTTAAATGCCAGCTCTATTCGGCAAAACTGTGACTTAGGCAGTTTCTAGTATTCCCGGTCGTCGATATCGCGGGCCAAAACCTCGCGTTTGCCCACATGATTGGCGGAGCCGATCACGCCTTCTTTTTCCATCTGATCAATGATCCGAGCTGCACGATTATAGCCGATCTGCAAGTGGCGCTGAACGAAACTGGTGGAGGCTTTGCGTTCCCGACAGACAAGCTCGACCGCACGGTCATAAAGTTCGTCACCGCTCGATCCACCTTTGCTGCCACCACCCATTATGCCATCAAAATCGCCCTGGGCTTCTTCCGTCACTTCTTCCTTATAATCAGGAGCGCCTTGCGCTTTCAGGAAGCTCACTACTTGTTCAACTTCTTCGTCCGACACGAAGGGCCCATGAACGCGCTGCACCCGTCCGGCGCCTGGCATATAGAGCATATCACCTTGTCCCAGAAGCTGCTCCGCCCCTTGCTCACCAAGAACTGTCCGGCTATCGATCTTTGATGTTACCTGGAAACTGATGCGGGTCGGGAAGTTGGCCTTGATGGTACCGGTAATCACATCCACGGATGGGCGTTGCGTGGCCATGACAACATGAAGTCCCGCAGCACGGGCCATCTGAGCAAGGCGCTGCACTGCAACCTCAATATCCTTGCCGGCTACCATCATCAAATCCGCCATCTCGTCGACAATGATGACGATCATCGGTAGGGGGTCGGTATCCAATGCCCGTTCTTCAAATACGGGATCGCCTGAAATGGAATCGAAGCCTGTCTGCACCCGACGTTTAAGGACTTCCCCTTTTTTGGCAGCATCGCGAATACGCTGGTTATATCCGTCGACGTTCCGGACGCCGAGCTCCGCCATCTTGCGATAGCGATCTTCCATTTCCTTCACCGCCCATTTAAGCGCGACAACTGCCTTGCCGGGCTCCGTCACGACTGGAGCCAGCAAATGCGGAATACCGTCATAAACAGATAGTTCCAGCATCTTTGGATCGATCATGATAAAGCGGCATTCATCGGGCGATAAGCGGTAGAGAAGCGACAGGATCATGGTGTTGACGGCCACAGACTTGCCGGAGCCAGTCGTACCTGCGATCAACAAATGAGGCATGCGCGCGAGGTCGGCGACCACCAGGTCACCACCAATATCTTTACCCAAAGCTAATGTGAGTTTGGAGCTGGTATTTTCATATGCTGCCGCAGAGAGGAGTTCCCGCAAGAAAACGGTTTCGCGGCGCTGGTTAGGCAGTTCAATACCGATAGCGTTACGACCGGGAATGACGGCAATACGGGTTGATATAGCGCTCATGGAGCGGGCGATATCATCGGCAAGGCCAATCACACGGGAGCTTTTGAGGCCTGGCGCTGGTTCAAGCTCATACAATGTCACCACAGGGCCGGGGCGTACGCGGCTGATATCCCCTTTAACGCCATAGTCGTCCAGAACAGATTCCAACAGACGGGCATTTTTCGATAAAGCCTCTTCGCTTATGGGCTTTGACACTAGTTTTGTATCTGGCAATGACAGAAGATCCAGCGGCGGCAACTGATACTCACCAGCTGGGCCAAGGTCCAAGGCCGTCTGTTTTTCCGCGGTGACGCGTTTGCCAACAGCGTTAGTCGACTTACGCTGTTCAATTTGCGGCTCGGCTGTCTTTTGAAAGATTGGTTTTTTTGCTTTTTTCGGGCGTGCAGCTCGCTTACGTTTAGGCGGACCTATGTTGGCATCTTCTCCTTCAAATCGCTCATCGCTTTGATCATCACGGTCACCGCGCCTTAAACCGCGAATATACCCGGGCGCAAGCAGTACAGTTTGCAGTGTTAGTTTGAAGCCCCTACCAATGACGCCCCATTCCTGATGCGACATGCCGAAAGATACCAGCAGCAGCAACGCCGCGATAATCATAAAGATAGGCCCAAGAACGGCAGGGTGAATACTGAGATTGATCAGTTGCCCGGCGACGACCACATTGTTGAAAATAACTTCTCCGACAATCCCACCATAGCCGGAATTAAGCGGCCATCCGTCAGCAATGGGAAGCGCCGCAAGGGTCGCAGATGTAAAGCAAATTCCAAATGGCAGCACCGCAAGATGAACCCAGCCCCATGGGAGCCCTCTGTGTGACATTACCCTCCACGACCAGGCGATTAAACCCAATATAAGTGCGACAGAGCCAAAACCTATGGTTTGCAGCAGCAAGTCAGCAAGATGGGCGCCGCCGGACCCCAGAAGATTTGTCGCGACATCGCCAGTCGCATGATTGAAATTCGGATCGGCGGGCGAATAGGTTATCAATGACAGAACGCAAATAAGCGCCATCGCAAGCAATGCAAGGCCGCCAAGCTCAACCAGTCGGCGGTGGAAAAAATCGACACTACCGGCTGGCAGCAGTGAAATGGACTTAGAACTTCTCGTTTTTGGCATCATACTTTCATTCTATAGGCTATTGACTAGCCTAGTTAAAGCTTCTTCCGTAGGAGCTAGCTCACCAACAAGTGCCACCCGGATATAGGCATCACCCGGATTGCTGCCATCGGGCCCATATGCGCTCAAAAAATGACCAGGGAGTACTCTAAGGGCGCCCCGCGTCCAGAGCTGTTTTGTCGCCTCTATGCCATCCCCTACGTCAAGCCAGAGAAAGAACCCGCCATCAGGCCGATAAAAGCTGAACCGGTCTCCTATAATTCGCTCGGCAGCGTCAAATTTTTGCCGGTAGAGCATTCTGTTCTCTTCAACATGGGTATCATCGTTCCAGAGGGCTGCTGCGGCAGCGCAGACCGGCAAGGGTGAGACCGCGCCAGCATAGTTCCGAAGGTCGATAAAACTCTGGATAATGTCTTGATTGCCCGTACAGAAACCGGATCGCAACCCAGCTGCGCTAGACCGTTTGGATAGAGAATGAAAGGAGAGAACGTGATTCAATCCTTCCCCGAGTTTATCACAAACTTCGAGAATTCCGACAGGCGGTTCCTTGTCATAAATTTCCGTATAACATTCATCCATGATCAGGATGAAATCATGCTTGATCGCTAGCCTCAGCGCGTTTTCAAGATAGTCCCAGTCGGCAGCGGTCCCTTGTGGGTTGGCGGGGCTACATAGATAAAACGCTGTTGTTCTATCCAGCAGCTCAGGATCAAGACCGGTCAGGTCAGGGAAAAACCGGGTCTCTTTCGTAGCAGGCATGAAAACTGGTTCAGCGCCCGCCATAAAGGCTGCGGCGTGATAGGTATGGTAATAAGGCGTTGGCAGAAGGATAGCAGGTTTGGCCTCATTATGACCGGCCCGCTCTGTAATCACCTGAGCGATCATGAACAATGCCTCGCGGGTGCCGTTAACCGGTGCAATATTCTTATCGGCCCCGACGATGGACTCAGATAATCCAAATCGGCGCTTCAACCAGCCTTCAATAGCTTGTCGTTGTTCAGCAGTGCCTGCTGCGGGCGGATATTTTCCGTAAAGATGCTCATTGGCGTGCAAGGCGTCAAGCATCAGTTGCGGCGGCTTATGTTGGGGCTCGCCAATGGTCAATGTCATTGGTGTGAGCCCTTTTGCGGGCTCCAATGGTTCCAGTAGCGCGCGAAGAGCGTCGAACGGCGATCCACGGAGGTTTTCTAGTTCGGAATTAATCATTCGAGCCGAATTCAAATAAGTTAAAACGGCCCTGAATCTAGAGAATATGCCCGACCGGTACAAGCGGCATTGCGCGGGCCGCCGGGCATATTTATCGTTGGCGTGTTTTTATACAACTACTTCTTAGGCGCCGTGGCGCCTGTTATCGTAAATCCTCCTCCGGGTAGGCGCCGATTTTGTGGATACTGAGGTCAGCACCGATAAACTCTTCCTCTTCGGAAAGACGGATACCCATTACTGCTTTCAGAATGCCATAGACGATGAAACCGGCGATGAGGGCATAAGCGCAGCCGATCAGGCTGACAGTCAATTGAGCGGCGAAGCTGACGCCGCCAAGGCCGCCCAGTGCTTCCAAACCAAAGATCCCGGCGGCGATCCCTCCCCACAGGCCGCAAAGACCGTGGAGTGGCCAGACACCGAGTACATCGTCGATTTTGAGTTTGTTCTGGCAGAAAGTGAACGCGAAGACGAAAAACCCGCCAGCAATACCGCCCGTTGCCAAAGCTCCGAGAGGATGCATGATGTCTGAGCCAGCGCAGACGGCAACCAGACCTGCCAACGCACCGTTATGGACAAAGCCGGGGTCGTTACGACCAATGATCAGCGCTGCAATTATACCGCCAACCATGGCGAGTAACGAGTTCATGGCGACCAGGCCTGAAATGCCACCAATGGATTGAGCACTCATCACGTTAAAGCCAAACCAGCCGATACAGAGGATCCAGGATCCAAGTGCAAGAAATGGGATATTTGAAGGCGGAATACCCTTCACCCTGCCATCCTTGGCGTAGCGCCCACGCCGTGCGCCCAGCAGGATAACAGCGCCAAGGGCGAGCCAGCCGCCGACGCCGTGAACAACGATCGAGCCAGCGAAGTCATGGAAGCCGACACCAAATATATCGGTGATGGTATCCTGCAAGCCAAAATTACCATTCCATATTATGCCTTCAAAAAACGGATAGACGAGTGCGGTCAGGATGGCAGTTGCGAAGAGTTGCGGCCAGAATTTCGCCCGCTCCGCGATACCACCGGAGATTATCGCCGGAATAGCGGCGGCGAACGTCAGAAGGAAGAAGAATTTGACGAGATCATACCCATTTGCGGCGAAGGCATAGCCTTCCCGCTCAATTTCTCCAGTAAGAACCGAGGCATTGACGAAGAAATCGACGCCATAAGCGACGGCATAGCCAATAAGAAAATAGCTTACGGTTGAGATGCCGAAATCCACGAGGATTTTAACGAGGGCATTGACCTGGTTTTTTCGTTGGACGGTGCCGACTTCCAGAAAGGCAAAACCGGCATGCATGGCAAAAACCATGATCGCCCCCAACAGCACAAACAGGACGTCCGTGCCCGTAATTCCCTCAGACATTATACTTTGGCTCCCTCATATTAACGCCGCCTTTCGGTGCGGATTAAGATCTTCATATCAAGGAGTGTGCCAAACGGCGAAATGCCCAAAAAAGCGGCGTTAGCTGTGTATTTTTAGGAAGCAATAATAGAAATTGCCCAAATTATGATCAGTTTTTTGGTCATAATTTGGGCATATGCCTCTGGATTGGGCTCTCGCTATTATCCCAACCTGAGTAAAGAATAGGGTTTACAGGGTTTGGGAGCCCCTTCCGAATTCGGGATAGGCTTCCAGTCCTAACTCGGCCTTATCAAGACCAATGACTTCATCTTCCTCGTCCACCCGGATACCAATGGTAAATTTGAGGATAAACCAGAAGACGGTGCTGAGGACGAGGGCGAAGATGCCAATGGCGACAATGCCGGTTAGCTGCGTGATAAAGCTTGCCTCTGCATCGGAAATAACGACGGCCAGCGTGCCCCAGATACCGGCGAATAAGTGCGCAGGTATCGCACCAACCACATCGTCGATTTTCAGTTTGTCGAGAAGCGGAATGGCGAGGACGACAATCACACCTCCAACAGCTCCGATCAGAACCGCCATACCAAGGGTCGGGTCAGCAGGCTCTGCCGTAATCGATACCAATCCGGCGATGGCGCCATTGAGAGTCATGGTCAGATCCACCTTTTTATACAGGATTTGTGTCAGGATCATCGCGGCAATCACGCCGCCCGCAGCGGCCATATTGGTATTGGCAAAAACATTTGCCATCTCGATTGCGCTTGCCGCCGAGCCAAGGGCGAGAACAGAGCCGCCGTTGAAGCCGAACCAGCCAAGCCACAGCACAAAAGTACCGAGTGTCGCAAGTGGCAGATTTGCACCCGGGATCGGAATAACGCGACCTTCTGCGCTATACTTGCCTTTTCGCGCGCCCAGAATAATGGCGCCAGAAAGAGCCGCCCAACCGCCAACGGAATGCACCAATGTTGAGCCAGCATAATCAGAGAAGCCCATTTCAGCGAGCCAGCCGCCACCCCAAACCCAGGAGCCCTGGATCGGATAGATAATAGCAGTCAAGAGGACAACAAAGGCCAGGAATGACCAGAGTTTGACCCGCTCGGCAAGGGCGCCGGAGACAATAGAGGCGGCGGTGGCCACAAATACCATCTGGAAAAACCAGTCAGAGGAAGCGGAATATCCTCCCTCAGCGAAGGTACCACTTAAAGCTTCCGCATCATCTGGTCCCCAAAATGGGCTAAGGCTGCCGATATAGCCGGTGACGTCAAGATACATCAGGTTATAACCCACAAGGTAGAAGGTAAGGCCCGCAATGGAATAAAGAGCGATATTCTTCAGACAAATGGTTGCCGTATTTTTGGAACGGACAAGCCCACTTTCCAGCATGGCGAAACCGGCCGCCATCCACATGACCAAGGCTCCGTTTACCAGAAAAGAAAAGGTATTGAGTATATAGGCGGTTTCGCTATCGACTGCCGCAAGGGCTGGCGCCGCTCCGACTAAGCCAAAGACCGCAAGCGCGGCCATTGTAGTTTTCAGTATGGTTGATTTACGCATTAAATATCTCCTAGAGCGCGTCAGCATCGGATTCGCCTGTGCGAATTCGGACGACATTATTCAGGTCATAAACAAAGATTTTCCCGTCACCGATCTGCCCGGTTTTTGCGGCGCTGGAGATAGCTTCCACCACACGTTCTGCTAATTCTGCTTTCACGGCGACTTCGATTTTGACTTTCGGAAGGAAGGAGATGGCATATTCCGCGCCGCGGTAAATTTCCGTATGCCCTTTTTGGCGCCCATAACCTTTAACTTCGGTGGCGGTCAGGCCGTCCACACCGATAGATGTCAGTGCATCCCGCACTTCATCCAGCTTGAAGGGCTTTATTACAGCCATTACCAGCTTCATGATTTTACCTCTTTGCCTTGTTGGGTACCGAGGGTTGTCCTCGATTTCATAGCTCTATTATCAAGAGCCATGCCAATTCAAAAGAAAGAGGGATTTATTATTATTTTACAAAGAGTTGTGAAAAAAACGACTAATTCATAAGCGGGAAATCTATCAAAAAATGCCTAAAATATATGCGTACAAATATAAAAGATTAAGTTTTAGGCATTCAAAGGAAGAAGGGATTTCTCTGTTGCGGCGCTCAAACGAAGAAGCTTGCCTTCTGTATGCGCAGGGGACATCAACATCATTCCGACGGGCAGGCCAGAGGTCAATCCGCAAGGCAGGGTGGTGGAGCATAGCCTCAAGAGATTGGCAAGGCGTGTCAGACTAATGGACATCATAGTTGCGTCCAGATACGCCTCAAGGCTCTCAAGCAACGGCGCAATTGCCGGGGGATGTTGGGGCTGAGTGGGTCCGACGACCAAATCAAAGCCCTCAGTTTGCTTTAAATATGCCGTCTCCAGATGTTTGAGGCCGTCATACATTGCCGTTATGCCCACCGCGGAATATTTTTCGGCCGCCAGAATACGCTCGGCAATCGGGGCATACATGCCATCAGGATTGGCTTTGATCTGCTCGCCATACATCATGCAGGCTTCAATGGCGGCGGGGCTGCCATGTTTTGCGGTAAGTGCAATCACTTCATCAAAGGCTTGCACCGGCCCTTCGATAATTTCCGCACCCGCATTGGCAAGCAGATCAAGGCCCTTTTTCACTTGTGCCATAATCTCAGGATCCGTCAGCGGATCAAATTGCGAGGTCGCCCTGAGAATTCGCACGCCTTCCAGATTTGCGCCGGTCAGATCCGCCGCCGGGTGCCCGGACAGAATAGCATTTAGGGCGTTTGCATCGGCGATATCCTTGCAAAGTGGCCCGATTGTATCCTGCGAATAGGACAACGGGACGACGCCTTTGAGGGAGACTAGACCATGAGTGATTTTAAGGCCCGTAATCCCGCACCAGGCGGCTGGAATTCGAACTGATCCAGCTGTATCAGAGCCGATACCGGCGGCGGCTAGTCCCTTTGCAACTGATAAAGCAGCGCCCGCAGACGAACCACCCGGTACCCGTTCGGTATCCGTATCAAACGGATTTGGTCCGGTCCCGGTCCAGGGATTAACACCGATGCCCGAGAAGGCGACATCTGGCATATTGGTTTTACCAAGGCAAACAAGTCCGGCCCGTGTTGCCCGTTGCAGGCATTCCGCATCTTTCGTCGGGATGCGTCCTTCCATAATTTTTGTGCCCGCTTCTGTCGTAACGCCAGCGGTATCAAACAGATCCTTCCAGGAAATGGAAACACCATCGAGAGGTCCGCGTCGGTTACCATCTTTCGCGCGTTTTGATGCAGCCGTAGCCTCCGCCATCGCACGTTCTTCCGTCAGGCGAACATAGATACGTTGCTGGGGGTCTTGCGCTTTGATGCGATCCAGAAAATATTGTGCAAGATCAATTGGATCAAGCGCGCCTTCCCCTATAAGATGGCCAAGTTCAAGGGCGGTCATTTCGTGCCAGGGTTTTGTCATGGGCGAAGACTAGACCTATATAGAGCGTGTGACAATAGTTGCGGGAGCAAGGGTCCGGATGGTGGACGAGATGCAAAAAGACATGAAAGCAGACGTGTTGGTTGTCGGCGGTGGCCTGAATGGATTGCCCTTCGCGATAGCGGTGGCATCGGCGGGTCTTGATGTTGTGGTGCTGGAGCGCAATGCACCGGATGATTTAACATCAGCAGCCTTTGACGGACGTGTATCCGCCATTGCCCATGCGTCCCGAAATTTGTTTCGCAGCACTGGGATCTGGGATCATATCGAAGCCAAGGAGCCCATGCTGGATATCCGGATCACCGACGGGCCATCGAAATGCTTCCTGCATTATGATCATCGGCAGCTCGGTGAGGAACCATTTGGCCATATGGTGGAGAACCGACATATGCGTCAGGCGCTTTACAAGCGTGCTGCTGAAATCGATAGTTTGCAGATACTGGCTCCGGCGGAATACACTGATATCGAACGGAATGCGCAAGGCGTCACGGCCTCTCTAAAAGGCGAAGTGACTATCTCGGCCCGGCTTTTGGCCGCAGCCGACGGCCGTCTTTCACCCATTCGCGATTTAGCTGGAATTAAAACCGTAGGCTGGTCTTATGATCAGGCCGGAATTGTCTGCACGATCGCGCATGAACTTCCGCATTATGGCGTGGCGCAGGAACGGTTCTTAAAGCCCGGACCTTTTGCGATTTTGCCGATGACAGGCAATAGATCCTCCCTTGTCTGGACAGAGCAGACCGATCGGGCGAAAGTTATTATGGCTTTGCCCGATGGTGAGTTCGAAGCAGAGATGGCCAAGCGTTTTGGCGATTATCTTGGGGAGTTGAAGGTTGTTGGCCCCCGTTGGAGCTATCCGCTCACCTTGCATCAGTCGGAGCGCTATACGGGCGAGCGTCTTGCACTCATTGGTGATGCGGCCCATGGCATGCATCCAATCGCCGGGCAGGGGCTGAACTTAGGCTTACGCGATGTTGCGGCGCTGGCGGAAGTTGTTGTCGATGCGGCTCGGTTGGGTCAGGATATCGGCGGTCAAACAGTACTCGAAGATTATCAACGCTGGCGGCGATTTGACAGTATCGTGCTGCTGGCCATTACGGACGGCCTTAACCGTCTTTTCACGAATGATATTCCGCCTGTACGTCTCGCCCGCGATGTGGGATTGGCGGCGGTCAATAAAATGCCGAAGCTCAAAGGCTTCTTTATGGAGCATGCGCGCGGTACAGTTGGTAAAATGCCAAGGCTTCTTGACGGGAAACCGCTCTAATCTTCTTTAGGGGTCCCGGCTCAAACCATTGAGCGCAAGATTCTGAACATAGGTTTCCCAAACCGCCTCCTGATTTAGACCGAGTTCATATAAATATCCCCAGGAGAAAAGACCGGTGTCATGCAGGTCGTCAAAATTGATGCGAATGGCGTAATTGCCGACAGGGTCCAGCCCCATAATGCCGACATGGCGACGACCAGCGACGACTTGTTTCTGGCTGGGGCTATGCCCTTGCACTTCAGCCGACGGGCTTTCAACCCGGAGAAGTTCAGCCGGGAACTGAAAGCTTTTCCCGTCCTCATATGAGACCAGCAGTTTCTTCTCTTCTTTTTTTAAGCGGATCTCGACAGGTTTCGGCCTGCCCGCCTGATCATATATTTCGCCGCTCAACTGCCGCTCGCCTCATCCACTTGCCGGGCTTCATCCACCAGCATGATAGGAATGCCATTGCGAATGGGATAGGCGAGTCCTGCCTGCTTGCTGATTAACTCATTCTTCTCCCGATCCAGGGTTAGAGGCCCTTTGGACAAAGGACAAACCAATATTTCCAAAAGCTTGGGATCGACGGCAGGGAATATGTTCTCGGACATAAGACGTTTCTTTTGAATGAAATATTATTGAACCGTGCGATGCACTTGACCTTGCTGCAGCATCATCTGCAAAAGACTTATCAGTAGATGTGATCGCGCGAAAGTATCTTCTGCCTCCAAAAGTGCCTGTTTTTCAACGGGTGAAAATGGGCAAATCATGGAAAGGGAATTAATGAGGCTGTCGTCCTCCAGGTGGTCAAGTGCCTTCCAGTCATTGGCATCATTTTCAAATTCCAGAAAATGATGAAGCGCCTCATGTAACGCGTCGCGATCAATTGCCTGGCAGGGTATCGGGGATAGATCCTCAATGAAGGGGCTAAAATCCGCCTCAACCTGACGGTATTGGGTCGCGACGTCCATTTCCTGTTTTATTTGGAAACGACAGACACCTTCCAAGGTAATGCGAAGCATACCGTTTGGCAGTTCTCCATATTCGCAGATTTTCCCGGCGCAGCCGACAGCGTATATTTCAGGTGCGGGATGATTGGTTTCCGGGTCTTTCGGTTGCACCATGCCGATAAGCCGGTGGGTTTCCATGGCATCGCGGACCATGGCAAGATAGCGAGGCTCAAAAATATTGAGCGGGAGTTGACCGGTTGTCAGTAAAAGGGCGCCGGATAAGGGAAATACCGGCAAGATAGCAGGTAGTTCCTCCAATCCAGCCATGGCGCCCGTATCCGTCATGCGAACAGGAGGGATGAAAGCTGGCGGCGGAAATTTTTCGTGAGCGGATTGGTTGGTCCCATCACTTCAAAGAGCTTAAGCAACTCCAGCCGTCCTGCAGCTTCATTCCAGTCGCGATCCCGACGAATGATTTCCAGAAGTTCAAGCCCACCCTTTTCATGGTCTCCGTCGCCAACAAGAGCCTGAGCCAATTCCAACCGGGCTTCAAGATTATCAGGGTCCGCTTCGACTTTCTGTTGGAGAGGTCCAAGCTCACCAGCATTAGCGGCGTTTTCAGCGAGGGAAATGGCAGCAAGCGCGGCAGACACAATTGGTGATTTTTGGGCCTCTGCCGGGATACTGGCGACCAGTTCTTTCGCGGCATCAAGCTCACCAAGTTGAATATAGACGCGTGCCAGCTGCGCCTTTGCATCATTATGATCCGGCTCAAGATCAAGGATTTTTGCAAAGGCTGTGAGGGCAACCTCCGTATTGCCTTCTTCCAATGCCTGGCTACCAGCCTCAAACGCCTGCTCTACCGGAGAGGGGCCGATAGGTCCTGCATGTTTCTCAACAAATTCCTTGATCTGGCTTTCAGGTACTGCCCCCATAAAGCCGTCGACAGGACGACCATCCTTAAATGCGAAAACCGCCGGAATGGATTGAACCTGCAGGCTTTGGGCAATTTGTGGATGCTGGTCTATGTCAATTTTTACGAGCTCAACGGCACCCTTGGCTTCCTTCACAACCTTTTCGATCATGGGGCCAAGCTGTTTGCAGGGGCCACACCAGGGGGCCCATAAATCGACAAGAACGAGCTTGTCCTGACTGGCGTCTATAACGTCTGCCGTGAAACTTTCAGTCGAGCCGTCTTTGACCCAGCTATTCCCTGTGGCGGCGTTGTCGGCGATCAGTGTTTCCATGAGCTAAATATACCAAAATTCTAATGTTATTCAAACCCGGCGTGTTGTCCGGCTGTTGTCGGTTGACGTTGAAGGGCATAGCACCTAATGCCCCTTTTGTTAAGGGCGCCTTGTAGAAGGATTTAATTCTACTGTCAGCACTGTCAAGTACTTGCACTCAGACAGCTTCGGTCGGTTCAAGATCCAGCAGGGTCGCGTGATGTCCGCAGGCGTTGATAAATTTGGTGAGATCTGCCGAAGAAAGCAGTGTTGTCATATTGTTTATCAACGGATGATAGTTCAGCTTTTCCATATCCATCATGCGTTTTTCAAGAACCACATGAACTTTTTGTTCTGTATCATTAATTAGGGAAAATGGTGTTACGGAACCCGGTGTCACTCCCAGAATTTCCAACAAAAGATCCGGTTTGCCAAAGCTCAGATTTTTTGCTCCCACCAGTTTTCGAAAGGCTTTCAAGTTAACTTTGGTTTCCTGAAGGCAGACGATCAGGTAAAGATCGCCGTTCTTGTCTTTCAAAAACAGATTTTTGCAATGGCCTCCTAGCATGTCATGAGCAAGATTCTGGGCTTCGTCCACCGTAAAAACCGGATCATGGTGATAGGTTTTAAAAGTGATTCCCAGTTCATCAAATTTTAGGAATAGATCATCGGGTGTAGCGGGCATGTATTTTCTCATTTCTCAATGGGGCTTGCCGAAAATAGCGACAGGAGGATCACGAGGAAATAAAGAAATACGAAATGCTGCATTTTTTTGGAAAACGCGCTTGCATTCAGGAAGGTTTTAACTATTATCCCGGCTCGCAACGATGGTTGCACGCTCGAGCGGGCGTAGCTCAGGGGTAGAGCATAACCTTGCCAAGGTTAGGGTCGTGAGTTCGAATCTCATCGCCCGCTCCAATTTTCTCAATAATTTAGGGATAGTTATTCTGCTGCCAGCCAGTTTTGCGGCTGTTTGGCTGTAGACTTGTGAATTTGTTTATCGGAATGAAAGCCTTATCCAGTTACATCATAGAACCGCATAAAGCTTATGAGTTACCCGTACGTTCGGGCTTCCGTAATCTTTAAAGCATTTTCGCGGACTTTCTCCATCATGGATATCAGAGAGATAACCTCTTCGTCCGACAGTCCGTTCGTCAAATCTTTTTCTAACTGAATAACTAATGGAATGAGTATTTCATGCACCTTAATGCCGCGTTCGGTTAGGCGAAGCGATGCTCTGCGTTTATCCTCGCCATTAATATCCCGCGTCAACAATCCAGATTTCTGAAGCGATTTGATCGCGCGGCTGACGTCTACCTTGGTCACACTTGAACGCTCGACGACGTCGCTTGCCGACAGAACGTTGCTTGGCCCCAATACGACCATAACGCGCCATTCCGAAGCTGTTAGATCAAATAGCGATCCATAAACCTGAGATACGGAGTCACTTACGGCCCTGTAAAAGATTCGAACCAGATAGGGGAAGAAGGAACTTAAATCAAACTGTTGCATCTGAGAGGATGCTTCTGGTGGGCGTTTTGTTGTGCTGTCGATAAGATTATTGGACATGCTGAATATATAATATCAGATGATACTAAACTCAAGAGCTAACCTCGTTCGCAACTCATTCTACTAAGCCTGAGCTAACTATTTTCTGAAAGCCGGTTGTGAAAAAACGACCCTTTCGAGAAATTGTTCTTGACTTAATTTCAAATGAAACTATTAATTTTATTAGTTACAAACGCAACTATTAGAATTGATGCTCACGATAGAGGGACTGATGAAAAGCTGGATAGAAAGTGCAAACCACCCGGAATGCCAATTTCCAATTCAGAATCTTCCGTTCGGCGCGGGTTCAATCGGGGACCGCTCCCCGGTATGTGTGCTGGCCATTGGTGACATGATCGCCGACCTGTCCAAATTGGAGAGCGTTGGGCTCATCGACACAGGAACCGGCCAGCAAGTTTTTAATTTACCTTCATTGAACGCATTTATGAGGTTGGGGAAGGCCGCATGGAAGACTGTAAGGATGCAGCTTACGGAATTGCTGGTTGAAAAGGGCAATTCGTCTTTGAAAGATAATTCTGATTTGCTATCCGAAGTACTGGTTCCGGCGGCTGATGTCGTTATGCATCTGCCATTTGCTGTTTCAGAATACACAGATTTTTATGCTGGAATGCAGCACGCAAAAAACATGGGCGCGATCTTACGCGGGTCCGAAGAATTGCCCGCGAACTGGCTTCATATCCCGATAGGATATAACGGCCGTGCTTCAAGTATTGTGGTGTCCGGCACGGATATACATCGACCGTTGGGGCAAACGAAGGCACCAGACACGGATATGCCGGCATTCGGACCAACCAAACGACTTGATATTGAGCTGGAACTAGGTGCCGTGGTCGGTACCGGATCGACCCTTGGGCAGCCAATTACCGTCGAAGAAGCTGACGAGATGATATTCGGGTATGTCCTGCTCAACGATTGGTCTGCCAGGGATATCCAGGGGTGGGAGTATCAGCCGCTCGGACCTTTTCAGGGGAAAGCTTTCGGAACCACCATAAGCCCCTGGGTTGTCACGACAGCCGCATTGAAGGCATTTCGTGTGGCCGCTCCTGTTCGCGAAAAGGAATTGTTGCCGTATTTGGTTGAAGAAAAACCCGGCCTTTATGACATTGAGCTCGAGGTTACGCTCACACCATCTGACGCCCAAGCACCAACCACCATCACCCGCACAAATTACAACCGGATGTATTTCTCGGCGGCACAGCAACTCTGTCATCATGCCGTTTGCGGTTGCACGATGAATACAGGGGATTTGCTGGGCTCAGGGACAATATCAGGACCAACGCGGGATGAATATGGCTCTTTGATGGAACTGAGCTGGGGAGGGAAAAAGCCGTTTACGCTTGATACCGGTGAGACCCGTAGTTTCATCGAAGACGGTGACTGCCTGACGCTGAAGGGATATGCGCAAGGGGATGGATTTAAAGTAGGGTTTGGAGACTGCACCGGACGCATCTTACCAGCCCTTCAAAGTTACCCGAGCCTTTGATGAGGCTCGGGGCATCGATACATGTCGGATCTGGCCAGTGGAGCTTGATCTCCAAATGCGGGCTGGCTTGCAGGGTTAAGCACGCAAATTCAATAATTAATGGGTGAAGAAGCCATGAAAAAGATTTTTGAAGTACCGCTTTACGAATATGAACGTTCTCCAGATCAGGATGCTGCGGCACCGGTTCGCCATCCCGTGGTTGTCATTGGGGCTGGGCCAATTGGACTGGGCGCCGCCATTGATTTGGCGCAACAGGATATTCCGGTTGTCGTCGTCGATGACAATGACAAGGTAAGCTTCGGATCCCGCGCCGTATGCTACGCCAAGCGCCCCCTCGAAATCCTAGATCGACTTGGTTGCGGTGAGCGGATGGTCGAGAAAGGCGTTGAATGGAACAAGGGGAAAGTATTCTTCAGGAAGCGCGAGATCTTTGACTTCGATCTGCTCTCCGAAAATGGGCATAAAAACCCAGCGTTTATAAATCTTCAACAGTACTATTTTGAAGAATATATGGTCGATCGGGTTCGTGAATTGCAATCAGAGGGCAAGCCTATTCAATTGCGTGGCATGAACACCGTCGAAGCTGTTACAAAGCATGATGACCATGTTGCCCTCACAATCGGCACACCCGAAGGTTCTTATAAATTAGAGGCGGATTGGCTCATCGCTTGTGATGGGGCTGGGTCTCCGGTTCGGGACATGCTCGGGCTGGATTTTGCCGGCAGGGTTTTTGAAGACAACTTCCTGATTGCCGATGTTATTATGAAAGCCGATTTTCCGACGGAGCGCTGGTTCTGGTTTGATCCGCCCTTTAACCGTGACCAGTCTGCGTTGCTTCACAAACAGCCCGATGGCGTATGGCGGATAGATCTGCAGCTAGGCTGGGATATCGACAAGGAAGAAGAGAAAAAGCCTGAAAACGTTATCCCCCGCCTGAAAGCGATGCTGGGCGAGGATGCCGAATTCGATTTGGAATGGGTCTCCATTTATACGTTCCAATGTCGACGCATGGAAGAGTTCAGACATGGGCGGGTATTGTTTGCCGGAGATGCATCTCATCAGGTCTCGCCTTTCGGCGCACGGGGGGCAAATAGCGGGTTGCAGGATACGGATAACCTGGCTTGGAAGCTGAAATTGGTTATGGACGGTACATCGCCCGAAAGCCTGCTCGATACGTACAGTACGGAGCGTGTGTATGGTGCTGATGAAAATATTCTCAATTCCTCACGCTCGACGGATTTTATTACGCCGAAATCTGAAACCAGCCGCATCTTCCGCGATGCTGTCCTGGATTTGGCCGAGACCTATGAATTTGCACGTCCGATGGTGAATTCAGGGCGCTTGTCCGTGCCCTGTACATATGACGGATCATCTCTGAATGGACCAGATGTCGCAGACATGCCTGCCCGAACCCGGCCGGGATCCCCGGCTGTCGATACTCAGACATCTGAGGGCTGGCTGCTGGATCGGCTGGGAGGTCGGTTTCAACTGGTCGCGATCGACACTGATATCCCGGATGCTCTGGAGATTGACGGGATTTCAGTTGAAGCGCTGCGCCTATCATCAGCCGAAGCAATCGAGATTTCTGACCGGTATCTGGGTCAGGCGAAAAGCGCCGTCTATCTAATGCGCCCCGATCAGCATGTGGCGGCAAGATGGGCAAGCTATGACGAGGCATCAGTCGTTGCCGCGCTTAACACGGCAACTGGACGCGGGTAAGGAGATTAGAAAATGAATGGATTAAGCACTCAGCCAAATATCAAAAATGCCGATGACTTCTATGCAGAATTGTTGGCGCTTCATGATGGCAAAACGAAAGCTGAAAGCGATGCGATAAATGCGCGGCTCATCCTGATCCTTGCCAACCAAATTGGCGATCATATGGTGCTCAGTAATGCTCTTGTCGCAGCAGGCCAGACAAAAGTTGAGTAATCAAATTAATAAGTACCCAAGAGGCATTCAAACCGACGGAAAAGGAATCTATTATGAAAATTGATCGAATTCATCATGTTGCCTATCGCTGCAAGGACGCGAAGGAAACAGTGGAATGGTACAACAAGAACCTGAATATGGATTTTGTGCTGGCAATTGCTGAAGATCATGTTCCAAGCACCCACGACCCTGATCCTTACATGCATATTTTTATGGATGCAGGAGGCGGTAATGTCTTGGCGTTCTTTGAACTGCCGACAAAGCCTGAAATGGGCCGCGATCAGAATACTCCTGAGTGGGTGCAGCATATTGCCTTTAAAGTGAAGGATCGCGAGACACTTAACGCCTACAAGGAAAAGCTTGAAGCAAATGGCATAGACGTGCTTGGCGTTACGGATCATTCATTTTTTCATTCAATATACTTTTTTGACCCGAGCGGTCATCGTTTGGAACTGGCCTGCCCGGACCCTGATGAAGGCGCGATGCTTGAAAAAATGGACGCTGTAAAATGGGATATGCTGGAAGAATGGTCGCGCACTAAAAAAGCACCCCGGCACGCGGACTGGATGCATTCCAAAGAGTTATCAGACTTTCGGGGTGCGGATAACAATACATAAAAGCACATAAGAAGTTAAGCACGGGGAGGGCTTTCAGCGATGGTTGGTATCTCCCCGTCTGCATATCTAAAACAGGAGAGAAAAATGAAAACCTATTTGAAGTCTACGTTCTTGAAAGTTGCGACACTCGGCATTCTTGCGATGTCACTTTCTACCACCTCTGCGGTGGCTGATACCGAGCTCGTAATGTCTTCCTGGCTTCCGGCAAAGCACCCAATCGTCGTAAACGCCTTTAAACCGTGGGCCAAGCAAATCTCAGAAGTGACCGATGGGCGCGTTACGGTCCGTATTCTGTCGAAGCCACTTGGCGCGCCTCCTGCTCATTATGATATGGCGGTAGATGGAGTTGCCGATATAACTTATGGATTGCATTCCTTCACGAAGGACGATCGTTTCAAGCGATCCCGAATTGGTCAGTTTTCATTTATTGGCAATGATGCGGAAAGCGGTTCAACCGCTTTTTGGAACGTATATACGGAAAACCTGGATGCCCAGGCGGAGCACAAGGGCGCCAAATTGCTCGGTCTTTTCGTCCATGGGCCTGGAATTTTGCACACGAAAGACAAAAAAATTAGCCAGCCCAGCGATCTGGAGGGCCTGAAAATCCGGACACCCGGGGGCTACATTGCGGATATGATGAAAGATCAGGGTGCGTCTACATTGTTTATGTCGTCGGGAGAAGTATTTGAGAAGCTTTCCCGCGGAGTCATTGATGGCGTCACCTTTACCTATGAGGCGATAACGGCATTTAAGCTTACTGATCATATCAACCACTCGATGCGTATTCCCGGCGGCATCTACAATACGACCTGGTTTGTCGTCGCGAACCAGAAGAAATGGGATAGTATTTCGAAAGAGGACCAAGCTGCAATTGAGGCAATTTCAGGTCCGGCCTTTGCATCCCTGATCGGGAAAGCATGGAATGATGCAGATACCAAGGCCATCGTTGTTATGGAAAAAGCCGATATCGAAATTTACGATGCTTCTCCGGAAATGTTGGAATCTATTTCTGGCACAGCTAAGCAATTGGAAGCTGACTGGGTAAAGTCGATCGCCGGAGACGGATTTGATGGCGAAGCTGCCTTAGTTGAACTGCGAAAGCAGTCCAAGGTCGCGAAATAATTTAGGGGAAAAATGATGCCTGAAGCTAAACCTGACAAGACGTACGAAGATCCATTCTTCAGGCATTTACTCCATTACGGGCTCGGCGCATTCTGTACCATTTTACTGGCGGGACTTGTGAGTTTGACCGTCATAGACGTGATCGGCCGGTACTGGTTCAATGCTCCCGTTTCGGGGGCGTTTGAAATGACCCAGCTTATGCTGGCAGCGCTTATATTCGCGGCGCTGCCACTCACGACATATGCCGGAGAACATGTCGAAGTTGACATCTTCTATGATATGGCATCCAAGCTTTCAAAAAAGCTAATGCGCATTTTTGGCGCGATTGTTTCTGCCATTTCACTTGGGGTAATCTCCTGGCAACTGGCACATCACGCCTCCAAGCTTGCGAGCGACGGCGCTGTTACGGATGCGCTGTCGCTCCCCTTGGCACCGATCGGCTGGCTGGGCGCTGTAACGGCGGCTCTCAGTGGTTTGCTTGCCCTCATCTATCTGGCGCAATTTAGCCTCGCCGATGAAATGTTTGAAAGAGGAGATGACGGGCAATGATCATCTCTCTCATCGGATTTGCCGTTCTTTTAGTTCTTTTAATGGCGCGGGTTCCCATCGCGTTTGCCATGTCAACTGTCGGTGCCATTGGTTTCGCTCTGTTACGCGACTGGAATGCAACCTGGTCCATGGTTGGCAATGTCGCTTTTGACACCGGTCTTTCCTATTCATTATCTGTGGTCCCGCTTTTCATTTTAATGGGGAACTTTCTCACTGCATCTGGTGTCAGCCACGGGCTCTATGCGGCGGCTAATCGTCTCCTCGCTAATGCGAAAGGCGGGCTTGCTATGGCGACAATTGTTGCCTGTGGCGGCTTTAGTGCCGTTTGCGGCTCGTCTCTCGCAACAGCGGCGACAATGTCGAAAGTCGCGATGCCCTCCATGCGGCGATACGGTTATTCTGATGGCCTCGCGACCGGGTCAATTGCGGCAGGCGGCACCTTAGGTATTTTAATTCCGCCAAGCGTTGTCATGATTATCTATGGCCTGATTACGGAATCTGATATCAGCAAACTATTCATTGCAGGCGTAATTCCTGGCCTGATAGGTGTCGTGTTCTATATTCTCGCGATTGCGGTTGTCGTTCGCCTTAAACCGGAGCTGGCCCCTGAATCCAAAAATGTTGAGCCCTTTGAGCGTAAAGAGCAAATAGGTGTCATCGCCGTTCTTGCGTTGTTTCTTCTCATTATGGTTGGAATTTATGGCGGGTTTTTTACGCCAACAGAAGCCGCCGGAGTGGGAGCAGGAGCCTCCTTCCTGATCGCACTTTTCATGGGCGGGTTTCAGGGCCGAAAAATGTTTGAAGCCTGCGTTGAAAGCGCCCGTGCAACCGCAATGATCTTTACGATTATCATCGGCGCCGAGATATTTTCCAATTTTGTTAATTTTGCAGGATTGCCCGACGGATTGGCGAGCTGGATCGCTGATCTGGACGTCAATGCCTACGTCGTTATTCTGGGTATCATTGTCATTTATTTGGTCCTTGGCTGTGTTTTGGAAAGCTTGTCGATGATTTTATTGACGGTTCCGGTGTTCTATCCGGTGGTTACGCAGCTCGATTTCGGTGCTGGATTGCTGATGGACCCCGAGGCAGTGCTCATCTGGTTTGCTGTCATCGTCGTCGTTGTAACGGAAATTAGCCTCATATCGCCGCCGGTGGGGCTGAATGTTTTCGTCATACGCACTGTTCTTCCTGATGTGCCGCTGAAGACTATATTTCGCGGAATTCTACCCTTTTGGTTCGCGGATATTTTCCGATTGGCTCTATTGGTTGCAATGCCGGCGCTTTCCCTCTGGCTAATTAGTGCGATGTAGAAATCGGGATAGATGAAAACGGATATCGATTTCATCTATCCAAGCAGGAAGGGTTGATTTAATACTGTTGAGGCTAGGGGGTGACCCCTGCAGCCAATTCCGAATTACTTGCCGATAATGATATTATGCAATTTTACGTCAATGAGCTCGACCGTCCTGATGTGATCCGGCTGTTGCAGGAGCATTTGGATAGTATGGTCGATATATCTCCGCCAGGAAGCGTGCATGCGCTCGATTTGGATGCTTTGCGTCATCCTGATATTATTTTTTGGACCGTTCGAGAGGAGAGCGTATTACTGGGATGTGGGGCTCTGAAGAAAATCGATGAGGAGCATGGCGAAATCAAATCCATGCGGACTGCTTCCGCCCATTTGGGAAAAGGGGTTGCTTCCGCGTTGCTACAGGAGATTATCAAGGAATCAATAAAGCAAGGATTTCGCCGCTTGAGTCTGGAGACCGGATCAACAGATCGTTTCGCCGCAGCGAAAAGCTTATATGCCAAATTTGGCTTCAGGGAATGCGAACCTTTTGCCAACTACTCGAATGACTGGCATAGTCTGTTCATGACCAAGGAATTGTCAGCCGACTGATTTTCGTTAGAAGGTGCTCCAGATGGGTAAATTTTCGTCCTATGAGTTCAGCCATGCGATTGTCCGTAAACCCGGGCTAAGTGTCGCGAAGGGATTACGTGACAACAGTATAAAGGATCCGGATCCTGAAACATTCAAATCGGAACATGCTGGCTATGTCAGTGCATTACGACAAGCCGGTGTTGATGTCACTGAGTTGGAGCCGCTGGAGGGGTTTCCAGATTCTGTTTTTATCGAAGATCCAGTTCTTTGTATCAAAGGGACGGCGATCGTGCTTCGGCCAGGGGCGCAATCGAGGTTTGGCGAGCGGGATACGCTTCGGGATACGTTGAAATCGGTTTTCGCAAGGGTTATTGATCTCCCAGAAGGCGGATTTGTCGATGGCGGCGATATTCTTGTAACCGAAAGAGAAGTGCTGATTGGCTTGTCGGCGCGCACAGATTTGGCAGGAGCAGAGCTCCTTAAACCCATCGTTTCGGATCTTGGCATGTCGCTCCGGATTGCTCAGACACCGGCGGAGATCCTGCATTTTAAAACTGAATGTGGCTTGCTTGATGAAAACACCATCTTTGCGACAAAGGCCATTTTGAAATCCGGTTGTTTTGCAGATTATGAGGTCATCGAATGTCCGGAAGGCGAAGAGGCGGCGGCCAACCTTATTCGAGTAAACAGCGCCGTATTATTAAGTGCAGGCTTTTCGGAAACGGCTGCTCTCCTGCGGACCAGCGGGTACCAGGTCATTGAGCTCCCGACGACGCAGGCAGCGCTGGTTGATGGCGGATTATCCTGTATGTCGCTGCGTTTTACTTCCGACGTTTAAGCCAGGCATCCAATGACCAATGATCATGTTGGCGCAGGAGCCAGAGGGCGGCAAACCCCCCAAGGGCGGCGACGGCAATTGAGGCATTTCGATTGGTCGGGAAATTGTCGACAATAACGAAAGGGTCGATCAGGGTCGGGAAGATGACAATCACAGTCACCAGATGCATGATGAAAAGCAGCGCATAACTGACAATTCGCCATAATCCCAGTGCCGCCGCAATACAGATGACTACTTGGGCGCCGCCCATAAAATACGGCATTGTCGCTCCAATATCGATCCCGTGGAAATAACCCCAAATCCGCACATATTGGCCGGGCTCTATTATTTTGTTCACGCCCCAAACGAACAGGAACCAAGAGAGACCAAGGCGTAAAATCAGCAGGGCAAGGGCGTCCCGTTTGCTATAATCGCTCGTATTTGTGATGTCCGACATCCTGCAACTCCCCCATCCGTCTTTTCTAACTCCTTGAAAATAATTTCATTGCCGCTTGTCCGGGTCAACGCAAAAGGCGGACACAAGCTGTCACTGTTCTGTGAAGCCATAGGACAGAGACTCAAGTATTAAAGCGGTCCCGGTCATGGGGCGATGTGAAATCCAGAAACGGCCCTTTCGGGACGATGCGGGTCGGATTTACCGTCTCATGGCTGCCATAATAATGGGTTTTGATTTCGTCCATTACGACGGTATCGGCAATTCCAGGCCGCTGATACAGGCATTTAAGATAATTTGACAGGTTCGGATAATCGATGATGCGATGCAGGTTGCATTTAAAATGCCCGAAATAGACAGCATCAAATCGGATCAACGTCGTAAACAGTCGCCAATCGGCTTCCGTAATCTCTGCCCCGGCAAGATATTTCTGCGTGGATAACCGTTGTTCAAGCCAGTCGACAGTTTCAAACAGACGGTCAAAATTTTCTTCATAGGCTTCCGCCGTTCGGGCAAATCCGCATTTATAGACGCCATTATTCAGGGTGCTGTATATGCGATCGTTCACAGCATCTATTTCATCACGTAAACTTTCGGGATAAAGATCTGCTGTGGCGGGGGTCAAATCGGCAAAGGCGGAGTTGAACATTCGAATGATTTCAGAGGATTCGTTGGAAACAATGGTGTTTTTTACCTTATCCCATAGAACCGGAACGCTGGCCTGTCCGGAATAGGCGGGGTCTGCCGCCTGATAGATATGATGCATGTACCGCGCACCTTCCACAGGGCAGTCACCCTTAATCACCCAGCCGTTTTCCAGCATCATCGGATCTACATAGGTAACGTCGATCATCTCTTCCAGCAGCTTCAGCTTTCGGAAGATCATGGTTCGATGAGCCCAGGGGCAGGCATGGGAGACGAACAGATGGTAGCGTCCGGCCTCCGCCGGGAAGCCGGACGCGCCATCTTTTGTTATTCTGCTACGAAACTGGGTATCGGAACGGCGGAAATGACCAGTGGTTTTTCGGGGGTCTGCCCCCGTTACTACCCATTCGCCGTCAACAAGTCGTCCCATAAGTCAGCTCGTTCTATTTCTTTGTCAGATGTTCGAGCCTAAGGCCTTTCGCCTTGTTGTTCGCGAAGCCTTTCCAGTAGTTATGGGTTGGTTGCTCCTTGCCTTCCTTATCGATGGCGTAAATCGCATCTCCGGAATTGGGGACGATATCGAGATAGGCATTCATATCCTGATTTTCCTTCAGCGTCTTACCGAAATAGGCAGTAATAAAATGCTGAGCGATGTTATTCATGCGCAGAGTGTCCCAGACAGCATCCGCATAATGTTCAAAAGGAACGAAATCAAGATTATCGACAGGCTTCCAGGATTCTTCTGGCGCCGGAATGGGTGCCGCTGCGTTATGATTGGCATATTCAAAGGTTAGGAGATACCGATCTGTATTCACCGCATTCTCATATATGGCTCGCGTGCCTTTCTCATAGCCCGACGTACTATCATCGCTACCGGCGATGAAGAAGATGGGTTTATTAATGCCGGCGAGGCCCGCCGCATCCCAAAAGCCAGTATTCATCCCCCAAGGGGCAATGGAAACAATGGCCTTGAAGCGGTCATCCAGCAATTCTTCATGTTCCTTTGTGCCCGCCATATTAACTTCCAGAGTGCCCGCAGGCCCGCCCCAGGTATATTCAGTGCTGGCTTTAGTGACGCCGCCGCCAGCTGTAATAACCGCGCCGTAGCCCCCCATGGAATAGCCGATCAGGCCGGTATTTGAAGAATCCACCATGCCGAAAAGGAAGCTATTCTCGTCTTTGCCCAGGCGCTCCATTTCGTTGAGCACAAAAAGCTGATCCAGCGGTCGGTTGACCAAAGTGCTACCGAAAGCGACTTTGTTTTCATAAGTACTGTCTGTGTGGTCAATGGACGCCACCACATATCCCTTGGAAGCAAGATTTTCACCAAGATGGCTCATCAGAAAGCGGTTACCGGGATAGCCATGGGAGATGATAATCAATGGATAGGCTGCAGCCGGTTTGGCAGGAGCCGCGTCCCGGGCGGCCTGGCCATGCAGAGTTACCTGGGTCTTGCCGTCTCGAATATAGACATTTTCATAGTCGCCGCCGCGCTTGGCACCGTCAGATGGATACCAGACTTCAACGGTGAGCGGACGATCATAGCGAGGCATCTTGCCGTCCTTGACATTGACAATGTCGATCTGATTCTTGTTAACAAGATCCAGCGTTCGGACACCGACTGCGTTTTCGCCAGGTGCCGCCAGTTCAGGCGCATCAGGGCGTTGCCCGTCTACTCGATTTGTTCCGGCAGTTGCCGCTCCAGAAAAGACCAGTCCGGCCATTAGGATTCCTATTGTTATTTTCATTTTTTCCTCCCGGTGAATAAAGCTATCTGCATTACCCCGCTTGGATCATGACATGACCCTTTTTAGAACGCCACAGATTTTAATATGGATTTGCTAAGGAGGCGCACCGAAAAATCAATATCTGGTGGATTTTGGTGCCGTGGCGCCATAATGGTGCCATAGTTCATGACCATAGTGGTGCCACCAGCTTATTCAGCTGGCTTTTTATTGACAGTTTTTGCTTAATGGGGAATTAGTATGGCGTGCCCGCTTTGTGGTAGTGAAGTTGAACATCAGGTACGGAGTTATTCGATTGCGCATAAACATCTTGAATCTGTTGTCGACCTTCCCGGAATATTTTGTACAGACCCTGAGTGCGGTGAAGGTATGGTTGAAGAAGATGCCTGGGACCTGGTTGCTAAAATCAAGGCGGATCTAAAAGCGGAATATCTTGGGGTGATGGCGCCCGATCATATTCGCGAAATTCGCGTTAACCTCAATCTTTCCCAACGTCGTGCCGGATTAATCTTCGGTGGTGGTCCCAACGCATTTCAGAAATATGAAGCCGGGAAAGTTACCATTTCCCAACCTATGAATAATCTCTTGCGGCTTGTTTCTAAATACCCCGAACTGATGGTGGAATTACGGCGCTAGGCGACACAATTGGTATGGGGCGGCTGCGGACCAACCCGTCAACGCTCTATAACTGTGTTCGCAATTATATTTCAATGACAGAGGCATGGGGTGCTGCTTTTCCGCTCAGCTACTAAGTTTCTAGGCATGTAAATTTCAAGGATCAGGGGCTGCATTTCAATCATTCTAGCATCGATTTGTATTATGCTCGGGCCGTTTAATAATGGCAATTGCCTTCGCAAGCGAGCCTTCTTTACTTCCGCTGGCGTCGACCTCTCTCCACCCTATTCGACCAGCGCCTGCCGAGACTTGACGATGGACTATTTCCGGCGTTGCGTCTGATGCATCACCTTTTCTGGCGTCAACTCGTTTGGCGATTTGGGCCTCGTCGGCAGTTAACCAAAGGCCAAAGAAAGGAACACCAAGCGCCTGTGCCAGTTTCTCAAACATCTCTCGTTCCTGGCTCTGAGAAAAGACGGCGTCGACAATGACAGCCTGCTTTGATGTTAGGCTCATACGTGCCTTGTGTAGAAGACGGTCATAAACTTGCTTGCTGACGGCCTGTGTATAGCACTCACTTTCCAATCGCTCCGTCTCGGGGCAATTGAACAATAATTTCCGTTCCAGATCGGATCTAAGATGCAGAAGTCCAGGTGCATGGTCGAAAAGCGAACCCGCGAGCTTTTCGGCCAGGGTTGATTTGCCGGTTCCGGAAAACCCACCGATGGCAATGAGAACGGGTGCTCTCGGCTTGAGGTAATTAAGTGCAGAAGTAAAATACTGCTTCGCCTGATCGATTTCCTGTGTCGCCGGATTGTCTAAAGTCTGCGCTGCGCGGTCCAGTGATACCATCGCGCGAATACCTGCACGAATGGACAAGAAAAGCGGCATCGCTATCAAACCGTTGATATCTTCAGGTGTGGCTGTGTGGAATAGATATCTGTTCAAAACGATGTTTGCTGTTGCGGCCTGATCGCACTGATCAAGGTCCATAAGCAGGAATGCCAGATCATAGAGAGTATCGATTGTTGCCAGTTCCTCATCAAACTCAAGCGCGTCAAATAACACTGGCTCGTCTTCCATAAGGACAATATTCTGCAAATGAAGATCGCCATGACAGCGGCGGATAAATCCGCCTTTGCCGCGTAATTGTAGACTGCAACTGGCTGTTTCCAGAGTGTTTCTTGCCAGACGTTCGAATTTCCGCACCTCTGTTGATGGCAGAATATCGGCTGATTGATGAAAACTCTCCAATAATTCATCAATTAGCGTGTTCATGCGTTGTGGTCCGTCCTCCGTGACGACACTTTCAGCGGCCTTATGGTAGTTGAAGATTGCCAAGGCGAGCTTTCGAACCAGAGGCGTCTCTAAAAGCTTTGTTGGAGGAAGTTGGTCGAAAACATTCTTCTGCTCAAACCGCCGCATGCGCACGGACCATTCTACAGGCTCGCCTTTTCCTCCAATAGCAAGGGTGCCATTAGCTTCAAGTGTGATGGCGAGAACACCAATATAAATATCCGGTGCATGGGGCTGATTTATTTCAAGTTCACGCTGGCAAAAATAATGCCTTTTCTCCAGGGTCGAGAAATCTAGATAGGGAAGTTTGATAGCTTTCTTTATTTTGTAAGTAAAGTCACCTGCGAGAAAAATGACAGCTCCATGGGTTTCGATAACGTCAACCTTGCCGACAGTCGAATTATAGGACGCACTATTTTTTAAATATGCAAAAATCGCTTCCTGAGAAACGGCTGCAGCGCCTTTAAGCTCTTGGGGCATTTCGTTTCCATTTAAAGTTCTCCAATCAGCTTACATAAATTACGGGCATTACTATTTGATCCGTATCAATGCGGCCTTGGCCGTATTCTAAAAAATGGGCTTCATGTCTTATGAACGAGTTTGCTTGATAGGAGCGGGTAATGAAGCCGAATGTTGGAAATGTTGACCGGATTTTAAGGGTCTGCGTTGGTTTGGTGCTTATCGCGGTCGCGGTATTTGCAACCGATTTGTCATACGGCTGGATAGCCTGGATAGGGATTGTTCCACTCCTGACAGGGCTTCTAGGAGTATGTCCGGCGTATAGGCTTCTTGGGATTAATACCTGCAGGCTTTCATCATGATTTTGGCATTGTGATCCGTTTTTCCGCCATCTTTATTTCCTTGTTGGTTTGCGAAATGGCCCTTAACCCGGCGCTTGCCAATGAGGCTCGGCAGGGGAATGTTCAAGATGGTAAAATCTTGGCTATTCAGCTTTGCGGGCGGTGCCACGCGGTTGTTCCGGGTGAAGAAAGTCCGTTTTCCAAGGCCCCACCATTCCAGGAAATTGTTGGTCGCTGGCCACTTTCATATCTTGAAGAAGCCTTCGCGGAAGGAGTTACGGTTGGGCATGAAGCAATGCCCGAATTTCATCTGACTCCTAACGAAATCGACAATCTGCTGGCCTATCTGGCATCGCTGCCAAGATGAGCTTGTTGATATACTGTCAGCTTTGACTATCCCGATGCAAATTGACCAAAATCAACGCGCAGCCTGAAAGGCCCCTTTGGCATGTTGCACTGCGATCATTTCAGGTTCGCGAAATCATTTTGTAGGTTGCGCCGGGGTGGAAAAGCTTTACGGCGGTGATGGTTTGGGTTGTCGACCATGTACGGCGTTCCACGACGAAGAGGGCGTCCCCGGGGGCTATGTCCAGGAGCTTGGCCTGCTTGTCTTTGGCAATTTGTGCGTAAAACATATGTTCTGCCTCCAACAATGGCTCGTTTGCGACCAGCCATTCATTGGGGCTGATTTCCTTGAATGTTTCATCGCGCGCATTCGGCACAGCGGATAAGTTAATCCAGCGGTCTTCGTACTGATATGGAACTTCATCGCTATAGTGCAGGCATCTGACGTGCAATACATCTGACGGTTCTGAGAGAGCAAGTTTTGCTTGAATGTCCTGCGGTGCGGTCATTTCAGCTCGTTCCAGCAGCGCGTAACGATAGGCGGCTCCTCTGCTTTCTATTTCCTTGCGAACGATGGGAATGCGTAAAATTGCCGCCCTTGTGGGTTGATTGACGACCCGCGTTCCAGCTTTTCTGCGGCGTTCCAAAATCCCCATGTCCGCAAGCTCCCGAAGCGCACGGTTTACGGTAACGCGCGAACATCCATAGCTTTTGGCAAGATCTTCTTCCTTCGGAATATAAGCTCCCGCCTGCCACTCCCGACTACGAATTCGCTGCAAAATATCCAGCTTTATCACCTGGAAAGAAGATGATTTGAGGGGCTTCACAATAGGGTCCTTAAGCGACGAATCGTCTTTTCAAAGTCTTGGGTGATTTTTTCGTGACGAATATGTTTCCCCTCTTGTACAACGTGACGTCCAGCGGACCAAACATCTGTTAGCAACTGCTGTCCGGATGCAAATATCCAGGAATCGAGCAAGGTATCTCCAGACAGGCCACAAAGATCAATGGACCCCGTATCAAGTGTCATCATATCGGCCCACATACCAACTTTCAGCGCTCCGCTTTCCCGGCCGGTAGCTTGGGCGCCGCCTTTGCAGACTGCATCAAGTAAAGTGCGACCCGTTGAGGAGCCCGGTGAGCAAAGGAAGGCGCGCCCTTTCTGTTGGAGGCGCTGAGAATATTCCAGGAGGCGTAATTCATGGACAAGACTAATGGCGATATTGGAATCTGTTCCCACCCCCAATCGTCCATTCTCCGAAGTGAATTCAACGGCGTCAAATATACCATCACCAAGATTCGCTTCTGTTACAGGGCACAGTCCCGCAACGGCGCCGGACCGAGCCAATCGGGCCAATTCCGTCTCTTCCAGATGTGTCGCATGGACAAGACACCAGTGCTCGTCAATGTCAAAATTATTTAATAACCACTCGACAGGGCGTTGGCCGTAAGCTTCCTTAATTTCTTCGACCTCGGCAATCTGCTCGGCGATATGGATATGTATTGGTCCTGCTTTATATGTATCCGCTAATTTCCGTAAATCGGTTTCGGAGGCGGCCCGAAGGGAATGGGGGGCGATCCCTAACCGGCTGTCCATGGATAATGAGCAGAGGTCCTGCTGAGCGCCTTCGAATACCCGGGCAAAGAGGTCAAGGTCACATTTAAAACGAAGCTGACCCTCTTTCAGTTGCCGACCATCGACACCGCCTTGCGCGTAGTAGACGGGCAGGAGGGTTAGTCCAACGCCGGATTGCTCGGCTGCGGCGATGATACGGTGGCTAAGTTCTGCTGGATTATCATAAGGCTGCCCTCCGCCTTGATGGTGAACATAATGAAACTCCGCAACATTTGTATATCCCGCCTCCAGCATTTCCATTTGCGCAAACGCCGTGATTGCTTCGATATGCTCAGGGGTCAGATGTTCCAGGAATGAATACATCACGCGTCGCCATGTCCAAAAACTATCTTGGCCGGAAAGGCCGCGTGTTTCCGTCAAGCCCGCCAGTGCCCGCTGAAACCCGTGACTGTGCAGATTGGTGGGAGATGGCAATAAAGCGCGATCCATCAAAACATAATCGCCTGATGCTGGCTGCGCATCTGCGTCGATGGACGCAATGCGGCCATGGTCATCAACATGAAGGCGGACATTTTTGGCCCAACCGCCCGGGAGCAATGCACTATCTGAAAAGATGTAGGTCATTAGAGGAGAGTTTTTCCTATTGACATATTATGTATGTACATAATAAACATATGAGCAGGGTAAATCAATAAGTCATTTGTGAAAATACATAAGAACGGAAGTCCGGGAGTTGCCTGATAAAATTCTAAAAAATGTCTGTATTGCCTCAATGACCGATAGCGCCGTGCCTTACGGCCTGTTGGAGAACGCGGCAATGGTCCTGCGCTCAGGACGCATTGACTGGCTTGGCCCGCAAGCCAGCATTCCGGACATATACCAAAATTTGCCTGCCGAGGATCTTGGCGGGCGTCTGGTGACACCGGGATTGATTGACTGCCATACGCATCTGGTTTTTGGCGGCAATCGTGCTCGCGAATTCGAACTACGCCTGCAGGGTGCGAGTTATGAGGAAATCTCTCGGCAGGGAGGTGGAATTGTCTCAACAATGACCCACACCCGTGCCATGAGCGAGGACGAGCTGCTAACAGCATCGTTCCCACGTCTGGACGCGTTGTTGGCAGAGGGCGTTGGGTGTGTCGAAATAAAGTCCGGCTACGGCCTGACCATTAATGACGAACTGAAGATGCTGCGCGTAGCACGTCGTTTGGCGCAGGAGCGCGACGTGCAGGTGAAAACCAGCTTCCTTGGTGCTCATGCGATCCCCGAAGAATATGATGGGCGTGCCGATGATTATATTGCGGAAGTCTGCTTACCGGCTCTTGAGCAGGGAGTTGCTGAAGACCTGATCGATTGCGTTGACGCGTTTTGTGAAAATATTGCTTTCACTGTTGAACAGGTCGAAAAAGTATTCTTGCGGGCGAAAGAGCTTGGTGTTCCGGTAAAGCTTCATGCGGAGCAGCTTTCCAATTCAAACGGGGCGGCGCTGGCGGCTCACTATAATGCGCTTTCCGCGGACCATCTGGAATATCTCGACGATGCAGGTATTGCGGCAATGGCGAAGTCCGGCACGGTGGCGGTTTTGCTCCCCGGCGCATTTTATACATTACGCGAAACGAAACTGCCTCCCATCGCGGAGTTACGTCGCGCCAATGTTCCTATCGCCATTGCAACGGACTGCAATCCGGGATCCTCACCGCTGACATCACTACTACTTGCTATGAATATGGCGTCGACTTTATTCGGTTTTACGCCAGAGGAAGCATTGTCGGCGATTACCCGAGAAGCCGCGAAGGCCCTTGGCCTGCAGGACGACATCGGAACCCTTGAAGTCGGCAAGCACGCAAATCTGGCTATCTGGGATGTGGCAGAGCCTGCTGAACTCGTCTACCGGCTTGGATTTAACCCACTATATAAACGAGTTTATCAAGGCACATGACAGATATTATTCTTCAGCCAGGCAAGGTAACCTTACGCCAACTTTCCGAAATTTTATGGGATGGGAAAACGGCACGTTTGGATCGCGCCTGTCAGGATAGTATCGAGAAGAGCGCGGCTCTTGTACAAAAAGCGGCTGCGGGCGATGAAGCGGTATACGGCATCAATACCGGCTTTGGTAAGCTTGCCAGCGTCAAGATATCGCCGGAAGATGTCGGGACTTTACAGCGGAACCTGATCCTGTCGCATTGCAGCGGCGTTGGTGATCCGCTGGATGAAAATATCGTCCGTCTGATGATATCGTTGAAGCTAATTTCTTTGGGGCGCGGGGCATCAGGCGTGCGCATGGCCCTGATCGAGCAACTGGAAAATATGCTGGCCACTGGCATTATTCCTATGATCCCTGGTCAGGGGTCCGTTGGCGCCTCTGGTGATTTAGCGCCATTGGCCCATATGGCCGCCGTAATGATGGGTGAAGGTGAAGCTTTTTTTGAAGGCTCGAGAATGACAGGTGCGGAGGCTCTTCGACAAGCAGGGCTTGAGCCAATTGTTCTTGGAGCCAAAGAAGGCCTCGCGCTGATAAACGGCACGCAAACGTCAACCGCTCTGGCGCTCATCGGCCTGTTCAAAGCCTGGAATGCGGTGCAAAACGCCCTTATCACCGGTGCGATGTCGACCGATGCCGCCATGGGATCTTCGGCGCCCTTTCATCCCGATATTCAGACTTTGCGGGGGCATCTGGGCCAGATCGATGCCGCGGCGACCTTGCGCAGTCTTATTTTAGGCTCCGCCATTCGCGAGGACCACAAAGACGATGACAGCAGGGTGCAGGATCCCTATTGCATTCGCTGTCAACCGCAGGTCATGGGGGCGGTAATTGATTTACTGCGTCAGGTTGGAAACACCCTCCGAACTGAGGCCAATGCGGTGACTGACAATCCTCTTATCTTGTCTGATGGCCGTATTATTTCCGGTGGTAACTTTCATGCGGAACCCGTCGCATTTGCCGCCGATCAAATCGCTTTGGCGATCGCCGAAATCGGGTCCATCACGCAGCGACGTATTTCGTTGCTCGTTGATCCGGCGCTCAGCTTCGGCCTTCCGGCTTTTCTCTCACCAAATCCGGGACTGAATTCGGGCTTAATGATTGCAGAAGTGACCTCGGCCGCCCTGATGTCGGAAAACAAACAAAAGGCGGCTCCGGCATCGATTGATTCAACACCGACATCGGCCAATCAGGAGGACCATGTTTCCATGGCCTGCCATGGTGCGCGGCGTCTTATAGATATGAACAGAAATCTGGAGCTAATTCTGGGCATTGAAATGCTGTGCGCGGCACAAGGGGTCGAACTTCGTGCCCCGCTGAAAACCAGCACTGCATTGATCGCCATCATGCAGATTATCCGGGAAAGAGTTCCTGCCCTTAACGAAGATCGTTATCTGGCACCGGACCTTGAAGCCGCTGCCGAAATAGTGGCTTCATCCGATTTATGTGATGTCGTGGCGCCGGGCATCCTCCCGGAGCTGGAGGCTGGCATATGATCCCCGTTGTGGTTAAGGAAGGCACATCGCCAATTGTGCTCGCATTCCCGCATGGCGGTATTGAGGTTCCGAAGGATGTGTGGCCCGGGCTGAGTGAGAATGGCAGCCGCCTTGCGGATACCGACTGGCATATTCATCAGCTTTACGATGGCTTGCTGGAAAGCGCGACGACGGTTCAGGCGACGTTCCACCGGTATGTCATTGACGCTAATAGAGACCCCGGTGGGGCCAGCCTGTATCCCGGACAGAATACAACAGGCCTTTGCCCATCGACAGATTTTGATGGTAAGGAAATTTGGAATGAAGGACGCATTCCGGACGAACAAGAAATAGAAACCCGTCGCCTCGGTTACCATAAGCCCTATCACAATGCACTGGCGGTGCAAATCGAGCGGGTGAAGGCCTTGCATGGCTGCGCCATCCTTTATGACTGTCACTCCATCCGCTCCCGCATTCCGTTCCTGTTCGATGGCGTTTTGCCCGATTTCAATATCGGAACCAATGATCGGTCATCCTGCGCTGCAGCAATTGAAACAAGCGTTGTAAAAGACTGCGCTGCTGCTTCGTACTTTAGCCATGTTTTGAATGGGCGCTTTAAGGGCGGCTGGACGACAAGGCATTATGCAAACCCGGACCAAGACATTCATGCCGTGCAAATGGAGCTCGCCCTTTCCGCATATGCGTCGGAGGACGATCCCTGGGACTACGATGCGGCCCGGGCAGGCAAACTGCGCCCCGTCTTAAAAACCATTCTGACCAATCTCGAAGCGCTTGCGCTTGGCTCTCTTGTTTAAAGGAAAATTCAATGAGCGATCCCCGACATAATATCCGTGAAGTCCGCGCCGCCCATGGAACGGAACTCAGCGCAAAATCATGGCTGACGGAAGCACCGCTCAGGATGCTGATGAATAATCTTGATCCTGAAGTTGCGGAAAACCCGAACCAACTGGTGGTGTATGGCGGGATTGGCCGTGCAGCACGTACCTGGAAGGATTTCGATATTATTGTCGATGAGCTCAAGAAGCTGGAAGAAGACCAGACATTATTGGTTCAATCTGGCAAACCCGTTGGCGTTTTCCAAACCCACAAGGATGCACCCCGTGTCCTGATCGCAAACTCCAATCTGGTGCCTCATTGGGCGACCTGGGATCATTTCAACAAGCTCGATAAAGTCGGCCTGATGATGTACGGGCAGATGACCGCTGGCTCTTGGATCTACATCGGCAGTCAGGGGATTGTACAGGGAACCTATGAGACATTTGTCGAAGCTGGCCGCCAGCATTATGACGACAACCTGAAAGGCCGCTGGATTCTAACCGGTGGCCTTGGTGGCATGGGCGGTGCGCAGCCTTTGGCGGCGGTGATGGCAGGCGCTTGCTGTCTCGCCGTTGAATGCAATCCCGACAGCATCGACTTTCGCCTTCGGACGGGCTATGTCGACGCGAAGGCCGATAATCTGGATGACGCCCTTAAAATGATTGAGGGTTGGACCGCCGCGGGTGAGGCAAAATCTGTTGCGCTGCTGGGCAACGCTGCTGATGTGTTTCCGGAAATGGTACGCCGGGGGATCAAGCCTGATTTGGTGACAGATCAGACATCAGCCCATGATCCCGTGAACGGGTATCTGCCGCAAGGCTGGAGCATTGCGGAATGGATTGAGCGCCGCGAAAGCGATCCTAAGCGGGTCGAGAAAGAGGCCTGCGCCTCCATGCGGGTGCATGTTGAAGCGATGGTTGACTTTGCCGATGCCGGGATTCCAACGGTTGACTATGGCAACAACATTCGGCAAGTCGCCTTTGATCAAGGGTTTGAGCGAGCGTTTGCCTTTCCGGGGTTCGTGCCTGCGTATATACGCCCGCTGTTCTGCAAAGGCATAGGACCGTTCCGTTGGGCGGCGCTATCGGGCGATCCCGAGGATATTTACAAAACCGACCAAAAAGTAAAAGAGGTCCTGCCGGATAACAAACATCTTCACAACTGGCTGGATATGGCGCGGGACCGCATTCATTTTCAGGGCCTGCCCGCCCGCATTTGCTGGGTTGGCCTTGGGGATCGGCATCGCCTTGGTCTGGCCTTCAATGAAATGGTCGCGAGCGGAGAGCTCAAAGCGCCCGTTGTCATCGGGCGGGATCATCTGGACTCAGGTTCTGTTGCTTCGCCAAACCGGGAAACGGAGGCCATGCAGGATGGCTCCGATGCGGTATCAGACTGGCCGCTGCTCAACGCTATGCTGAACTGTGCCTCGGGGGCGACATGGGTCAGCCTGCATCATGGCGGCGGTGTCGGCATGGGGTTTAGCCAACATGCAGGAATGGTGATTTGCTGCGATGGATCGGAAGATGCGGCGCGAAGGATAGGGCGGGTGCTCTGGAATGATCCCGCAACGGGTGTCATGCGCCATGCGGACGCCGGATATGAAATCGCTAAAGAATGCGCACGCGAGCATGAGCTTAATCTCCCAGCAATTTTGTAGGACGGAAAGAGTGAAATTAACTGGGAGTTTTTTCACTTTTTCACAGTATTCAAATCAACTTAATGAGGGTTAAAAAATGTCAAATCTAAAGAAAACAGCAGTGGCGCTTATCGCGTCGCTGGTCATGGGCGCAGGGGTTTCTCATGCTGACACCGTTAAAATCGGGTTTAATGTCCCGCTGACCGGGTTCGCAGCAGCGGACGGAAAATCAGCTCTAACCGGCGCTGAACTTGCTGTTGAGCAAGCCAATGCTGAAGGCGGCATCAATGGCAAACAGCTTGAACTGGTTGTCTATGATGATCAGGCTTCTCCAAAGGAATCTGTTCCGGTCGCCACCCGGCTGACCACTCAGGATAACGTCGTTGCCGGAGTTTCCGGAAGTTATTCCGGTGCAACCCGTGCTGCTGCTGGTGTTTTTCAGGCGGCGGGAACACCCTATATTTCAGCCTATGCCGTGCATCCGGACATCACACGTACCGGAGACTATGTTTTTCGGACATCGTTCACAGGTGAAGTTTTGGGACGTGCCGGCGCAAAACTGATCGGTAATACGCTGGGCGACAAACGCGTCGTCATGATCACGCTTAAAAATGATTTTGGTAAATCTCTGGCGACAGGCTTCAAGGATGCGGCAGGCCAGTTTGGCATCGATATTGTGAATGAGTATGAATACAGTATCAAGGACCGCCAGTTCGGACCCATTGTCTCGAAAGTCAAAGCCGACAAACCAGAAGCCATCTATGCGTCTGGTTACTTCTTCACCGCCGGGCCTTTGGTTACACAACTGCGTGCCGCAGGAATTGAGGTTCCGGTTATCGGTCAGGAAGGTTATGACAGCGAAAAATTCATCGAAATTGCTGGTAAATCAGCGGAAGGCGTGATTATCACCACGTCGCTGGATCGCGATTCCGATGCCGCGGTAACGCAGGATTTCATCAAGGCGTTTGAAGCCAAAGCGGGATACGGCGCGGATATGGTTGCGGCTTCTGGTCATACTGCGATCAAGGTTCTTGTGGATGCGCTGCGTGCTGCAGGAACAGAAGACAAGAAAGCGCTCCGTGATGCTATTTCTTCTGCAAAAGTTGAAGCCTCCACAGGGAGCATCTCCTTCAATGATCTCGGCGAAGTGCGTAAAGACGTCCAGGTTCAGGTGGTTAAAGACGGCGACTGGCACAAACATTCTGTGATCAGTGATGCTGTGTTACTGGCGCCGCCAACTAAATAGCCAGCGAGATATAGCTCTGTCAGGCGCCGTTAAATCATTGCGCCTGACAGTCTTTTGAAGAACTTTCGAGGGGACAAGGGATGCTTTGGTTTGAACTCACGGTTCAAGGCCTGGTACAGGGCAGTATTTATGCCTTGGTGGCAGTGGGTCTTACGCTTGTGTATGGCTTGCTCCGAATACTGCATGTGGCCCATGCAGGGCTATTTACGCTAGGCGGCTATATATGTGTACTGGTAACCAACGCGACAGGTAGCTTTGCCTTAAGCTTGGCTGTGGCCGTCCCGATTGTCGGGCTTATCGGTGTGGCGATTTATCGCTTTTGCTATCAACCCATCTTATCGAAACCGCCTTATGTCGCGCTGATAGCTTCCATCGGTTTATTTATTGCGATGGAGGAAATCTATCGCATCGTCTTTGGCCCCTACGGCCTTTCCTACACTAATCCCCCCTTAAGTGAGAGCATTCAATTTGCGGGCATTAGGCTTCGGGAGGTTGAAATTGTCACGATCATCGGCGCTGTCATCCTGATCGGCGCATTGGCGTTACTTGCCAGAAAAACCCGCATGGGGGTTGCCTGGCGGGCGACTGTTACCGACCCTGAGATGGCGCAGTCCTTCGGGATTGATATCATCAAGGTGCGGTACATGAATTTCTTCATTGGTGCCGCTTTGGCCGCCGTCGCTGGCGGTCTCGTGGCTGTCCTGAACAATCTCGTCGAGCCGACTATGGGAAGCGTTCCAAGCTACAAGGCACTCGCCATTATCGTCCTCGGCGGCCTTGGGGATGTAAGGGGTACCTTGGTTGCCGCCATAGCCCTTGGCATCATAGAATCTTTCGGAACTATTTACCTCGGGACTCTTCTGGATCGCGACGCCATCGCGTTTGCGTTTCTGATCGCCGTCTTGATGCTGCGCCCGCAAGGGCTGTTCGGGAGGGCGTGAGAATGGAGTATTTTATCTCTCTCGGCATTCTGGTCGGTATTTATGTCTCGCTCGCCCTCAGCCTCAATCTGATATCGGGCTATTGCGGACAAATCAGCCTTGGTCATGCTGCTTTTTTCGGTGCGGGTGCTTATTGCACAGCGTTGATGAGTAAAGCCGACATCCCAATGGTTGTGGCATTGATCAGCGCAGGTGTTCTTGCCGGCGCGCTTGGTATTATTGTTGGCTTCGCGTCGTTACGCGTCCGGCATGATTTTCTGGCAATCACGACCATGGGCGTTGGTTTTCTTTTTATCGGTATTGTCCGGCAACAGGACTTACTCGGCGGTGAAATGGGGATTTTCGCGATCCCGGATACTGGACTGAGCAAAAACACGTTTTTTGCTATTGTCTGCGGATTTGCTGCTCTGGTTGCGGCCTTCAGTTTCTTTGTCAAACGATCCTGGATGGGTTTTGCCTTTGATGCCATTGCTGAGGACGAGGATACGGCGAGGATGCTTGGCATCAATGTCTCGCGCTATAAACTTGTGGCCTTTGCCATGGGCACGACGATCGCCGGTGTGGCAGGCGGTTTTTATGCGCTGGAAATCAAATATATAGGACCGGACAGTTTTGGTTTCGTAGAGTCTGTGACCATCCTCTCCATGGTCGTCATCGGCGGAATTGGATCGGTTCCCGGCGTAATTATTGCCGCTGTCATGCTCAGCTTGCTGCCGCAATGGCTGCAGATTATTGCCGAGTACAAACTCCTTATTTATGGTGCGTTGCTGTTTGCGGTTATGCGATACAGCCCCGGCGGACTGGCTGAAATGGCAAGCCGGATTATGACCTGGTCCGGAATGAGGACGGCAAAATGAATATTGTTCTCGATGTTAAAAATGTCTCGGTCAGTTTTGGCGGTGTCCAGGCCTTGCAAAACGTCACCTTCTCCGTCAACCATGGTGAGCTCCTCGGTTTGATCGGTCCCAATGGCGCTGGGAAAACCACGGCCATGCGGTCCGTTTCCGGCATCGTAACACCGGATCACGGGGAAATTACGCTAGACGGGAAAGCCCTCATTGGCCGGTCTATAAACCAGCGGGTGCGTCTTGGCTTAGGAATGTCGCAGCAGATTGTGAAGCCGTTTCGGACCATGACGGTCCGCGAAAATGTTGCCCTTGCTGCCGGTGCAAAAAAAACCGCCTCTCCGTTTAAGGCGTTGTTTACTCATAACCGGGAAATTGAAACAGTGCGTGCCGACGAATTGCTAGAACTCCTCGATATTCAGGATGTCGCCAATGACAACCCTTCAGAATTACCGCTTGGCTATCTCAAACGGCTGGAAGTGGCCCGGGCATTAGCGTTGAACCCGCATATCCTTCTGCTGGATGAACCATTGGCAGGCCTCAATCATAAGGAGGCAAACAAACTCGCTGACAAGATCAGGAATCTCAACCAGACCGGCATAACAATTGTACTGATTGAGCATAATCTGGCGGAGGTCATGCGCATCTGTTCCCGTCTTGTGGTTCTGGACAACGGTAGAAACTTAAAAGACGGCGATCCCAAAGAGGTCATGGCCGACCCGGCCGTTCGCAGTGCTTATCTCGGGGAGGGCGCCGCCAATGCTTAAGCTGACTAACCTTACCGTCGGCTATGGTGATATCCTGGCGACCCATGAGATAAATTTTCATGCGAAAGAGGGCCGTATCAGCGCCCTCATCGGCGCGAATGGCGCCGGAAAATCCTCTACGTTGATGGCGATTGCCGGTCATGTCGAAGTGATGTCAGGCTCCATTGAATTTAAAGGCCAGGATATTACGAAGATGCCGATTGCTAAACGGGTGGAGAATGGTATCGCCATCTCTCCCGAAGGTCGCAGGCTATTTCCCGACTTAACCATCTATGAAAACCTGACCATCGGCGGTTATATCCGTCCGAAGGAAAATGAGGAGAAGAATAGGGAAGCGGTTTTAGAATTGTTTCCGCGATTAGGGGAGCGGCTCTACCAGCAGGCAGGCAATCTGTCCGGCGGAGAGCAACAAATGCTGGCCATCGGCCGTGCCTTGATGAGTGAGCCCGAATTTTTAATTATTGACGAGTTATCTCTGGGGCTCATGCCAAAGGCCGTAGATCTTTGTTATAAGGCCATTGCCCGGCTTAAGGAAAAGGGTATGACGGTTTTGTTGGTTGAACAAAGCACCAGTCGTGTCTTCGATGCCGCAGACGATGTTTGTGTGCTTGAATCAGGTTCCGTCGTCTGGACTGGGCTTGTTGAGGAAGCAAAGAGTAACCCCGCCATGATTGATACGTTGATGGGCTTTAGGGAAAGTGATTGAGTGTGCGCGAAAAAGAAGAGCTAACAGTTTTTCGCTACAAAGATTATCCGGTTGTGCGATGGAAAAACGGCCAGGGTATTTCGCGGGAAGTCATTACGTCCTTCTCTGAAGGGGAGAATTTTGATTGGCGGCTGAGCCTGGCTGATATTAGTCAATCGGGGGAATTTTCCGAGTATAAAGGATATCAACGCCTCATTACTCTTGTTGAAGGAGATGGCTGTGGCCTTATATTCGGCGAGGGTAAAAAGAAAGACCTTACTCAGTTACATGAGCCATTCTCTTTCGACGGCGGGCTGCCACTTAGGTGCAACCTGTATGGTGGTGCAACAAAAAACCTCAATCTCATGGTTCGGCAAGACTGTATCACGGCGCGTTGGACTGTCTGCAATATCGGCGCATCCGAAAAAGTCGAACTGGAAGGCGACAATATCCATATTTTCTTTTGCCTGCGCGGCACTTTTCAGTTTATCGAAGCAGCTACCCGTTCACCTTTCCTTGAAGAATGGGACAGCGCGAAACTCTACAGAAAATCTAATGCTGTGATTTCAATTAACGCGGAATTTCCGGCAAAATTCCTCCATATTAAACTTTCAGGTTCATAAAAATAAGAATTGTTGGTAAGGCTACCTCCTCACAATTCTATCTATCCATCATTTCAAATGAGATTTTGTATGAATATTGTCCTGAAAATTAGCTGTCCGGATCAAAAAGGAATTGTCGCGAGTGTCGCCTCCCGGTTAAGCAACCTGAATTGTAACATTCTGGAAAGTTCCCAGTTTTTTCAGCCTGACCGAGGGACGGAGCGTAAAGACGGCGTCGGTCGGTTCTTTATGCGCATAGAATGTAGCGTCGCAGAAACGGCCCTGGCCGACTTGAGAAGTTCGCTCGATGACTTTGGAAGAGAATTTAGTGCCGACGTTAGCACTACATCGGACAGCCAGGTTGTCCGGACTATCTTGATGGTCTCAAAGTTTGATCACTGTCTTCAGGATATTTTTTACCGTGTTCGAACCGGGACACTTCCCGTCGAAATTGTTGCGGTTGTTTCCAATCATATGGATTCGCAAGCTGATGCAGAACGGCGTGGTATCCCCTTCCATTTCTTGCAGGTTACGAAAGAAAACAAGACCGAGCAGGAAAGCAAACTCGATACCCTTATTAAGGATACAGGTGCCGAGCTGATTGTGCTGGCCCGCTATATGCAAATACTTTCTGACAGTTTCAGTTCGAAATACAGAGGAAATATCATCAATATCCATCATTCATTTTTGCCTGCTTTCAAAGGTGCGAAACCCTACCATCGGGCATGGGATCGCGGCGTGAAACATATTGGGGCGACGGCGCATTATGTGACTCCGGATCTGGACGAAGGCCCGATCATTGAACAGGATACTGAACGGGTGAGCCATGCGTGCGGCCCGGACGAACTGGTCCGCCGTGGCCGTGACATTGAAGCACGGGTGTTGTCGCGCGCCTTAAAATTACATGCCGAGCAGCGGGTCTTTATCAATGAAAACCGTACTGTGGTTTTTGAGGAATAGGTCGTTTGAGGGAGTAGATGCTGGGCTGTATTAAGCGAAATTTCGGCAATATCCAAATGATTGTCTTTAAGAAAAGCAATATCATTGTTTCTTGACACAAATTTGCAATAACAAAGTGTTATGACACTTCTGAAACGCGGATGGCCACTGGCTGTTCAAACATAATGAAATTGCGTACTGGAGCCATCATGACCATACCGATAAACAACGAAGTTTCATTTGACGAATTTGACGAATTGAACTCACCGCGACCGGACGTCTCAGATTTTGAGCGCGTTACGGATCGCGCGATGTCTCGCCGGGGGGTTTTGAGCGGAGGGATCGCTTTTGGGGCCGCTGCCTTTGTGATGGGCACCACCGCCCTCACGTCAAAACCGGCCGAGGCTGCAGGTAGTTGTTTGGGCTTCACGCAAGTTCCTGCAAATTCTCTCGATACAGTTTCAGTGCCAGAGGGTTATAGCTGGGATGTGGTCTCCATGTGGGGTGATCCGCTTTGGTCAAACAGCGTGGCATTCGATCAGACAACCCGCGGAACTGCCGCCAGTCAGAAACTTTCTGTAGGCGATAATAACGACGGCATGGCTATTTTTCAGGATGGTGACAGTATTATTCTTGCGTCTAATAATGAGTATGTTAATCGCAGCGTCGTCTATGGAAATCGCGAAAGTAAACTGCCGGAAAATGCGGATGATGTGCGCAAAGGGATGGCTGGGCATGGTGTAACGGTCGCCGAGATTAAATCAGTTGATGGCAAGTGGAGCATTGTTAAGGACAGTAGCTATAATCGACGGATTACCGCCAATACACCCATGGAGATCACTGGCCCGGCCCGTGGGCATAATCTGATGAGAACTTCAGCGGATCAGAAAGGTATGATCGCGCTTGGAACTTGGAACAACTGTGGTAACGGCCGGACACCGTGGGGCACTTATCTGACCTGTGAAGAAAATTTCAACGGGTATTTCTCGAGCAGTGATAGTAACTACCAGCCCTCTGCGGAACTGAAACGCTACGGGGTTGGCAACAAGGATTGGGGGTATGCATGGGCAACCGTGGACGAGCGGTTCGATATCAGCAAAAATCCGACGGAGCCAAATCGCTTTGGCTATATTGTCGAAGTTAATCCGATGGATGCGAAATCTACGCCGAAAAAACGGACAGCACTCGGGCGCTTTAAACATGAGAATGCGGAACTGGTTGTGGCTGCTAACGGCCAGATCATTGTCTATATGGGCGACGATGAGCGTGGTGAATTCCTCTATAAATTTGTGAGCGATGGGAAATTTGTTGAAGGTGGCGATAACAGCAAGCTGCTGGATGAGGGGATCCTATATGTTGCGAAGTTTGCCGATGATATGAAAGGGCAGTGGATCCCTTTGACACCGGAAACCACCGGCATGAGTTCACAAGCAGAAATCAGCGTTCTCACACGTCAGGCCGCTTCAAAGGTTGGGGCGACGACAATGGATCGGCCGGAATGGGTGACCTCACATCCGACCAAAGCAGAAGTTTATGTTGCGCTTACCAACAACAAAAACCGCGGTAAGAAGCCAAATAGGGGCGGAGATGCCACTCCGGTCGGCGGCCCGAATCCCCGAGCGGCAAACAATTACGGACAGATTTTGCGCTGGCGTCCCGAGAAAGGCGATCATACCGCCGACGGATTTGAATGGGATCTGTTTGTTACCGCCGGAAATCCAACTGTGCATAATGATGCCTATGCAGGTTCAGCAAATGTGAATGCGGAGAATATGTTCAACTCGCCCGACGGATTGGCCTTCGACAGTACAGGCTTGCTCTGGATCCAGACGGACGGCAAATACTCTAACAAGGGTGACTTTTCTGGAATGGGAAATAACCAGATGTTGGTGGGCGATCCCGAAAGCGGTGAAATCAGACGTTTTATGGTGGGGCCGAAGGAATGCGAGGTGACAGGCATCACCTGGAGCCCTGATCGGAAGACACTCTTCGTTGGTATTCAGCACCCCGGCGACAAAGGTGGCAGCCACTATCCACAGGGTGGCAACAGCGTGCCACGGTCGACCATTATCGGCATTACCCGAAATGACGGAAAGGTCATGCGGTAATCATTCGACTTTAAACAGCGGAATGGCTTATCCTAACCAGCTGTTCAAAATGCCACAAGAAAGCCATATTTGGCGGCTTGTAACTATTAACCGGTTTCTTATCTTTAAAGCAGGGTAAACTTTTCGTGAAGATGCGGAAAGTCCCCGTTAAAAAAGGGAGATAGGACAATGATCAATGAAACTCAAAACAGTTCCGTCGTTCATGAAAACGATGTCAACCAAGCATCTCTTCCAAATGATGAATCAACCAATGAATTCGCGATGGAGATGTCAGATGAAATACTTGAAGGCCTAATCTGGTCCGAAACGATAGGTAGCAGCGACTTCGAGTGACCTAACAAGACACAGAACCTGCCTCTGTATCTTTTCTAGGGCTTGCATTGGTCTAGGATCTGGCCCTGAATTTCGGTTTCCAAAAGTGGGGCCGAGAGCGTTCGTAGAAATGTAATCAGATGGTTTTTCTCCTGATGTGATAAATTCAAAGGCCGGAGGATTTTCTCTCCATCTGTATGCAACCGTTCTTCATTAAGTTCAGAATAATGACCGACCACATCCTCTAACGTCGCCAAGCTTCCGTTATGCATATAGGGCGCTGTCTCGGCGACGTTGCGAAGGGATGGGATCTTGAATTCTCCCCAGTTTCGATATTGCTGTTTGACATGGGCCGTTCGTAATTTTCCAGAACCACCCTCATCATCATTATAGGGCTCAAGCAAATTGAAGGGGTTTCCTAACAGGCTTTTGATGCCGCCATGCCGCCCAGTATCAACCTTGCCTTTGCCGATAAAATAGGAAATGCCGATATTACCAAACTCGCCATTGGTAAAATTGGGTCCGAAATGACAGAGGCCGCAATTGCCGTCTCCGACAAAAAGTTTTAAGCCGTGCTTTGCAGATTCAGGATATTCTGCCATGGCTTCCATATCTTCAGCCGCCAGGGCCGCCGCAAATTTATCAAAAGGCGTTGGACCGGAAATCAGGGTTTCCTGATAAGCGGCGAGGGCCTTTCCAAGGAACACTAATAGATCCTGCTCATTGACGTCTTTGGGGGGGTGCTTGAAAACCCGTTCAAATCCACAAGAAAGGAGCGGATCGTTGCCAATCACCGCCTTGACTTCGGCTGATGTCAAATTCATTTCGGACGCGGTCAGAATAGGTCGGATACTTTGCGCCCACAGACTATCATTGGCACCATCCCAGCCAAACCATCTTTGCTGGCCAACATTGATGAGGCTTGGGGTGTGCCGGTCCAGCAACTCATGACCACGATTAAGCGGGACGCCATCCATAAAATGCCGGTCCGGCTGATGGCAACTTGCGCAAGAAAGGATAGCGTCTTTGGATAGCGTCATCTCTTCAAACAGCACTTTCCCGTATGCAATAGCGTCGGCGTCGCCAGAGAAACGATTGCTCGGGTCGGAGTTTATGTTGGGCGGCCAGGGGCTGTGACCTAGGATTTTAGCTTTTTCCTCATCGGTAAAAATTGGGCGGGACTCCTCTGCGGCTACGCACGTGAACGTACCAACCGTAAGAAGTAAGCCGAGAAACAGCGGGCGCATTATTTCAGGTCATGGTCGAGCAATAATAGCTCAGTGCCACCATTTTCGCGAAGCTCGAACGCATATTGCCATTGCCCCTGCATATGAAAGGCAAACCCCTGCAAGTGAAAGGTATCTCTATCTCGAGAAGCAATCTCAGGCTGATAATTCATGCCATGCTTATGGGCTGGCATGTTGGCAGCAGCCTTTACCGTCCCTGTGAAAGGTGTTCCATCTTTGCGGCAAATTTCCAGGTCTACGGCGAACAACTCCCCAACCGTGACAGTTTCCGGAATTGTTTTCATGGCCACATCATACTGATCTGATGTGAGCCGTGTGACAGTGCCGTCATCTACAATGGGACAGGCATTTGCGGCGGATATAAATCCTGCTGTAAGCAATAGCGAGCAGAAGGCAGAAATATAGCGCAATATCATTTATTCAGCGCCCATGCCGCCAATGCCTCGGCATTTTCTTGAGAGATCTTTTTTGCCACATCTGGTGGTAAGTCGCTGAGCCAGGCTCGTGTCTGATTGGCATGGTCTATCACATAATACCAAAGCTCAGGCGCATAGGTGTCAGTCCCTAGCATGATCCGATTGGGGTAATCCGTAAATAGCTTTCGCCAAACCGGGTCGACCTTTCCGCCGTCATCATGCTCTCCGCGCACGGCAAGATCAGATGTCAGGTTGGGGTATTTATCAAACATCTCGGACAACTTATCCGGGCCGACAAAGCCGGAATGCGCCCAAAGCACCCGCGCGCTCGGATTTTGTTCGAAGATGATCTCGACCGCTTCGGCATCGGAATGGGCATGCAGGAAAATCCCTTTTTCATCAGCAATTTCCACAATACGGCGGATCACTGGCAAACGGGCATCTTCGCCATAGACATGAAACTCACCAATTCCAGCGTAGGTATTCTCAGCCAGTTTCTCCTCGATTAGATCAACAACCGTCTCGTCGCGAAACCAGGTGCTGATTTCCCCGCGCTTACGATACGGGCGGAGGACAGGTACGATAAGCTCTGGCGCCTCCGCGTAAAGCATTTGCGTTCCTTTATCGCTGGAACTGGAGACAAAGGCTTTCTTCAGTCCCGCTTTGCGAAGGACATTGACCGCTTCAGGGGGTGGGAGCATTTCCCAGGCGTCATGACTGTAATGGATATGAACGTCGATGAGTTTTTGCTCGGCTCGAACGACGCTTGCGCAGAAAATCAGGGTTGAAACGGCCATCATCAAAAGTGTTTTTCGCATTTTTTCCTCTTCGAAAAACCGTCATCTATGCGCAGGATATCACATTTGGAGCAAATTCAGTAATCGCTAAATTGCCCGCCATGGCCAGATAGTCTATGGCTAGAAGCTTGATCCAATATGATCTTACGGAGAAACCATGGTCCAGATCAGCAGTAACTTTGATGGCGGCAATATAGATTGTGTTGATTGTAGTGATCCTACGAATATTCGTCTCCGCATTTTGACGGACCAGAATACAGACATTTTGCAATGGTTTTATTTCCGGCTGAGCGGCGGGGAAGGCGCTCCTTGTCACATGAAGATCATAAATGCCGGGGAAGCCTCCTATCCAAAAGGGTGGGAAGGATATCGCGCCGTTGCCTCCTACGACCGGGAAAACTGGTTTCGGATTGAGACGGACTATGCAGATGAATGTTTGAATCTTCGCATCAAGCCTGAGTTAAATAGCGTCTATATCGCTTTTTTTGCGCCTTACTCCATGGAACGGCATGCCGACTTGATTTCGGATGCGCAAACGTCGCCGCGCGTCACGGCATCGGTTCTCGGGCAAACCCTGGATGGTCAGGATTTGGATCTCGTTACTGTTGAAACAAGCGGGGAGGCAAAGAAATCCCTCTGGTTTGTTGCCCGTCAGCATCCCGGTGAAACCATGGCCGAATGGTGGATGGAAGGTTTTTTGAACCGATTGCTGGATGAAGGCGACGCCTTGTCTAGGGAATTGCTTGAGGAAGCTGTTTTTTACATTGTTCCCAATATGAACCCCGATGGTAGCCGCCGTGGGCATTTGCGGTCCAATGCAGTGGGTGCCAATCTCAATCGGGAATGGCAGGCGCCGGCGATGAAGCGAAGCCCGGAGGTTTTTCTTGTGCGCGAGAAGATGCAACAAACAGGCGTTGATTTTTGCCTAGATGTGCATGGTGATGAAACCCTGCCGTATAATTTCCTGATCGGCACGCAAGGCATTGAAAGCTGGGATACCAGACGGGACATGTTGCTCACCGATTTTAAACGGGCCTGGCAGCAGGTTAATCCGGATTTTCAGACCACTCACGGCTATCCCATGCCGCAAAAGGGCAAGGGAAACCCTGCGCTTTGCGGGAATTATGTGGCTGAGACGTTTGGTTGCCTTGCCATGACCTTGGAAATGCCGTTCAAGGATGCGGCCGATAGTCCGGATGAACAAACCGGCTGGTCTCCCGAGCGATCTCGTAGGCTTGGCGCCTCCGTCATTGACGTGCTGCATCGTGTGAACGCGCGGCTTGTCTCTGGGCCCTAACCTGTCTTAACAATAAATCCGTCTGTCGGTGAAGTTTCTCCCGCCAGAAGATCTGCATAAGTCTGACGGGCAGAGGAAAGGCCATGTCCTTCTTTCACTGTTAGCCAGTCCTTGCTTTTGATCGCCAGGTCGCGCCAGGCATCTAGGGTCTTGGCTTGAATGACGCTGGCGCCCCATTCCTCCTGCCGTTTCTTGATCTGCGCGGGAGCGAAGAACATTTCCGGCTTTGGGCCGGGCAATCCTTCGGTTGGCCGGAATTTATCCCAGTGGCTTATACCGACGGAACTGCTGAGCAAGAGCTTGTCCGCAAGATGCGTGTGAACGGCAATACGGACCTCGGCATTGCCAGACATATCGATATAGACAGAGGGGATCTGCTTAATCTCTTCACTGACGTTGTCATAGATGACTACCTGATCACAAATTTGGCGATCTTCAACGAAGGCTTTGTTGCGCGTCGATGTCAGGCCGATCACAGCAGGGTGCGGGTCTTTGTCATCATGTAACAATTGCAGAACACCCAGCGCCGTCTTGCTGGACGCGCTGCCGATCAGAAGCTGCTTGGCACCAAAATAGTTGTTATCCTGCAAATAGTCGCAAATCACGTAAGAAGTTGCAAAAAGCGGATACAAAATGGCTTGCAGGTCTTCCAATGCAGGGTCATGTGTTGGAATCGCAGCCAGCCGGACATATTCGTTATAAACCGGAGGCAGCTGCGTGCGGTGGGCAATGCCATCGGTAAAGGCATGCTCCCGTAGTCGGGTTGGCTGAACCACCAACTCCTCCGCCATTGGGAAATATCCGTAAACGCGTTCTCCCGGATCTATCCCCTCACATTTGCTTTCAATGACATCGGCATGCCCCCAGACCGGTACAATGCCCCATCCATCTTCCGCCGCCGGGAAAAATTGCCAGTATCCAATCATATCTCCCGCCACGGCATAGGTAATATTGTTTGCGGTCAGCGCAAAACGGTCAACTTTAAGTCGGACTTCGCCCGGAGCAAGTTCAGGCGACGGGGTTTCGGTAATTTTTGTCTGCTTGATATTGCTTTTGTTGACGAGAAGCTGTTGCATTTTACTTCCTTAACTGCGGTTTGCCGCATTTTATTTATTAGTTGGCTGTTTCTGATGTTAGAGCCTGGCCGAGATTTTCGGCGGTATTGGAAAGCGCGGCCAGGCAGTTGGCTGCCCGATTGGGCGGAATATAGACGGCGAGTTGTGTAATGAACCTGGTACCACTATTGGTGTCGGATTGATCGGATTTTAGATGCACGATATTTGCATCGAAATCAATAAAAACCTCTGAGAGGCGGGCAAGCAGCCCAGGCTGATCTGGGCCCTCACATTGAATATGATGGGTTATATCGGTAGGGGGCGTTTTGGCGTTGGCAAGATCGAACCGGCGGACATCGATATCCGCATCACCCAGACCCTCAAGAGACCCGAGCTCTGCGCAAAGTGTTTCTTCAGAGATTTCGGAGGGGACTTCAATCGCACTCGAAAACTCGCCTCCATTCCCCAAAATGGCGAAGGACGTATCCCCGAGGTTAATGCCACGATCAAAAAGATGGCCCGTCACAAGGGAGATCAGGCCTACGCGGTCTTGGGAAAATATGGATAAAAGCGCTCTATAGGTGGCCATGGCGGTTCCCTTTGGTAAATTTGTGGAATTGATATTGTCTGCAAAATTATGGGTATAGTATGTCCCCATCCCGGCATTTCAGCAATGAATCCGGTGAAATTTACTACTCACTGTCTCCCTGAGCCGTATTTGAAGAAAAATTTACCATATTTTCCGTAATCATAACCTTGCGTTAACGAAAAACACGTAAAACGTAATCTGCTGAACAACCGGCTGCCTGCCCGCGGCCAGAAATATTTCCTGAACGGTCTAACGTTCACGGGATTTATGAAACGGAGAATATGGATGCTTATAGGCGATATCTTATTGGCGCAGAATCTTGTAACGCCTGAGGATATAAAAATAGCGTTTCACCGCCAGAAAGAAAATGGCGGACGCCTTGGGGAAAACCTTGTCGCGCTTGGTGCGTTGACGCAGGAACAGTTGGACAAAGCAATTTATGAAGCGCCGCAAGCGCCGAAATCAATTGAGGATACAGGCATTCCACTGGCCAACCTGATGCGGGTTTTATTCAAACTCGTTTATATCAACAGTCTGGAAACCGCCTCCGAGATATCCAACGCCATGAAGCTGCCCATTGGCGTCGTCAATCGCCTTATTCAGGAAGCGGGGGACCGAAAGTTCCTGGAATCCCTTGGGACCGCCGACAAATCAACCTTTTCAGAGACCCGCTACGTCATGACGGAAGCCGGGAAGCGCTATGCGATCGAAAGCCTGGATCAGAACCAGTATGTGGGGCCGGCGCCAGTTTCCTTAAAAGCCTATCAAATCCGCATAAGCCTGCAGAAAATTACAAATGAACGTGTTGAGCAGTCGAAAATTGACGAAAGCTTTGAAAGCCTCGTGATTGCTGAGGATTTTGTTAGGCGTCTTGGACCCGGCATCAACGCGGGTAAGAGCATTTTGTTATATGGGCCTCCGGGCAACGGCAAAACGACGGTTGCAGAGAAAGTGGCTGAGATTTTCGCCAATGTGATTTATGTTCCTTATTGCTTCGAGGTCGATGGCCAGATCATCAAGGTGTTTGACCCCAGCGTTCATAAACCGATTTTGGGCCATGAAGCGAAGAAAGTTGCAAGTTCCGGATTACGCCGTGAAGAATTTGATGGTCGCTGGGTGCCCTGCGAGCGGCCGATCGTTATCACTGGCGGTGAATTGACCCTGGAAATGCTCGATTTGAGCTTTAACGCCCATGCCAAATATTATGAAGCGCCGTTGCATGTGAAAGCCTCAAACGGCACCTTCATCATCGATGACTTTGGCCGCCAGTTAGTGAGCCCGGAAGATCTTCTCAATCGCTGGATCGTACCGCTGGAAAGCCGTGTCGATTACTTGAAACTGCATACGGGTAAGAGCTTTTCTTTGCCGTTTGATGAACTTGTTATCTTCTCGACAAACCTCTCGCCAGACGATCTGATGGACCCTGCGTTCCTGCGTCGTATTCCCTACAAGCTTGAGACAATTGGTCCGTCACGGGAACAATATTTTGAAATTTTCAGAATGGTTGGCGGGGCACGTGGCTTGGAAATCACTGAAGATGTGATGGACATCGTTATTGAAGAATTGCAGATCAAGAATAAATTCGACCTTGCCTGCTATCAGCCGAAGTTCATTGTCGATCAGATAATTGCCGCCTGCAAGTATCGGGGAGCTGAGCCTCACGTAGATCAGGAACTGGTCGTTGACGCGCTTAAAAACCTGTACACGTCAAGCGCTAAGGGCGCCGGTAAGACAGCGGCAAAATCTCGCAATACTGATTCAGATGAACCCATGGCCGAAGCAATCTGATGCGTTTCTGAACAGATACTCTCCTGGTTCAGGTAATACTATACCTTGTTCCGGGGAAGTACATTTTAGCGGAAGAGGGAATGTCATCGCTGATCCGGGCTCTTCGGCTCAGCAATAGGCAGGCGGGTGTGGCTTCCATTCCAGAAAATGATTTGGCGTCGGCAGGGCCACTTTCTCTGTTAGGATATGGCAAAGGATGCCTCAAAGACGGTCGCTATGAACGATGGGGTTCAAGAAAAAATCAATAACTTTAAAATAATACTTGAATGGTCATTCCAAATAAACATATGATAGATTACTGATCACCTTCATCTACACACAAATGTTGATGATCCGTAAAAAGGCCCGCTCCGATTTTCTGCGCCCCTCGGGGTGGGCCAATTTTCCCTTAAAAATGAAATTTCCCGTATTTGGTCTTGATTGAATTCAGTCTGCTCGTCATATAGAGGTGCAGTGAAATTAATTAGAGACGAAAAACTGAAATGACGGAAAAAACCCACGAATTCCAGGCTGAAGTTTCCAAGCTTTTGGATATTGTCGCCCATTCCCTTTATAGCGAAAAAGAAATCTTCCTGAGAGAGCTGGTATCAAACTCATCTGACGCCTGTGACCGGCTGCGCTACGCCTCCCTGACAGCCCCGGAGCTGATCAAGGATGATCCCGATTTCAAAGTTGTCCTGACTATCGATCAGAAGGCTAAAACCCTGACGGTTTCCGACAATGGTATCGGCATGACGGAGCAGGAGATGATCGATAATCTGGGGACCATCGCCCGATCCGGCACATCTCGTTTTTCTGAAGAGCTAACCGGTGATGCCGCGAAGGATGTGTCCTTGATCGGTCAGTTCGGGGTTGGGTTTTATTCGTCCTTTATGGTTGCGAAGAAAGTCACAGTAACCAGCCGAAAGGCGGGAGAGGAAACCGCAACGATCTGGACATCAAAAGGCGAAGGGTCCTTCAAGATTGAAGAAGGCACGCGAGATACGCGGGGCACGACAATAATCTTGCAGATGCGTAAAGAAGCCGAAGAGTATCTGGAACCCGCCCGCATTCGCACTGTTGTCAAAACATATGCCGACCATATTGCGCTTCCAGTGATCCTCACTGCGACAGAAGAGGGCAGCGAGGACGAAACACTTAATACAGCCAGTGCGCTCTGGACCCGCCCGAAGTCAGACATCACGCCCGAACAATATACGGAATTTTACCATCATGTTGGCCAAGCTTTTGATAGTCCCTGGTTGACATTGCACAGCAAGGTTGAGGGCCGTATCGAATATACACTATTGCTGTTCGTACCTGAGCAACCACCTTTTGATCTGTTCAACCCGGAACGTAAATCCCGTCTCAAACTATATGTGAAGCGTGTGTTTATTACCGACGACTGTGAAGAGTTGATCCCGGCATATTTGCGGTTTCTGCGCGGCGTTGTAGATTCCGAAGACCTGCCGCTCAATGTTAGCCGTGAAATGCTGCAGAACAATCCGGTTCTGATGAAAATCCGCAACGGACTCATCAAGAAGGTCATTGGCGAGCTTGAGAAGAAAGCCAAGAAAGACAAAGAGAATTTTGCGAATTTTTGGGCGAATTTTGGTGCTGTCTTGAAAGAAGGAATCTACGAGGATACGGAAAACGGCGAACGTATTCTCAAAATGGCCTTGTTTAACAACACTGATGGAGATAATCGCAGCAGTCTGGATGAGTATGTCGCCCGAATGAAAGAGGGGCAAGACGCCATCTATTATATTTCAGGCGAGGATCTAGGTGCACTTAAATCCAGCCCGCAACTTGAAGGGTTTGCCGCCAAGGGCGTGGAAGTTTTGTTACTGGACGATGCCGTCGACAGTTTCTGGCTTAACCGGATTACGGAATTTGACGGCAAACCTTTTCAGTCTGTCACGCGTGGAACTGCTGGTCTTGATAAGGTCGAGCATGAGAATAAAGAGGATGACGGTGCGGAAGACAAAGCCGAAAGCGGCGAAATGGATAGTCTAATCGCGCTCTTTAAACAGGCATTGGAAGGCAAGGTGAAGGATGTCAAGGAGTCCACGCGCCTCACAGGAAGTCCTGTCTGTCTCGTCGCCGATGAGGGCGATATGGATATTCATCTTGAAAAAATGCTGAAAGCCCACAAGCAGTTTGGCGGCGCCGAGAGCATGCGGATACTGGAACTTAATCCCAAACATATTCTGATCAGGAAACTGGCGGCGAGTGCTAAGGAAAACGGCACCTCCGCAGCCATGGAAGACGCCGCTCTTCTGCTTCTTGACCAGGCACATATTGTTGAGGGAGACCCTGTCGCCGACCCGGTTGCTTTTTCTAAACGCATGGCTGATTTTATGGCCAGCGGCATCTCCGCCTAGATTAAAATTTTTTCTACTCAGTTCGGGATGGATGAGGCGGGGTTACGCCGCCTCACTTCTTTCCACCTCGATTTTAAAGAAGCCGAGAGCAAGAACCACTTTCGCCAGACCACCAGCCACCAGGAAGACAAGGGAGTTGTTGCGGAAATACTGATCATCCAAGCGGGCGAAATCGCCAAATTGGATGACCAGTATAAAGTTGTAACTGCGGCGTTTAGCAATTGTGAGGTTGAATTGAGGAACCTGCAAGCCTAGGTCAAGGAAACACAAAAAAGACGGCGAAATATTATCCGCTCTCTCCAAAGGCATTAGTCTGGTGCTAACCCTGCCAACATAAATTTTATACCATCGATGGGTCCACAGGGCGACGTGTGACGCTGTAGCCAGCCTCCTTGGGGATCAGCAGAAACTTGCCCTCCTCCGTTACTTCCATGGTTGGCAGTACGGGAAAGGTATCCGTCGAATTGGCGTCCTCGACAGCGTCGTCACATGAGGAAAATTTCCCCAGAGCTTCAATGTTCATCCGGGTTGGAAAAATGACAGTGTATCGGCCATTGTCGGCTTCGATCATGACTTCATTCGGCCCAACCCAAACAGATTCCACCCCTTCCTCCCCGTCGTGGATAGCCAATTGCGTTGGCGGTGCCTTGGCGATAAAGAAATGGGTATCAAACCGTTTCGGCATAAATGTCGGAGTAATCCAGTGTGCAAAATGACCTAAAAGGTCAGTCGCCAGTTCAAGTTGTTCCTGCCTCACCATCTCCAGGATTGTCACTTCCCCATTTTGGAGCGGCATCCTGTATTTCGCACCCAAAATTTCCAACCGATCATGGGTAACGAGCTCTTTGGTTATGATGTCCCGGGCCAGGAGAATATTTGCTTCTTCAAAGCTTTCTCGGATACAGGCAATTTTAAAGTTTCGAAGAGTTGTTTCCTGCCTCTCTACTTCCGGCAAATGATGCAGGAGTTCGGCATCCATATCTGCGGCGTCTACCTTGCCACCTGGAAAAACCAGCGCGCCAGAGGCAAAATCGATCTGGTGATGGCGAACCACCATGAAGACTTCAAGTGTATCGGAATGTTTTTCGCAGTCCCGTACCAGCAACACTGTCGCCGCAGGTTTTAAGGGAGCAATTTCCTTGGTCATTAGTACCGGCCATTTTTATTATTATTCAGCCTATACTGCCTCAACGCGGTGTCAGGATCAACTGATTGCGCGTATTAAAGCTCTACATTGAGCGCGGCAATGATGGGGCCGTGCCCGCCCTGCTGGATGATTAGGGCGCAACCGTCACGCCCCATCTCCCGCATTTCAGCAAGATCAAGTACAATTTTTTGGGCCGATCCGTCCCAGTTACCGAGGGAGCGAAGTTTTCTGACCACGTTATGGTAGGTGATTTTTTGGCCCGTATTCTCGCCGCGACCGATACTAACGTCGTTGGAGCGATCAATGTCCACAAGCCAGATTGTCGCCTCTCCGTCACCTTCGGGCAGCTGTACTTCCAGCATGTCATCATTAAACGCCCAGCTAAGAGCGAGCTGTTGTGCATGTCCGGCATTGTCCGCAATCAGCGATTTGATGCCGGAGCGATCCGAGCCGACCTTATGCTCTTTCCCACCAACAACCATTTGCGGCGTATAAACATATCGCGAGCCGAATTCCTGTTTGTAATAGACCTGCCGGTTGTCATTATCCTTGTTGCCAAAGGTATCCTTCCAGCCGATATAATCCCAGTATGTCACGGAGAAAGTGAGGCCAAGGATATCTTTATCCTGAACCAGTTCGCCCAGTATTTTGTCGGCGGGCGGGCAGGAACTACAGCCTTGTGACGTATAGAGTTCAACAACGGAAGAAGGCTGGTGCGCACTTTGCGCCAGAACCAGCGTGGGGGCCGCTATCAGAGTCATACCGAGCGCCGATAGTGCAAATACAGACTGCAGACTAAATTTTTTCATGAGTGATATGTAATGGATTCCCATATCACAAACAAATCACCTGTCGGTGAAATAGTCACATAAATAAAAACGGCGGCCCATAGGAGCCGCCGTTTTTCACCAGTGTTCGGCGATTTTATGCTGCAGAGAGGTTCCGGAGCACATATTGCAGGATACCGTCGTTGCGGTAATATTCTACCTCGTCAAGAGTATCAATCCGGCATAGCAGATCGATAGTCTCGCTGGATCCGTCACTGCGCGTAATCTTGCAGGTCACAGTCATCCGCGGTGTAATGCCAGCTTCCAGCCCTGTTAGGTCGACAACTTCGCTCCCGTCCAGCTTCAGAGATTGCCGGGTAACACCTTCAGCGTACTGGAGCGGAAGAACACCCATGCCCACCAGATTCGATCGGTGGATACGCTCAAAGCTTTCGGCGATCACGGCTTTCACGCCGAGGAGCAATGTGCCCTTGGCAGCCCAGTCACGACTTGAGCCCGTGCCATATTCCTTGCCCGCAAAAATGACCAGTGGTGTCTCGTCCGCGTGGTATTTTTCAGCGGCATCATAAATCCACATCTGTTCACCATCCGGCATGTGGCGAGTAACCCCGCCTTCGGTGCCAGGGGCCAATTCGTTGCGCAAGCGGATATTGGCGAAGGTGCCGCGCATCATGACCTCATGGTTCCCACGGCGAGAGCCGAAAGAGTTGAAGTCTTTTTGTGGAACCTGATGCGCGTTCAGATACTCACCTGCCGGGCCATCCGCTTTAATCGCCCCGGCTGGAGAGATATGGTCGGTTGTCACGGAATCAGCGAGCATTGCCAACACGCGGGCGCCTTTGATATCCTCGAAGCCACCGGCCTCTTTTTGCATGCCATCGAAATAGGGCGGATGTTGCACGTAGGTCGACGTGCTGTCCCACGTATAGGTTTGCCCTTCCGCTGTTTTAACTGACTGCCATGCGGCATCGCCCGAGAAAACATCGGCATATTGGGTCACAAACATATCGCGGGTCACTGCCTGTTTTACGGTTTCCTGTACTTCGGCATTGGAGGGCCAGATGTCCTTCAAATAAACCGGGTTACCATTCTGATCCTCGCCAAGGGAATCCTTGGTGATATCGACATTCAGTGAACCGGCAATGGCATAGGCGACGACCAGCGGCGGTGATGCCAGATAGTTCGCTTTCGCTTGCGGGCTAACTCGGCCTTCAAAGTTGCGGTTACCGGAAAGGACCGAGCAGGCCACCAATTCACCTTCGGCAATGGCGTCGGCAATGGCGGGATCAACCGGACCGGAATTACCGATGCAGGTCGTGCAACCGTAGCCTACGAGGTTAAAGCCAAGGGCATCAAGATCGTCCTGCAAACCGGCTTTCGCCAGATAATCTGTCACAACTTTTGAGCCTGGTGCCAGCGAAGTCTTGACCCAGGGCTTAACCGTCAGGCCTTTTTTCAGCGCATTGCGGGCGACCAGACCGGCGGCAAGCATTACATTGGGGTTGGAAGTATTTGTACAGGAAGTAATTGCGGCGATAATGACATCACCATGACCAATGCTGTAGTTTTTACCCGCAACGGCAACTTCCTTGTCCAAATTGTCATTTGTACCCGCCAGTTCCGGAAGAGCTTTGCTGAAGGAAGGAACGGCCTCCGAAAGTAATACACGGTCTTGCGGGCGTTTTGGTCCGGCAAGGCTTGGCTCGACAGTTGAGATATCAAGTTCAAGTGAGGCTGTGAAGACGGGGTCCGGCGTATCCGCGTCGCGCCACATCCCTTGCGCCTTGGCATAGGCTTCCACCAGCTTGACCCGTTCTGGATCACGGGCTGTGAAGTTGAGATAATTGATAGTCTCAGCATCTATGGGGAAGAAGCCACATGTCGCACCGTATTCCGGCGCCATGTTGGATATGGTGGCACGATCCGCGAGCCCCAGTTCATCAATACCGGGGCCATAGAATTCGACAAATTTCCCGACCACGCCTTGCGCGCGGAGCATCTGGGTCACTGTCAGCACCAGATCTGTTGCTGTGGTGCCTTCTTTCAGTTTGCCGGTCAGTTTGAAACCGACAACTTCCGGGATCAGCATGGAAATCGGCTGACCGAGCATAACGGCTTCAGCCTCGATACCACCAACACCCCAGCCCAGAACCGCAAGGCCATTGACCATGGTCGTATGGCTGTCCGTTCCCACCAAAGTATCAGGATAGGCGACTTCGGTGCCGTTCTGATCATTTGTGGTCCAGACGGTCTGAGCCAGATATTCCAGATTAACCTGATGGCAAATACCGGTTCCGGGAGGAACAACCCGAAAATTGTTAAAGGCTTTCTGGCCCCAGCGCAGGAAAGCATAGCGCTCATTGTTGCGCTGCATTTCCAAATCAACATTCTGGCCAAACGCCGCGGCGGTGCCTGCCTTGTCCACCATAACGGAATGGTCAATCACCAGATCACATTGCGCGAGCGGGTTGATTTTTTCGGCATCGCCACCGAGAGATACCATCGCATCCCGCATGGCAGCCAGATCGACAACCGCCGGAACGCCGGTAAAATCCTGCATCAGAACCCGTGCCGGGCGATAGGCAATCTCGCGATCAGCCTTGCGATCTTTTAGCCAGCCAGCAAGAGCAGAGACGTCTTCGGAGGTCACGGTGCGGCCATCTTCATGGCGCAGTAGGTTTTCAAGCAGTACTTTTAGGGAAAAGGGAAGGCGGGAAACATCGCCAAGGCCAGCTTTTTCTGCGGCCGGGATGCTATAGTAATCATATGTTTTGCCGTCGATATCGAGGGACCGACGTGTTTTCAGGCTATCGTGACCAATTGTTGTCAACGCTTCGCTCCTTGGGTTCAAAAAGGGGAACGGGAAGATGCTATGGGGAACATCCATTAAATAGTGGCCTGTATGTGCCTCAATTTGAAGAATTTCTCAAGCATAAAGGTCAGGGAAATAGCGCAGAAATGATTCGAGAAAACGCTCATATAAAAATGTCGGACGCGCCGGTCTTGATGCTCCATGTTGGAAATGGCCGCACATCTTCTATTTAAGAGGTATGTATAGAATCGGTTTGAGCAATAAATGCCTGGGTCAATTGTGTTCTCTGCAATTAGGGATTTCACTTGACCTATGTTGGAACTTTCGACTATTGACGATGTAAGGCTTGCGAAAAAAGCTTATTAAAAAGTGGCACAAGAATGCCCACTTGATCTGGGAGGATGGTTTCTGAAGAGCTCAATATAGAGGTCAAGGAAACACTAAAATATTGATTGTTTTCATGCCGTAACTGCGCGCTGAATCCGGCCTTTTCCCTGAGAAATAAGCTCCGCAAGATGTCGGACGGCTTGTGTTGGGGAATTTGTATTTGATGGCAAATGATGATCAGGAATTAGGGCGTTACAATACCTTTCCGAAATTGCTTCTGCGAAATGCAGAAAAGCTTGCCTCCGCGCCTGCTTTCCGGGAAAAGGAATTTGGTATTTGGCAAACCTATAGCTGGAAACAGACGCGCGACAATATAAAGGCGCTCGCGTTGGGGATGGTTGAGCTCGGTTTGGAGCGTGGCGACAAAATAGCGATTGTCGGATCCAATCGACCAAAGCTTTATTGGGCGTTTGCCGCCGCACAATCCGTCGGCGCGATTCCCGTGCCGATTTATCAGGATGGTGTGGCCGATGAAGTACAATATGTTCTTGCCCATTCAGAAGTGAAATTCGTCATTGCTGAAGATCAGGAGCAGGTGGATAAAATCATCTCCGTCATGGACCAGTGTCCGACCATCAAGATGATTATCTATAAAGAACCGCGGGGCATGCGTCATTATCATCAGGAATTTCTCCATTTTTATGATGACGTGCAAGAAAAGGGGCAGGCATATGAAACTTCCCATCCGGACTTTTTCGAAGCGGAAATCGCCAAAGGCGAACCCGGTGACCTTTCCGTTATTTTGTATACGTCAGGAACCACAGGCCGCCCGAAAGGCGTGATGCTGAGCTTCGAAAATCTCTGGGAATCAGCTCGGTTGTCTGTTGATTTTGAAGGCCTGACAAATAATGAAAACGTCATTTCTTACCTGCCGATGGCGTGGGTAGGGGACCATTTCTTCGCCTATGCGCAGGCGCTGATGGCCGGATATGCCGTCAATTGTCCTGAAAGCGCCGAAACCGTCCAATTGGATCTGCGTGAACTCGGCCCGACTTACTATTTCGCGCCGCCAGCAATTTTTGAAAACCTGCTTACCCAGATGATGATCCGTATTGAAGATGCCAGCGCTCTCAAGCAGAAAATGTTCCATTATTTCATTGGTGTGGCCAAACGCTGCGGCGTTGATATTCTTGAAAAAAAGCCGGTTTCCTTGATGGACAGGATTTTGTACAGCATCGGAAATGTTCTGGTTTATGGGCCTCTTAAAAACCGGTTGGGCTTCAGCCGCATCAGGGTAGCCTACACGGCCGGAGCGCCCATCGGAACGGAAGTCTTTAAATTCTATCGTGCTCTCGGCGTCAATTTAAAGCAACTCTACGGCCAAACAGAATCCTGCGCCTATGTCTGCATCCAAAATAACAAGGATGTCCGCTCGGATACCGTAGGTCCTGCCGCGCCGGGTTGCGATGTGAAAATTGATGATGTCACGGGAGAGGTTCTCTACAAAAGCCCCGGCGCCTTCATGGGATATTTCAAGAATGAAGAAGCAACCCGCGAGACCAAAACCGAAAGCGGTTGGGTTCATACCGGGGATGCTGGCATTATTACGGACGATGGGCAACTCAAGATCATTGATCGTGCCAAGGATGTCGGCAAGCTCAACGACGGCACGTTGTTTGCGCCACAATATATTGAAAACAAGCTGAAATTTTTTCCCTTCATCAAGGAAGCAGTGTGCCATGGGGGAGAGCGCAATACCGTTACTGCCTTTGTCAATATTGATCTCGATGCTGTTGGCAACTGGGCGGAACGTCGCGGCCTTTCCTATGGCAGCTATACGGACCTTGGGAACCGGGATGAGGTCTATGATCTTATCAAGGGATGTATCGAAGAAGTGAACCAGGACCTTGCCATTGACAGCAATCTGGCAAATGCGCAGATAACACGGTTTTTGATTTTGCATAAAGAACTGGATGCCGATGACGGCGAGCTTACCAGAACCCGGAAAGTGCGACGGCGGATTATTGCTGAGCGCTATGGCACATTGATCGAAGGGCTTTATTCCGATCAGGATATGATTTCGATTGAATCGCAAATGACCTTTGAGGATGGCCGGACTGGTCAGTTGAAGGCGGATTTGAAAATCAGGGATGTCGATACTTTCCCGGCCCTCAAGGTGGCCTCCTAATGTCAGGAATGGATACTCTAATGACGGATGATACGCGAACAATTGGCGACACATTGCTCGACGTCAAGGGGATCAGCCTTTCCTTCGGTGCCGTCAAGGCAATCGTAGATGTGAGCTTTGACATTCGAAAAGGCGAAGTGCGGGCGATTATTGGTCCGAACGGCGCTGGGAAAACTTCGATGCTGAATTGTATCAACGGGTTTTATCATCCGCAGAAGGGGACCATCACATACAAGGGTATTACACGGAGCAAGATGAAGCCATACGAAGCAGCCTCACAGGGTATTGGCCGCACATTCCAGAATGTCGCGCTGTTCAAGGGGATGTCCACACTCGATAACATCATGACCGGCCGCAATTTGAAAATGAAAACCGGGATATTGTCAGCGATGTTCTGGCGTGGCCCCGCAGAGAAAGAAGAGCTGGAACATCGGCGCTATGTAGAGGACATTGTTGATTTTCTCGAAATTGAGGCGATCCGCAAGACGCCGGTAGGGCGGCTGCCGTATGGTCTTCAAAAACGGGTGGAGTTGGGCCGGGCCCTTGCAGCGGAGCCTGAATTGCTGCTGTTGGATGAGCCGATGGCGGGCATGAATCTGGAAGAAAAAGAAGATATGTGCCGATTTATCCTTGATGTGAACGATGAGTTTGGCACGACGATTTGTCTGATCGAGCATGATATGGGTGTTGTGATGGATATTTCGGATCGCGTTATGGTGCTGGATTATGGCGGGAAAATCGCCGACGGAACACCCGATGAGGTCCGGGCCGACCAGAATGTTATTGACGCCTATTTAGGCGGCGGCCATTGAGCCAGCAACGAGGGATGTAATGGAAGATTTTTTAATCGAGTTTTACTTTTTCTTAGAAGTGCTGATCAGTGGCTTGCTGACGGGAACTCTCTATTCCCTGATTGCATTGGGCTTCGTGCTGATATTCAAGGCGTCCGGCGTTTTTAATTTCTCGCAAGGAGCCATGGTGCTTTTTGCAGCGCTCAGTTTTGTCGGTGTTCAGGAAAAGTTCGGCGTGCCTTGGCCCGTGGCTTTTGTCCTTGCAATCGGGATCATGGTTGTTTTTGCCTATCTGGTGGAGAAGCTGGTACTCGGCAAACTGGTCAATCAGGAGCCGATTATCCTGTTTATGGCGACCATTGGCATCACCTTCTTCCTAGACGGTTTTGGTCAGACCATCTGGGGCAGTGATATCAAGGTTCTGGATATTGGTATTCCGACCGGTCCGCTTTTTCTTTTTGATACTATCCTGATTGATAAACTGGAACTGTTCGCAGGATTGGTGGCCGGTCTTATGGTAGTGGGCTTGGCAATCTTTTTTAATAAAACACGGATTGGCCGTGCCCTTCGGGCAGTGGCAGATGACCATCAGGCGGCACTGTCCGTCGGTATTTCTTTGAAAACGATCTGGGTTGTTGTCTGGTCTGCAGCCGGACTTGTGGGGCTGGTTGCCGGGATTATGTGGGGCAGTAAACTTGGGGTTCAGTTCAGTCTGAGCCTCATCGCTTTGAAGGCATTACCGGTGCTGATCCTGGGGGGGTTCACGTCTATTCCGGGCGCCATTGTTGGTGGGTTGATCATTGGCGCCGGGGAGAAGCTGGCAGAGATTTATATCGGCCCCTTCATTGGTGGCGCCATTGAAAACTGGTTTGCGTATATGTTGGCCATGGTCTTCCTGTTCTTCCGGCCGCAAGGCCTGTTCGGCGAAAAAATTATCGAGAGGGTATAACCGGGATGTTTTATCGCGAAGCTGGACAATTTAGTTCGAATTATAAAGAGGATCAGGCCATTTTCCCGATCCGTCAGGACAGAATTGGTATTTATCTGATCCTGATTGTTGCCTTTATCGTTATCCCACTTACCGTCAATGACTATTTCATGTCGGCGATCCTGACCCCGTTCCTTATCCTCGCGCTGGCAGCTTTGGGGCTCAATGTTCTGACAGGTTATGCAGGCCAGTTGTCTTTGGGAACCGGCGGTTTTATGGCGGTTGGCGCCTTTGCGGCCTATAAATTTGCAACCGGTGTTCCGGACATGCCAATTGTCATGGTATTGTTGATGGGCGGACTGATGTCGGCCGGGGTCGGCATTATGTTCGGCATTCCCAGTCTCCGGATTAAGGGTTTCTATCTCGCCGTGGCGACTTTGGCAGCGCAGTTTTTTATTGAATGGCTGTTTATCAAGGTTGGCTGGTTCACGAATTACAGTGCGTCTGGTGTGATCACCGCGCCGCCGCTGGCTATCGGGCTCCCTTTCACGGATTTTGAATATGTCTTCAATACGACGACCCGAAAATATATGTTCACCCTGACCTTTGTCGTCGTCTTGGCCCTAGCCACCAAGAATATTGTCCGAAGCCATATAGGTCGGGGATGGATGGCCGTTCGGGATATGGACATTGCCGCCGAAATTATTGGTTTTAAGCCGCTCAACACTAAATTATCGGCCTTCGCAGTTAGTTCATTCCTATGCGGTGTTGCCGGTGCTCTCTGGGCGTTTGTCCATCTTGGCACTGTTGAGCCCGAAGCCTTTGGCATAAATCGCTCGTTCTCTATCCTGTTTATGATTATAATTGGAGGCCTTGGCAGTATATTGGGCGCCTTTATCGGTGCCGGATTTATTACGCTACTGCCATTGGTCTTGATCAATGTGCCGCCGCTTCTGGGGTTAAACCTCGCGGTGGATCTGATCGAGCATATCCAGTTTATGGTATTTGGTATCCTGATCGTATTTTTTCTAATTGTTGAGCCACATGGGCTCGCGAGACTATGGACTATTGGCAAGGAGAAATTGAGAACCTGGCCGTTTCCATATTGATAAGTGGCAAAAGGCAGGGAATAGCTTGCCTTTTTGCAATTCACTTGCGACGATAACCTATCTCGACGGCTGGAAACCGTCATAAATGAGATCTAACCTGGGAGGAAAAAATGAAACTGAAACATATGATTATGAGCGTTGTTGGCGCCGCCGTACTGGCAGCCCCATTTGTCGCTCCGGCTCCGGCGGCCGCAGAAGAAAGCTTGTACTTGCCAAGCCTTGTGTATCGTACGGGTCCTTTTGCGCCTGGCGGCGTTCCGTTCGCGGATGGCTTTGCCGACTATTGGGCAATGGTCAACGCCCGTGATGGCGGTGTAGGCGGTGCTAAGGTCATCGTCGACGAATGCGAGTTCGGCTATAATACGGACCGCGGTGTTGAATGCTATGAACGTACAAAAAATAATAATAAAGGTGCGTTGGTTTACCATCCGCTCAGCACAGGTGTGACCTATGCGCTTGCAGATCGGACATTAACCGACAAAATTCCAGTAGTTTCCATGGGTTATGGGCGTTCTGACGCTGGTGACGGTGCTGCGTTCCCTTATGTATTCCCAATGTCAACAAACTACTGGGGCCAGGCAACAGCAATCCTGCAATATATGGGTACTATGGCTGGCGGAACAGTAGAAGACCTTAAAGGTAAGAAGATTGCCCTGGTCTATCTGGATATTGCTTATGGTAAGGAACCCATTCCACTGTTCGAAGCGGCGGCGAAGAAATTCGGATTTGAAATTCAGCTTTATCCGGTTTCTTTCCCCGGCATTGAACAAAAGGCGACATGGCTACAAATTCGTCGGAATAAGCCGGAATATATCACCATGTGGGGTTGGGGCGTTATGAACCAGGCCGCTATCAAGGAAGCTTCCAATATCGGCTTTCCGATGGATCACTTCATCGGTAACTGGTGGGCCGGAGCGGAAATCGACACTGTTCCTGCAGGCAAAGCCTCCATGAACTATAAAAGTGCGGCCTTCTCTGCGGCCGGTAAAGACTTCCCTGTTATTCAGGACATAGAAAACCTTCTCTATGCCAAGGGTAAGGGTGTCAATGCGAAAACTGTAGGCACGGTGCTTTATAACCGCGCAATTGCGTCGCAGGTTTTGGTTCATGAAGGCATCAAATTGGCCCAGAAGAAGTTTGGTGTTGCGTCAATCACGGCGGAGCAGCTGCGTTGGGGACTTGAAAATGTCGACATGACACCTGAAATTGCCGCATCCTTTGGTGCCAAGGGAATTGTTCCTGAAATCACCATCTCATGCGAAAATCATGTCGGAACTGGCGGTGGTGTCAAAATCCAGCAATGGGACGGCGCGAACTGGTCCATGATCACAGACTGGATCCAGCCAATGGATGAAATGGTGCAACCGGCAATAAAGGCCTCTGCAGACAAATATCTGCAGGAAAAAGGCCTGGAACGCGCCAAATGCAGCTAAGGGCTTGCGCCCTGTATCTATGAAGGAGTGAGTTGAACTTATGACTGAACCGAAAGCCCCTCTTTTGAGGCTCAATAATATCGAGGTCATCTATGATCACGTGATCCTGGTTCTCAAAGGGGTGTCTTTGGATGTGTTCGAGGGCGGGATTGTCTCCGTCCTCGGCGCCAACGGTGCAGGTAAAACAACTACTCTCAAGGCCATTTCGAACCTCCTCCGCTCTGAGCGCGGGGAGGTTACGAAAGGCAATATCGAATATCAAGGTAAGGATATTACTGAAAGATCGCCGTCTGAATTAGTGAAGGAAGGCGTTATTCAGGTCATGGAAGGTCGCCATTGTTTTGAGCATCTGACAGTGGAAGAGAATCTTCTCACGGGTGCCTATACGCGAAAAGGCGGTCGTGCAGTTATCAGCAAAGAGCTTGAAAAAGTATATCATTATTTTCCGCGCCTCAAAGAACGCCGAGCCTCTCTTGCCGGATATATCTCGGGCGGGGAACAGCAAATGGTGGCCGTGGGCCGGGCCTTGATGGCTGAGCCAAGCCTGATTTTGCTCGATGAACCTTCTATGGGGCTGGCACCGCAGCTGGTGGAAGAGATCTTTGAAATCGTCAAACGTTTGAACGAGGAAACCGGTGTCAGCTTTCTGGTCGCGGAGCAAAATGCGACCATCGCACTTAAATATGCGCATTATGGCTATATCCTTGAAAATGGTCGGGTGGTGATGGATGGTAAAGCCTCTGATCTCGCCAATAATGAAGATGTGAAAGAGTTTTATCTCGGGCTTGGCGGCGATGGTCGTAAGAGTTTTCGGGACGTGAAACATTACCGTCGCCGCAAACGCTGGCTCGCCTAATCATTATATCAAAAGAACAAGAAAGGGTGCCGCATGACAGCAGCAGACGGATATTACGATGCGCTTGAAACCCGGGATATGGACGTGCGAGAGCAAGCCCTTTTCAGCTCACTGGCTGAACAAATTGACCATGCCAAGACAAACTCATCGTATTTTTCTGATGTTTTAAAGGATGTTGAGGCAACCACTGTCACGGACTACGACGCCCTTGCTGCGTTGCCGATCACTCGTAAATCCGACTTAATTGAACGCCAAAAAACTATGCGGCCATTCGGCGGGCTTAATGCGGAGCCTGTTGGCAGCATTGCCAATGTCTATATGTCCCCCGGACCGATTTACGAGCCGGGACAGGATATAAAGGATTTCTTTCGCATGGGACGGGCTATGTGGGCTGCCGGGTTCAGGCCCGGTGATCTGATCCATAATACCTTTTCTTATCATATGACACCGGCAGGCATGATGATGGAAAGCGGCGCCCGTGCTGTTGGCTGCACGGTGTTTCCGGCCGGTATCGGTAATACGGAAATGCAGTTGCAGGCTATCAGTGAGTTGCAACCACGGGGCTATGTGGGCACGCCATCCTTTTTACGGATCCTGCTTGAAAAAGGTGCAGAGGCGGGCATGGATATGTCCTCTCTCACCCAAGCCAGTGTGGGCGGAGAAGCCTTGCCGCCATCTTTGCGCTCCCTGTTACATGATATGGGTATGGCCTCCGTCGTACAATCCTACGGCACGGCAGATCTTGGTCTGATCGCTTATGAAAGTCCGGCCATGGAGGGCATGATCATTGATGAAGGGGTGGTCGTTGAAATTGTGCGACCCGGCACGGGCGATCCGGTGCCTGCGGGCGAGGTTGGTGAAGTGATCGTGACCAGCTTTAATAAAACCTACCCCTTGATCCGCTTTGCAACAGGCGACATGTCGGCAATTATGCAGGGTCAAAGCCCCTGCGGCAGAACAAACACGCGCATCAAAGGCTGGATGGGACGTGCCGATCAGCGGGTAAAGGTTAAAGGCATGTTTGTTGATCCGTCTCAGGTTATTGCCGTTCAGAAGCGCCATTCCAACGTTATGAAAGTCCGGCTCGTTGTCAGTAGTGACAATAACATCGATGCCATGTCCCTGCAGTGCGAAATCGATGGTGGCAATGAAAGCTTGAAAGCCGATATTGAAACGTCAGTCCAGAATCTTTGCAAAGTCCGGGGCGAAGTTGCTTTCGTTGATGTTGGAAGTCTCGCCAATGATGGAAAGGTTATTGACGATATTCGCAGCTACGAATAGCCGGTAATGTTTCAATAATTTGCGTAAATAAACGCATTCATGTAGTCAGTGAGGATGATTTCCCTTCTCTTGAGTGATGTAAGCTGTCCATGAGTTTCTCCGCCCAAAATCTGACCTGTCTGCGCGGCGACCAGCTGGTTTTTGAGGATATCTCTTTTGATGTCGCGGCCGGACAGGCGCTATGGATCCGCGGCAAGAACGGGGCGGGTAAATCCTCACTTCTGCGTATTTGTGCCGGGCTTTTGAAGCCTGTCGGTGGTCATTTGCGCTGGGGAGGCGTTGAAATCTCCGATAATCCCGATATGTACCAGGGAAAATATCATTATCAGGGACATCAGGATGCCTTGAAAGCGGTTCTGACAGTCCGGGAAAATCTTACTTTTTGGGCAAAATATAATGGGCGTTCAAATGTAGGCAAGGCGATTTCGGATTTTGCGTTGGCCGATTTGGCGGAGACACAGACAGGCTTGCTTTCGGCAGGACAAAAGAAGCGGGTGGCGTTGGCGCGGCTTCTGACATCTCCTGCGCCGCTTTGGATTTTGGATGAGCCAGTCAGTTCATTGGATGCCGCGTTTATCGAGCTTTTTAAGAAGCACCTAGTCGCTCACCTCGACGCGGGTGGCATGGCGCTGCTCGCCACACATCAGGATCTTGAGCTGCCAGAGGTTGCGACCCTCAATCTGGACACGGTGGGCGCCACATGAACCGGTTTTCGACCCTCATCAGCCGGGATATCAGGCTTGCCCTTCGCCAAGGCAGTGCCCTTACTCTTAGCCTGAGCTTCTTCGTGATCGTCATCGTGTTGTTTCCGCTAGGTGTCGGGCCGGAGCTTAGTATATTGACGCGCATCGGACCGGGTGTTCTCTGGATCGGGGCGTTGCTGGCCTGCCTGCTTACACTCGATCGGATTTTTCAGGCGGATTTTGAGGATGGGTCACTTGATTTGCTGGTGACCGGTCCCTTGCCGGTAGTGGCTGTTGTTCTCGCGAAAGTGATTGCTCATTGGGTGACATCGGTGTTGCCGTTGATTATCGTCGCGCCGATATTGGCATTAACTTTGAATATGCCGTTCGACGGAATTTGGGTGCTGACAGTGACCTTGTTAATCGGAACTCCGACTTTAAGCCTGATCGGATCGGTGGGCGCGGCTTTGACCGTCGGTATGCGGCGGGGCGGCGTATTATTGTCCTTGCTGGTATTACCCCTATATATTCCCATATTGATTTTTGGTGCGGCGGCGGTCGAGGCATCGGTTGCTGTGCTGGACGTTACACCGCATTTGTTGCTGATGGCAGGGATTTCCCTGGGTGCTCTTGTTATTTGCCCGATCGCGGCGGCGGCGGCGCTTCGTCTTGCGCTGGACTAGACTAGAATACTGAATGACTTAAGCTCGGGTTTGGATGCAGAATAGAATTATGGCCATTGATTTACATAAATATGCCAACCCCCGGCGATTCTTGAAGATTGCTTCGGCGATTTATCCGTGGAGTGCGGGATTGACAGTTATCCTGTTACTGAGCGGCCTCTATATGGGGCTGTTTATGGCCCCACCCGACTATCAGCAGGGAGACACGGTCCGGATTATGTTTGTGCATGTCCCGGCGTCCTGGATGGCACTTTCGATTTATACAATGATGGCGGTCTCATCGGCGGTTGGCTTGATCTGGAAGCATCCAGTCGCGGATTTATCGGCCAAAGCCGCAGCGCCCATCGGCGCCTGCTTCACCTTCCTCGCGCTTGTTACGGGATCACTCTGGGGCCAGCCCATGTGGGGAACCTATTGGGTATGGGATGCGCGGCTGACCAGCATGTTGGTTCTATTGTTCCTGTATCTCGGCTATATGGCCATCTGGGAAGGGTTCGATGATCCGTCAAAGGCCTCCAAAGCCGCAGCGATTTTGGTATTGGTCGGTGTAATCAATGTGCCGATTATTAAGTTTTCCGTCGATTGGTGGAATACATTGCATCAACCGGCCAGTGTCGCGACCATGGAAGGGCCGAAAATACATGGTTCCATCCTGACGCCCTTGTTGATCATGGGCGCGGCTTACATGGCGTTGTTTGTAACCCTGCTGATTATCCGGGTGAAAGCCGAAATTATGCAGCGGCGGCTTCGGATTTTACAGATATCGGAGCTTAGAAATCGATGAATTGGATGAGGCCCCTGATCGCGTCATTGTGACGCAGAAATACCGATGACGCGTGTCTTTTGGCTGGATTTGCAATATATCTTTGAGAACTGAGACGGTTTTGGTGACGTAAATGAGCAATTTGGAAGCATTTCTGGACATGGGAGGGTATGCCGTTTTTATCTGGCCATCCTATATCGTGTCGGCTGTTGTCCTAATTGCACTCTATGTTAGAAGCCGTCAGCGCCTGAAAGCGGTGGAGCGGGAGCTCTCTGCGATTGAAAGCAAAATATCTCGTCGCAGCAGATCGCCCGATAATTCTATACAAGCGGACAGTCATGACACGTAAACGCCAACGCCTCTATTTTGTGATTGCCGGGCTCTGCGCTTTGGGGGTGGCAGCAGTACTTGTCCTGACCGCGTTTGAGGATAGTCTTGTTTTCTTTCATAGTCCGTCGGATCTGGCGGAAAAGCCTGTTCCGGCTGGGCGTACCTTTAGGCTGGGCGGTTTGGTCGAGGAAGGCAGCGTTGAAAAAAACGGTGTCATTGTCAGTTTTCGCGTGACGGATATGGCCACTTCCGTGCCGGTTACCTTCAAGGGTCTACTGCCTGATCTTTTCCGCGAAGGTCAGGGTGTGGTCACTGAAGGCAGCCTTGATGAAGACGGTATGTTCGTTGCCTCAAATGTGCTGGCCAAGCATGATGAGAACTATATGCCGCCGGAAGTTGCCGAAAGCCTCAAGAAATCTGGTCACTGGCAGCCTGAGGGGGCTAAATAATGATCGCTGAGCTTGGGCAATTTGTGCTGGTACTGGCGTTAGTAACGGCACTCTTTCAAAGCACAATTCCGCTCATCGGTGCGCATCAAAATAATACAGCGATGATGCGCTTTGCGGGTAATGCCGCCTTCGTTCAATTTGCGGCGCTCACTATTGCTTTTATTTGCCTCACCATTGGCTATGTCACCAGCGACTTTTCTATCCTGAATGTCGTCAATAATTCCCATTCCCTAAAACCCATGCTCTACAAGGTGAGTGGGGTTTGGGGTAATCATGAAGGCTCGCTTCTGCTCTGGGTGTGGATTTTAGCGTTGTTTGGCTTTGCCGTGGCAGCATTTGGCCGCAACCTTCCGGGTAGTTTAAAGGCTCGGGTTCTGGGCATTCAGGGGCTGATCGGTGTTGGCTTTCTGATGTTTGTTCTGTTTACCTCTAACCCGTTTGAGCGGATTGATCCGGCGCCGCTGGACGGCAACGGCCTTAATCCGTTGTTGCAGGACCCCGGCCTCGCGTTTCATCCACCGTTTTTGTATCTGGGTTATGTTGGGCTTTCTGTTACTTTCTCTTTTGCTGTGGCCGCGCTGCTCGAAGGTCGGGTTGATCCGGCCTGGGCCCGCTGGGTGCGACCCTGGACTTTGGCCGCTTGGGCATTCCTCACTGTCGGCCTTGCCCTTGGCTCATGGTGGGCCTATTATGAGCTCGGTTGGGGTGGCTGGTGGTTCTGGGATCCGGTTGAAAATGCCGCCTTCATGCCGTGGTTGGCGGCGACTGCACTTCTTCACTCTGCGATCGTAGTGGAAAAACGCGATGCGCTAAAAAACTGGACCATTTTACTGGCCATCATCGCCTTCAGTCTGAGCCTACTCGGGACATTCCTGGTGCGATCTGGCGTGTTGAATTCCGTGCATGCCTTTGCCTCCGATCCGGCGCGGGGTGTCTTTATCCTGATGTTCCTGATTTTTGTCATTGGCGGATCGTTATTGCTCTACGGTATCCGTGCGCCAGCCATGAAAGGCGGCGGATTATTTGCCCCAATCAGCCGTGAAGGCGCTCTGGTGTTTAATAATCTGCTGCTGTCCACCGCGACGGCGACGGTACTGCTGGGCACGCTCTATCCTATCTTTCTGGATGCCTTTACCGGCGCGAAAGTTTCTGTCGGGCCGCCGTTCTTTAACTCTACCTTCCTGCCGCTCGCGATCCCGCTGGTGATTGCCATGGCCATTGGTGCCTTTCTTCCCTGGAAACGCGGGGATCTTCGCGGCGTTCTGTCAAGGTTGAAATTTGCGCTAATCGCCGTGCTCGCAATTATCGGTGTCACCTGGTGGATCGTTGATGATGGCCCCATAATGTCCTTTGTTGGCATGGGTCTTTTTGCCTGGCTTTTTACCGGCGCTTTTCTGGAATGGGCGGGACGGATAAAGCTGTTTCAAGCCCCCACTGGTGCGTTCAAACGCATGATCAACCTCCCGCGGAGCGCCCATGGGATGACATTGGCCCATATGGGGGTGGCGCTGGTCATCCTCGGAATTACCGCATCGGAAAGCTGGCAGAGCGAGCGGCTTGGCATCATGACGCCTGGTGAAACTGTTACTGTGGGCGGTTATGAGTTTCTGTTTAAAGGTGCGGAAGCTGTTGCCGGTCCAAATTATGAAGCCTTACGCGGCTCTTTCATTGCCTCTAAAAATGGTGGAAAGGGCATTGAAATGTGGCCTGAGCAGCGTGTCTATACCGATCCGCCCATGGAAACCACGGAAGCGGCTATTCGTCCCATGCTCACCGCTGATCTCTATGTGGTGATTGGCGATGCCGATGGCGCAGGCGGCTTCGCCACCCGTATCTATCATAAACCCTTTATCTCCTGGATCTGGCTTGGATCGTTTGTGATGTTTTTAGGAGGCGGGTTAAGCCTCAGCGATCGGCGCTTGCGGGTCGGCGCGCCTAGGATCAAACAGTCGGCAGATCGTCCGAAACAGGCTGCCTTGCAAGGACAGAGTTAAGAGAATGCGCCTAAAGTTTCTTCTTCCCGTTCTGACTTTCGCCGCCATCTTTGGCGTAATGTGGTATGCGCTTTTCAATCTTGATCCAACGGAAATCCCCTCCGAACTGGTGGCGAAACCGGTCCCGGAGTTTGATCTTGCCGCCGTGCCGAACTATGGCCCCGGATTGGCCACAACAGATCTGAAAACCGGGAAGATTGTCCTGCTGAATGTCTTTGCCTCCTGGTGCGTTGCCTGCCTTGCCGAGCATCCGCTTTTCATGGAGCTTAAAGAACAGAATGTGGTTGAGATTTACGGCCTTAATTATAAAGATACTCCCGATGCAGCGGCTAAATGGCTGGTCCGCAATGGCAACCCCTACGTCCGAACCGGCATGGATCAAAAGGGGCGGGTTGGTATCGATCTCGGTGTGTACGGCGTTCCGGAAACCTTTGTTATTGCACCGGATGGGACGATCCTCGACAAGATAATTGGTCCCGTCACCCGCGATATTTATGAGCAACGCCTGAAGCCTTTGCTAACCGGGAAAACATCGTGATACACGCGCTCCGTATTTGTTTGATTGCCTCTTTTGTCTGCCTTGGCGGTGTTGGCATCGCGAACGCGGTCTTTATTGAAGAACGCCTTGAAGATCCGGCAGAGGAGCAGCGCGCCCGTGATATCTCAGATGAGGTCCGTTGCCTTGTCTGCCAGAATCAGTCGATTCTCGATAGCAATGCGGATCTCGCCCGCGATTTGCGCGCAATCGTGCGCGAGCGGATTACAGCTGGCGATAGTGACGATCAGATACGTGAGTTTCTGGTGGTTCGCTATGGTGACTGGGTTTTGCTGGACCCGCCGTTCAAACTGCGCACTGCGCTGCTGTGGTTAGGGCCGCTGATCATCTTTTTGATCGGGCTTGCTTTGGTGGTCCTCTTTGTGCGCCGTCGTTCGGTTAGTCAGGCGCGGGAAACAGTCTCTCCCCTATCAGATGAAGAAGCGGCGGATTTGGAAGTGCTATTTGGCGCCGAGGATAAAGGCACGAAATGATGCTCTGGATTATCGCAGCGCTGGTTCTTATCGGGGCCGTTGTTATCCTTGCCTGGCCCTTGCTGAGGACAAATAGCAGAGGTATTTCCCGGCATGACGGCGGCATTGAAGTCTATCGTCAGCAGCTGACGGAGCTTGATCGTGATATCGCGGACGGGTTGATGACGGCGGGAGATGCTGAACCACTACAGCTGGAAATCAAACGCCGAATTTTAAAAATGGCAAGTCAGGGGCAGAAGTCTGGTGTGCCAATAGGTGGGAGAAACATTGTTGCAATCCTCGGGGTTCTCGTTCTTATCCCCATCGGCTCCATTGCTATTTACGCGGAATTGGGGTCACCGGATCAACCATCGAAACCACTGGCATCGCGGGATATCGAGGCGGAGAAGCGGGCGCTTACCGGAGTACAAGGTGCTGATCTTGTCGCGCGGCTAATCGAGGCCCTGAAAGCGCAGCCAGACAATCTCGAAGGCTGGGTGCTGCTGGCCGGGACCTTGTCACAAATGGAACGATATAGGGAAGCGGCTGAAACATTCATGAAAGCGAGCATCCTGTCGCCACGAGATGCCGGGCTCTATGTGGGCGCTGGAGAGAATTACTATTTCAACGCCAATGGCATCGTTGATGACGATGCAGAGCGCGCATTTACCTCCGCCCTGTCGCTGGATCCCGAAAATCCTGGTGCTAGATATTATCTGGCGCTGCGTGACGCCCAAAAGGGGGAGTTGAAGACAGCTCTTGATAGATGGATTATCTTGTATGAAGAAAGCCCTGCCGAGGCGCCCTTTATGGGCATTCTGGCACGTCGTATTTCAGAGACAGCGGAAGAAACGGGCACTGATATTGGAGAGTTGCTGACAGCCAAGCAACCGGCAAAGCCAGCGCCCGGGCCGGACCGTGATGATCTTGAAGCAGCGGCCAATATGTCCGCCGAAGAACGCCAGCAGATGATCGTCTCCATGGTTTCCGGGCTTGCAGAACGGATGGCGGAAACGCCGGAGTATGACGGGCTCATGCGGCTCGGCCAAGCGTATGGAACTCTTGAGGAGTATGATAAATCTGCCACCGCTTATGAGGAAGCCGGAAAGCTAAAACCACAGGATAATGCCGCCATGGCGGCGGAGGCATTCGCCCATATCCAAGCGGCTGGCGCGTCTCCGACACCTCCAGCGACGGCAATTGATCTTTACCGGAAACTACTGGCGACCAACCCGGATTTCCCGCAAGCTCTCTGGTATGTTGGTGTGGCGGAGATGCAGGCCGGCAACCGACAAGAAGCATTGACCCTCTGGCAGCGGCTGCAGTCCATCGCACCAAAGGACGGCCCGCTTTATGTGACGGTCACCAGGGCCATAAATAGCCTTTCGGCAGCGCCCGAAAATTGATAGGCTCTTTCTTTCCCGCTGCGGTATGAGGAAGACCAAGGTCCGTGACATCACCTGATCCGAAAGACTATGCGTTTGAACGCAAAATGCCTGAAGGCGATAATATGCAGCGGCATGTCTGTGCCGATTGTGGCTGGATCCATTATGAAAACCCGAAGGTCGTGGTGGGATCCGTTGTCACTTACGGCGATCAGTTTCTCCTCTGTAAGCGAGCGATTAATCCGCGCAAGGGTTTCTGGACATTGCCCGCAGGATATATGGAGCAGAACGAGACTTCTGCTGATGGGGCGATCCGCGAAGCCTTTGAGGAGGCCAACGCCTGCATCAAAATCCGTGATTTGCTGGCGCTTTATAACGTCACCCATATCAGTCAAGTGCAGATCATGTACCGGGCGGAGCTGGAAAAGCCGGAATTTTCCGCAGGTGAAGAATCACTGGAAGTGCGCCTCTTCCATTGGGGGGAAATTCCTTGGGACGATTTGGCCTTCCCAACCGTCTATTGGGCCCTACATCAGTTCAGAGACATAAAGGATCAGGAAAGCTTCGTGCCGTTCGGAAATGCCGAGGGTGAATTGCTTGAAAAATCTTTTGCGAATTTAATGCGATCATTAGGAAAATAGAGGGGCGCAGCATGCTAAAAACTATGAGAATCGCGTTGGCGATGACGGCTATTGGCGTGATAGCGTTGCCGGTTGCAGAGGCCGGCCTGCTGGACAAGCTGCAGAAGACCATAACGGATACGACGTCATCTTCCTCCGGTAGTAGCGGAAGTTCGGCGATCAGCAATCTGAATGTTGAGGAAATTACGGAAGGCCTGCAGGAAGCGCTGCGGGTTGGAACGGAAACTGTTGTTGGGCAAATTGGTTCGGCGGACGGTTACAACGGCGATCCCGCCATTCATATTCCGCTGCCAGAGAAAATGCAACAGGCGCAGGCGTTCCTGAAGAAATTCGGCCTCTCCGATATGGCCGATGAGGTGGAGGAGCGGCTGAACCGCGGTGCCGAGGCTGCCGCGCCAAAAACCAAGGAAATCATCTGGACAGCCATTTCCGAAATGAAAATGGAGGATGCGCAGGCTATTTATGACGGCCCCGATGACGCCGCCACGCAATATTTCCGTGGGACCTCCACTGTAGAATTGAAAGAGACTGTTCGCCCGATTATCGAGCAATCGTTGCAGGATGTGGGAGCTATTCAGGCATATGATTCACTCGTGGCGCAATATAGCAATTACCCGCTGGTGCCGGATATCAAGTCCGATTTGACCGATCATGCCACGGATGCGGCGCTGGAAGGCCTGTTTCATTATCTTGCCGTTGAAGAGGCCGCCATTCGCAACGATCCCGTCAAACGCACAACGGAAATCCTGACGAATGTATTTGGGAATTAGTTCGCTGCGGCAGCCAAATAGTCTTTGATGAGCGGTTTGTGGTTGGAAATGGTTTTATACCGCTGCATGTCTTCTGGCATGGTGTTGAGTGCGTGAAGAAGCCGGGTGGCCCGGACCGGGTTCTTTGCGGTATCAGCGAGGGATGAGTTGAAAATCCGGATGGTGAACAGGACATCTTCACCGTTACCAGTACGTTGCACGGTCTGGCGTTCGACGCGAAAGAAGATTTTGTCGCCAATATTCTTTAGCGAAATATAGTCATCAACAGACTGTTCGTCGCGCCACCATCCGGCTTGAAACAACGCGTCGCTGCCACATAAGCCCCAATTGAAGCGCTCAACAATTCGGCCCAGCTCCAGCCGGTCAAAGAATTGGTCGATGGCGGGCCCGATTTGAGGATTGAGATCCGGGACGGGGCCATGGATATCGCTGATACTGCTCCCAAGCTTTTCTTCCAAATTCCATCCAGTCGGAAAGGAAACAGATGCAGCTGTTAGCCTATACGCATCGGCGTTTTTCTGCATCAGCACCAGATCTTCCTGAACCAACATTGCGGCAGTGAGTAGCGAATTGGGCGCGGGTGGTGCCTCAGGCAGATAGATTTCAGGGTATCGAACAGCGAGTTCGTTTTGAACAAGTTCAAGAATGGCTTTCTGTCCCGGAGCTGTCCCATCGGATGCAACGAAGACTTTGTCCGGATGCACTTCAAAAAGTCGCTGCTTCTCTGCAATATTTTGACGGTAGTCCGTGTCAATTTCCAGCCATGAATGATCATGCAGCGCCCGAAGGCCCAGAGTCAGACGATAGTCCTTCTCCTCAATCGGAAAATAACGAGGGCTCATGCGTCGGGCTTGGGATCGTTGGTATGCGTGTGCTTGGTGATCAGCGGCACCTGGCTGATAAAGAAGACAAACGTCGCGGCGGTGAAGCCGAAAACCTTGATATTCACCCAGATATCGGTGGAAAAACTGCGCCAGACCAATTCATTAGCAATGGCCATGGCGAGAAAAAACAGCGCCAGACGGATTGTCAGCTTCCGCCAGCCCGCATCGTCCAGATTCCAGAAATTATCGAACAGGAGTTTGATAAAGGATTTCCCCATGACTAAACCCGCAAACAGGGTTGCGGCGAACAGAGCGTAGATGATGGTCGGCTTCATCTTGATGAAGGTTTCATCCTGAAGGTAAAGCGTCAGGCCGCCGAAGACCATGATGACAACGGCAGTCACTAGCGGCATCGCTGGAAGCGTGCGTGTATAATAATAGGAAACGATGAGCGCGATAATCGTCGTCACCATGATAGCGCCGGTTGCGATAAACAGATCACCAAAATAATAGGCCGCAAAGAAAATGAGCAGCGGACCGAGTTCGGTCGCGGGTTTCAGTCCTTTGGGCATTTGTCGCTCGGCCATCAGTTCTCCCTTAAGATTGGTTGCCAGCGCCGGACAAGGCTTCGGCGAATTGTTTCGCGGTGAACGGCTGAAGATCCTCGACACCTTCGCCCACGCCAATGGCGTGGACGGGTAACCCGAATTTATCGGCAATGGCCACTAACACGCCGCCCCGGGCAGTGCCGTCGAGCTTGGTCATCACCAGACCAGTAACATTGCAGACTTTACCAAATATCTCGGTTTGGCTGAGCGCATTCTGGCCCGTGGTGGCATCCAGCACCAGCAAGCAGGAATGTGGCGCGTCCGGATCAAGTTTTTTGATTACACGGAGTATTTTTTCAAGCTCCGCCATCAGGTCGGTTTTATTTTGTAGGCGGCCTGCCGTATCGATCAGGAGTAAATCGGCATTCTCCGCTCGGGCTTTTTCTAGCGCGGAGTATGCCAAGCCCGCGGCATCACCACCGACTTTTGTGGTGACCACATCACAACCTGTCCGCTCGCCCCAGATTTGCAGTTGTTCAACGGCGGCGGCGCGGAAAGTATCCCCGGCGGCCAGAACAACTTTCTTGCCCTGATCGCGATATTGCCGGGCGAGCTTTCCAATCGTCGTGGTCTTGCCCGACCCATTGACGCCGACAATTAGTACGACATGGGGTTTGCGGCTTTCCTGCAGTTCAAACGGGGCAGCGACAGGTTTCAAAATAGCCGCGACTTCGTCCGCAAGCGCACTCCGGATTTCTTCTGGTGCAATTTCCTTGTCGTAGCGGGTTTTGGCAATATTGGCGGCGATCCGCGCCGATGTGCTCACACCGAGGTCAGCGGTAATAAGCAATTCTTCCAGTTCCTCAAGAACATCATCATCCAGCTTGCGCTTGGTGAATATGTCTGTGATGCCGGTGGATATCGCGCTGGAGGATCGGGTAAGCCCGTCTTTTAGGCGGCGGAACCAGCCCTTTTTTTCTTTTTCACTCATGCACTGAACTCAATTTGCTTTTCGCGCCAGAAGTTTTTTGCCATCTGTTCCCGTAATTAAAACATTTACAATATCGCCGGGCACCGCCTTAAAATCAAAATCTACTGGCGCATATTGGCAGGTACGGCCCGTTGTTTCATTTTCCACAAGCACTGCCTGTCCTGTTCCAACCAGTGATGACAACAACCGGTTCAGATTAACATCTCCTGCGGCGCGCAAATCGGCGGCGCGTGCCTTTCGGATATCGCCCGGCACTTGCGGCATTTTCGCAGCCGGAGTGCCGGGGCGTGCCGAATAAGGGAAGACATGCATATAGGCGATGTCGCATTCCTCAATCAGTCGAAGGCTGTTGGCGGCCATTTCATCAGTTTCCGTCGGAAAACCCGCAATAATATCGGCGCCAAAAACCACATCGGGATGCAAAGCACGGGCTTTTTGTACGAAATCATAAACATCATCGCGAAGATGGCGGCGCTTCATGCGTTTCAAGATCATATCGTCACCCGCTTGCAGACTGATATGCAGATGTGGCATCAGGCGCGGTTCGGTTTCAATGAGCCGCCAAAGATCCTCATCCACCTCCACCGGATCAAGGGAGGAAAGACGCAGGCGTTCAATTCCCGGCACTAATGCCAGTAATCGGCGGCACATCTGGCCCAAAGTGGGCGCGCCCGGAAGGTCTTCACCGTAAGCGGTGATATCAACGCCGGTTAGAACAAATTCCTTGTATCCGTTTGCGGTGAGAGATGTCGCCTGATCGACAATGGCGCCCAAGGGAACCGAGCGGCTGTTGCCGCGGCCATAAGGAATAATGCAGAAGGTACAACGATGATCGCAGCCGTTCTGGATTTGCAAAAAGGCGCGGGCACGGCCTTCAAAGCCTTCGATCAGGTGCCCAGCAGTTTCCGTCGCGGACATGATGTCATTGACCTGAACCCGTTCTGACTTGTTGATGCCAAAGGCGTCTGCTTCCAGTTTCTCCAGATTGCCAAGAACCTGATCAACCTCTGCCATCTTTGTGAACTGGTCGGGGTTGGTCTGTGCCGCACAGCCGGTGACGATGATTTTTGCATTCGGCTTGTCGCGGCGGGCTTTGCGCACTGCCTGGCGAGCCTGTCGTTCAGCTTCATTGGTTACCGCGCAGCTATTGATGATCACCGCGTTGTCCAACCCGGCGGCCATGGCGTGCCCGCGCATAACCTCGGATTCATAGGTATTCAGGCGGCAGCCGAAAGTAATGACCTCAGGGGAGGCAAGTGGCCTGGTTTCCCCCATCACACCGCCCCTTGCAGAAGGTTGTGATCGAGGATGCCTTTATAGGACGTGGCAATGCCGCCGCCCATAAATACATGACCTCTGTCATCCAGATGCATATTAAGCGGTCCACCATTGAGGTGTAACGTCGCACTGTTCCCTGCGAGGCCGCGTAAGTTTGCCGCCACCATCGTGGCGCAGGCGGCGGAGCCGCAGGCGAGGGTAATGCCAACGCCGCGCTCCCAAACCCTCAGACGGAAATCGCCATTGTCCATCTTACTGGCAACGCTGATATTGGCACGCTTAGGGAAAATCGGGTCGGTTTCCAATTGGGGACCCCATTTCTCAAGATCGATGCTCTCTGCATCTTCTACAAAAAATACCGCATGGGGGTTGCCCATATTGATGGCTACGGGATCACAAAGCGGCCCGGCTTCGATCCTGACATGCGCCGTGTCTTCTTCGCTGGCGAGCGGGATTTGCTGCCAGCCCAGATTGGGCTTGCCCATGTCAATGACCACTCCTCCGTTGCCATCAGCCGTTCCCGGTAGCAAGCCACCAAGGGTTTTAATTACCACATTATCCTTGCCGGTCTCGAGCATCAGCGTATGGGCGACGCAGCGAGTGGCGTTACCGCACGCCTCTGATTCAGAACCATCAGCATTATAAATCCGCATAAAGAGATCGGCATCAGCGTCTGTCGGCTCTAGCACAATTAGCTGATCAAAGCCGACGCCACGATGACGATCAGCAATGGCGCGCAAAGCCGCCACGGACAAGTCAGGCGGCGTTTCGCGGCCATCAATGATCACGAAATCATTGCCCAGGCCATGCATCTTTATGAACGGTATCTGTTCCATACTCCGCGATATAAGCGTTTCTGTGTGCCGGGTCTAGGTTATTAAGCGTATTTGGCGGGTGTTTTGCGTGGAAATTGCGATAAATGGGCAATCCGCAAAGTTACACCTGCCTTGCAAACAGCAAGACAGGTGGTTTCCAGGAACCGATATCGATACATGCCGACCGGTTATTTTACAGGGGTGAAATCGAAAGGATCATCGGCATAGAAGTAAAATTCGCAGGGAACATCTGAAACACAAGCTGTCGTGTGTTCCATACCTGCCGGGACATACCAATAGGAGCCCGCCGCCATTTTCGGAGCCTTGGTCTCGCCTTCAAACGGGTTCGTCATGACACCTTTGATCACTACTCCATGATAAGCACCGCTATGGGTGTGATTGGGTGTTTCGAAGTTAGCGGGGAACCGGCCGAATGTGCCATGTGCACCCGCACCCTTGTTTCCATAAGCCGTCGCCATGCTGATCGCCGGGTTAATATTTTCATAAATAAGGGTCTCGGTTTGCAGCGCGACTTCCTTTTTTGGATCAAAAGATTCGCCGGCATATGTCGAGCAGGCGACCAAGGCACCAACGGCGATCGTCCCTATCAAGGCCGTCCAGCGTTGTGCATTTAATGAGGTATTCTTTGGGGTTTTCATGTCATTACCTTTTTCTGAGGTTGAAAGTAAAGATAATGTAGAGAGCTCAATTAAGATTATGAATGTCATAAAATCTTAAAATATGTACTATTAGTCCAATACAAATGGATTATTGCGCATGTATGCTCTATACCTCTCTATAGCTTTGAGACTGCCGGCGTTAAAGGATCCGATATATGGACGATGTTCTCAGCGATATTTTCAAACGTATCCAGTTGGAAAGCTGCGTGTATTTCAAGAAGGACTTTGCCGCGCCATGGGCAATGGAAATGGATGTTTCTGGTATGGCGCAATTTCATCTTGTGACACGGGGGCATTGCGTGCTTCAGGATCGCCATCGGCAGTATCATGGGGCTGCTGGAGATATCTTCCTGCTGCCGAGGGGCGGCTGGCACTATCTTGGCGACAGGCCTAATCAAAAAGCGGTCCCTGGGTCCGACTTGATGGCGTCTTTGCAAACGGATCAGCCGCTCTTTTCTGATGGCGATGTTGAGGCCCAGTTGATCTGCGGTCACTATGACTATCGCGAAGATCTGCTGCATCCGTTAATCACTCAACTTCCGGCGATTATTCACCTGAAGTCCAGGGAACTGCCGGAGCTTGATGCGCTCAACAGTTTTATCTCCTTGCTGATGGCGGAGATGAGCGAGTACGCGCCCGGCGGCACGGCTGTGATCGAGAAATTGGCAGAAGTTCTGCTGGTCAAGATCCTGAGGTCGTTTCTACTGACAACCAAACAACCCACCGGATTTTTGTCAGCGCTCAAGGACCCGCGGTTATCCAAGGCTGTCGATGCAATACATAAAAATCACGGTGAGGATTTATCCCTGGAAGACCTCGCAAACGCAGCTGGCATGTCGAGATCAAGCTTTGCCGCTCATTTTAAGGATATGACCGGGCTGACACCGGCAGTATATCTGACGCACTGGAGGATGTTTCTGGCCTGCGAGATGCTCCGTGCGGGGGATAAGTCGTCGGGGCAGATTGCCGATCAAATCGGCTACGAATCAGAGGTGTCCTTTAGTCGAGCATTCAGGCGTTATCTCAACGTGACACCGGCGGTTTACCGGCGTCAGGCTTGAAATGGATCGCGCCAAAGAGAATGTTCTCCAATATGACTGGTTGTTCTTGACTTGCCGAACGACTTATGGCTAATTCCGGCCACTCAAGACAACTGAGTGACAACATAAAGTACCCCAAAGGTATCCGCCAGCCCGCGAGTTTCGCGCCCTGGCGTTTTTTGCGTTGTGATTTCAGGCTGTCTGAAAGTGACTATTTAAACGGATTTGGAACTACATGTTCGAAAGCTTGACCGGCAGACTAGGCGATGTTCTTGGGGCACTTTCCAAGCGCGGCGCGCTAAAAGAATCAGATGTCTCGGAGGCCATGCGCGAAGTGCGCGTTGCCCTCCTTGAGGCAGATGTTGCACTGCCTGTTGTCAAAAGCTTTATCAAGCGCGTTAAAACCAAGGCCATTGGCACGGAAGTTCTGAAGTCGATCAATCCGGCGCAGATGGTGATCAAGGTTGTTCATGACCAGCTGATCGAAATGCTGGGATCGGAGCAGCAGGAACTGAACCTGATGGCCGTGCCGCCGATCGTCTACATGATGATTGGTCTGCAAGGCTCAGGTAAAACCACTTCAACTGCGAAAATCGCCAAATGGCTGACGGAAAAGCATAGCAAGAAGGTCATGATGGCCTCTCTCGACGTGCGCCGTCCGGCTGCCCAGGAACAGCTTAGAATATTGGGTGAGCAAGCAGGTATTGCCACTTTGCCAATTGTTGATGGCCAGATGCCCGTCGAAATCGCAAAGCGCGCCGTTCAGTCAGCGAAGTTGCAGGGTGTTGATGTGGTCCTGCTCGATACCGCGGGTCGTCTGCATGTAGACGAATCGCTGATGGCGGAAATGCAGGCCGTGCATTCCAGCTCTCAGCCAACGGAAACCTTGCTGGTTGTCGACAGTCTGACCGGTCAGGACGCGGTCAATGTAGCGGAGCAGTTTAAATCCCGCGTCGATGTGACCGGTATCGTCATGACCCGGATCGATGGCGACGGTCGCGGTGGTGCGGCGCTGTCCATGCGTGAAGTAACCGGCTGTCCGATCAAGCTGCTGGGAACGGGCGAAAAGCTCGATGCTCTGGAAGCCTTCCATCCTGACCGGATTGCGAACCGTATCTTAGGAATGGGCGATGTGGTCTCCTTGGTGGAAAAAGCCGCCGAGACTATAGAAAAAGACGAAGCCGAGAAGATGGCACTGAGAATGCAAAAGGGCATTTTCGATCTTGATGATCTTGCGAGCCAGCTCCGGCAAATGCGGAAAATGGGCGGAATGAATAGCCTGATGGGCATGCTGCCCGGTGTCGGCAAGATGAAGAAGCAGCTGGATAGTGCCAATCTTGATGACCGGATGCTGGTGCGTCAGGAAGCCATGATCCAGTCCATGACCCCTAAAGAACGCCGTAACCCGCAAATCATCGCGGCCTCTCGCAAGAAGAGGATCGCTGCGGGGTCCGGTATGGCCGTTCAGGATGTAAATCGTTTGCTCAAGCAACATAAGCAAATGGCCGGTATGATGAAGAAAGTGAAGAAACTTGGCAAAAAAGGCATCGCCCGTGGCGGCATGCAAGGTCTTTTGCCACCCGGAATGAAATTTTAATCAGAACTCAAGTTTGTTTTAAGGAAAGAACGTAATATGGCATTGAAAATTCGCCTTACCCGTCAGGGAGCAAAGAAACGTCCGTTCTATCGTATCGTAGTTGCTGAAGCCAGCAGCCCGCGCGATGGCCGGTATATTGAACGCCTCGGCACGTATAATCCCATGCTGCCAAAAGACGATGAAGGCCGCGTAAGCCTGAACGCTGAACGGATCCAGCATTGGGTTGGTCATGGCGCGAAACCAAGTGATCGTGTTGCTGGCTTTATGGCAGCTGCGGGCATGATGGAAAAACCAGTTCGCAACAATCCTGAAAAAGCCAAGCCAAAAGCCAAGGCTCTGGAACGTCAGGCCGAGCAGGAAGCAGCGAAAGTTGCTGCTGCTGAGGCCGCTACTGAAGCTGCCGCTGAAGCCAAAGCCGCTGCCGAAGCACCGGTTGAGGAAGCGCCAGCCGAAGAGGCTCCTGTTGAGGAAGCTGTTGTGGAAGAAGCTCCGGCTGAAGAAGCGGTTGCTGAAGAGGCACCTGTTGAGGAAGTTGCTGCGGAAGAAGCTCCAGCTGAAGAAGCTGCGGCTGAAGAGACGCCTGCAGAAGAAACTCCGGCTGAGGAAGAAGTCAAGGCGGAAGCTTAAGGCGGCCATATGCCTCAGTCTGATAAGCTTCTGCTCGGTGTCATTGCCGGGGCCCGTGGTATTAAAGGCGAAGTGAAGGTCAAGACCTTCACCGAAGTGCCCGAAGATATCGCCAATTATGGCCCGCTCGAAGATGCCAGCGGCGCCAACAGCTTCGCATTGAAGACGGTTGGTGTCAGCAAAGGTTTGCCGGTGGTGCGGATTAAGGGTATTACAGACCGCAATCAGGCCGAGGCCCTCAAGGGGACAGAGCTTTACGTGTCGCGGGATAAACTGCCCGAGGTGAAAGAGGAAAATGAATATTACCATGCGGATCTGATTGGTTTGCAGGCGGTATTCAAAGACGGAACAGGATTTGGTAAAGTGCTGCGGCTCCATGGGTTTGGCGCCGGAGATATGCTGGAAATTCTGCCCGACGGAAAAGCTGAGAAGGCGTCCATATTGGTGCCCTTTACCATGGAGATGGTGCCGGAAGTCAATATCGAAGCCGGACAGGTGATTCTGGATTTGAGTGACGATTTTTTCGAAATACCGGAAAAACCACCCACTCACGAGACAGAGTGACCTCGCAAGAGGCTGGGCGCAAAGGAGAGGGCGCGATGGATGAGGGGAGATCGGTTTGGACCGCCCATATCCTAAGCCTGTATCCGGAGATGTTTCCGGGACCGCTGGGCCATAGTCTTGCGGGCCGGGCGCTGGAAAATGAGGCCTGGAAGCTGGAGGTCACAAATATTCGGGACCATGCCATTGGCAGGCACCGGACAGTGGATGACAGCCCGTTTGGCGGCGGCGCCGGTATGGTGATGCGGCCCGATGTTCTGGGGGAGGCGATTGATGTGGCGGTGGCCGCGTCGGGCGCGAAAAAGAGAGTGATATATTTCAGCCCTCGTGGCCGGGCCATGGATCAGGCCTTGATGCGGGAGCTGGCGAACGGACCCGGAGCTATTTTGGTCTGCGGCCGGTTCGAAGGAATAGATCAGCGGGTGCTGGATGCCCGCAAAGTGGAAGAGGTCAGCCTTGGCGACTTCGTACTGTCAGGTGGCGAGATTGCGGCACTGGCGTTACTGGATGGAGTAGTGCGGTTGCTTCCCGGTGTCACCGGGAATAGCGCCTCGCTGGAGGAAGAAAGTTTTGCGGACGGGTTATTGGAGTATCCCCATTACACCCGCCCACCGGTCTGGGAAGATCGGCCGGTTCCGGAAGTTCTGCTTTCGGGCCATCACGAGAAAATCAAGGAGTGGCGGCAACGCCAGTCTGAGGAACTAACGAAAGAACGACGGCGTGACCTTTGGGATCGCCGGAACACGTAAATTTAGATAAGGGTGAGAGCCATGAATACTGTTGAGAAACTAGAGCAGCGACAGATCGACAAGCTGACTGCAGAACGTCCGGTTCCGGAATTTCGGGCTGGCGATACTTTGCGCGTCCATGTGAAGGTTGTTGAAGGAACCCGCGAGCGGATCCAGGCCTTTGAAGGTGTCTGCATTGCCCGCAATGGCGGCGGCATTAATTCGAACTTCACGGTTCGCAAAATTTCCTACGGTGAAGGTGTGGAACGTATTTTCCCACTTTACTCCCCACGGATCGACAAGATCGAGCTTGTCCGTCAGGGTGTTGTTCGCCGGGCGAAGCTTTATTACCTTCGTGAACTGCGTGGTAAGAAAGCCCGTATTCGCGAACGTCGTGACGACCGCTATAGCAAAACGGCTGGCTAATCAGCCGACCTTTATCGGAGTGCGGACGGCGTGAAACAATGACGCCTCCGTTCTTCTTTGAGGAATGCGAGCAGATAACCGTCTCTTCATATTGCTAGTCATATGAGTACCTATATATGAAGGGAGCCCCCTGTGGGGCTGATTTTGACGATGTGATGAATGAGGAATGATGATGGGAAGCCCAAGAACCTTATATGACAAAATATGGGACAGTCATATTGTGGCCCAGCAAGAGGAAGAAGCCTACATCCTCTATATTGACCGTCATCTCGTTCATGAAGTGACCAGCCCACAGGCCTTTGAGGGTTTGCGTGCGCACGGCCGCAAGGTTCGCCGTCCCGAAGCGACATTTGCTGTTGCTGATCATAATGTGCCGACGAAAGATCTGGATAAAGGCATTCTTGATCCGGAAAGTAAGCTGCAGATCGATACGCTGGAGGCCAATACCGCCGAGTTCGGTGTCCCCTATTTCTCCATGACCGATGACCGCCGGGGGATTGTGCATATCATCGGCCCTGAACAAGGCCTGACTTTGCCCGGCATGACAATTGTCTGCGGCGATTCCCACACGTCTACTCACGGCGCATTTGGATCCCTTGCCCATGGTATTGGAACCTCCGAAGTGGAGCATGTGCTTGCAACCCAGACTTTGGTTCAGGAAAAAGCCAAGAATATGCGGGTGCGGGTTGATGGCGAGCTTCCCCTTGGTGTTACGGCGAAGGATCTAGCCCTTGCCATCATTGGTAAAATCGGCACGGCTGGCGGTACTGGCCATGTGATCGAGTATGCCGGTGAAGCTGTGCGCTCGCTTTCCATGGAAGGCCGGATGACGCTGTGTAACCTGACCATTGAGGCAGGCGCGCGGGCCGGACTGATTGCGCCCGATGAAACCACCTTTGAATATGTTCAGGGCCGTCCATATGCGCCGAAAGCCGGGGCGTATGAGCAGGCCGTTGCCTACTGGAAAACCTTGCAGACCGAAGAAGGTGCCCATTTCGATACGGAAGTCGTCATCGATGCGGCCGCTCTGGTGCCATATGTAACGTGGGGTACCAGCCCGGAAGATGCCTTGCCCATAACCGGCACAGTGCCGCACCCAACAGATTTTGCGGACGAAGGTAAGCAGGTTGCTGCGGAACGGGCCCTTCATTATATGGGGTTGCATGCAGGTACGAAGCTGACAGATATTGAAGTTGATCATGTCTTCGTCGGTTCCTGCACCAATGGCCGGATTGAGGATTTACGCGCAGTTGCTAACATCATTGAAGGCAAGCAAGTGAAAGATAGTGTCAACGCCATTATCGTTCCGGGCTCAGGCCTTGTGAAAATTCAGGCCGAGGAAGAAGGTCTCGACAAAATATTTGAGACTGCCGGATTTGAATGGCGTCAGCCCGGCTGTTCCATGTGTCTTGCTATGAACCCCGATAAACTGGCTCCGGGTGATCGCTGCGCCTCCACCTCGAACCGGAATTTCGAAGGACGGCAAGGGCACGGCGGACGCACACATCTGGTCAGCCCGGCCATGGCAGCAGCTGCTGCGATTACCGGTCGCCTCACCGATGTTCGCGATTTGACTTAAGAGGATTATTGAAATGGATAAATTTGATAAATTGACAGCCGTTGCGGCGCCGATGCCTCTGGTCAATATCGACACCGACATGATCATCCCGAAGCAATATCTGAAAACCATTCAGCGCGTTGGCCTTGGTAAAAACCTGTTTGCGGAAATGCGCTATGATGAGGAAGGCAATGAAGTTGAGGATTTTGTTCTCAATCAGCCTGCCTATCGCAACGCGGAAATTCTGGTAGCTGGTGATAACTTCGGTTGTGGCTCCAGCCGCGAGCATGCGCCCTGGGCGTTGAAAGATTTTGGCATTCGCTGTGTGATTTCCACGGGCTTCGCGGATATTTTCCATAACAACTGCTTCCGCAATGGTATTCTGCCGATCCAGGTCAGCCATTCAGAACTTGAAAAGCTGATGGATGACGCGGAACGCGGCGCCAATGCGATGATCTCTGTTGATCTGGAGGCGCAGGAAATTCACGGGCCCGATGGCGGTGTCATCAAGTTTGATATTGATCATTTTAACAAGCATTGTCTGCTTGAAGGGCTTGATGAAATAGGCCTGACCATGAAGAAGGAAGAAAAAGTTACGGATTTCGAAGAAGCCCGCAAACTTGATCAGCCATGGCTCCACAAATAAAAGCCCCATTATGCGAAAGTCGGTAAATTATGTCGTCAAATAAATCCCTGCTTATCCTTCCCGGCGACGGGATCGGCCCAGAAGTCATGGGCGAAGTTCGCCGCATTGTCAGCTGGATGGAAGAAAACCGTGCCGTATCCTTTGATCTTGATGAAGGTCTTGTTGGCGGTGCGTCCATCGATGTGCATGGCATTCCGGTCACGGATGAAGTCGTGGAAAAAGCGCAGAATGTGGATGCGGTATTGCTCGGCGCCGTTGGCGGCCCGAAATGGGACAATCTGGATTTCTCCGTCAAACCAGAACGCGGCCTTTTGCGGCTTCGTAAAGATCTTGAGCTGTTCGCGAACCTGCGCCCGGCCGTCTGCTTTGACGCGTTGGTTGATGCATCCAGCCTGAAGCCGGAACTGGTCAGCGGTCTGGATATCATGATCGTACGTGAACTCACTGGCGGTGTGTATTTCGGAGAGCCTCGCGGTATTGAGGACCTTGGCAATGGCATTCGTCGTGGCATCAATACGCAAGTCTATACAACACCGGAAATACATCGCGTCGCCCGCGTGGCGTTTGAACTTGCGCAAAAGCGCGATGGCCGGGTTTGTTCCAGTGAAAAGGCCAACGTGATGGAATCCGGTGTTCTCTGGCGCGAGGAAGTCACTCACATACATGATACGGAATTCCCCGACGTCGAGCTTAGCCATATGTATGCGGATGCCGCCGCCATGGAACTGGTCCGGGCGCCCAAGCAGTTCGATGTCATTGTGACAGATAACCTGTTTGGTGATATACTCTCTGACTGTGCGGCGATGCTGACAGGCTCGTTGGGTATGTTGCCATCGGCATCCTTAGGTGCCGCGGACGAAACCGGGCGGCGTAAAGCAATGTATGAACCGGTCCACGGATCCGCTCCGGATATCTCCGGGCAGAACAAGGCAAACCCCATCGCGACTATCCTGTCTTACGCTATGGCGTTGCGCTATAGCTTCGATATGGGCGGCGAAGCGGACCTTGTAGAGACAGCCGTGCAAAAAGTACTTGCAAGCGGCACTCGCACTGGCGATATCATGGCAGAGGGCATGACGCCGGTTTCCACAACGGAAATGGGCGATGCCATTTTACGCGAACTGGATACTGCAAACGGTTAAGGATCGCGAAAAGTTTGTGATGTAAAACCTCGGGATTGAAAAGCCCAAACAATGAAGAGATTGAGATCATGGGATATAGAGTAGCCGTCGTTGGTGCCACTGGAAATGTGGGCCGTGAAATGTTGAACATTCTGGATGAAAGACAGTTTCCTGTCACGGAAGTGATCGCGCTGGCCTCCAAACGGTCACAAGGCCGCGAAGTTTCCTTTGGTGGCAAGAACCTGAAAGTACAGCTTCTGGACGATTTTAATTTCACCGGGGTAGATTTTGCACTGTTTTCTGCAGGCGGCTCTGTGTCGGCCAAATTCGGCCCCATCGCGGCGGCGCAAGGCTGTATTGTCATTGATAATTCGTCCCACTTCCGCATGGATCCGGATGTGCCATTGATCGTGCCGGAAGTAAATCCGCAGGATGCGGTGGGATATACCCGGAAAAACATCATTGCCAATCCGAACTGCTCGACCGCACAGCTGGTCGTGGCCTTAAAGCCATTGCACGATGCGGCTGTCATCAAACGTGTCGTTGTCTCCACCTACCAGTCCACATCTGGGGCTGGGAATGAGGCTATGGATGAGCTGTTCACCCAGACCAAGGGGATCTTTGTGAATGATGATCCGGCACCGTCGAAATTTCCTAAGCAGATAGCGTTTAACGTTATCCCGCATATCGATGACTTTATGGATGACCGGTACACCAAGGAAGAGTGGAAGATGACGGTCGAAACCAAGAAAATTGTCGATCCGAAAATCAAACTGACCGCAACTTGCGTTCGGGTGCCGACTTTTGTCGGTCACGCCGAAAGCATCAATATCGAGTTTGAAAACGAACTGAGTGCGGATCAGGCACGGGCTATCTTGCGCGAATCTCCTGGTATCCTGGTTGTCGACAATCCGGAAGAAAACGGCTATGTCACACCGGTCGAATGCGTCGGCGATTATGCGACTTTTGTTTCGCGTATTCGCGATGATGCGACCATTGATAACGGCATTAACCTCTGGTGCGTTTCCGATAACCTTCGTAAGGGCGCGGCGCTCAACACCGTGCAGATCGCTGAGCTCGTTGGTCGGGAATATTTAAAAAAAGCCGCCTGAGTTTAATGACGAGCTGTAACGATAAAAGCTGGTAGGGTATGTCCCTGCCAGCTTTTTATTGCGCATTCCAGAAAAATGCCGCAACTATGTTGCGTCGCAGCAAAAATTAATTATGATGTCGGAAAATTTAGCAAGACAATAGCAATAATAAGACAAAAGGTCCGCTGAAGACCCCGAAGGATATGTGATGACAAAGACAATGCGACCGCGCCGATCTGTACTCTATATGCCGGGGTCTAATGCCCGGGCGCAGGAAAAGGCCAAGACTTTGGCCGCCGATGGCTTGATACTGGACCTTGAGGATGCGGTTGCACCGGATGTGAAGGCAGAAGCGCGGGAAATCGTCTGCGCCAATGCGGCCTCTGGCGAGTATGGCAATCGTGAGATTATTATCCGGGTCAATGGGCTGGATACGCCTTGGGGTCGCGACGATATTGTTGCGGCCGCGAAGGTCGCGCCGGATGCCATTTTGCTTCCCAAAGTCGAAAGTGCCGGGCAAGTTCTGGAGATGGAACAGATTATGGTCGAGGCTGGCGCGCCCGCGACTACAAAAATCTGGTGCATGATGGAGACCCCGCTCGGCATCCTCAAAGCCGAGGAAATTGCATCGGCCAGCGATCGTGTTGATTGCTTTGTGTTGGGAACATCGGATCTGGTCAAGGATTTGCAAGCACAACATACGGCACTTCGGCTTCCGGTGATCACATCCCTCGGGCTTTGTTTGCTTGCAGGTCGCGCGTACGGCTTGACGGTGCTGGACGGGGTTTATCTCGATCTCGGTGATGACGACGGTTTCCGTGCCTCCTGTGTACAGGGACTGGAATTGGGCTTTGACGGGAAGACATTAATCCATCCTAAGCAGCTGAACGCCAGCAACGAGATTTTTGCGCCCTCGGCTGAAGAAGTCGAGCATGCGCGTAAAGTCATCTCAGCCTTTGCCGAAGCGGAAAGTGAAGGCAAGGGGGTTGTGCTGGTAGATGGCAAGCTGATTGAAAACCTGCATGTAGAAGTCGCCAAGGCAAAAGTTGCCATGGCCGATGCCATTCAGGCAAACGCGGAATAAGTGGGGCAAAAAATGACGACGAAAACAAACCCCGGAAATTATTTCGAGGACTTCTCTGTTGGCCAGGCGCTGGACCACGCCACGCCGCGCACCATAACCGAAGGCGATGTATCGCTTTATACAGCGTTCTACGGCAGCCGCTTTGCGTTGCAATCTGCCGATAGTTTCGCGATGTCGTGCGGCCTTGATGCCGCGCCGATTGATGATCTTCTGGTTTTTCATATCGTGTTTGGCAAGACGGTGCCGGATGTGTCCCTGAATGCTGTCGCCAACTTGGGCTATGCTGATGTCCGGTTCAAGGCGCCGGTCTTTCCCGGTGACAGTGTACAGGCAAGTTCGAAAGTTATTGGGCTCAAAGAAAATTCCAACGGCAAAACTGGGGTCGTCTATGTACGGTCGACCGGCGTCAACCAGATGGGCATGGTGGTTCTGGATTATGTCCGCTGGGTAATGGTCCGCAAAAAACATGAGAACGCCCCTGCGCCCGAGCCTGTGGTGCCAGTTTTACCGGATCGCGTTGATCCTACCACAATCCGTCTTCCCGCCGGGTTGGATTTCACAGGATATAATGCGACGCTTGCAGGTTCTTCTCATTATTTTGAAGATTATGAAGTTGGTGAAAAAATCGATCATGTGGATGGCATGACGATCGAAGAAGCCGAGCATATGATGGCGACGCGGCTCTATCAGAACACGGCGAAAGTCCATTTCAATCAGCATCAGATGCAGAATGATCGTTTTGGCCGCCGCCTGATTTATGGTGGACATATTATTAGTCTCGCCCGGGCGCTTTCCTTTAATGGCCTCGGCAACGCGCAAATGATTGCGGCAATAAACGGAGGCTCTCATACGGCGCCGACATTTGCCGGTGATACTATTTATGCCTGGAGTGAAATCCTTGAAAAGGCGGATATTTCAGGTCACAGGGATGTTGGCGCAATGCGTATTCGCACTTTGGCGACGAAAGATGCCACGTGCGAGGCTTTCCCCGACAAATTGGAGAACGGCAAGCGCGACCTCGCTGTTGTTCTGGACCTTGATTACTGGGTAATCTTGCCAAAACAAACACTCGAGATATAAATAGAGCAATGGTGCTGTTGACTTAAGGAGGTTGAGGATTAAACTCACAGCCGAATAAAGTCATATTAAATATGTATTGTTTTCAGCCAAGAAAGATTTCGTCATGGCGGATATTGAACGACCCTTATCGCCGCATTTGCAGATTTACAAGCTGCAAATCACGATGCTCACTTCCATTACTCATCGCATCACAGGTGTTGCACTCGGACTCGGCACTTTGTTGCTCACCTGGTGGCTTATCGCTGCGGCGAGTGGGCCGGATGCCTATGCCACGGTCACAGGCTTTATCGGGTCGTGGTTTGGTCAGCTGGTGTTGTTCGGTTTTACTTGGGCGCTTTTCTTTCACCTCTGCAATGGCATCCGTCATCTGTTCTGGGATATGGGTAAGGGATTTGAGCTGCCGGTTATGCGTAAAACAGGCATGGTTGCCGTCATCGCCTCCGTCGTGCTGACTTTGCTGACATGGGTCCTTGCTTACGGAATGGGGGCCTGATCATGGGAATGAGAACGCCGCTTAAAAATGTACGGGGTTTGGGCTCGGCCAAGGAAGGCACCAGCCACTGGTGGCATCAGAAAATCACTGCTGTTGCCATGATCCCGTTGTTTGTGATCGCACTTGCCTATGTCATTAGCCTCGTTGGCGCCGATTATGATCGTGTCGCCTATGTGCTTGGCCTGCCATTCGCCTCACTGATTATGTTGCTGCTGATTGCGGCGACTTTCTATCATTTAAAACTCGGTCTGCAGGTGGTCATTGAAGACTATATCCATGCTGAGAAAACCAAAATTACATTGTTGTTGCTCAACAGTTTCTTATGTGCGGTCGTTGGGTTGGCGGCGGCGCTGGCTGTGTTGAAGCTGGCGCTCGGGAGTTAAAGTAGATCATGTCTGAAGCCTATCCAATTACAGAACATAAATACGATGTGGTCGTTGTCGGCGCTGGCGGTGCTGGTCTTCGTGCGACCATGGGCATGGCAGCTGCGGGTCTGAAAACCGCGGCTATCACCAAGGTTTTCCCGACACGCAGCCACACGGTAGCGGCACAGGGCGGGATTGCCGCCTCCCTTGGCAATATGGGCGAAGACAGTTGGCAGTGGCATATGTATGACACGGTCAAGGGGTCCGACTGGCTCGGTGATCAGGATGCTATCGAGTATATGTGCCGTGAGGCTCCGGCCTCTGTGCTGGAGCTGGAGCAGTTCGGCATGCCGTTCAGTCGTACCGAAGAAGGCAAGATTTATCAGCGCGCTTTTGGCGGGATGACCACGCAGTTTGGGGAAGGCCCGGCTGCACAGCGCACCTGTGCGGCGGCGGACAGAACCGGCCATGCCATGCTGCACACGCTTTATAGCCAGAGCTTGAAGCATGATACGGAATTCTTTATCGAATATTTTGCCCTTGATTTGATCATGGACAAGGATGGGTCCTGCAAAGGTGTTCTCTGTCTCTGTCTGGAAGATGGCACCTTGCATCTGTTCCGCGCCCATATGGTGGTTTTGGCGACAGGTGGCTTTGGCCGGGCCTTTTTCAGCTGCACGTCGGCCCATACTTGCACCGGCGATGGTGGGGGAATGGCCTTGCGGGCTGGTCTGCCACTGCAGGACATGGAATTCACACAGTTCCACCCGACTGGTATTTACGGCGCGGGTTGCCTGATTACTGAAGGTGCACGCGGCGAGGGCGGCTTCCTCATCAACAGCGAAGGCGAGCGTTTCATGGAACGCTATGCGCCCCATGCCAAGGATCTCGCCAGCCGTGATGTGGTTAGCCGTTCAATGGCTATGGAAATTCGGGAAGGCCGGGGCGTTGGCCCTAACAAGGATCATATGTATCTGCATCTGGATCATCTCGATCCGGCGATGATCGATGAGCGTCTCCCCGGTATTTCCGAAAGTGCCCGGATTTTTGCTGGTGTTGACGTGCATAAGCAACCCATCCCGGTTCTGCCAACAGTGCATTACAATATGGGCGGTATTCCCACCAACTATCATGCCGAAGTTGTCGATCTGAAGGATGGCAATCCGGACACAATTGTTCCCGGCCTGATGGCTGTGGGTGAGGCAGCTTGTGTCTCTGTTCACGGGGCGAACCGCCTCGGCTCGAACTCCCTCATTGACCTCGTGGTCTTTGGCCGGGCAGCGGCGCTGCGGGCGAAGGACGTTGTGAAAAGCGGCGAAGCGCATTCGCCTCTGCCTGTGGATGCCTGCGATAAGGCCCTCGCTCATCTCGATAAGCTCCGTTATGCCGATGGTGGCAGCAGAACAGCAGAAATTCGCGATAATATGCAGCGGGTAATGCAGGAAGACTGCGCGGTATTCCGCACCTCCAAGACATTGCTGGAGGGCGTGGGCAAAATCGGTAAAGTCTGGGATCAGATGCCGGATGTCAAGACCGCCGATCGTTCACTGGTCTGGAACTCTGATCTGGTGGAAACACTGGAACTTGATAACCTGATCCGTCAGGCTGTCGTCTCCATGACCGCAGCGGAAAACCGCAAAGAAAGCCGTGGGGCTCATGCTCATGAAGACTTCCCCGATCGCGATGATGAAAACTGGATGAAGCACACCCTCACTTATCATAATGACAGTGATGGTGTGAAAATCGATTATCGGCCGGTGCATAGTTATACGCTGACCGACGAAGTCGAGTATATTAAACCCAAAGCACGTGTGTACTAGGCGTTAGGGACGGTAGAAATGGTTGAACTCACATTACCCAAAAACTCAGTCGTCGGCACGGGCAAGACCCATCCAAAACCGGATGGGGCGACGAACCTGAAAACCTTTAACGTCTATCGCTGGTCGCCCGATGATGATGCCAATCCAGCCATTGATACCTACCAAGTGGATCTCGATACTTGCGGACCGATGATTTTGGACGGACTGATCAAGATCAAGAATGAAATGGACACGACCCTGACGTTCCGCCGGTCCTGCCGCGAAGGGATTTGCGGCTCCTGCGCGATGAATATCAACGGCACCAACACTCTTGCCTGTACAACGGGCATGGACGAGGTGGATGGCGATATCAATATCTATCCATTGCCGCATCAACCGGTAGTTAAAGACCTGGTGCCAGACCTCACCAACTTTTACGCGCAGTATGCGTCTATCAAACCCTGGCTGCAGGCAGAAACGCCGCAGCCGTCTCGGGAACGATTGCAGTCCAAGGAAGACCGCGAGAAGCTCGACGGGCTCTATGAATGTATTCTCTGCGCCTGTTGTTCCACTTCCTGCCCAAGCTACTGGTGGAACTCCGATCGGTTCCTTGGCCCCGCTATTCTGTTGCAGGCGTATCGCTGGATTATCGACAGCCGCGATGAGCATACGGGAGAGCGTCTCGATAATCTGGAAGACCCTTTTAGGCTCTATCGCTGCCACACCATAATGAACTGCACTAACACCTGCCCTAAGGGCTTGAACCCGGCCAAAGCCATCGCGGAGATCAAGAAAATGATGGTGGAGCGGCGCTAACTGGTTCTGTCACATAGTCGAAATTGGCGCTGGAAAGCATCCAATTTGACGATAAAGTAAGGTCGCTCAGTTGAGCGGCCTTTTTTGATGGAAAAAGACTATGTATATACCTTCGCATTTTTCCGTACCGGGAAAAGAGACACTTCTGCAAATTCTGCCGGAAGCAAGTTTCGCGACGCTTGTTAGCACAGACAAGGACGGTCTTCCTTTCGCGACGCATTTGCCGTTTTCCTATGATCCGGAACGCGGGAAGAATGGCACTCTGATTGCCCATATGGCGCGCGCCAACCCGCATGGTGCGCTTTTGGAAAGCGGGGTGTCGCTGGTTATTTTCCAGGGGCCACATACTTATATCTCGCCGAGCTACTACGCGACTGACATCAATGTGCCGACTTGGAATTATGTGGCGGTGCATCTCTATGGACAGGCCCGTATCATCAATGACCCTGAGGGTATTCTTGATATCTTGCAGAACCTAACTGTTGAAAATGAGGCGGGAAGACCTACTCCCTGGGTGCCGGAACATCTTGATCCGAAGCGACTTACGGCCATGATGCACGGGATCATCGCCTTTGAAATCCCGGTTGACCGGATTGAGGGGAAAGCCAAGCTTGGGCAGAATAAAACCGCAGAAGATCAGGCGGCGGTTCGGGAACATGTCGGGGACTTGTTCGCCCCCTAAATATTCCCTCGCTCACATTTGGATGTTAGCCTGTGCTCCTATCATCCTGCCAAGCTCAGGATTTCGGCAACATTTTCCTTGCTCATGATGGCTTTTGGGTTGGCTTGAACAACTGGGTGGGTCAGTGCGGCTTCTTGTATTTCTTCAAGAGCCGCCTCAGACAGCTCGAGGGAGCTAAGCTCATTGGGTAACCCCAGTCCCCCGATAAATTGACGCATCGCAGTACCTACTTCTTCAGCCCTGGCGGCCCCGATTATTTTTGCTATTTGGGTTTGCGGCGCTTTTGTATCGGACAAATTATACGACAGAACAGCGGGAAGCAAAACACAGGAGGTCAGCCCATGTGGCACATTTCCGATCGTTCCGAGCAAATATCCAAGGCCATGACTTGCCCCCATACGGTATCGGGACAGGCCGGAAGTTGCGTAATAGACACCGAGCTGGCTATTTGCGCGGTGAGCTAGGCTCTCCGGATCGGAGCGGGTGCCGTTCAGCCCAGAAAACAGCAGCTCAAGGCCCTTTGCGCAAAAGCTGGAGATTTCCTCATCCACTCCCGGAGCACAAAGGGTTTCGATGGCGTGGTCGACGGATCGGATGCCAGATGAGAGCCAGAGTCTTTCCGGCGTGTACACGCTTAGCCGAGAGCATAAAATAACGCGATCGGGAACGAGGTGCGGATTTAAAAACCCTTCCTTTCGCCCGCTAATACTGCTTGTCGCGCCTGCAAGGGGTGTAAACTCAGCGCCGGAAAGTGTTGTTGGTATGGCAATATGCTGGATGGGCCAGTCTTCGATCTGCAACCCTTTATCCGTGGCATATGTCAACTCACTCAGTTCCGCGTGGGTCTTAATGTCGAGATTGGCGACGACCAGGGCAATCTTCGTGCCATCAATAACGCTGCCGCCACCGATAGAAAGAATATGAGTTGCTCGCTGTTCGTTTATTTTTTGTGCCAGTTCAAAAATATTTTCATACGGCGAATGTTCCGTCAAAACGGTTTCAACGCCAACTAACTGGTGACCGAGCTGCTCCCTCAGATCATCTTCGACTGTTGTCGATTTGGCGAGGGACCGGGAGAGGGAGATAAGGATACGTGGGTTTTCGTTTTGCGCGATAATGCCTAAGATAGCCTTTATCAGATCTTCCTCAATCACGAGCCGGTTATTTATTTCTGACATATCAGGGAAAGGCTTGTCGCTCATTTTCTTATTCCTTATTTATCGCCCGCTTTTCATGCCCCTTTACTATATAACGATTTTATCAATGAGGATATTTCGAATTAGCGCTCGTGCCCGTGGCCTTTCAAATAGTCTTCCGAGCGCATTTCCATCAGGCGGGAGACAGTGCGGGCAAATTCGAAATTTCCGTCCCCTTCGGGATAGAGTTTTTCGGCGTCAACTTCTGCCGAGATGATAAGGTTGGTGCCTGCCTCGTACAAAATATCGATCAGGGTGACGAAACGCTTGGATTCGTTGCGTCGCGCCGGGCTGAGTTCCGGGACTTCGGCGAGAAGGATAGTGTGGAAATGTTCCGTCAAAGTAATGTAATCTGACGCTCCGAGCGGCTTTCCACAAAGCTCTTCGAAACCGAAGCGGGCCACGCCGCGGGCACAATGGATAACTTCCAGTTCCCGGCCCTGGGTAGTAAGGGTCATATTTGTGACCGACATTCCTTCTGTCAGTTCGCCAAACAAGCGATCCAGCTCAGCACTGGATTTTTTGTCAAGCGGCGTGAAATAGACAGGATTTTGCGCCAGCCGGTCCAGCCGGTAATCAGTACCGCCATCCAGATGCAACATATCCAGTTGCTCCTTCAGCATGTCAATAAAAGGCATAAAAAGCTGCCGGTTTAGCCCGTCCTTGTAGAGGTCATCCGGGGGCCGGTTTGATGTCGCCACCACGACGACACCATGGTCAAATAACAGCTCGAACAACCGACCCAGGATCATGGCATCGGCAACATCGGTCACCTGAAATTCATCGAAGCACAACAGCCATGCATTCTCAGTGATCGAATTGGCGAGCAACTGGATCAGATCATCGCTTTCCTTGGTTTTGTCCTGCCGCATCTTGTGCATAAAGGCATGAACCTCCAGCATAAAAGCATGAAAATGGACGCGTCGTTTATGGGCGACGGGCGCGGTTTCGAAGAAAAGATCCATCAGCATGGATTTACCGCGGCCCACATCGCCATACATATAAATGCCCTGTGGTGGCTCAACGCGGGGCTTACGGGCCCCGAGACGGAAAATATCCGTCCATTTCGCACTTGTGGATGGATCATAGCTGATCAAACGGCGATGCAATGTCTGGAGCTTTTCAACCGCCAGAAGCTGTATGGGATCGCGACGTAAATCATGGGCTGTTAATAAACTGCGATATGTTTCCAGTGGACCGGCCATTTCAGTCATATCAGAACTTACACATTCACTTTTTTGGTTTCGGACTACTCGCGGCTCTCCTGATTTTTAAAGAGTTGACCGGGCTCTGGCAACGTCAATGTTGTTTGATTCATTTTTGTTTCTGTTGTTCGTGCCATTGTTCGCGGCATCAGCAAAAAGTGACCGCAATTTACTGCATAAGGGCGTGATTTTGCTGAAACGGAATGCAATATTTCTTTATACGATAAAAATACGAATAAATTCACGCGGCTATCTTGCCCTTGGGGAAGAAACGGAGTAGTACCCGTTCGAGATTAACCACTTGAGGACTTTCTGTCTTCGCAGAGAGCCCTCCCAACTGAATTCGGAGAACAAAATGGCTCGGAAAAAAATCGCCCTTATTGGCGGCGGTAATATTGGCGGAACACTGGCGCATCTGGCAGGTTTGAAAGAACTCGGCGACGTGGTCCTGTTTGATATCGTTGATGGATTGCCCCAAGGTAAGTCGCTCGATATTGCGTCGTCCTCACCGGTGGAACGCTTCAACGCAAATATTCAGGGCGCCAATGACTATAGCGCGATCGAAGGCGCCGATGTTTGCATCGTGACCGCCGGTATCGCCCGTAAGCCCGGCATGAGCCGTGATGATCTTTTGGGCACCAACATCAAGGTTATGCAGTCCGTTGGTGAAGGCATCAAACAATATGCCCCGAACGCTTTTGTTATTTGTATCACCAATCCACTGGACGCCATGGTTTGGGTTTTGCGCGAAAAATGCGGTCTTCCCCATAACAAGGTTGTCGGCATGGCCGGCGTTCTGGATAGCGCCCGCTTCCGCTTGTTCCTGGCAGAAGAATTTGAGGTCTCCGTTGAAGACGTGACGGCATTCGTGTTGGGTGGCCATGGGGATACAATGGTGCCACTCATTCGCTATTCCACCGTCGCCGGAATTCCGGTGCCGGACCTTATTGATATGGGCTGGAGCACGCAGGAAAGAATTGATGCAATTGTTGACCGCACCCGCAACGGCGGCGCGGAAGTTGTAGCATTGCTGAAGACCGGTTCGGCCTTCTATGCACCGGCATCCAGCGCCATCACGATGGCCGAGGCGTACCTTAAGGATAAGAAGCGCGTTCTACCCTGTGCCGCCTATGTGGACGGGCAATACGGCCTTGATGGCATGTATGTGGGTGTCCCCACCGTCATCGGTGAAGGCGGTATCGAGCGTATTGTCGAAATCAACATGAATGATGAGGAAAGAGCCATGTTCGACAGTTCGGTCGGCGCGGTGCAAGGGTTGGTCGAGGCTTGTATCGGTATCGATCCAAGTCTTGGTGACTAGGAATTAGAAAAAGGGCACACCAATAACCGGTTGTGCCCTTTTTTATGCTGCTATAACGTGATGAATAAAGAAAATAAAGAGCACGCTTGATTGTCAGGAAGTTGATCTTAACTAGGTAGGTTGCACAAATACTATGAATATTCATGAATATCAGGCCAAGAGCCTGCTGGCGAAATACGGGGTGACGGTCCCCAAAGGTGGGGTTGCCTATACGCCGGAAGAAGCGAAGACAGTCGCACAAGGCCTTGGTGGACCGGTTTGGGTTGTCAAGGCGCAGATCCATGCAGGTGGACGCGGCATGGGTGGCGGCGTAAAAGTCGTCAAATCCATCGAAGAGGTTGCCGAAACCAGCAAGGCCATAATCGGCATGCAGTTGGTGACCCATCAGACCGGCCCCGAAGGCAAGGAAGTCAAGCGGGTTTATGTGGAAGATGGCTGTGATATTGCCCGTGAGCTTTATCTCGGTGCTATCATCGATCGGGCGAATGACTGTGTGACCTTTATGGCCTCCACCGAAGGCGGCATGGAAATTGAAGAAGTTGCCGCAGCGACACCTGAAAAAATTCATATGGTCAGCATTGATCCGGCAACCGGCATTATGCCGTACCATGCACGGAAAATTGCCTTTGGCCTTGGCCTCGAAGGCAAGCAGGTCGGTTCCGCTGTTAAATTCATTATTGCGCTCTATCAGGCGATTATCGATACAGACGCCAGTCTTGTGGAAATCAATCCTTTGGTTATCACTGGCGCCGGTGAAGTGATCGCGCTGGATGCGAAAATGAACTTCGATGACAATGCTTTGTTTCGCCACAAGGATATTGCCGAACTCCGTGATCCGGATGAAGAAGATCCGGCTGAACTGGAAGCGGCGCAGTATGACCTCAACTATATCAAACTGGATGGCAATATTGGCTGTATGGTCAATGGTGCGGGACTTGCCATGGCAACCATGGACATTATCCAGCTAAATGGAGGCTCTCCGGCAAACTTCCTGGATGTAGGTGGCGGTGCCACCAAGGAGAAGGTGACGGAAGCTTTCAAGATTATTCTCAAAGACGACAATGTCGAAGGCATTCTGGTGAATATCTTTGGCGGGATCATGCGTTGTGACGTCATTGCCGAAGGCGTTGTTGCCGCTGCACGCGAAGTTGCCTTAAGCGTCCCGTTGGTGGTGCGGCTTGAAGGAACCAATGTTGATTTGGGTAAGAAAATTCTGGCAGATTCCGGCCTTCCAATTCTCTCCGCCGATGATCTCGGCGATGCCGCCGAAAAAATCGTTAAAGCAGTGAAGGAGGCAGCGTAATGGCCGTTCTCGTTAATAAGGACACAAAGGTCATCTGTCAGGGCTTCACCGGCTCCCAGGGGACATTCCATTCTGAACAGGCCATAGCATATGGTACGAAAATGGTGGGCGGTGTAACGCCGGGTAAAGGCGGCGAAAGCCATCTCGACCTTCCAATTTTCAATACAGTTGATGAAGCTGTCACCACTACGGGCGCAAATGCCAGTGTGATTTATGTGCCGCCGCCATTTGCTGCCGACGCCATTCTGGAAGCTGTCGATGCCGGCGTTGAGCTTGTTGTCTGCATCACTGAAGGTATTCCGGTTCTGGACATGGTGCGGGTAAAACGCGCACTTAAGGACAGCAAGACACGTTTGATTGGCCCTAATTGCCCCGGCGTAATTACCCCAGATGAATGCAAAATCGGTATCATGCCCGGTCATATTCATCGCCGCGGTAAAGTCGGTATTGTGTCGCGCTCCGGCACGTTGACGTATGAGGCTGTTGCGCAGACAACAGCTGCCGGGCTTGGCCAGACCACCTGTATCGGTATTGGCGGGGATCCGGTCAATGGCACCAACTTCATTGATTGTCTGGATTTGTTCCTTGGCGACGATGAAACCGAATCCATTATCATGATCGGTGAAATTGGCGGATCGGCGGAAGAAGAAGCGGCTGATTTCCTGAAATCGTCCAAGGTGAAAAAGCCGGTTGTTGGCTTTATCGCTGGCGTTACTGCTCCTCCGGGCCGTCGCATGGGCCATGCCGGTGCGATTATCTCTGGTGGTAAAGGCGGTGCCGGAGACAAGATGGATGCCATGCGGAGTGCCGGGATTACCGTTTCCGACAGTCCTTCGGCACTTGGTTCGACCTTGGTAAGAGTATTGAAAGGTTGATGTGCGATTGTCGCCATCAAATTTTGTATATGTAGTGAAGGAGGCGGGGGTTTCCCCCGCCGAAAAAACAGAAAATGGCTCAACAATTGGAAACCTCTTCCTTTCTCTTTGGATCCAACGCCGGATTTATTGAGGACCTCTACAGCCGCTATCTTGATGATCCCTCATCCGTAGATGAGACATGGCAGCAATATTTTGGGACCCTTGGCGATGACGCCGAAACGGTTCTTGCCGAAAGTCGCGGTGCCCCCTGGACACCTGCAAATGGCATCGATCCCGAGGACGAATATGAAATCCTTGGTGATGCGGCGAACCGCTCAACCGAACGGGCCACTGCGACCGGCGCTACAGAGCAGGATATTCGCGCCGCTGCCATTGATACCATTCGGGCGTTAATGCTCATCCGCTCTTATCGCGTACGGGGACATTTGAAAGCCAATCTGGATCCGCTCGGTCTGGAAATCCCGAAAGAGCACCCGGAACTTAATCCCGCCACTTACGGCTTCACGGAAGCGGACTGGGACCGGGAAATTTTTCTCGATAATGTGCTGGGCTTGGAAACCGGGACCATTCGTGAAATCCTCGCCATCGTCAAGCGGACTTATTGTTCGACAATTGGCGTTGAGTTCATGCATATTCAGGAGCCGGATCAGAAAGCTTGGATTCAGGAACGCATTGAAGGCCGCCATAAGGAAATCTCTTTTACCAATGAAGGTAAAATTGCGATTTTACGGAAGCTGATCGAGACGGAAGGTTTCGAGCATTTCCTCAACGTTAAATATACGGGCACGAAACGCTTTGGTCTTGATGGCGCGGAATCATTGGTTCCAGCCATGGAAGGCATTATCAAGCGCGGTGGTCAGCTAGGTGTACAGGAAATTGTCCTAGGCATGCCGCATCGCGGTCGCTTGAATGTCCTGACCAATGTGATGGCCAAGCCGTTCCGAGCTGTGTTCTCGGAATTTCAGGGTAGCCCGGCGAACCCCGAAGACGTAGAGGGTTCCGGCGATGTGAAATATCATCTGGGAACATCATCGGATCGGGAATTCGACGGCAATGAAGTTCATTTGTCGCTTACCGCTAACCCCTCTCATCTAGAAGCCGTAAACCCGGTTGTACTGGGGAAAGCCCGTGCCAAGCAGTCACTTATTGGCGAAGATGTGGGCGGAAAAGTCATGCCGCTCCTGATGCATGGCGACGCCGCCTTTGCCGGGCAAGGGATTGTCGCCGAATGCTTTGGCCTATCGGAGTTGAAAGGCTACCGCACAGCCGGAACTATTCATTATGTGGTCAATAACCAGATCGGCTTCACCACAAGTCCAAAATACTCTCGCTCCAGCCCGTACCCGTCAGATATGGGCAAGATCGTGCAGGCCCCGATATTTCATGTGAACGGTGATGACCCCGAAGCGGTCTGCCATGTGGCCAAGATTGCCACGGAATTCCGGCAGCTTTTCAAGATCGATGTCGTCATTGATATGTTCTGCTATCGCCGCCACGGCCATAACGAAGGTGATGAGCCGGCCTTTACTCAACCCTTGATGTATAAAACTATCGCCCAGCATCCAACCACCATGCAGATCTATGCGAAAAAGCTGGTGGCGGAAGGTGTTGCTGCAGAAAAAGATGTCGAAAACTGGATTGCTGAGTTCAAAGACTATCTTGAGAAGCAGTTCGAAACAGCGAACAGCTTCAAGCCCAATAAAGCCGACTGGTTTGAAGGCCGCTGGCAGGGATTTGAGCGGGCCGATGATGGCGCCCGACGTGGGACGACCGCAGTCGACATCGAGAAGCTGAAAGAAATTGGTGGAAAGCTGACGGATATACCTGAGAGCCATCATGTTCATCGGACCTTGCAACGTGTGCTTAAGGCCAAGAAGAAGATGATTGATGGCGGTGAGGGGATCGACTGGGCAACAGCGGAAGCGTTGGCGTTCGGATCGCTCCTCAAAGAAAATGTCCCTGTCCGTTTGTCCGGGCAGGATTGCGGCCGAGGAACTTTCTCGCAACGTCATTCGGTGATTGTCGATCAGGTCACCGAAGACCGCTATATCCCGCTGAATAATCTTGGCGGTGAACAGGCTCATTATGAAGTTATCGACAGCCTCTTATCCGAAGCAGCAGTGCTTGGATATGAATATGGATATACGTTGGCGGAGCCTAATGCGTTGGTTCTGTGGGAAGCTCAGTTTGGCGATTTCGCCAATGGCGCGCAGGTGATCATCGATCAGTTTATTTCCAGTGGCGAATCCAAATGGTTGCGCATGAGCGGTCTGGTGATGCTCCTTCCTCATGGATATGAAGGGCAGGGACCTGAACATTCATCGGCGCGGCTTGAGCGCTATCTACAGCTAAGCGCCGAGGATAACTGGCAGGTTATTAACTGCACGACACCGGCCAACTATTTCCATGCGCTACGGCGGCAGATCCGTCGTAAATTCCGTAAACCTCTGATCATCATGACACCCAAGTCGCTGTTGCGCCATAAACACGCGGTTTCTACTTTTAAAGACATGGGTCCGGGGTCGGCGTTCCATCGCGTGCTTTATGACAATGAAAAACTCGGCAAGGACAAAGACGTAAAGCGCGTCGTTCTCTGCTCCGGTAAAGTTTATTATGACTTACATGCCCGCCGCGAAGAATTAGGCCTTAAAGACACTTTCTTCTTGCGTCTTGAGCAGCTTTATCCTTTCCCCTATCAGGCACTTGAAGCGGAAATGGCAAACTTTAAGCATGTGGATGAAGTTGTCTGGTGTCAGGAAGAGCCAAAGAATATGGGCGCCTGGACATTTGTCGAGCCGCATCTGGAACAGGTTTTTGAAAACCTGAAAATGAAGAAGGTCACACGTCCTCGATATGCCGGGCGATCCGCGTCCGCCTCGACGGCCACAGGGCTCTTGAAAAAACATAATCTGCAACAGAGCGCATTGGTTGATGATGCACTCGGCGTCAAATCTGAATAGGAAGATATTATGACGGTCGAAATTCGTGTCCCGGTTCTCGGGGAATCAGTAACGGAAGCTACGGTTGGCCAGTGGTTTAAGAAAGTTGGCGAATCCGTCACTAAAGACGAGCCGCTTCTTGAGCTGGAAACCGATAAGGTGACTCTGGAAGTGAACGCCGCAGAATCCGGACGGCTGGAAGAAATAGTTGTTGCCGAAGGCGAAGACGTTGAAGTTGGCGCTTTACTTGGACAGCTCGCCGCGGGCGCTGCAGGAACCGCTGCCCCTGCCGCTGCTGCTCCGGAACCCGAAAAGGCGCCGGAACCAGCTGCTGCTGCACCTGCTGCCCCTGCCGCTGCGCCGGCACCTGCGGCTGCCGCGGCCTCCGCCGATGTCTTTGTGCTGCCCGCCGCTCAGAAACTCATTGATGAGAATGGTTTGAATGCTGCCAATATCCGCGGCTCCGGTAAAGATGGCCGTATCACCAAAGGCGATGTGCTGGAAGCCATGGAAAATGGCGGAAATTCTCCAGCTGCTGCTCCGGTCGCTGCGGCGTCCCCGGCCCCTGCTGCACCCGCTGTTCCTTCTGGTCCACGTGCAGAAGAAGCTCGCGAAGAAAAGGTCAAGATGACCCGTCTGCGCAAAAGCATTGCAACGCGCCTGAAAGAAGCCCAGAACACTGCCGCTATGCTCACCACCTATAACGAGGTGGATATGGGGGCGATGTTGGATTTGCGTGCTGAATATAAAGATTTGTTCCTGAAGAAGCATGGTGTGAAGCTGGGCTTCATGTCCTTCTTCACGAAGGCCTGTATTGCGGCACTGAAGGAACTTCCGGCGGTCAATGCCGAAATTGATGGCGATTACCTGATTTACAAGAACTACTACAACATGGGCATAGCTGTCGGTACGCCGAACGGCCTTGTTGTGCCAGTTCTACGCGATGCCGATCAGCTCAGCTTCGCCGAAGTAGAGCAGGGTATTGGCGCCTTGGGTAAGAAGGCCCGTGATGGCAAGCTCAGTATGCCTGAGATGCAGGGCGGTACTTTTACCATTACCAATGGTGGCGTTTATGGCTCACTGATGTCTTCGCCCATTCTGAACCCGCCGCAAGCAGCGGTTTTGGGCATGCATAAAATCCAGGAGCGGCCCATGGTGGTTAGTGGCGAGATTGAAATCCGCCCGATGATGTATCTGGCGCTTACCTATGATCACCGGATCATTGACGGCAAGGAAGCAGTGACGTTCCTTGTCCGGGTGAAAGAAGCCCTCGAAGATCCACAGCGCTTATTGCTTGACCTATAGCATCTAATTCGAGACGAGGAATATTATGAGCGACGAAACCTACGATCTGGTCATTGTCGGCGGTGGGCCGGGCGGCTATACGGCAGCTATCCGCGCAGCGCAGTTGGGGATGAAAACGGCTTGCGTTGAAATGCGCGGGACACTTGGCGGGGTTTGCCTGAACGTCGGCTGTATTCCGTCGAAAGCCCTGTTGCAGTCATCGGAATTATTCGAAGAAGCCCAGCATAGCTTTGCCGACCGCGGTATTTCTGTAGGGAGCGTCAAGCTCGACCTCAAAAAAATGATGGGACAGAAAGACACAACTGTGACCGGCTTGACACAGGGTATCGAGTTTCTGTTCAAGAAAAACAAGGTTACCTATATCAAAGGCAAGGGCGTGCTGCAGGGCGGTGGCCGGATCGAGGTTATCGGTGAAAACGCTCAAACTCTGAAGGCGAAGAATATTCTGATCGCCACGGGTTCAGAAGTAACACCGTTACCGAATGTCGAGATTGATGAGAAACAGATCGTTTCCTCCACCGGTGCGCTGGAGCTTACAAAGGTTCCGAAGAAACTGGTGGTGATTGGTGCCGGGGTTATCGGTCTGGAACTCGGGACGGTTTGGCGTCGGCTCGGCGCGGAAGTGACCGTTGTTGAATTTCTGGATCAGGCATTGCCAGGCACAGACAACGAAGTCGCCAAAACCACGCAGCGGATTATGAAAAAGCAGGGCATCAAGTTTATGCTCGGCAAAAAGGTCACTGGCGCCAAGAAAACGAAAACTGCTGTGACCCTTACGATGGAACCATCTAAAGGCGGAGATGAAGAAACGCTGAAAGCTGATGTTGTTCTCGTTGCCATCGGCCGCCGTCCCTTTACGGAAGGGCTGGGGCTTGAGGATCTGGGTGTCGAACAGGATCGTGCCGGACGTATCGTGGTGGATGCTAATTTCAAATCCAGCGTTGACGGGGTTTATGCCATTGGCGATGTGATCGAGGGTCCGATGCTGGCCCATAAAGCCGAAGACGAAGGCGTGGTCTGTGTCGAGAAGCTTGCCGGCCAGTTGCCGCATATCGATTACAATCTTATCCCGGGCGTCATCTATACCTGGCCGGAAGTGGCCACGGTCGGCAAGACGGAAGAACAGCTGAAGGAAGCCAGCGTAGATTATGCCGTTGGTAAGGTGCCCTTCGCTGCCAACAGCCGCGCGCGGGCCAATGGTTTTACCGATGGTTTCGTGAAAATTCTGGC
>Ga0315338_1000363_pt1 | contig 118758 bp, 82 predicted proteins | sample ASW8metaG_FD_204518 | JGI IMG/M metagenome (GOLD analysis project Ga0315338, IMG submission 204518) | Ammonia-oxidizing marine archaeal communities from Monterey Bay, California, United States - ASW #8 | ecosystem: Environmental > Aquatic > Marine > Coastal | place: USA: California | collected...
GGCCGGAGAGATCGCGCCGAACAAGGGTGAGAACTTCTGAATGCGAGGATCCGTTCCGTTGCCGACGAAAACATTGTCGGAATCATCAATCGCAATCACGGTGGGATCGACGAACTGCCCTGGAGCCAGATCGCCCTGCTGGCCCGCCACACCTCGCTTCGTGATGAAGTTGCCGTCACTATCGAAGACTTGATAGCGGTGGTTTCCCGAATCCACGATGTAGACATTGCCGGCCGAATCGAATGCGTGGCTCCGTCCCAAGTCGAACTGTCCGTCCCCGTCCCCGATCGCACCGAGCTCGGTGATAAAGGCGCCGTCGCTCGAGAATTTCTGGATACGACCGAAATCCGAGACGTACACGAATCCGGACGCATCGACGTCGACACTCACGGGCGAGTCGAATTGCCCCGGCCCCGCCCCAGCGCCGCCCCACTCCAACAGGAAGGCCCCGTTTACATCGAATTTCTGCACTCGGTCGTTCGAAGCGTCGGCAACGTATACGACCTCGATGCCTAGCAGGGGATCTTGGCCCGCAGCGACTCCGCGGGGAGTGTCGAGCTCTCCCGGCGCCGAGCCCTCGCTACCCCAACCCAGGAGAAAGGTGCCGTTGGCGTCGAACTTCTGGACGCGGTCGTTTACGTCAGTCACATACACGTTGCCCACTGAGTCCGCCGCGACGTCTTGCGGATTCTCTATGTCACCCGGATTGCTACCGCCCGATCCGAACGAAAGGATGAAGTTACCGTCAGTGTCGAAGCGCTGGATGCGGTCATTCGTCGTATCGGCGACGAACAGATCACCGCTGACAGTATCGAAGACCATTCCCCGAATGAAACCAAACTGGCCGTCGCCGGTCCCCTCCGAGCCGAACTGTGTCAGGAACGAACCCGGGAGCACGACGTCCTCACCCACGACGTTGTTCGAGCCGGCGATCTCGATGCCCGCAGCGCCGTTGCCCGCGTCCACGGTGCCGGTCGCGTCGGTCCCGATGATGCTATTGACAACGGTGTTGGCGTCACTCGCGAGCGAGATCCCGGAGCCGCCGAAGCGATTGACGAGCAGTCCGCGAATCGTGCTGCCTCCGCCTTGGATGATGAGACCGTCCGCGGTGCCGCCAGCCGCCGTTCCATCGATCTCAATCAGCGGAGTATCGGTGTAGCCCGCCTGCGTCGTGCCGTCGATAGCGACAACCTCCGTGATCGGAGGAAGCGCGCTTCCGAGAGGAATCGTCTGAGGACCGCCGCCGGGGATGTTGAAGGTGACGGTATCCGGGCCCGGGTTGGTGTTCGCGTTCACTATCGCTTCGCGCAAGGACCCGGGGCCGGAGTCGTTGGTGTTGGTCACCGTGAGGCCAGAGCCCGGGACACAGACGCCCGCGCTTCCCGCGTTGGCGATGTCCGCGACCTCGCCTGCAGTCAAAGCACGTCCAAAAATCATCGCTTCGTCGATGAGTCCGTCGTAGTGGCGGGTGGGGTTGACGAAGTCGCCACCGATCTGCAGCGGCGTCGCGGCCGGAACCATGGACGACCCGCCTACCGCATTGCTCGTCGCGACCGCGCCATCGACGTAGAGGCTGATCGAGCTGCCGTCATAGATGCCGGCGACGTGGGACCAATCGCCACCGAACGGAACCGGAGCGGATCCCGAGTTCTGCCAGCCGACGCCGCTATCGATATAGACCCAAAAAGAGATCTGAGATCCAATGAACTCCAGCGCGTATCCGTTCGATTGCCCGGGGCCGTCACCCGCTTTCTTGATGACCGGATCGGCAAACCCGACCTGTGCGTCAGGTCGGATCCACGCTGCAACGCTCATCGCGTTCGTCGGATTCAAAGCAGCGTTGTGCGGCACCTCGACGAGGTCGTCGGTACCATCGAAGCTGAAGGCGTTGCCGACTTGCCCCGGCACGATCGCCGTGCCGTTCTGGAGCGTTCCATTGAAGCCTGAGATGAGGTCGTTCCCGTTCGACTCCGCGGGCCACCACGAAACAAAGCCGGGAGGAGCCGCCGTGCAAACCGGGGCCACGACGTTTGGAAGTAGGTTGAAGCTGATGTTCCCGACATGCGTGCTCGCCAGGATGTTCACGGCATTCCCTGTCGTCACGTCACAACCGGCCGAACAGTCGATACCGTCGAATAGCAGATCCCCATGACCCGGCGATGCCGCGGACACGAAGTAAGGACCCGCCGGCAAATCGAATGAGGAGTAGGTTCCGTCCCCGGCGGTCGCGATCGGGTCACCGACCGGAGAACCCGTGGCATCGAATATTCCGATCGCGACGCCTCCGAGCGGTCCGCCCGTTCCGTTCTCCGTGACCGTACCACCGAGCGTACCTCCAGCCGTGAGGTCCACGTCGATAGCCGGCGTATCCGCGAGCGCCGTGACGGTGATAGCCGTCGCACTGGTCAAATCGCAACCCGGCGAGGGGCACACGATGCCGCCGTGGGCTGCATCGACATGACCCACCGTGCCGGATGTGAACGCAAAGTATTCACCCGGAGCGAGCGGCGGCGACGTGTAGGTACCGTCAGCGTTAGTTTGCACCGAGCCGAAATCCGCACCCAACGCGTTGGTGATGTTCACCTGAGTCTGGAGCGGCGTTCCCGTCCCCGCCTCGGTGATCGTGCCGGAGAACGTTCCGGTGATCCCCGGGCAATTCGCGAGGACATCCACGAGTGGAGCCGGAACCGGTGTCCCGCTTGGAGCAAATAGATCAGCGGACGCCAGCGCGTTTCCACCGAGCGCGTCTCGCCCGCCGGCGATCAAGACCCGGGCATCACATAGAAGCGTTACCGACGGCCCCGTACGCGGCTCCGACAAGTTGGCGCCGAACGAGAACGTCTCGGTCGTCGGGTCGAAGATCTCGATCGTGTCCAATGCGACCGACTGCTCCTCATTGCCACCCGGAACGAGGACGTGGCCGCTCGGAAGCGTGACGCCCTGGCCGTAGAATCCGCCGGGGCGCATCCGCACCTGCGTCATGCTTCCCACGACCCGCCACGTGCCCAGCGCCGGGTCGAAGATTTCCGAGGAGGATGTAACGGCGGAGCCGGAGCGGCCCCCAGCCACGAGGACGCGCCCGTCGAGCAGAAGAGCACGCACGCCGTGGGTTCGAGGCGCGTTCATGCTACCGGTCAGCACGAACGTGCCACTAACCGGATCATAGAGCTCCGCGCTCGCGACGTTGCTCGGGTCTTGAGGGAGCCGCGGCAGCGGACTCTGACCGCCGGCAAGCAGCACCATCCCGTTCGGAAGCACGACGTCCGTGGAAACGAACCGCGGCTCGTTCAGCGAGCCGGTCGGCGAAAACGTTCCTGCCGCGGGGTCGTACAGCTCGGCGGATGTGGGAGTCGTCGACCCGTCGTAGCCGCCGGCGACTAGAACGGAGCCGTTTCCAAGAAGCGCCACCGCCGGAAAACGTCGCGGCGTCGCCAGGCTGCCCGTGGGAGTGAACTGGCCGGAGACGGGGTCATATATCTCTGCGCTATCTATCGGGACGTCTCCCACCTCGCCGCCAACGATCAACACCCGTCCGTCACCGAGCAACACCGCACGATGATCCGCGCGGGCGGCGTTGAGACTTCCCGTGGGCGTGAACGCATCGGTCGACGGGTCGAAGATCTGGGCCGTCGCGATTTCGTTCGTGCCGTCGAAGCCGCCGGTAAGCAACACCGTCCCATCGAACAGCCGAGTCGCGGTGTGGTTCGTGTTGACACCCAAGAGCGGCGAGGCGGACGGTACCGGCTGGTCGACTCCCGGCAAGTTGACGACAAGCGTGATCGGCTGGATGTTCACCCGGCCCATCGAGTCCGTGACCTCGACGTCGATGGGAAACGTCCCCGGCGTCGTAGGAACGCCCGAAATCACGCCCGTGTTCGGGTCCAAGCTCAAGCCCGCGGGCAGTGTGCCACCCACCACGGCGAAGGTGAACGGCCCGACGCCACCGACGGTCTCGACGGGAAAACTGTAGCTGCTTCCCGTGTTTCCGGGAGGCACCACGGTGGTCGTCGTGGTCAAGGCGATGAGCGCCGGCGGCTGTGTCGATCCGGCGAGGAGGTCAGGAGTATTGACCGACTGCGCGACGGTGACGGGAGAGATGGCCTTCGATGCGTCGAACGTGACGCCGTCATCCGCGACCGGGTCCACCGTGCGGACGGTAATCTGAGCCTGCTCGCCCGGGGCGAGTGTGATCGTGGCGTTCGCGATATCCGGACTGATGATGTCCGGGGTCAAGAGGTCAGGGTCGTTGGGGTTGAAGAATTTCGGGTCGGGAATGTTCGCGACGAGCAGGTTCAACGTCTGGATCTTCAGGTCACAGCCTTCGACGGCAGGCGTGACATAGCGGCGGTGAAGGATGAGTTGCGTCTTGATCCCGACGGGGACCTCGCTGTTCGACATCAACTTGACGTTGAACGCCGCCGTCGTGTTTCCGATGTTCGTGAACGTCCAGCTCACATCCGTGAGCGAGCCGCTAATAATGTCCGGACTGATGATGTCCGGCGAAATGATATCGGGGCTGATGATGTCCGGGCTGATGATGTCCGGATTCGCAATGTCGGGACTGATGATGTCGGGATTGACGATGCGAATGTTGGCGATGTCAGGATTGATGATGTCCGGGCTGATGATATCGGGGCTGATGATGTCCGGACTGATGATGTCCGGATTCGCAATGTCGGGCGTGTAGAGCTCGACGTTCGCGATGTCCGGACTGATGATGTCGGGGTTCGCGATGTCCGGATTCGCGATGTCGGGATTGATCTTGACCTTGCCTCGGAGCCCGCCATTCGTCGGAGGGATCGGCGTGCCGCCGGGGGCATCGATCTCCTCTACGAGCACATCGATGGACGCACGCCGGTCCGTCGAGGTTACGTAGACGGTCCGGGACGCAGTCGAACGGGCGGGGATCGAGACGTCGAGAGTCAATAGCGGATCGGGAAACCCGGGCACCGGCACCTGCAGGAATGAAGCCTTGCCGCCTTCAGGCTGGTTCTGGATCGTCAATCGGTACGATCTGACATCGTCGCGTGCGTTTTGGACTTGAACGACGAAGGCGCGTTGGATGAGAAAAGAAGAGCCGTTCGGAGCGATTGCGAAGCCGAGAGGTTTGGAGTTTCCTGGGGAGCCGACGAACAGCCCTTGCGTGAGCCTGGCGGTGTAGATGTTCTGGTTCCTCATCCCCGCCTGGCCGGGCTCACAGATCGGCTGTACCTGAGAGGGGTCGAACACGCTCAGGGATCCCTGGGGCAAGAACCGAGGCGGTGTGTAGTTCTTCCAGTTACCGTCCGCGGGCGGGCGGACGTCGCGGTTGTCCGTCCAGGCCGCGTGAAAGATCGCCGCCGTGTCGGGATCCGTGTTGTACTCCCAACCCCCGTCTTCGACCGGAACGAAGACCGGACCGCCGGCGACATCGATGTAGTCACCGAAGAACGGAAGCTCTCCTTGCGCGAAGAGCGGCAGGCTCAGCGGGATGAACTCGAGCTGCCGGAGGCCGCCACCATCGACGCTTCCGAAGAGGAGGTCGCTTATCCGCGACCAGCTGAACGTGGGATTTGGCCCCACGAGTGCCGTCGCGGCCCTCACGTCCGTCGTATGCCGGCGCGATAGCGGATCGAGGTTCGGGTCGAAGCTCGGGGGCGCGGCATCGGCAATGAACTGGTTGAAGACACGTCCCTGACTGTCCGTCGGGTCGATGGCTAGATCGCCGGCGAGCTCTCGTTGCTCTACCAGGCCATCGCCGGTGTCATTGAGGACACCTTCAGTGTGGTCGAGGCGCTGGTCGTAGTACACGAGCATCAGGCGCCCGGCGTTGTGGCTCATCGCGGGCATGAACTGATGCCCGCGGGTCGGCGGGTTGTCGACAGGGATGGGTGGGTTCCACGTGGCGCCGCCCGCCGAGCTGGAGACGACAATCCGGCTGTCGTTCCCGGGACCGACACCGCGCTCCGACCACGCGACGTATACACGACCGAAACCGTCGACAGAGGTCGTCGGAAGCGCGGCCGTGCGAAAGCTCACCGGGCTCGTGCCTTGCTCGAACCCGTCGATGTTCGCGACGAGGTGCGGTTTGCGCGAGCCCTCCTCCTGAAGGATCTTCCAAACGACCTTGGCCAAGCCGGGCTTCGCGTGGATCTCCTGAGCGATCGCAGAGGGAGTAAACGACCGTCCGCCGTTGGTCGACTTCGCGATGACGATCGCGTCGGGGTTCGTTTGCAGGACACCACCGACGATGAACTGCGAGCGAAACTGGCGCCACGTCACATAGACGTCGCCGCTCGATGGATCGACCGCAATGGAAGCGCCCTGGTTGAGGCCTACACCGGCACTACGGCCGCGGCCGCCATTCAGCTTGATGGGCCGGCTGAACGTCTTGCCGCAATCGCGTGAATAGCTAAACAAGATGTCACTACGCTCGAACTCCCCGTTCGGTAGCGCTCCCGTAAACACCGAGTACGCCACGTAGACGTTTCCGCCGCTGAAGCGCTCGACGATGGTCGACCCATCGGGCTGAGGCACCGTCAGTCGACAGTTGCGAGCTCCACGTCTGGGGATATCGACGGCGAGCCAAGGTTTGTCGAGAAACTCAGCAGCGGGTGCTGTCGGGTCGGGCTCCCATCGACGTCTCTGAGCGGGGCGAGAGTCGACGACGCGTGTTCCTATGAACCGGATCGGATCGTCGGCACCGAGGTTCTCCAGGTTGTTGCCGTCGATGAACGTCGATACGGAGATCGCGCTCGCCGCAGCGTCACCTCGATTGAACGTGAGCCCGGCGTAGTAGAACAAGCCGTTCGTGCCGGCGCGGACGACCGGATCCGCTGCCGCAGCATAGCCTTGGATTGGCGAGTCCAGCCCCTCGGGCGTGGCGTCTTGAGGATAGCCGGGGACGAGACTGCTCTTCCAGGTCTGGCCGCCGTCGAAGGACTTGAAGAATCCCAACCAGGCATCACCGGTCTCCAGATATTCAGGGAGTCCCGGGAGGTCGACCGTGCGGTAGTCGTTCGCGCCCGCGAAAAGATGCATCGGGTTTCGGGTGGAGACTGCGATGGACGGTTCGTTCTGACGCTGGAGGAAAGGGTCGCCATCCGGAAAACCGGTACCGGCCACCATGTTCACGTTCTGCCCCGGGACAGGGCCTTGCTGCGCGTGCGTCGCTGCCATGGACGCACAAACCATGAGGGCGCCCAGAACAAAGGACCGCGGGCGCGACGACCTCTTTACGGCGGGTGCGTGTGGCGAGCGGTCAACATAGTCTCCGGTCGAGCTCCGGCCGTGGTGGGGTTTCCTGCGGCGCATGACGTCCTCCGGTGAGGGGCAAAGCAGCGTGCGAGTGTCTCGTGGGACAGCTGGACGAGGGAATCCAGGGCGGTGTCGAGGAGGTGGGGCGAAGTTCCAGGGGACCGGTCATGCGAACTCCCGATGACCAAAGGCAAGCAGGGACAGAAAATTCCTTCACCCCAGTAACCCCCCAAGGTTTACTGCGCCAGTTGAGGATTCTACCCCAGACGCTAGGTGGCTTAACAAGTAGTTTCGTGCGAAGTCGACTCGGCGCGGGATCGCGCAGACCTTTCGTCAGACTTCGGTCGACCGACCGTAATCTCCACTACAGTCGAGCGCTCTCATACACCGAGCTCGGTATTCGAGAGCTCCCGCGCGGTCCCGTGCGGTATCGGATTGATAGGCTCGAGAGCCAGCTCACAGAAGCTCGCAAGGTCCGGATCGTCCATGACGTCGCTCATCTGAAGCTCCGAGTGCTCAAGCCCCTTATCCGAGAAATCCCCTGACAGGCGGCGGCCCAGTTGCGTCAGGCGCACACGTTCACTCAAGTTTCCGCAATTCACGATCGGAGAGAGAGCAAAAAATCCGCGCTCCACTGCGCCGACGATCGCGAGCGCCACCGTCCGGTCGACGCGGTCATCGATCTTCGCCCAGGTGTCGAACAGAAGCTCGAGTCGATCGATCCATAGCTGGGTCTCCGCGCGGGACAGAGCGCCGACGCGAGATTCGAGCGCGCTCGTCAAAGCCTCGATCTGAGCGATGACGTGGAGCAGCTGATCTTTATCGCTCCCGTCGAATCTTCTCGGACTCGACTCCAGGGTCGTGAGTGCCGCGATGAGCTCTTCGCCGCTTCGAACGATCCCGTGCAAGCTCGCGATCAAGTCGGACTGAGTGTGAGTGGTCGGTGGGGACTGGGTTTGTGTCGTCACGATTGCCTCCTACCCCCCCTAAGAGCAATTCCCATACCAAGGGCGATCGCACGGAATACCGGCATTTTGGGCGATCCGACAGGCACAAGCGTTCGAAAACCGGAGAGCTCCCCGTTTTTCGAACGCGGGCGAGGCCGCTACCTCGGTGGCGGCTGTACGGTCAGTCGAGTAGGCCGAACTTCTTCAAGCGCTTGTAGAACGTATCGGAGGAGACTTTGAGCAGCTCAATCGCTTTGCGCTTGTTCCCACCCGTATAGCTGAGCGCATGCTCGATGTGAGCTTTCTCGACCGGCTCGACCACCTCGCTCAAAGGCTTCGGCACCTCGTCCGGGCTCGGTTTGGGCGCAGCTCCGACGGGAGGGACGTCCGCCTTTCTTCGAATGTAGTCGGGAAGATCATCTGGCTGGATGACCTCTCGATCGACCAGACACACGGCCCGCTGCACGACTTGTTGGAGCTGCCGCACGTTGAACTCCCAACGGTAAGCGGACAGAAGCTCAAGCGTATCTTCAGAGAACGTCTTCTTGGCCGCGCCGCGGCCGTACATCTTCGAGAAGTGCTCGACGAGACGCGGGATATCGTCCCGACGCTCGCGCAACGGCGGCAGGGTCACGACTTGCCCCAGGCGCGCGAGCAGGTCGGCGCGAAACCGTCCTTCCTCCGTGGCTTTTCTCAGTGGCCTATTCGTCGCCGAGACGACGAGCGTGTCGACGTTGCGGTGCGCCGTGTCCCCGACCCTATAGAGCTCGCCCGAGTCGAGAAAACGAAGAAGCTTCGGTTGGAGCTCGGGCTCAATGTCGCCAACCTCGTCGAGGAACAACACGCCGCCATGCGCAAGCTCCAGCCTTCCCTTCTTGTCCTGCCTCGCCTCGGTAAATGCCCCGCGAACATGACCGAAGAGCTCCGATTCAATTACGGTCGGGGCCAAGGCCGGGATGGGAACGGGAACGAACGTCTTGCCGCGACGAGGGCTGTTGTCCGCGTAGGCGCGGGCAAAGAGCTCCTTGCCGGTACCCGTCTCCCCTAGCAGCACGACCGGCGCCTCAGCCTTTGCGAACCGGCGTAGCTCGTCGTAGGCCGTGAGCAACTTCGGCGACTTGCCGACGATGTCGTAGCGCAGAAGCTCCTGCTGGGCCACCCGGAACCGGGCGTCGCTCAGCGCGAGGGCGGCCTGGGTGTTGACGTATTCCTCCGTACGCTTCAACAGGGTCGAGGTATAGCCGGCGAGCGCGGTGACGAACTCCAAGTCCTCCGGAGTGAAGAAGCGGTCGATGTTTCGATTGTCTAGATAGATGAGGCCCCGCACCGGGTCTCGATCCAACGGCACGCAGATGATCGAGCAAATCATCAGCTCGTCGACACTCGTCGCCGTCTGGAGCGTTTCATCCTCGGAGGTATCGGTCGTCAACACGGCGAGGCCGTCCCTCTGCGCTCGGCGGCAGGCCGTGTGGCTGAGGCGCCATTTCTCCTGGGGCTCGTTGCGGATTGGAAGGTTGTGCACCGTTAGCGGGGTATAGGTGCCGTCGCGCCCGACGCTGAGAACGCACGCGTGGTCCGGCTTCAGATGGTCCACGAGAGCCCGGTGGATCGTGCGAATGACTTCTTGCGGCTCGCGCTGCTCGACGAGTTGGCGTCCAATCTCGTAGAACGCGAGGAGGCGGCTCGCTTCGGCCTCGCGCGGCAGCGGCTTGCGAGGATCGAGCGTCGCTTCCGTCGATTCAAGCTTTCCGGGCTGATTTCCGCGTTTCCCCACCGTGACTCCTCGGGACAGTAAGCGAGGCTATCCGGTATCTCGACGGCTTTGCAAACCGTTTGCCCGAAAAACGAAACGAAAACGTGTCCGTCTATTCGAAAAGCGAACGGGAGCCACTGCGAAGGCTCGATTTCGGTGATTTGGATCGCGTTCTGATGCTGGTTTTGTTGGCACGCATCCCGCAATAGATGGCTTCTGGTTGGCGATTGAAGATGCGCCCCGCTCACGGGAAAGAGAGGATCGAATGAGTTTCGCGATGTCCATACCCCCTTTGGAGTACGCCGAGAACGAAGAGAGGGAGGTGCCCTCGCCGAGCCGCGACAACATTCGGGTCTTTCGCACCCATCGCGAGCGTCCGAAACACGACAGCGTCCTCGCCGGCCAGCTCAAGGAGGTTTCGCTGTTCTCGATCCTCCAGGCGTTGGCGGGCAACGGCGCTACCGGAAACCTCATCATTCGCGGAGGCGTCCACTCCGGCTCCCTGTACGTCGACAGCGGTCAGCTCGTGTTCGCGAGCCAGGGGCGCCACCGCGGCGCGAAGGCTCTCTACCGCCTCGTCGAGATCACGGAGGGTCGCTTCGAGTTCTTCAGTCCCGGACGGGAGCCTGCGGAACGAAATCTCGCCGGAGGACTGGAGATGCACCTTATCGAAGCAGCCCGGCATCAGGACGAAATCGCGGTGCTGCGCGACTCGCTCCCTTCCGGCGCAGCGAATCTCATCTTCAACAAGAACATGGTCGCGCCGGTCGCCAAGATCCCATCACCGGTTCTCGAGGTCATGGCGGCTATCCATCGCCACGAGAGTGTCGGCGGCGTTCTGGACGGCTGCGCGCTCCCCGACCTCGACATCGTCAAGATTCTTCTCAACTTGATCAAGAACAACGTCGTGCTCGTGGGCAGCGACTGAAAGGAGGCACACGCGGAAAGACAATTTGTCTGAGAAGCCGACAGTACACGCGCTCGGTCGTAACCATCTTCCAATACAACTACTTACCACCGGGGGACGCGATCGAGCGCTGAACATCGCGTCAGGTTTCTTTACAAACCCAATGAGAGAGCTCGCGGCGCACTAGCTTACATCTACTTCATAACAAGGGTGTTGCGGCGAGTCTTCTCCCTGGCACAGCATGTGCTTTCAACCTTCCCGGCAGTTTGTCGACGGGAGGAAACGCGCCGTGCAGGTCAACCCCACCATCAAGAGACCCCTCACTATTATCGGGTTCCTCGGCCTCGTGCTCTGGCCGTGCTTGGCACAAGCCACCGCGACGTTCGACGTCATGTCGAATGTCGAGCTGACCATTCTCGGGTTCACGGACGAGAACGGCGTGCCGATCGCGCGTCCGGATGTGGTGATCGAGATGTTCGACGAGTTCTTCGATCCCTTCGATGATTCTTTCGGCAACGCGTCGGCCTCGACCGCCGGCGACGCCTTGATCGTTGCTGGCGATCCGTTCGATATGGTCGTCGGGGACGGAATGCAGAGCGACCCGAGCGCGACCGGCTCGGCATCCGCACCGCCTTCTTCGGGCGGGTCCGCCGACATCATCAGCGTCACTTCGATATCGATACTCAGCAATTCGGCCAGCACGATTGGCGTCGAGTTCCAGCTGGACTGGAACTGGTCACTCGATTCGAGCGCGACGGATCCGGCTCAAGAGTCCGCGTTTGCGGCGCTACAAGTCGTCGTCGACTCCGGTTTCGCGGAGTTCCTGCGGATCGATGAGGAGTCGCACACGGATTTCGGCGGAGGTTTCTTCTCCGATGGCGACTCGTTTACGAACATTATTTATATCGATCCCTTCGGCTTTGACGATCTTCAGATCACGAACGATGTGCAGGGCGCGGCGCTCTCCGATCTCACGGATCCGCCGATCCCAGCGCCAGGGCCGGGGACGCCCGCGCCGGAGCCCGGCTCGATGATCCTCCTTGCGACAGGACTCCTTGCAGTCCGTCACGCGCGTCGGCACCGCCCCTAGAGCCCTCGCCCGTCGCGAAATAGCGCCGTTCCGGCCGTCTAATCCTCAGACGGCCGCGAAAGAATGGTGGCACCCTCGTTTCTCTTCGAACGGCGTCGTCGTTGTCTCATTCGTAAATGGCCGTTGACTCACCCCCGGCGCGCGGGTAGATTGGGCCGGGGGTTGTAGCAGCAGGCCGCATATTGGGCCATGACGGGATGATTGGTACCACTCTTTCCCACTACCGCATCGTCGAAGAGCTCGGCCGCGGAGGCATGGGAGTCGTCTATCTCGCGCAAGATCTCCGTCTGCGCCGCAGTATCGCTCTCAAAGTGCTGCGCGAAGAGTTGATGCGGGACGCGCTTCGCCGGAAACGATTCATGCAGGAAGCACGGGCCGCGGCAGCCATCGAAGACCCGCACCTGGTGAATATCCATGACGTCGACGAAGACCAAGGACACACCTTCATCGCGATGGAATACATCCGGGGGCAGAGCCTATCGGATTCGATCAAATCCGGGGAGCTCGATGTCGCAACCGCCCTCCGCCTCGCAGCTGAAGTCGCCGAGGCTATCGGCAAAGTGCACGCGCTCGGCATCGTCCACCGCGACCTGAAGCCGGACAACATCCTCATCACCGAAACCGGACACGCGAAGGTCATCGACTTCGGCTTGGCGAAGCTTCTCGAGTCCGAGGAGTCCAAATCGCCGGTTCCCGAGCCCGTGGACCACCCTCCCTCGACGGCGACGAATCTTCAGACACAAGTCGGGGTCGTCATGGGCACGGCGAGGTACATGTCGCCCGAGCAGGCGTGCAACTCGCCTCTCGATGCACGCAGCGACATATTCTCGCTCGGCGTGGTCCTCTTCGAGATGGTCACCGGCCAACCGTTGTTCAAACGCGGTACCGTGCTCGAAACGTTGTCCTCGATTCTTCATGAAACACCGACGGAGCTCGAGCGCCTAAAAGAAGTGTCCCCTCCCGGGATCGAGCCCATCGTGCTGCGGGCGCTCGAGAAGTTTCCCGAGAATCGCTATCAGAGCTCGGAGGCCATGGCCGCCGAGTTGCGAAAGCAACACCAAGCCGCCACGGCGGGCCCGCGCTCTTATCGACTACCGCTCGTCGCGGGCGGCGCGCTCGTAGTCGCGATCGCCGTGCTCATCTGGAGTCTCGTCGTGCGTCCTCCGCCGGCACCGCCCGAAGCCCCACCGATCGTATCCGTCTTGATAGCGGACTTCGACAACCTTACCGGCGAGGCGGTTTTCGATGGCGCGCTCGAGCAAGCGCTGACGATCGGGCTCGAAGGCGCTCCGTTCATCAGCTCGTACAACCGCGCCGCGGCGCGCAACGAAGCCTCACAGCTCAACAACGGTGTCGAGGGAACGCTCGACGCACGAGTCACTCAGCTCCTGTGCGTACGACAAGGGATCAAAGTCGCGATCTTGGGAACGATCAACGCCGTCGGTGATGGCTATGAGATCCATGCATCGGCCGTCGATCCCGTCACGTCGGAGACCATGGCCGAGATCGTCCGGGCCGCTCCCGGCAAGGACCAAGTGCTCGCGGTCGTGGACGGGATTGCGCGAGATCTACGTCAAGAGCTAGGCGAGACCGGCTCGGTCGACGGCGACGCTCTCGACCGGGAAACGTTCACCGCGTCGTCACTCGAAGCTGCGAGCAGCTACGCCAGAGGTCAGCAGCTCCTCTCACTCGGCCAGTATCAAGACGCCAGAGACGAGTTCGGCCGCACGATCGAGCTCGACCCGGAGCTCGGACGCGCCTATTCGAGCCTCGCAGTCGTACTCGCAAATACCGGCCAGCTCGAGGAGGCGGCCAATCACTTCGCGACCGCGCTCAGCCTGATCGACCGCATGACCGAGCGCGAACGTCTCAGGACCCGAGGCACGTACTACCTGGCAACGATGAACTATGAGAAAGCCATCGACGAGTACACGAATCTCGTCGACAAGTACCCCGCCGACTCGTCCGGTCGCTCGAACCTGGCGCTCGCCTACTTCTACGCACGCGACATGGATCGCGCGCTGCTACATGGACGCAGCGCCGCCGATTTTTACCCGCTGAGCGTGCCTCGAAGAAACAACGTCGCGCTCTACGCACTGTATTCGAGCGATTTCGATGTCGCCGAAGTAGAAGCGCGCCATGCGCTCGAGCTGAACCCGAGCTACGAGAAAGCTCACGTGGCTTTGGCATTGTCCCAGCTTTCCCGAGGCGGAATCACGCAGGCGCGTGACAGCTACCGATTGCTCGGCCGGCAAAGCCTTCGCGGACAGTCGCTCGCGGAGCTCGGGCAAGCGGATACGAGCCTGTTCGCCGGCAGCCCGGAAGAAGCGGCCTCGATTCTCACGCGGCAAGCCGACGAGCAAGCGCCCGAAAACAACCCGACGACCGAGGCACGAAAACTCGTCATGCTCGCTCGAGCCTACGTCGAGCTAGCCGACAACGAGCGCGCCGCGGACGCGACCGCGCGCGCCGTCGAGATGAGTAAGCAGTTCGGCGTGCTCGTCGCCGCCGCCAGAATCCATGTGGCCGCCGGAAACGAAGACGCGGCCAACGCAATCGCATCCGAGCTCGAGCAACGACTCCAAACCGATGCTCGGGCCTACGCCGGCGTTATTCGCGGGGAGCTACTGCTCGAAGCCGGCGATCATCACGGGGCGATTACCGCTTTTCAGAGCGCTCAAGAGATCGCCGACACCTGGCTGGGGCGGTTCGACCTCGGACGCGCCTATCTCGCAGCGGGCGCTCCGATCGAAGCGCATTCGGAGCTCGAAGAATGCTTCAACCGGCGGGGAGAGGCCACGGCTTTGTTTCTGGACGAGCTTCCGACCTATCACGTGTTGCCGGCCGTACATTATTATCTGGGCCTCGCGCTCGAGGGCATGGGCAGTGCGGCGGCCGACGATGCGTTCCGTCAGTACGTAGGAATTCGAGGGCAAGCCACGAACGATTCGCTGCTGGCGGATGCTCAACGACGGCTCGGCTCCACATCTTCGCCGTAGTCGGGCGAGGCACGCCCGGTCGTCAACGGATGGCGATCGCTTCGGGTAAGGGGCGCTCGACCTGTCGTTTCACTTGATTGAGATAGCTGAGCACCGCGGCGCGTGAGCGACGGCGTACGATCGGGCGCACGAACAAACCTTTGAAGCCGGTCATTCCATCGGTGCGCGATCGCGTGATCGAGATCAGCGACGCGCCTCGTCGGCCCTCCCGACGGTCGTCGTCCACGAGAAAGCGCAGCTCGAGCGTGGTGTGAAAGTAGTGGCTCGCGTAGAGCTGCTTGATCGCGATCGCATATCTGACGCGCGACGGCGGATTCGTGTCGAGCCGATAGATCGTGACGTGGTTCACTCGGATGGTTCGTTTGAGACCAAAGTCGACCACCGTCCAGTAGAAGAAATCTTCGGCGCCGTCGATGTCGCCGCGTGGATAGGCTTCGAGGTGTGCTTGCAGTTCCGGGACCGGTACGGGCAATGGGTCGCCGTTCGCGAGGATGGAGCGGAACTCGTCCGCGATGAGCATCCGATCATCGCCATCGTCGTAATAGCCGAGCGCCTCGTTGCCGTTCTCTTGATAGTCCAGCACGATGTCCAGAATCATCTCGCGGGCCACGTCTTCGGCGTGCCCGGCCGCGTCCGGAGAGGACCAGTCGACTTCGTCCCGGAAGCGCGTCATCGCGGCCGCCGAAAGCTTCAAGTCGCAATCGCCCGGGCGACACTTCTGAAGCTTCTCTATGTCTTCGGGAGGCAGTCGCAAAGGTGCCAGGTCTTCGATCCGCGGGGGGCTGCCGAATCGCGCAATCTGCGGTATTCCCGGGCCGCTCTCGAACTCAACGATGTCCCGGAAGCGCTCGATGAATTGCTCTGAGGGCGCGTCCACGAATACCGCCCCGACATAGGCGAGCTCCTCATTAACGGGCGTGTCGAGCCTCTTGATCACGGCAGCGCCCGTATCGAACGATCGCAAGTCGGAAGCCGAGAGGCTCATCGTCTCGCGCAACAGGTCATCCGCGAAAGAATGAGACGGTTGTGCCGCGAGCGGCGTAACGGCAAGCCACAAGACTGTGGCCCAGGAAGTACACAGAACGAGCGGAGGCGTTGCCAAGCTCACGTGAGCGTATTGTTTCACGGTCCCGCTCGCGTGTCTTCCAGTTCCCTGGACACGAAGCTACGGCTCGTCGGTGCTCTCGGATCCGACAGGACCGAAGTCCGAGGGTGGTGCCCGGTGTCCCGTCGCCGCCTCATAGGCTGACGCCGCACGTAGGAGGATCGGCTCATCGCCAGGGCCGGCCCAAAACGAGATCCCGACCGGAAGCGCAGCGTCGAGCTCCGTCTTCTCGGTGCCCGTCTTTCGCTCGTAGCCGTCCTTCTTCTCGTTGAGAACATAGCTCGGCTCATAGACGATTCGATTGAATCCCGCGGGGACGGTGATCTCGGGAACGCCTAGATTGGCGCTCGTCGGGAAGCGCCCCGTGGGTCGGCCCTTCACGAACGGCTCGCCCGCATAGCCGATACGCGTCGGCGGGATCGTGATCGTAGGATTGACGAACAGATCAATCTGGTTGTGGTGCATGACGTTGAGCACGACCAGCCGCATCACGTCTCGCATCTTGACGCGTCGGGTAATGCCGTCCGACAAGATGTTCTCGACATGCTCCCAGTTGCGCATCGCTACGGTGCGCGACTCCGAGAAGTACTTGGAGTTGCGGTTCAAGCTCTTCCAATCGTGCACGCGAGCGTCGCCTCTACGCATCAGATACTGAGCCATATGGAAGCTGAAGCTCGCCGTCGGCGGAGAACGGTTGATGGTCCGAAGGTTCAAGTCTTTCGACAAGGGCGCCTTGCCCTCGGCGGCGAGGACGAGATAGTCGCTCCACGTCACCGCGTAGCCGGGCACGGCAAACCGGTACTCACCTGCGGCGTTCTTCTCCTGGAAGTACTCGGGCATGTGCACGGGTAGAACCTCCGCGAGTGCCCGCTGGAAATCGTAGGCCATGTTCGGCATCGACGGATCGTCCGGATAGTCGGGGTCGGAGGACTCGATAACCGTGGCACCAAGCTCGTCCCGCAACACGCGGAGGATCTCGTCGTTCACGAGGTCGCTCATCGCGCGATCGTTGTCGGTGTGCTTGACCATGTACTCGCGGACGACGCCGATGCGCAATCCTGACAGCGGCTTGTCTCCCATCGACGTCGGGTCGACGACAAAGCTCTGGTAAGGCTCGTCCGGAACGAGCGCACGTGGAAGCGCAGTGTAAATATCTCGCGGATCGTAGTAACCCCGGTCCGGATGTCGAAGAGCATCGAGGACCCGAGCGGCGTCTTGGACCGTACGACAATGGATCCCCGCGCGGTCGAGGTAAGGCTCGACCCCGATGGAGCCGCCGTAAGGCAGCAGCCCCTTCGTCGTGACGAAACCAACGACGCCGTTTCTCCATGCCGGCTGGCGGCACGATCCGCCCGTCTCTTCACAGATCGAGCAGGTAACGAGATTCGCGCCCACCGATGAGGCGGAGCCGGCACTCGAGCCGCCGGTTTCTCGCGCCGTGTCATAGACGTTGCAGGCGGTTCCGGCCCAGCTGCTTCGAGCCCCCGCGCCGAACGTGCGACTTCCCGCCTTGGCGCCGCCGGGGTTTCCACCTCCAGCGTTGTACTCCGCGAGATTGGCTTTCGCGTAGATGATCGCGCCCTTTCGTCGAAGCTCCGCGACCACCGTCGCATCCTCGGGTCCGGCGTCCATCGCGTAGCTCACATCCGCGCCCGCGGTGGTGCGCATGTCCTTGGTATCGAAGACGTCCTTGAACGAGAACGGGACGCAGTACATCGGCATGGCGTCGAGGTCAGGGTCACGGCCGTAAGCGGCGTCGAGCTCTCGCGCGCGCTCGAGTGCATCGGGCTGCTGACGAAAGGCCTCACACACCGCAGGGCACCCGGCTGCGAGAGCACCCGATGCAGGAGCCCGGTCGCACTCCGCCTGGCAGGTAACCGAACGCTCGCCGCGGAGGTTGAAGGTGCTGAGAGCATTGAGCTGCCCCGCCTTCGTCATGCCGGTCACCATGCCGAACTGCTGCTGGACACCCGGGTCCGACTGGGTGGACTCCATGCGACCGAGCTCGACGGGCAGGCCGTCATAATCCTCGAAGTCGTCGAGGACTTCGCTCACCGCCTTCGTCGTTGTCGGAAACGCGAGGGGAGCTCCGCTCCGGACCGTGCCGACGGCAGGAGCGATCGAAGCACCGTCCGCGGTGACGAGCTGCGTGCAAACACCGTTATAAGCCCTCGCACGGTCGAGATAGGACTGCACGACTTGAACGCACGTCGTGTCCCCACGCCGGATAGCGTCATGAATCTCCGCGATACTGGTCTCCTCGACGCGAAATTCTTGTGCGAGCGTGAGGCCCCCGCCAAGGATCCAGCTGATGGCGACCACGGGCCAAGCGATGACGCGTCGGTGACGGCGATATGATCTCACTTTGAGCTCTCCTTCGTTTCTTCCGGCGAAACCACGGGTCGCGGCTCCGTCAGCCAAGGGTCGTTGGTTCTCTCGAGCCACGGTGTTAGCTCTTCTTCGATGAGTCGTGCGACGACGTTGGGGCTCTCGCCGGCGATATTTCTCAGCTGGTACGGATCGGCGTCGTTGTCGTGCAGCGTCTCCGCAATACCGTCGTCTGTCTTCTCGATCATGAGCGTGTAGCGTGCGGTACGCACTCCACGGCGCCCGCGCGACGGCTGCCCCGGTGGCACGAACACGTACAGCTGCGATGTGGGTCGCGCGCCCTCTCCCGTAAGCAATAGCGACGCACGGCTCGTGCCCTCGACGTTCGACGGGATGTCACCGGCGAAACCCATGAGCTCGAGCAACGTCGGGAAGATGTCGGGGGTGGAGAGCAACAAGTCGTCACGGCGCGGCTCTATCCGCCCCGGCCACCGAACGAGGAACGGCACCCGCATCGACTCCTCGTAGTGATTGTTCTTGGAGACCTCTCCATGCGTGCCGAGGCAGTTGCCGTGGTCCGAGGTGAACAACACGATCGTATCGTTCGCGAGCTCCTCCTCATCGAGCGCCTCGAGGATCCTTCCGAACTGCGCATCGACGCCGGTGACCATCGCGAAGTAGTTCTTCGTCTGCTCGCGCGCGAGCGTCGCCATCGGCGAATCTCCATCGGCATCGACGTTCGGTCGAACGAGCAGATCGCGATAGGTTTTGCCGTCATAGTAGGCGACGTACTCCTCGGGCACCAAGTCGTACGGCATGTGGGGTGGGTTCATGGCGACGACGAGAGCGAAGGGAGATTCGGGGTCGCGTTGAGCGTTGCCTTCATTCTTGATGTACGCGATCGCTCGGTCGGCCTCGTGCTCCGGTCCCCACTGATCGACGTAGAACGCCTCGTCTCGCGGGGTGTCCGTCGCCCAGTACATGGGTCGCGTGTGCTGGTCATAGGTCCCGTAGGCGTACCAGGAATCGAAGCCGTGGCGGCGCGCTGGAGGGCACCACTCGTTCCATGCCATCTCGGCGGTGTTGTTCGAGCTCTCGACATAGGGCTCGTGCGGCGCATCGAGGTGCCATTTGCCGATATATCCCAGGCTGTAGCCCTTGTCCGCGAGGACGTCCGACCACGTTGTCTCCGACTGCCGGAGCTCATACCCGAACGGGGCCGTCTGAGAGTTGCAATTCCCGATGACGCCATTCGAGTGAGGGTAGAGTCCCGTCATGAACATCGCGCGCATCGGACTGCAAACCGGATAGTTCACGACGGCCTCCGTGAACGCGACACCTTCGTCCGCCAGCCGGTCGAGGTTCGGAGTTACGACTGGGTCTTCGTTCATGAACCCGAGCGCCTGTCCTCGCATCTGATCAGGCATCACGACGACGAGATTCGGATGCGCGGAGGGGGCGATCTCGGCGGTCGTTGACTCCTCGCCGCAGGAAACGCCGAGGCAAGCACACGAAACCGCCGCTACGAACCAGGCTTTCGTTTGCCGCGGCATCCGTTCGTCCTCTCGAAGAGGGACTAGGATACGAGGTTCACCTCATCGACGCGAGCGCAACAGCTTGTCGAGCGCTCAGCCCAAGCCACCTTCGCGGACCAATTCGATGAGCTCCGACACGCCGGGCCGTTTCGTCGCGCCTCGAGCAATCGCGGCCCACCATTGACGAACGAGCCCTGACTCCGTCATCGGCAGCGCGCGCAGCGTTCCATCTCGCAGATGCGGAGCGACGGCCCAACGCGCCAATACCGCAACGCCCAGGCCAGCTTTCACCGTCTCGACGATGGCCTCGGTCAGCTTTAGCTCGGACACCCGGGCCGGCGAGACGCCCGCGGGCACGAGCACGTTCATATAGACAGCGCTGTCTTCCGGCTCACAGTGCAGCACGAGGTGCTCATCGCGAAAGTCCTCAGGGGTCACGAACGGGCGCGTGGTCCACGCGTGATCCGCCGACACGAGCGCGACCATCTCATCGCTGAAAAGGGGGAGGTGCTCGACCTCGCTGTGCTCGACGCGCTCGTTCACGATGGCAACGTCGACCTCGCGTGCGCGCAGCGCCTCACGCGGACGACGGGTCGCGTCTGGTACGAGCTCGAGCTGCAAGAGCGGCCGACGGCGCCGGAGTTCGGCCAGGGCTCGAGGGAGCCAGTGGTAGCAGGTGTAGCACTCAGTGGTGACGCGAAGGCGGCTCGTCTCATCTCCGGAGAGCACACGGGCTTCTTCTTCCGCTTCGACGAAGGCGTCGAGGATCCCCCGCGCGCGTCGAGCGAGGCGGTCTCCGGTGGTTGTCGTCTTCACGCCCCGGCCGCTCGAGACCACGACCGCGCCGCCGAGACGCCGCTCCATTTCACGCAATGCGTGACTTACGGCGGGCTGGGTCAAACGGAGTGCCGAAGCCGCGCGTGTGACCGATCCCAGACGTTGAACCGCCTCAATCACTTGCAGGTGACGGACTTCGAGCTGAACATCATTCATGAATTCAATTTATACGTACGCAAAAAATATTTCAATGGATTCATCTATCGTCACCGCCTACGTTGTTATGAGGAGGTTTCGGAATGTCTCATGCTCGTCAGTTTCTTCGTGGGCTCGCTCGTGGTCGCAGCGCGAGCGCTCTGATGGTCGCCCTGTGCGCACTCGGCGTCGCGCTCAGCACGTCGATCGCAGGCGTGGTCCAGTCGGTGTGGGTCAATCCGTTGCCGTACTTCGAGGGGGATCGCCTCGTCGTGCCTTGGTGCGTCGCCGAGAGCTTCGGAATCGACGAGTACCCGTTCTCATGGGAGAACTATCGAGACTACCGTGAGGGTCTCGAATCGTTCGAGGACCTCGCCGCATGGCGGCAGGTCTCGATCACGCTGGAAGGCGCAGGCAAACCAGCATCGGTGCGGGGTGCGCGCGTCACGCCGAACTTTTTCGACGTGCTCGGCGTCGAGCCGATTCTGGGCCGCGAATTCGACGACAACCGCGAAAGCGTGCAAGCCGAGAGCACCGTCATCATCGGCTACGGGCTTTGGCACCGGCTGTTCGCTGGCGACGACGATGTCATCGGCCGTTCTATTCGGCTCGACGGCGCGCCTCATCAGATCATCGGCGTGCTACCCGCACACAACCGCTATCCGCGCAGCGACAGCGAGATCTTCGTCCCCCTGGTCATCACCGACGCACCCGAGAACGTGCGCGCTTTCCACTTTCTTCGTCTCATCGGCCGCCTGCGTGCGAACGCCACCGTCGCTGACGCCGACGCCGAGGCACGCACGCTCGCGGGTCACCTTGCCGAGGCCTACCCAGACGCGAACAAGAATTTGAGCGCACGCGTCGTGTCTCTCAAGGACGAGGTCATCGGCACGTCGAGAAGGGCGCTCGGCGCGCTCTTCTCGTCGATCCAGGTCTTGTTCTTCATCGCGTGGTCGAACGTTGCCATTCTGCTCCTCGTACGAGGGATGGCCCGCCGCGGCGAGCTCGAGCTACGTCGAGCGCTTGGAGCGACGAGGGTCCGGCTGTTCGCACTGCTCGTCGTCGAAGCGTGCGTTCTCGCGTCTCTCGGATGCATCGTCGGGCTCGCGTGCGGCTGGCTCGGCGTGACGCTTTTGCAGCAGCTCGACCCATCGCTGCTTCCGCGCGCGTACGAGATTCGTTTCACGCCATCACTCGCGTTGTGGGCCGCTGCGATGAGCATCGGCGGAGCCATCGTGTTCGGAAGCCTGCCGGCCTGGGCCGCGACACGCCCGGTAGAAACAAAGCTGATGACGTTGCGAACGACGGGTCGGAATAACGGCTTGAGTGGGCGTCTCGTCGCGGTACAAATCGCTCTCGCGATCCCGCTCCTCGTTGCGTCCAGTATGCAGCTTCGCAGTGTTCGAGCTCTGTCGGAAGTCGAAACAGGCTTCGACGCCTCCTCACGAACTCTGGTCGCGGGAGTCTCTCTCCCCGCAAATCAATTCGGTCTACCCGAACAGAAGAGATTCATCGACCGTGCGGTCGAGCAACTGCGACAGGTCGCCGGCGTTGCGGACGTCGCCGCGATGAGCCACTTGCCGTTCTCCTCGAGAGACGCCGCCATCGTGACCTACCGCCCAGACCAGGCAGGTGAGCCCGCGCTTCCCAACGCGCGCTATCGCGTCATCTCTCACGGTCTGCTCCGCACCTTGGGGGTCGGCTTGGCCGCCGGACGCGAGTTCGAGGCGCGTGACGCAGGTGGGAACCGCCCAATGGTGGTACTGGACGAGACTCTCGCGGACGTCTTGTTTCCTGATCGGAGTGCTGTCGGTGAAGTCGTCCGCCTGGGAACCTTCGAGACCGCGTGGGAAGTGATTGGTGTCGCGCGTGCGGCTCAGCTGGTCGCCCTCGATGAAGATCCGTCCTACACGGTCTATGTGCCGATCCTCCAGAATCGATTTCCGACCGCACTCAGTACGCCGCGATTCGTCGTACGCACGGAGGGCGGTGGCGACACGCTGACCGGCCCCATCCGGGAGGCACTCCAAAGCGTGGACCCGAACCAGGCCGTGCTCGATATTGGACCGCTCGAAGGCCAGCGCGACGATTGGCTGGAGAGCAGGCGGGCGCTCGCGGGCCTTTTGTGGGCGATTGCCGCTGCCGCTCTGATACTTGCCGGCTCCGGTGTGTACGCAACGCTGGCTTTCGCTGTCGGGCGGAGGCTCCGCGAGATGGCGATCCGCGCGGCTCTCGGCGCTCAGGGATCGCGCGTCGTACGAACGGTTCTCATAGACGGTTTGAGGCCGGGGTTCGGCGGAATCCTGTTCGGACTCGGATTGGGATTGGTCCTGGGGCGTTTTCTCGTCGGCGTACTCTACGGTGTGCCGGCGATCGACGTGGGTAGTCTCGCGCTCGCGACGGTACTCATGCTCGGGGTAATGCTGCTCGCGTGTGTTGCGCCCGCGTTGAGAGCCGCCCGCTCGAGCCCGACGCGGCTCCTGCGAGAAGACGACACCGGTTGACGTCAGCTCTCCGCGAGAGACAGGCGGAAGGCAACCATCTCCTCGCCGTTTCGGACGAGAAGGCGGTCGCCGACGAGCACTGGGTGGTTCCACGTCTTGCCGTCGAGCGCGGGCACCCGAGCGAGCTCCGCGAACTGGTCGGGGGCGGCCCTCACCAGGACGAGCTCGCCTTCTTCCGACAAGACGAGCAAGACGTTCTGGTCGGGGAGCAGTACGAGCTGGCCGTGGCCGTAGCGGCCACCCTTCCATTTGCGCTCTCCGGTGGCGACGTCGATGCACGCGAGGATGCGACCGTCGAAGCCGTAGGCGTGCCCGTCGTGGACGACGAAGTCGTTGAAGTAGGGTTTCAAACGGTTCGTCGTCCAGCGCTCGGTGACACTCCACCCGCTCGGACTCTGGTCCAACGAGAGGCGACGCAGCCCAATGCCCTCACCCGCGCTAATCAAGAGGTCGCCGTCCGCGGTCAGGGCGGGCTGAACGATCCGGACCCCCTGCGGCCACGAGTGCTCCCACAAGAGCGTCCCGTCGGAGGGCGCGACGCTCGTCACCCCGTCTCCGCCCATGAGCACGATCTGCGTGACACCGCCGATGGTCATGAGGTGCGGCGAGCTATAGCCGCCACGCTTGGGCGGGCCGAACCACCGCGGCTCCGAGGTTTCGCGGTCGTAGGCGACGAGCTGCCCGGCCGTGGCGATCACGACGAGGTCGTCGACGATCAACGGTGAGCTCGCAAAGCCCCATCCCGGAAGCTTCGCGCCGGTATCGGCGGCGGCGTTGCGGGACCACACGAGCGTGCCGTCGCTCGCGTCCAGCGCATTCAAAATGCCGGTCGCACCGAACGTGTAGACCCGACCATCTCGAAGTGTCGGCGTCCCTCGAGGTCCGGCGCCTCCGTTCGATTCCCAGAACCGGGCGTCGTCACGGTGCCGCCACACCGGCTCGCCACTGCTCATGAGGTAGGCCGTGACGATCTCTTCTTCGCCGCGCTGCTCTTGCGTGTAGAAGAGCCCGCCCAATACCGAGAAGGACGACCAGCCCGGCCCGACCGATCGGCGCCACAGCTCGACGGGAGGCGCAGCCGTCCAGTCCGTCTCGATACGTAAGCCTCGGATGATGCTGTCTCGATTGGGCCCACGAAAGCCGGGCCACGCGGCTTCGATATCGGTTGCGACCGGAACCGCGACGGGTGCGCCGCGACCGTCGTCAGCCTCGGAAAGGAGTCGCTCCTCCGGGGTTGCAGACCAACGCCACGCGAACTGCGAGTCACCGCCGCCGGTGAGGCCGTCCGTACGCACGAGCGCGAAGACGCCACACCCGAACACGATCGCCGCAGCGACCACGACGCGCCGTCGTCCAACGGAGAGTCCTGCGCCGATCGACACACCGGCGACGAACACGATGCTCAGGAACGGAATAACGCGAATGCCGAACATCATGCCCATCATCCCGCCGCGAATCGAATCGTGGAGGATGAGCGGGGTCACCAACACCGCGATCACCGTAAGGGCAAGTGCACCCAAGCGCTCCGCCCACGGCGCCCGGCTGAAGAATACCCACCAGATGGCGACCAACGGCCCGCCCAAAACCGCCCCCATGATCGAGTACATCGTCGCGTCGGGAGCAACGAGAGGAACGACAAAAAGGGCCAGCAATTGCAGCACCGCAATCAGGATTCCGGGCCACAAGCGGATCGGGCGGTTCGTGTCTTTGTTCATACCTCGCTATACGATGTATCCTCGAGAGAGGTTCAGTTTTTCTCGGTGGTCATATTAATGACGACTTTGCCTCGCGCGTGTCCCTTTTCGAGGTAGTCGAGAGCGCGCGCCGTCTCGCGGAGCGGGTAGCGGCTGTCGATAACCGGTCTCATGTCGCCGGTCTCGAGGAGCTCCTTCAAGAACAGCAGATCCTTCCGGTTCATTTGCGCCACCATGAAGCCGATCTTCTTGCGGGTCAGGGCCGTCAGCGGAGCGAGCAGCATGGATTGCAGCATCCGAGCCGTCGACCCACCGACCATCACGTAGGTCCCATCCGGACGCAATGCGTGCCGGCAACGCACGACCGAATGATAGGCCGCACCGTCGAAGATCAAGTCGTAGCGCTCGCCGGTTCGAGTGAAATCCTCGCGCGTGTAGTCGATGACGTGGTCTGCGCCCAGCGATCTCACGAGATCCAGATTGCGGGTGCTACAAACGCCGGTCACGTTCGCTCCAAGAGACTTCGCGATCTGAACCGCAAACGTGCCCACGCCGCCGGACGCCCCGGTGATCAGCACTCGCTGCCCCGGCTGAAGACGTCCTTTGTCGCGAAGACCTTGGAGAGCGGTGACCGCCGCCACCGGAACGCTCGCCGCTTGCTCGAACGACACCGTCTCCGGTTTCGGCACGACTCTGTCTTCAGATGCGCATACGAACTCGGCGAAGCCGCCATAACGGCTCGCGCCGAACACCTCATCGCCCGGCTCGAAAGAAGCGACGTTCGCACCCACCGCTTCGACAGTGCCCGCGATGTCGACACCGAGAATATTTTGCTTGGGCCTCAGAAGCCCCGAGCCCATGAACCGAATGAAGAACGGGTCTGCCCGCTGCGCGCGCCAATCGAGCGGATTCGCGGAGGCCGCACGCAGCCGGATGAGAACCTCGCCGGACTTCGGGATCGGTTTTCCGACCTCTTCGTATTGGAGAACGTCGGCCGCGCCGTAGTCGTAGTAACAGACGGCCTTCATGTCGAAGAGCTAGTCCTCGCGGAGCGCCTGGACGGGATCGATCTCTGACGCGCGCCAGGCGGGAACCGCGGATGCGAGGAGCGCCACCAGCGTCAGCAAGGAAGCGACGAGAGTAAGCGAGCCTATATCCGTCGGAGCGACGTCATGAAGGAGTCCGGAGATGAGCTTCGCGAGAAGCAGTGATGCCGCGAGCCCCATCGCGACCCCGAACAGCGCGAGGCGCACCCCCTCCGCCAGCACGACGCGCATCAAGCCGGATCGGTCGGCGCCGAACGCAGCGCGGATTCCGAACTCGTGGGTGCGCTGGCTGACTCCGAAAGCAAGGACACCGGCGACACCGACGGCCGCAACAGCCAGAGCGAGAAAGGCGAACACTCCCACCAAGGCCGCGTTCAACCGCTGGCCCGAGATCGATTCCGTGCGTATCTGCGCAAGGGTCGCGACATCCTCGACCGGCTGGTCGGGATCGAGCTCACGGATACGATCCAGGATCGGACGGACGAGCGTTTCCGGTTGGGCGGTACGCACGAAGAGCGCACTCGCGAAGGGTATCTGTGTGTAGGGGTTGAAGGCGACGTGGGGCACGTCCTCCGCGACGCCGTATTCTTTGGCATCCGAGACGACACCTACGATCGTGCGGTAGTCCTCGGACACACCCAAGAAATGCAGCGTGTCGCCACGCCAGCCGATCCGTCGCCCGACCGCCTCACGATCGGGGAAGTAGTGGTCGGCGAGCGCCTGGTTGACGACCACGACGCCGGGAGCGCTGGGACCATCCGTCGAGCGGAACGAGCGCCCCTTCACGAGAGCCATCCCAAGCGTCCGAAAATAGTCGCCGCTTACCATCCGGAAGTCGGCCCGTGGTGGGGGCGTGCCCGGCTCGGTCGGCGCGTGCTCGAGCTCGAACTCCATTGCGGCCATCGCCGCCCAAATCCCGTCTGGAGCCTCTTTCAGAGGAATCATGCTGCCGAGCGCGGCGGAGCGCACGCCTGGAAGCGTCGCCACACGCTCCACGATCGTCTCGTAATAGATCCGCGCCTCCTCGGATGTCCGCGAGCCGTCGTAGTTGATAGGGACGTTCATCGTCAGAACTTCTTCGAGCGCGACCCCACCGTCATCTTTCTGGAGATTCCATAGCGTTTCGAGCAGTAGAACCGCGCCGACGAGGAGGACGAAGCTCACGCCTACCTGCGAGACGACGAGCATCCGTTGCATGCGACGGCCGGCGACGCCCGAGGTCGAGCGCGCGCCGGACAACCAGCCGAGCCGACGAGAGCGCGTCCCCGGGATCCGCGCGAGCATCGCGAACAAGAAGGCGGCCATCATCGCCACGACGAGCGCGACCCCAAGCACCGTGGTATCGACGGTGATCTCGGAGGCGCGCGGCGAGTAGCGAGCCACATAGGCGGAGAGGAGGTCGACGCCCGCGAGTGCCATGAGCACGCCGAGGGCGGCCCCAGCGAGAGAGGGCACCATGTTCTCGATGAGCAACTGTCGCCGGATCGTCCAAGCCCTCGCACCCAAGGAGATGCGGAGAGCCCATTCGTCATGGCGGCGCATCACGCGCGCCAAGGTCAAGTTCGCTACGTTCGCACAGGCGATCACGAGCACGAAGGCGGCGACGCCCAAGAGCATGAACATCATCGGGCGCGCGGAGGCGGCTAGCTGATCGCGCAAAGGAACGAGCGACACACGGTAGCCGTGCGTCGGGTCATAGACCTCGCCATACTCCTCATGAATACGACCCGAAATGGCATCGACCTCCGCACGCGCGGAAGCCAGGCTCGCGTCGGGCGCGAGGCGCGCGAATACTTCCGTCATGCGGTGAAATCGGTCGTGCGTCATGCTCGCACTCAAGTGATGTGGGCTGACGACCATATTCACGTAGATATCGGTCCGGGCCGGATAGGGAGGCGCGGGCTCGGCGACGCCGATGATCTCGACGCTCCGGTTGTTGATGGTGAGTGTCCGTCCCACGACGCTCGGGTCGGAACCGAAGAGGCGCTGCCAGTAGTCGTAGGTCAGGACGGCTACAGCCGTCGCGCTCTCTCCGTCGCCATCGCTCGTGATGACCCGTCCCAAGCGAGCGCCGAGCCCCATCACGTCGAAATAGTTCCCGGTGACGATGCCCGCGACGACCCGTTCGGGCTCCTCGAGGCCGAGAATCGTCATCGGCATAGAAGAGAACTCCGCGACGCCGCCGAGGCTGTCACTTGCTTGTCGATAGTCGTCGATCTCGGGAACGGAGAAGAGGACGTTGTCGATGCCGGCGAGCTCCGCGGAGTGGCGCAGATAGACGAGGCGCGCGCCGTCCTCATACGGGAGCGCGCGGAGCCAGATTCCGTTCACCACACTGAAGATCGCGGTGTTCGCACCGATACCGAGGCCGAGGGTCAGGATGAACGCCAGCGCGTAGCCGGGGCTTTGCATCAACCCTCTGGTCGCGAGACGGAGATCGGAGAACCATTGGCTCAGGCTGGACAAGTCGATCCTCCTTCGTAGCCGACGCCAGACGGGCACTCCGGCATTGGGGTCGATGAACTTCGGCGCGTCGAGAGCACCGTAGGTCCGCGCCACGCGTGAAGCCGTCCCGAATCGCTCGAGCGCGGTCGCGACCGCCTCTCGTTCGGTGACACCGTCGGCCGAAAGCGCAGCAATGGAGTCTTCCAAGTGCGCCTGGGTCTCCTCGAGGATCCGCTCGATTCCGGGATGGTCGGGCTCGACACGAAACTGGCCGGCGAGCTCCTTTCGGAGCGCGAGCTGGAACGATTCCAGCTTGCGAGGCCTCCCGGAACTTACGCTCATACCGTATCCAGCACCGACTCGACCGCCTGCGTGAAGCTTCCCCACTCGAGCCGTTCGCGAGCGAGCGCGTCCTTTCCTGCCGGAGTCAAGTCGTAGACGCGGCGGCGGCGGCCACCGACCTTGGCCCACGCACTCGAGAGAAGCTCCTTCGACTCCAGCCGGTGAAGCGCCGGATACAGCGTTCCTTCCGGAAGATCGAGCGCACCGCCGCTCGCATCGGCAAGACGACGGGCGATTTGATAGCCGTGGTCAGCCCCCGCGCCAACGACGGCCAACAGGAGGAGATCCAGGTGCCCTTTCAGCGTTTCTCTCTTCATACCTAGCGACACTACACCTCGTTATACGATGTATGCAAATGACAAGTTCCATCCACATCCCTCACGATTGCGCGCACAAACTATACGCTTGACGCGTATACTCCGCATGCGTATAGTCGAGAGCGATGACTGACACCAACCCTCTTCTTCCCTTGAGTAGTAACGCCTTCGAGATTCTCCTCGCTCTCGCCAAGGAGGACCTCCACGGTTACGCCATCATTCAACACGTCAGCGAGCGAACAAAGGGCTCGCTCAAGCTGCACCCCGGAACTCTCTACCGGGTGCTAGCCCGTTTTCTGGATCAAGGACTCGTCGATGAGATCGACGAGAGCCCGGTCGCGGATACGAGCGACGAGCGGCGGCGCACCTACCGAATGACCGAACGGGGACGTATCGTAGCGGCCGCGGAAACACGACGCTTGGCCGACCAAGTTCGAGCGGCGAAGAAGCTAAAGCTCGGGGAGTCTTCCAGATGAGGCGCTCGTTCTCATCCTTTTGCTACCGGCACCTCCTGCGGCTATACCCAAAGACCCATCGGCGTCGCTTCGAGCACGGCATGCTCCAATGCTTCGAACAGCTGAAACACGAGCCACGTTATACGGGGCCACTCGGGCGCGCGAGACTTTGGCTCAGCGCGTTGTCGGACGTCCTCGGGAATGCCTCTCTCATCCGGCTCTCGCAGAAGGCATCACCGACTGTGTCGCTTCAGCGGAAGAGCAACGTGCTCGACGACCTTCGTCGCGAGGTCGTTTTCGCCGCCCGGAAGCTGGTACGGCGGCCCGGGTTTACCGCTGTCGCGGTCGCAACGATTGGAATCGCGATCGGTGCCAACATCCTCGTGTTCACGATCGTTCAAGCAACGCTCGTCAACCCGCTTCCCTATCCCGAGCCCGAGCGCGTCGTCTCGGTCTGGTCCGACCACTGGTTCACGCGGGCAGAGCTCGCCTTCTTCGATGAGCGTATGGAGACGATGCAGCTCGCCGGAGCCCTCTCGGATAGCGTCGTCTATCTCGGCTCCGAAACGCCCCTCCAGCTAAGCGGGCTCCACGTGTCGTCGCACTACTTCTCCGCACTCGGGGTGCAACCGCTCATCGGTCGCAGCTTCGACGCGGACAGCGCTGACGCTTCGACGCTGGTGCTGAGCTACGCGCTCTGGCAGGGTTTGTTCGGCGGAGACGAGGCTGTACTCGGAAAAACGATGACGCTCGACGACCGGCCCTTTCGAGTTATCGGTGTCATGCCCAAAGGCTTCGCCTCTCTGCCGCTAGAAGGAGAGCTATGGGTTCCCATGGAGATGGACCCGAGCTCAGGCAACTACGAAGGGACGAACGAGATCCGCGTGATCGCGCGACTCACGAAGGACAGCTCGGACGCCCAAGCACTCGACGAGCTTCGGCGCACCGTGCAGAGCCGACGACAAGAGTTCGCGCACCTGGCCTTCGAGGACTACGGTGACGGAGCGACGCTGACGCCGCTACACAGCGCGTTGACTCGTGACTTTCGCCGGCCGCTGCTCGTTCTTCAAGTCGCGGTCGTGTTCGTGTTGCTGATGGCCTGCGTGAACGTCGCCAATATCGCGCTTGCCGGAGCCTCGACGCGAACCGGCGAGCTGTCACTTCGCTCGGCTCTGGGTGCGAGCCGTGGGCAGATCGTGCGCCAGCTAACGATGGAAGGTGTTCTCATAGCAGCCTGCGGCGCCGGTGTGGGTTTGATAACCGCGCTCGTCTTTCTTCCCATGCTGGTAGGCGCACTCCCGTTCGCCAAGCCCGATTGGTTGACGATCGGGGTCGACAGAAACGTACTCCTGTTCGCGGCCGCGCTCGCCTTTTCGAGCGTTTTGGCATTCTCGGTGTTTCCCGCAATGTGGAGCTCGCGGCGGACCCTCAACGGGTCACTCAAACCAAGTCGTCATTCCACGGCAGCAGCGGCACGCGTACGAGGCGTCCTCGTCGCAAGCGAAATGGCGCTCGCGATGATACTGGTCGTAGCCGCGGGGCTGATGCTCAAGAGCTTCGTCTCGATTCTGGATGAGGATCTAGGATTCACGACGGACCGTATCGTCACGTTGCGTCTCCACCCATCTCCCGCGAAATACGAGGAGCCCGATCAGAGCCGCGTCTTCTACCGCCAACTGCTCGAGCGCGTACGGGGGCTTCCCGGTGTCGATGACGCCGGCATCACTCGACGCCTCCCTCTCACGGGAGCTTGGTTCACGAGGCTGCACCTCGAAGGCCTGCCGTCCGACAACGACCGCGGCCATCCCGTCCAGTGGACTCCGGCGGATCCCGGATACTTCCGGACGCTGAAGCTGCGACTCGAGGAGGGAACTGGCTTCGACGGCACCGAGCAAGCAAGCTCGCAACCAGTCGCTCTGGTCAACGAGACCTTCGCAAGCAAGTTCTGGGCGGAGGGGTCTCCGGTTGGCCGCAGGATCCGATTCACGGGCGCTGACGACGCATGGATGACGATCGTTGGAGTCGTGACCGACGTCAAACAGAACGGACCCGACGGCTTCGCCTTCCCTATGATCTACAGACCCTTCGAGCAGAGTCCGGTCCTCGGCATGCGCATGGTCGCACGCACGTCTTCAGACCCGCTCGCGGCCGTAGACTCGATACGGGAAGCGGTTTGGGACATCGACAGCCGGGTCCCGATCTCGGAAGTCGCAACGCTCCGCCAAGTGCTGTCGACGTCACTCGCGGAGCCTCGACTGCCCCTGGTCGGGCTCGCGGTCTTCGCGGCCATTGCACTCGTCCTCGGAGCGGGCGGTCTCTACGGCGTCGTGTCCCACGTCATCAGCCAACGCACCTACGACATCGGCATCCTCTTCGCGCTCGGCGCACAGCGAAGGGAAGTCCTGTGGAAGGTCGTGGGCCAGGGCATGCGACCGGTCTTCATCGGCATGTCGATCGGACTCTTCGGATCGGTCGCGTCGTCCCGATTTCTCGCATCCCTCCTTCATGGCGTCAGCCCTACCGACCCGGTCGTGCTCGTCAGCGTCTGCGCGGTCCTTACCCTTACTGCCGTCATCGCTTGCTACATTCCCGCCCGCCGCGCGAGCCTCATCGATCCAACGGTCGCACTGCGCCGGGAGTAGAAAGCCTAGCGGGGCGCGACGACGGTGACGCCGTCGCTCGGGTTCACTCGACCCATGAGACCCCAGCCGCCGAAGCGATCCGTCACCGCGAGGACGACCTCGTTGTCACCGTCCTCTAGGGGAAGGTAGAACGTCGACTGGCCGAGACCGATCAAGCCCTGCCGCCTCGGAAGGTTGAAAACGTAGCTGTCATCGGCTGAGAACAGGAGTCGGCCGTTCAAGAACACGCTGACCTCATCGCTATAGCCGAGATCGAGCTGCGCCGTCCGCGCCCCTTGGGCTCTCAGATCCACTTTGGCGAAAACCGATGAGCGGCGCACGCCGTCGGGCCGAGACACGTGCTTCAACAACACGAGGAGGCCGGAGTCATCCGCAGAAACCGGAGTCCACGCTTTCGGCTCCTTATAGCTCGTCACCGCGCCTTCAGGAGCCTCGAACGTGTCGGAGACTTGCCATTCAGTCACGAGACCAACGGGGACCTCCGGTCGCGGAGGGTCCGAGAAGTCGAAGTCGACCTCGCCCGGCTTGAGCTCGAAGTTCGCGAAGTGTGTCGCGGGCCCTTCGAACTCCGGGCCTGCGGGGACGTTGCTTCGAAGCGCGACGAATCCGGGTTGTGGGTCTCGAGCGAGAGGAATCACGAGCTGCGGCGCGTCGGTCTCGCCCACGAAAACGGCCGCCTGCGGTCCGCTCACGACGACCTTGATGTGAACCCATTCATTGGCGGGCATCGGTGCCGCCGCCGTGTAGCGCTCGTCATGGTAGAGCTGCCAGTTGCTCTCCCCTCGGTAGACCGGCGAGTACTGGATGAAATCCGGGTGCTTGGACTTGTGCGCGCGAAAGTACAGGTCCTCGTACTCTCCCGTCGACTCCATCCGGAACACGATATAGACGAAAGAGCGCACGCCGACCGTCTCCACGTCGAACTCGATCGTGCCGTCTTCGAAGCGCACGTCTTCCCAGACAGCAGCGCCGGTCCGCATGGCCAGGGCCGTCTGACCTCGATGGGTGACGACCTCGGTGTCGTCTCCTCTGAGCTCGACGCCGGAGGCGTCGAAGGCCAATCGCTGTGCCAAAGCAGGCGATGAAAACAAGAGTGCTCCGATGACGAGTCGCTGGATCATGCCGTTTGCTTCCTCTCCGATAACGTTGTCCGAGCTCGCGCCATTGTGCGGTCACGCTCTCGAGAGAGCCAAGCGGATGGTGCGAGTCACGCGGAAACTGTTGCGAAACCCGCGCGTCGTGTTACGAAGCGCCGCCCTCCATGGAGCGCTCGAGCCGCTCCCGGTAGGCTCGGCTCAGCTTGATCGAGGCACCGCTATCGAGGACGACGTGCTGATGACCTCTCACGTCACTGCGAATCTCTGCGACACGGGACAGTGAAACGATCGCGGAGCGGTGGATTCTCGCGAAACATTCCGGGTCCAGCTTCGTCTCGAAAGACGCGAGTGTCTCGCGGATCAGATGATCTTTGGACGCCGTATGAATCGTCACGTACACGCCCGTCGCTTCGATCCAATCGATCTCGTTCACGTCGACGAAGCTTACGCGCCCCGCGTTCTTGACGACGACTCGCTTCAAGAAGGACGACGGCCGGGTCGTCACGTCTGCGAGAAGCGCGTCGAGCTTATCGTCGAGAGCGCCGCGATCCCGAGAGCGCACCATCGCGCACGCGCGCCCGAGCGCCGCGTGAAATCGCTCGTCGCTGAAGGGTTTGAGGAGATAGTCCAGTGCATGAACGTCGAACGCTTTCAGGGCGTAGCGGTCGAACGCGGTGACGAAAACGGTCACCGGCGCGCGCGTGGGTCCGAGCGATTCGAGAACACCAAACCCGTCGAGCCCCGGCATCTGGATGTCGAGAAAGAGAAGGTCCGCCGGTTGTCGGCGCAGCGCCTCGACCGCGTCGGCGCCGTTATCGAGCTCGCCCACGACCTCGACCTCGGAAGAAAGCTCGAGGAGCTCGGCGACCCTTCGCCTTGCCGGCGGTTCATCGTCGACGATAAAGGCGCGGATCTTATCCATCGCTTCGAAACGGAAGTGTGATCCGAACGTCGACTCCGCCGGTCGCGCCGTCGGCAACGGTCATCGCCGCGCTGCCACCGTAGAGCTGCTCGAGGCGCTCGGAGGTATTCCTGAGACCCACTCCCGAAGCCTCCGAGACACCCGCCTCCGGAAGCCCGACGCCGTCGTCGACGACCGACAGCTCGAGCGTGCCGTTTCGCCTCCGAGAACGGAGCGTGATCCTCCCGGCCTTTGCATGGCCGCTCAGTCCGTGCTCCACGGCATTCTCGACGAGCGGCTGCAGCAGGAAACTGGGCACGCGCGCGCTCAACGTTTCCGGTGCGAAGTCTCTGTCGACCGCGAGCTTCCCCTCGAAACGCACCTGCTGGATCGCGACGTAGTCTTCGACGAGAGCGAGCTCCTCCGAGAACGGGATCTCGCGCTCACCGCCATGTTCGAGCGAATGCCGTAACAAGTCCCCGAGATGCGCCATCATCCGGCGTGCCTTCTGGGGGTCTCGCTCGATGAAGGCTGAGATCGTGTTCAGGGTATTGAAGAGGAAATGCGGCTGGAGCTGTGCCTTTAGTGTCTCGAGCTTGGCCTCGGCGAGACGGGCTTCCAGCTGAGAGGCCTTGAGCGCTCGCTCCTGAACGTCTTGGTGGTAGTCATAGGCGACGAGAGCCCCGACGATCGCGGAGTAGATCAGCAAATTCCAGTGATACTGGGCGGCGAGGTTCTCGAAGCTCCAGTCCAGCGCTACGTTTCCGAGCGCCGCCTCCAAAGGTGTTCTCGAGAGCACGTAGATGCTGACGAAGAAAACGCCGAGTGGAACGTGAGTCACCAAGCGACGCCCGAGGGACGCTCCGTTCGACTTCGCCCACGCGTCGGCCCGGGACACGAAGGGAGTGAGCGCTCCCCAGAGATACCACTGCGGCATCGTCCGTCGAAGCGCGTCGACCCACGCACCGCCCTCTGCACTCGAGAGCAGAACGCGCTGCGTGGAGAAGAACAGGCCGACCAATGTCCAAAAGGCGAAGCCGGCCATGTAGCGAAGCCACTTGCGGTTCATCGACTCCAATATAGCGCTGTGAACGCGCATCGCGGATGGTCGTGGGCGCCGCTACAATGAGCACGATGAAACCACTCGAACCGCTCGCGGCCGTCGGCCCCATTCGCGAGATCGATGATGCGTTGGAAACCCTCTTGTCCGAGCTCGACGATGAAGCTTGGCGGCACCCCGCGGTGAAAGCGTGGCGCGTGCGCGACGTGGCGGCCCATCTGCTAGACGCGAACCTAAGGCGACTCTCACTCGATCGAGACCGTCACCAGCCCGATGGGGCGGCGCCGCCCGAGGACCCCGAGCGCTTCGAGTCATGGGTCGAGTTCCTCGACCGGCTGAACGCGGATTGGACGCGTGCCGCGGACCGGCTGAGCCCGACGGTGATCCTCGAACTGCTTCGCATCACGAACGCCCAGGTGTCGAGCTATTTCGAGAGCCTGGAACCGGAGGCACCGGCGAGCTTCGGGATCCAATGGGCACTCCCGTCCGAATCCCGAGTGTGGCTCGACATCGCGCGTGAGTACACGGAGAAGTGGCATCACCAGCAACAGATCCGCGAGGCGGTGGGTCAACCCTTGCTGGACGCACCCCACCTGGTCCGACCCCTCATCGAAACGCTGCTTCGTGCGGTGCCCAGAGCCTACGACACCGTTGCGGTCGAAACGGGAGCGAGCGTTCTGATCGAGGCTAGCGATCTCGACCGCGGCCAGTGGCTCGCAAGAAGAGACGAAGACCGGTGGAACCTCTACGAGGCCGATGCCGACGCGAGCTTCGACGCGCGCGTGCGGATGTCCAGCGAGACGCTTTGGAGATTTCTGATGAAACAGACCGGGCAAGAAGAGGCCCGCGGCGCATCCGAGACTTCCGGAGACAGCGAGCTGGTCGAGCCGTTCTTCAAAGCCAGAGCCGTGATGGCGTAGTCTTCCCCCTATCGGGGTCTGGGATATTAACCCCACCTATCCAGGCCGTACGTTTCAAGAATGAACGCGCTTCCTCCAAGCGCCGTCCACCCATACATCGAAGTCGTTCCACACTATCGAGTTGTCGCGTGCCGTCCCGATCGGGTCTATTGGCTCGGAACTTGCAACTCTAGCTACTCGGACCCCCCAACAGTTCCACTTACTCCAGGAGAAGTCCATGCGGACGCAATCGACGGCACGACTCACCGCACGAGCCGTGGGGGTCTGACGATGGCCACGGCGACACAGTTCGACCTGGGAGCCCGAGACACAAAGATCGAAGGCGACTTTGGAAGCGTCGGCTTGAACGACCTACTTCAGATGATGGGGATGGCCCGACGCACCGGTACCATCCGCGTAACCTACGAAGGCCGCGAGGGCACGATCACGTGCAAAGAGGGCGAAGTCCTCCACGCGGTCGCGGGATCGGCGACAGGAGAAGAGGCGCTCGCCCGACTCGTGAGATGGACGGATGCGAAGTTCTCGATCGAAGAGGGCGTCGAAGACGACGTCGCTACGATCGCGAAGAGCGCGGATGCAGCGGTACTCGAGGTGCTCCGGCGCATGGACGAAGGTGAAGAGCCCGATGTCCTCTTCACGCCATTCCCGCCGCTCGACCGGCCCGATCCGGACGAGCTCGCGGACATCGCGCGTCAGGTGCGCGCTGCCAAGCTCAAGCCTCGACGCGCTCACAAGACGAGCAGCCCGACACCACGACGGGCCGCGATTCTTGCCGGGGTCGTGCTCTCAATCGCAGCGGCAGGCGCCTATTTCTACACCCAATCGCTCGAAGCGTTTCCTTCGCTCCCACCGTTCGAGACGAACGCTCCTTCGGTACGAACGGAGAGCGCAGACGCGTTGTCTTCTGCTGTTGCGAACGGAACGATCGACGCGCCCTCTCTTCTGGCGGGCTACGGGGTCCGTTGGGTCGCCGAGTCCAAACCGAGTGCCGAACCTACACTGGCGGTTGGAGCGGCACCGGCGGCAGCAAGCCCGGCGACGGCCACCGCCGCGACGATGGGGCGCCTGCTCGTCCTCGTCGAGCCCTGGGCGAAAGTGCGCCTCGACGGCGTCGATATCGGAGAGACACCCTTGGCGGAGCTGAGCGTCGAAGCGGGAACGCACGACATCGTGCTCTCGAATCCCGACCGCATCGGCGTCATCCGTAAGACGGTGACGGTCGAGGCCGGCGCTTCGAGCACGTTTCGCTACTCCTTCGACGACAAGGGATCACTTCGCGTCATCGCCAGCCCATGGGCAGACGTCTACGTCGATGGAGAACATGTCGGGCAAACGCCGATGGCCGACCTGGAGCTGCCGGTCGGCTCCCACACCGTTCGCTTCACCCACCCGGATCTCGGCGAGAAAACGAAGGTCATCGATGTCCACGCTGGCGCGCCCGCCTCGCTCAAGGTAGAGATGCAGTGAGCGCCGTTTTGAGCGTCGCACTGGTAGCGGTCGCGTCCGCCTTCACCCCACCAAGCCTAGAGGAGGGGATCGCGAGCTATTGGTCCGGAGACTACCGAGGCACCATCGAGACATTGTCGAGCGTTTGCGACACGGGCCTTCGGCGCGACGAGACCGCCGAATGTCTCAAGTACCTCGCGTTCAGCTTTATCGCGGTCGGGGACGGTGAGCGCGCGCAACAGGCGTTTCGAGGGTTGCTCGCAACGGATCGCGGCTATGCTCTCGAACCGTCACTCGTGTCGCCAAAGATCATGAGCCAGTTCGCGCTCGCACAGCAGGCCGTCGCGGCGGAGCTCTTCGTTTCAGGCAAGTCGAGCTATTTCGATGGCGCGTTCGACGAAGCTCGCACCGCGTTCGAAGCAGTGCAAAAGCTGGACGAGGGCCATGCCCTTGCGAATGAGTACCTGCAGCTCCTCGCCGAGCGCGAGGAGCTCGCTCGAACCGAGCAGGAGCTCGCGAGTCAGCAGATAGCTCCGGCCGCAGCGGCGATGAAGCCGGCGCCGGAGACGCAGCCGGACGACGTCGTCTACCACGTGACGAGCGACATCGTACCGCCGGAGCTCATCGAGCGCGTGGACCCCGTCTATCCCATCGCTGCTCGGAGGGCCGGGCGCGAAGGCACGGTGGTCATCACGACCATCGTCGACGCGGATGGAAGCGTACGTGAAGCCAGAATCATCCGGGGCGCCAGCGCCGAGCTGGACCGCGCCGCCGTCGAGGCGGTGAAGCAGTGGACTTATCGGCCCGCGATCAAGAACGGAAGTCCGGTCCCCGTCTACTCCGTCGTGCAGCTCGCGTTCTCGCTACGCCGCTAGCCCCGCCCGATCGTAGTCCCACCGACTCGCTCCCACTCGGCCGGGACCGAAATTGATATGGTGTGCCTCTAGTACCGATACGATTCCACCGGAGGTGAGGCCCCATGAAGCTTCTTTTTCGACTTTCTCTGATCTTGTTTCTGTTCGGAGTCGCACCGCAGGTTCGCACCGCCGAGGCGCAGGTGATGAACGTACCCTTGCCACCGCTTCCGGACGACCAGGAAGTCTTGGTGCTCGAAGTGGAGCTCGAACCCGGACAGGGCTCCCCTCCGCATCGACATCGCGCACACGTATTCGTCTACGTACTCGAAGGCGAGGTGGAGATGCAGGTCGAGGGCGGCGAGCTCACGAAGCTCTCGCCGGGAGAGATGTTCTACGAGAACCCGGACGACATCCACATCGTGTCGCGAAACGCCAGTGACAGCGAGCCCGCGAAGTTCCTCGTCCACATCATCAAGACCGTCGGCGTCCCGGTGAGCGCTCCAGTCGCAAACTGAGCGTCTGGTAAACTCGAGCCCATGCGACTGTGGGTGTCGCGCAATAGCGAAGTCTCCGTTCGCGAGCAGCTTGCGACGCAGATCATCCTCGCGATCAGCAGCAATGTCCTCGAGCCGGGGGAGAGACTACCGAGCACGCGCTCGCTTTCGCGCCGCCTCGGGATCCACTCGAACACGGTAAGTGCCGCCTTTCGCGATCTCGCCCGTCGCGGGTGGGTCAAAGCTCAGAAAGGGAGCGGTGTCTTCGTCCGGTCCTTCGAAGAAGACGCGCCCCTCGAAGGCGAGCTCGAGCTCGATCGTCTCGTCCGCCAGTTCATCGAGAGCGCGCGCCAGGCCGGCTTCTCGCTCGTCGAGATCCGCGCCAGGGTCGCTCACTCGCTAGGCTCGCATCCCCCGGACCACTTTCTGCTCATCGAGGACGACCCTGAGCTGCGCGGGATCTTGCGATTCGAGATCGAATCGAAGACCGGCCTCCGCGTCGAAGCTTCCGGCATCGATGAGTGCAAGGACCCGGCTCGACTCGTGGGCGCCACCGTGATCGCACTCTACGGCAAAGCCGCGACGATTCGCACAGCGCTTCCGCCGGGCTACCCGTGTCTCTGGCTCCGTTCTCGTTCGGTCTCCGACGAGCTGTCGAAGTCTCTTCAGCTCCTTCCCGCCGACGTCCATCTGGCTGTCGCGTCGAGCTGGCCGGAATTCCTGGATTGGGCTCGGACGATCTTACTCGCGGCCGGCGTGGATCCGGACTCGCTCAGCTTTCATGACGCACGCCAGAAAGGGTGGGAGAAGGCGCTGAGGGTGGCCACGGTGCTAGTGGCCGATGCCCGACTCTCCGCTCGGCTAAAGCCGGCGCATGCGTCACGCTGCTATACGTTCGGGCTCCTTTCGGAATCTACGCTCGACGCGCTACGAGAGCACGCGCGGAAATCTTTCGCCAGAAGCGAGCCGGCTGCGCACTCTTCCGATTGATGGGGCCGCCAATGCTCGGGATTCTCCTAGCGCAGGTCGCTGAAGAATAAGCGTACGTCTTCGACGAACGCGTCGGGCTGCTCCATCGCCGCGAAATGCCCACCGCGCGGCATCTCCGTCCAGTGGGTGAGGTTGTGGCTCGCCTCCACCCACTTTCGGGGCGCGATGAACAGCTCGTGCGGAAAGATGATGGCACCCGTCGGCACTTCCACCCGAGCCGTCGCGCGCGACCGGTCGGCGTGGGCGTTCTCGTAATAGAGCCGCGCGGACGAGGTCGCGGTCTCGGTCACCCAGTAGATCATGATGTTCGTCAAGAGCTCGTCCCGCGTGAAGACCGATTCCGGGTCGCCGTTACAATCACACCAGGCTCGGAACTTCTCCACGACCCATGCCGCAAGGCCCGCAGGCGAATCGTTGAGCGCATAGCCCAGCGTTTGCGGTCGGGTCGCCTGAATGCGGGCATAGCCGTTCTCCTCGCCGTTGTAGAACGCGCGCCTTGCCAGCGATCGCGCGAGCTCGTCCGGCGGCACGCCCTCGTTGGGATCGGCCACGCCTTCGGGTGGAGATGCGATCACCATGTTCATGTGTAGGCCGACGACACGATCCGGATGGTTGAGCGCATGCCAACGGCTGACGATCGCTCCCCAGTCTCCACCCTGGACGCCGTAGCGCTCGTAGCCGAGGCGAGCCATGAGCCCCGCCCCGATCTCCGCTACCCGCTCGGGCGAATAGCCGCGCTCACGAGGCCTCTCCGAGAAACCGTATCCGGGCATCGACGGCGCAATCACGTGAAAGGCATCCGACGCTCGCCCGCCGTGAGCGACGGGATCCGTCAACGGACCGATGACCTTCATGAACTCCGCGATCGAGCCGGGCCAGCCATGGGTGATGAGGAGAGGCAGCGCGTCCACCTCCGCGGAACGCTGGTGGATGAAGTGCGTGTCGAGCCCGTCGATCACGGTCTTGTAGTGGTCGAGCTCGTTCAGGCGATGTTCCTGCTCGCGCCAGTCGAACTCGTCGCGCCAATAGCGAATGAGCGCCGTCAGGTAGTCGGGGTCGACGCCGTAGTCCCAGCCCACGCCGTCGAGCTGATCCGGCAGTCGGGTTCGCGAAAGCCGGGCGTCGAGGTCGTCGAGGACCGCGCTCGGTATGTCGATCTCGAACGGGCGCACGGCCTCCGGGTCCGGAGCCGGCGGGTCGGGCTCGCTCGCAGGAGGCGCGCAACCCGACAGCACGCCGAGGAAAAAGGAAAAAGCCAGACGTCTCACCACATCGCTCCTAGTAGCGTTCGAGGAGAATTACGGGTAACCGCGACACCATTTTAGGGCCATCCGGCTCGCTGGCCGCTTGCAAAGGAGTCGGCGCGGAATTATATTGCGAATACTTTTTCTTTTTCACCAAGGAGGAAGTCATGTCGAGTCCTGTCGGAGAATTCGCACACCGCCACAGCGGAAGCTCTTACGCCACCGCCGCGGACGGCAGCATCATCGCGACCTCGAACTGGGAGGGCACCGCGACCGGCTTCGGCGCGGTCTTCGGAACGCTCAGTGTCCCGATTACCGAAGGTGGAGCCACGAGCGGGACGTGCACCTGGATCGGTCAGGCTTTTCCGCCGGACGGCGCCTGGGTAACCGGGATCGGCGACGGGACTTGGGAAGAGGTCGATGGCCGGCATCGCTGGCGGATGAGCTTCCCGAAGCTCCAGATCTCGAGCGGTGAGAGCCTTCGGTGCGAGGGCGAGCTAGACCTCGCGACCCGAACGTTTACCGGACAGATGTTCGACGACGGCTAGTCGAGCCTCTACTCCGGAATTCGCACCATCTGTCCGATCAGCCGACCCGCTTCGGCGTCGGGGCGCGGCCGATACTTGTCGAGCCACGGCCCGCTGAACTGCGCCACGTAGAGATTGCCGTCAGAGTCCATGTCCATTTGGTGAGGAAGGGACATACCGCCCGTCCAGCCCGACCTCCCTAGCGACGAGACCTCCGCGTAGGCGCCAAAGTAATCGAGGAGCTCGCCTTCCAAACTGTACTTGAGCATCCGATTGAGTGTCGCGTCGAGCACCCAAACGGAGTCGTTCTCGTCCACGAAGATCGCGACGGGATCGTAAATATCCGGCCACTCCTCGATGAACTCGCCGTCCTCCGTGAACACCTGCACCCGGTGGTTCAAGCGGTCGGACACGAAGATGCGACGATTGCGGTCGACGGCAATCCCATGCACGAGATCGAACTCCCCCGGCCCGTTTCCCACCGAGCCGAACTCCGATACGTATTCGCCGTCGGTCGTGTATTTGACGACGCGGCCGTTTTGGTAGCCATCGCCCAGAAGGAAGTGGCCGTCCGGTAGAAAGGCCAACACCGCCGGCTGACCGAAGTCCAGGGGTCCCGGGCTCCGATTCGCTCGCGCCTCCTCTTTACTCTGCACCGGGTTGGGATCGAGGAGCCGCACGACGAGCTCGCTACCGTCGTTCGTGAACTTGAGGATCTGCTCATGGACGCCGTTTCCACCTCGCTCCACCACCCACACGTGGCGCTCGGGATCGTATGGGTTGATGTAGACCTGGTGCACACGGTTGAACATCGAGTCCCACTGACTCCAGTTCTCGATGATATTGCCGTCGCCGTCCACGACCACGAGGAAGTTCGAGCCGTCGGGCCGATCCTCCCGCTCAGCATTCTGGTCGCCCCAGATGCCTACGAGGATCCGGTCCGGGCTATCGGCAGCCACGGCCGACACGGGTCCCCATCCCCATTCGTCGTCATGGTCCGAGGCCGGCTTCCAAAAACCGTCAACCACTTCGTACGGCCCGGTCCGATCGTCACCGCCCTTCTCGAAAGAGCGTTCTTCCTCGTCGGTGACGGTCACGGCGGCGCCGCCGCACGCGGATAGCGACACGAGCGCGACGAGCGCGAGACATCGGAAAAAACGTGCGATGACCATGGGACAACAACCTCACTTCCTGTAATCGAGTGCCGGCAGCCGGTCTCCCAGTAACGCTTCGTACTGGAAGTCGGGCCCGCGCCTCTCGTCGAACTCTTCCCTAGCGGCCTCGATGATCGAAGGCTCGAGGTAGATATCGATGGCGGTCGAAGCGAGCGTCTTCGCTGCGACCATCATGCCCTTGTAGCCGATCGAAGTGCCTCCCGCAGCAACGGCTTGCCAGCTATGCGCCGGCGTCCCGGGCACCCACGTCGCCGCGCGCATGGCAGCCAAGGGCACCGACCAGCTGACGTCGCCGGTATCCGCAGACGCTTTGCCGTGCGTGAAGACCATCGGCTGTATTTCGGAGGCGCTCTCGATTGCCTTCGGGCGCGCGAGCGTCTTGCTCAGCTCCCGAGCGAACGCCAGCTCCTCGTCGTTGTAGTGCACACCGCCGACGCTCTCGAGGTTCTCGTGAAGGACCTTGGACAACACCTCGCTCGGCAGCCGGTCGTAGGTCCCCCCGATAATCTCGAAGCTCATCTCGGTGGCGGTGCCGGTCGCAGCGCCCTCGGCAGCGAGGACGACTCTGTCCCACACGGCCCTAAGCTCATCACGATTCTGATGGCGCACCACGTAGTAGACCTCCGCCAGCGCGGGAACGATGTTCGGGGCGTCCCCACCTTTCGTGATCACGTAGTGAATGCGGGTCGGCTCCGTGGTGTGTTCTCGGAGCATGTTCACCATGTCATTCATGGCTTCGACACCATCGAGCGCGGAGCGTCCCATCTCCGGTGCGGCTGCGGCGTGGGCGGAGCTGCCGGTGAAACGGAACTTGCCGGAGATCGTCGCCAGATTCGTGTTGGGGTTGGCGGCGTTCTGGTCGCCCGCGTGCCAGCTGATGGCCACGTCCAGGTCATCGAAGAGGCCTGCGCGCACCATGTAGACCTTGCCCGAGCCGCCTTCCTCCGCAGGGGTCCCGTAGTAGCGGATCGTCCCGGAGGTACCGCTCTCCAAAAGCCAGTGCTTTACCGCAACGGCGGCCGCGAGCGACCCCGTACCGAAGAGGTGATGTCCGCACGCCTGCCCGGGAGCGCCCTCGACCCGGGCCTGTTTTCGCGGAGCCGCGGATTGCGACATGCCCGGAAGTGCGTCGAACTCTCCCAGGATGCCGATAGCCGGCTTGCCGGAGCCGAAGGTGGCGGTGAAAGCGGTCGGGATACCCGCGACGCCGCTCTCGACGAGGAAGCCTTCCTTTTCGAGCTCCGCCTTCAGGAGGGCAACGGTGTCACTCTCCAAATAGCCGAGCTCAGGGTTCTCCCACAATTCCCTCGCAATGGCCGTGTAGTGATCCTGCTTCGCATCGAGCGCGCGGAGGACGTCGTCTTTCGTTTGCGCGTCGGACACGGCCGGCAACGATGAGAGGGATGCCGCGACGAGCGCCGGGAGCAAAAGCTTGTGTCGAACGTTCGTTGGCATGTCGTCTCCTCAATGCGTAGGCGAGTATCTTACACGCCGGGCGTGTTCAGAAGGTTGCCACTCGCCGCGCCTGCCGGTACAGTCGCACGACGGGAGGGCCCATGAATCGGCCGGTACTGTTGACGTTCCTCTTGATCGGCGTTGGATGCGGGGGAAGCATTTCGGGTCCCGAGGACGCGATGTCCACAGAAAGCTTGCAGAACCGGCTACTCTTCCTGTCGGCCGTCGGCTCGAGCTACAGCTACTTCTACGAGAACTCGTGTGCGTGCAGCAGGGAGGCCCTCCAACCCGTCGCGATCGAGGTCCTCAATGGAGTCATCCAATCCGTGGTCGTACGCGCGGACGGGACTTCCATCCCATCGGCCCGATGGGGAAACTTCCTGACCGTCTTGGACGTCTTCGCGAAGGTCGACGCGGCGCTCGCAGGCGGAGCGGACTTCGTGCAAGCGACCTATGACGTCACGCTCGGCTATCCCCGGGACGTGCATATCGATTTCGCTGAGAGGGTCGGGATCGATGACATCGGCTACTCGATCCACAACCTGTCCGTGATCAAGGAGTGAGCGCGAAGTTGGGGACGTTCTAGCGGCCGATGAGGTCCAGAACGGTCTCCATCACCGGGTCGCGGCCGACGAAGTAGTCCGACGACCGCGTCGTCACGTGCACCTCCGGCTCGAGGGACGGTGGGTCGCTCGCCTGAAGCGTCCGAAAGAATCGGGTCGAGTGGCTCACAGACAAAGAGGCGTTGGGAAGCAGGAACGACCGCACCTCACCGAAGTGGTTCGGCTTTCCTCCGCTCGGCTCACCCACCAGAACCGCCCTTGTGCGCTGGGAGAGAGACAACGCATTCAGCAGACCCGACGAGAATGTCCCGCGCCCGATGATGGCGTAGAGACCATCGCCGCCACTCCACACGGGGCGGCGCTCGAGCCCTTGAATGAACGGCGCAAGGAGTGACGAGTTGCCGCCGACGTTGTCACGCAGATCCACCACGATTGCACGGACCGGGTTTTGATCGATGAAGCCGAGCATGCGCTCGGAGAACGCGGCGACGGACTCGCCAGACATGTCACTCGCGCGGCGGTAGTGGATGTAGAGCGTTCCCGCGTCCTCGACGAAAGCGCTCCAGTAGTTGTCTTCACTCTGCCGAAAAAGCGGGAGCGTTTCCGTATCGAGCGCAATCAGTGCGAGGTTCCCGCGCGACACCGCGGGGACGCTCCTGTGGATCTCGGCGCCGTCCCTGCCGACCAGCTCGACATCGACCATAGACGCGTCCGGCACGAGGGAGAGCTCTCGCAGGAGCTCCGGTACAACGAGAAAAGATGGCAGCCGGTAGCGGAGCCACGACTCGTTCTCATGCGGAATCACTTCCGCGAGAGCGGCGATGAGAGCCGGCACCGGCGCGCTCCCCAAACGCACGAGGCGGGCGCCCAAGAGATCGGCGGAGTCTTCGGCCGCAGCCACGACGAATAGCCCATCCTCGAACCACTCGAACTGGAGCGGCAGGCGACGAAACCTGGAATAGGCGAGCCCGTCGAGCGCGGTATGCGCGTCGCCCACCATCGCGACCAACCGCATCATGCCTACGACGACCGCCTCGTCTGAAATGCTCGGTATCGCCGCCCGCAGTCGTGCCGCCTCCGCGTCGAACGCTTCACGGGGAAGCTGGAAGAACAAGTCGGAGTGTCGTTGTTCGAGTTGGCGCGCGAGAACGCCTAGGTCTTGCTCCCAGCGGCCCTCACGGGTTTCCTGGATCCCTTGAGGGATGGTCGGCGACGCGGAATCGCCACAGCCGGCCGCTAGTAAGACGATGAGTCCCGCCAATCGACGCATAGTTATCATTATTAGCACGCGCCCAAAACGACGATGCATGCGCGTGCACGGAAGACCGCGCCACCGGAGCCACACTCGCACCACTAGTACATGAACTGGCCTCCGTTCGCGAAGAACGTCGCGCCGGTCGTGAACTCGGCGTCGATCATGCACTCGACCATCCGGATGACGTCCTCGAACTCTCCGAGACGGTTCATCGGTAGCGTGGCCAGCTCCCGCTCGAGCCCCTCTTCCGTTTCGAGGTCATAGCGGTCGATGACCTCCCGCGTTCTCACCGAGCCGGGAACGAGGCAGTTGACTCTGATACGCGGAGCGAGCTCACGCGCCATGCACTTCGTCAGAGCAAGGATCCCTCCTTTGGCACTGCAGAAGTTCGCGCCGTTCTTACGGCCCGCTAGGCCGCACGCCGCGGCGACATTGACGATCACCCCTTCGCGGGTCGGATTGTGGAACACGTATTCTTGTCCACACACGAAGTGGCCTTTGAGATGGGCCGAGATAACGGCGTCCCATGTCTCATCGGTGAGCTCGGAAAAAGGCGCATCGCGGTTGATTCCGGCGGTGTTCACGAGAATGTCGACGCGGCCGAACCGTTCGATGACGCCGTCGAACATCGCGCGCACCTCGTCCCGGTTGGAGACATCGGCCCTGACCTTCATTAGCTTTTCCGGATCGACCTCCGGCGACAGCCGGTCATAGAGACCTTGCGCGGCCTCCTCATCGATGTAATTGATCACCGCTCCGAAGCCCTTGCGAGCGAAGTTCTCGATGAGCGCCGCACCAAGACCGCTCGACGACCCCGTGATCAGAACGACGCGGTCTTCCTTCTCGTTCGACATCTCTACTCCAGGAAGTAGTTGAAAGTGATTATTGAAGAACCTCATGCCGAGGCTCCTCGCTCGGGCGGAGGCTAGCACACCGCCTGGCACGCGTTCGAGATAGAATCCGCGAGTCGCCACAGGAGAGACGAACTTGCGTCTTCGTGAAGCTCCGCTCCCACTACTGCTGTTCTTGAGCGCGCTGTCGTGCCGAGGCGGTGAGAACGGGAGCGACCGAAGTGAGCCCATCATCCTTCGTGTGGCGCATAACGGAAGTACCGAACACCCGCACCAGATTGGATTCGAGGCTTTCAAAGAGATCCTGGAATCGGATACGGACGGCCGCGTCGAAGTGCAGATCTTTCCGGCCGAGCAGCTCGGAACCGAAGAGCAAGCGAGCCAGATGGTCAAGGTCGGCACGATCGCGGCCACGGCGGCCGGAGCCGGGGGAGGCTTGGCGCCATTCGTCGCCGAGGCGGAGCTGCTCAACTTTCCCTTTCTGTTCAGAGACCTCGATCACTTCTACCGAGTCGTCGACGGACCGACCGGCCGACGCATCGGACTCAGAATCGAAGAGGCGCTCGACGGCGTGATGCTGGGCTATTGGTTCTCCGGCGTGCGCAACGCGTGGAACTCGAAGAAGGCCGTACTCGTTCCGGACGATTTCTCCGGGCTCAAGATCCGCGTCATGTCGAGCCCCGTCCTGGTCGAGACATTCAATGCACTCGGCGCTCAGGCAACGCCGATGTCGTTCGGCGAGCTCTATTCCGGACTCCAGCAAGGGGTGGTCGATGGCGCGGAGACCGATCACATCGACTTGCTCTACGAAAAGTTCTACGAGGTAACGGAGCACGTTTCGTACACGAACCACATGTTTCTCGCCGTTGGTTTGGTATTCAGCCGCGTCCAGTACGACCGGCTTCCACCCGACATCCAGACGTCGGTGTTGAGAGCGGGACGCGCTTCGGTCGTGGCGCAACGCGCTGCGATGGAGCGAGTCACAGCGACGGCTTTTGCTGCGCTCCAGGAGAAAGGGCTTCAGTTTCACGAAGTCGACACGCGTCTCTTTCAGGAACGGGTGCAAGACGTCTACCGAAACAACGCCGAAAGAGTCGGCGGGATGGCGGTCGTCCGGCAAGTCCTCGAGCAATAGGCGATGAACCCGGCCAAGCAAACCACGTGGCGTGATCTGCGAGGCCAGCCCCTGGAACTGGCGCTTTGCACGGTACTCATAGCCCTCGTGAGCGTGACCTTCGCACAGGTGCTCTTCCGCTATGTTTTTCGCACATCGCTCGACTGGTCGGAGGAGCTCGCCCGATTTCTCTTCATGTGGCTCGCCGCGCTTAGCTCCGCCTACGCGTTCAAGACGAGGTCCCACTTCGCGCTTCGATTCGTCGTCGACCGCGTTGGGCCCGCCGCGAGGCGCCACATTCACGACGTCGTCGCCGCCTCGGTGTCGACCTTCCTCGCCGTGTTCACCTACCAGGCCGTGCGCTACACCGTAAGCGTTTCGAACCAGACGGCACCGGGCACACAGATGTCGATGGCCATCCCCTACTCCGCCGCTGTCGTCGGCGGAGCGTTGATGCTGTATTACGTCCTGCGCAACTGGTGGAACGACCGCCATGCCACGGACGGGAGCTGACGCGTGGGGTGGGTCGTCGCGATCACCCTCGTGGGCGCGCTGCTGCTGTCGGTACCGGTCGGAATCGCTCTAGGGCTCGCCTCGCTCGCCGGACTGCTCTTCGTCTCCACGGACTTCCTCATCGTATTGCCGCAGAAGTTCCTTGCCGGACTCGACTCGTTTCCTCTTCTCGCGATTCCGCTTTTCGTGCTCGCGGGCACGCTCATGTCTCGAGGAGGTTTCGCCCAGCGAATCGTCGAGATGGCACTCGTCTTCGTCGGCCGTATCCGCGGCGGCCTCGGCCTCGTGGTCATCTTCTCGACGATGCTCTTCTCCGGGATATCGGGCTCACCGAGCGCCAACACCGCGGCGATAGGCTCGGTCGCGCTTCCGGAGATGCGGCGCAAGGGCTACCCGCCACCCTTCGCGACCGCGCTCTTCGCCGCCGCCGGCGGGGTATCGACGCTCGTACCCCCTGCGATCGACCTCATCATCATCGGGGTCGTGGCGAACATTTCCATCGGCGGACTCTTCGCCGCCGGGATCGTTCCCGCGATTGCGAACGGGGTCGCCGTCATGTTGCTCGCATATGTGGTGTCCCGGAAGCTCGAGCTTCCTCTCGAGCCACGAGCTCCGCTCAGCGAGAAGCTACGTGTTTGCGCGCGGGGCGTGCTGCCGGTCTTGATGGTCGTGATTATTCTCGGCGGGATTTACGGCGGGATCTTCACTCCGACGGAAGCGTCCGCCGTCGCCGTGGTCTATGGATTCATCGTCTCGTTCTTCGTCTACAAAGACATAGAGCTCGCCGACCTACCGGGAATCCTCCTCCAAACTTGTTCGTTGACCGGCGTCGTGCTTCTCGTTCTCGGAGCCGCCTCGTTGTTCTCGTTCGTATTGACCTTCGAGCGCATCCCGCATTTGCTCGCCGCGATGATCACGGACCATGCGCCCAACAAGATCGTGTTCCTCTTGATGGTGCACGTGATCTTCCTCCTTCTCGGAATGGTCATGGACGCGCTCCCTCCCATCATCGTGCTCATGCCGATTCTGGTTCCCGCCGGCGTTGCATTCGGCATCGAGCCCATCCACCTCGGTATTCTCGTCGCGGCCAATGTCGGGATCGGGATGATCACGCCGCCGGTAGGCATCTGTCTCTACGTCTCGTGCAGCATCAGCGAGACGCCGCTCGAGCGCGTCGTGCGACCGCTCGTTCCTTTTCTCGCTATTCTCATAACCACACTTCTCTTGATCAGCTTCGTTCCGATCATTACGCTTTGGCTGCCGACGCTTCTGGGATATGTCGGCCATTAGGGAGCTTCTATGGAATACCGCACTCTCGGTCGTACCGGTGTTCGCGTGTCACCCATCTGCCTCGGCACCGACAACTTCGCCGACCCGACCCCGGCCGACGAGGCAACCCGCATACTGAATCGAGCGCTCGATGAAGGCCTCAACCTCCTCGACACCGGCGACGTCTACGCCGAGGGAGAAGGCGAGAAGATCATCGGCCGCGCCCTGAAGGACAACGGCAAGCGTCACGACGTCATCATCGCGACCAAAGTCGATCACGGGAAGAGGCGTCCCGGTTTCTCGATCGACGACCCGAGCACGTTCGGCCCCAACGACCACGGCCATACGCGATTGAACGTCATCCGCGCCTGCGAGAGCTCGCTGCGGCGCCTGCAGACCGACTATATCGATCTGTATCAGATCCATCGTCACTCCCCCGATATTCCCCTGGACGAGACCTTGGGAGCGCTCAGCGATCTCGTGCGCCAAGGTAAGGTCCGCTATATCGGCTGCTCGACCCATCCGGCGTGGGTGGTTCAGGAAGCCATCATGTGGAGCGAGCTCAAAGGCTACCCGCGCTACATCTCGGAACAGCCCCCGTATAACTTGCTCGATCGGCGTATCGAGAACGAGCTCGTCCCGATGTGCCAACGAAACGGCATCGGGATCATCACCTGGGCTCCGATGGCGATGGGCGTGCTCGCCGGCCGCTACCAGAAAGCGGGTGAGTACCCCGAAGGCTCGCGGGCCAAGCTGCGGGGTGGATTCTACGCGGATCGCGTCAGCGACCGCGGCATCGAGGTCGGCATCGAGTTCACAAGAATCGCAAAAGAAGTTGGCCTCTCGCCGGCGCAGCTCGCCGTGCTGTGGTGCAAGGACCAGCCCGCCATCACCGCTCCCCTCATCGGCCCACGCACGGTGGCGCATCTAGAGGATCTACTACCGGTGAAGGACATGACGCTCGACGACGCGACCCGCGAAGCCTGCGACGCTCTGGTTCCGCCCGGAACCGCCGTGGCGAATTTTCACAACACCGCGGGCTGGATGAAAATGGAGATCCGATAGCGAATGCGTAGGCTCGTGATCTTGCTTCTGCTGGCGAGCGTCCCGGCATCGGGACAGGACGCCGAGAACATCCTTCCGATGCGCCAAAGGGTGGAGCTCATGGAGGGCTGGTGGAGGTGGAAGCTCGCGAACGTGCTCCCCCGGGTCATGCGCGAGCAAAACGTCTCCATGTGGATCGTTCGCGCCGACGAAGGCGAGCTCTTCTTCAACGACGAGAGCCCGGTCTACATGTCGCTCCTTCCCGCTAATCATGAAGGGATGACGCACCCGAGCCGCCATGTCTCTCCAGGCTCCCAGCAGACGCCGCGGTTTCTCATGTTTCACGATACCGTGGGCGACGTGGCCGCCATCGAACCTGAGAGCTATGAAGACATCGGACGCCTCGTCCGCGAGCACGATCCCGCAACGATCGCGATCGCGGATTTCGACAACGAGCGCATGGTCGAAGCGTTAGGCCCGGCATACGCATCCCGCGCGATCTCTTCGTGGACACTCGGGGTCCGCTGGCTCGAGACGATGGCGCCGCAACAAGTCAGCGCGTTTCGCCACGTTCAGGGCGTCGCCAACGACATCATCGCGGAAGGTTTCTCCAATGCGGCCGTCATTCCGGACGTCACGACGACGGATGACCTCAACTGGTGGTTCCGCGACAAGATGCTGGAGCTAGACCTCGAATACGAGAACCATCCCAGCATCGTCGTCCAGAGACGCCCGGAGAATATCGAGAAGTACGGCGACCCGCCGGAGTGGTTCCGGCAAGGCCGTACTCGAAACGGTGTAAACGTCGTCATCCGACGGGGCGACATCATCAGCTGCGACACCGATATCATGCTCCTTGGCCTCACGACCGATTCGCACCAACACGCCTACGTGCTCGAGCACGGGGAAACGGACGTCCCGAGCGAGCTCAAAGACGCCCTCGTCGAGGTCAATCGCATGCAGGACCGGTTCGCGGAAGAGTTTCGAGCAGGCCGCACCGGAAAAGAGATCGTCCGTGCGGGAGAAGCCCTGTCACTCGAGCGAAGCGTCATCGAGAGCGAGCTCGCCTTTCACCCACCGCCGACGTTTCTCAGGCGCTATCTACTCGGCGGGTTCATGTTCGTGACCAAGCCCTGGGTCGCCGGGATGACCTCAGGCCCCGGTTACTACCCAACATCGATCGTGACGAACGACCACCGCCTCTATCTAGACACTCTGTACGCCTTCGAGCCTCACACACGAGTCGCCGTGCCCGGCTGGGGCGAGGATGGTGTGGAGCTCGGCATCGGTCAGATCGCGGTCTTCACCGAGAACGGGCTCGAATATCTCGACCGGCCTCAAGCGACCGAATGGCACGTCATCAAGTAGCGGCCGTTCACTTCGCGCCGTAAGGCGACCACCCGTCGTCGTCCCAGAAATCCGTTAGAAGCTTGTAGAGCTTCGGGTCGTTCTCTTTCATGTCCTCGACACTTTCGAGCTTGGACTCTCGATTCTCGTGAGTGACGCCGTACATCAGATCGAGACCGACTGCGAAATACTCTGCGGATCGGAAGTCGCGCGCCGCGTAGGGTCGCATCCCCGGTGAGATATCTTCGCTCGGCTCCGCGTCCGGAACCCAAGTCTCGTCGAGCAAGAACAGAAGCTCTTCGGCGCGGTCCGGATCGGTCAGGAGATCTTTCCCCGCTTCGGGCCTCGGATCGTAGTAGCCGTTTCGGACAGCCGTTCGAAACGCATCGTTGATCTCTTCCAGGATGTCCCGATCGGGCTCGATGAACGGCAGGGCGCTCGCGTGGATGGAATGACCGAACTCCTCAACGGCGACGTGGCGGTTCAACCGCGCGAACGCCTCGTGAGGCGTGCCGTCGTCGTGCGTCCAGTAGACGCCCTCTTCCTCGATATAGGTCGTCGGCTGACCGGGCACCGCGCCGCCAGGACCGATGATGCCGGGATGGTCGCTGTTGCGCTCGTTCGCGCCCCTCAAGACGACACGGATGTCGTTCGCCGCCAGAGCTTCGCGAATATCGCGACGCCGCATGAGCTTCAGCATCGTCTCCCGGACTTTATCGATCGCGCGGTCGGGGACGTCTCCAGAGGTGAGGATGGGACAGCCGTATCGATAGTCGTCCACATAGACGTTGGTGTATTTCTCGTAGAAGGGGTGGACGCCCTCCGGTGGCGGGACGATCCGGGCGCCGGTCTCGATCAGCGGGGTCGGGGGCAGTGATACGTCGTATGGGGTGAAAAACGCCTGCCACGCCATGAGGGAAACGACCATGCGGTGCACGTCGTCCGGCGGCGAGGACGCGTCCGCAAGCACGAGCTCGGCTTCGCTTGCGAGCACGTCGAAAGAATCAATCCCGTGGCCGTAGAACTCCCGCTCCTGCTGCTTGTTGTCCGATTCCGGTACCAGCGAGTCCGAGCGCACCCTGTCGATGATGCTCCGGGAGTGATCGATCGCACGCTCGAGATTGAAAGTGTTGTAGCGACCCGACAACGGACTCTCCGCCGGGGCACAACCCGTGAGAGCTGAAACGAGCGAAAACGCTGTTACGATGAAACGCATTGATACTCCTTCTCCGAACGGAGCAAACGAGCATGAAGAGGACCGCCCTCACCCTACTTCTTATCATCTCCTGCGCCACCGGATCCTGGTCGGGCCAGGAGGACGTCCGCCTCCTCGACGCCAAGGCCAGATGGGAAACGCTAAACCTCATCCGCCGCGACAAGTTCGACCTGATTCTGCCAAAGGCCATGCGCGACAACGGCGTGGACATGTGGATCCACGTCATCCGCTGGGGCGATCCCGACCCGCTCGAGCTCGACCTCGGCGGCGAGTTCGGGACGTTCGTCTTCACGGACCGCGGCGGCGATCGGATCGAGCGCGCCGTTCTCGGCGGCTTCGGGCGCGGTATCGAGCTCTTGAACGTCTACGACATTTTCGGAGCACCCTCCGACCTGAGGCGGATGGTAGAAGAACGCGATCCTAAAACGATCGCGATCAATAGCTCCTCCTGGCTGGCCGTCGCCGACGGGATCTCGCACACGGAGTACCAACGGATCGCGACCGAGCTCGGTCCCGACTACGCCGCGCGGCTCATCTCGGCCGACCAGTTGATCTCCGACTTTCGCCTCCGCCGGGTCGAGCGCGAGATCGCGGCCTTCTCGACGGCGGGCGAGATGACCCGCCGGCTCCTCGAGCGCGCGCTGTCGAACGAGGTGATCGCTCCAGGTGCGACAACCCGGCTCGACGTCGCGTGGTGGGTCCAGGATCGGCTGCTCGAGATGGGGGTGCGTTCGTCTTTCGGGATCAGTTCGCCCTATTGGATCCACTCAGCGGGCGCGACGTCTGAAGCGCTGGAGCGGGACGACGACGACATCATACGTCGAGGCGACTTCCTTTCTTACGACATGGGTATCCGCTACCTGAACTTCGGGACGGACTTCAAGCGACATGCCTACGTCCTACGCGACGGCGAAACGAAAGTGCCGGACTACTTGCAGTATGCGTGGGATCAGGGCCACCGAGCGCGAGCGATCATCCGCGAGAACATCCAAGTCGGTCGCACCGCAGGAGAGACGCTCGAACATCTCGCGCGGACGCTCGAAGCAGAGGGCTTCGTCTACACGCCGTTCACCGATATCGGCTCCGAGGACCGGGCCATCGTCGCGGCGATGGGTGATGATCCGCGAACCGGGATCTCGATCGATTGCCACGCGGTCGGCAATACCGGCAACAGCGAAGTGGCGGTCGGGCCTTCGTTCGCGCCGTTCCGGCCCGATCGTGCGCACGTCGTTATTCAGCCGGACCATATCTTCTCGCTCGAGTTCATCGTGCACCAGGCGATGCCGGACGGCTCACGCATACGGATCAACTTCGAGGACAACGCCATCGTCACCGTGAACGGCGTCGAGTGGCTCTACCCGCCGAATTCACGGATCCTCATCATTCGATGAGCCGGGTCAATCGCTCGGCAGCGGCGACGTGCTTCGATGCGACTTTCCGAGCGCGATGACCGCGACGATGCACCACGTGCCTTCGAGAACGACGAACGGCGGGAACTCGATGAGGTAGGACGAGTAGCACGAGAGCCCGGCACCGACGGCGTTCATCGCTTGATAGGTTCTGCCTCCGTGCGACCAGTAGCCGAAGAGGTTCAAGAAGAACGCCACTAGAAGAAGGAGTACACCGATCGATCCAAGGATTTCCGCCGTCGTGAAGCTCATGCCGCGCACTGTAGGCGCCGTGCCCGCCGCGAGTCAACGGCGCGATCGCTTCGTTTTGTCCCCCGGGCCTACTGAAAGTCCCGGGGGATCGTCTCGGTCCACGTCTTCTCCTTGAACAGGACCCCGTCGACGTGTAGCAAGCGGTGGAACGTCAAGTGGAAGTCGTCGGCGTCACTGCGAAACTCAACGGTTTGCTCGAACTCGAGGGTCCGGTCCGAAAGCTCCTGCGTCAGCTTGTAGCGCCCGATGACTGACGTGCTCGCAGGGTCTTCGTCGGACGTGCGGTGTTCTATCTCTTCTTCGAAGCGCTCGATGCCCCAGGGGTAGCGGGTCGCGCCGGAATTCGTCGCGACGCCAGAGGCCTCACCTGCCTCGGCGTCGCGCTCGATCGCGGTGATCGCGGCGTAGCCGGTGATGTTGCCGGACTCGAGCGTCTCGTATCCCGGCAGTCGCGGCTCGGGCGCCGGGTCCCGGAATGCGGGCACTCGCACCTCGCGGCCGGGCGGAACGACGGGGAGCTCGATTCTCGAACCCCCATCGCCACCGATGGACAGCGTCGTCGTCATCGGTGTGGTCGTTGGCCAGAGCATCGGCCATTGCGAGTTGCTGATCGCGACCCGTATCCGGTGGTCCGCGGGAAATATCCAGGACGTGAAGTGGAGCTCGAGCTCGAGCGGGAACACTTCGCCCGGAACGACGTCTTCGGGATGGCGGGCAGAGCTCCGATGTGTACCGTTGATCGCTGCGCCTGCCACCTGCGTCACCTGCCCGTCCGGCGCCACGTCCGAGATCCGCACGACCCAATTGGCTCGCGTCGCATCGGCGGATACCCGCAGCTTCGCGACCGGCCGGCCGAGGATCTCGAGAGGCGCGGAAAGCGGCTCGCTGTCGTAGACCAAGCTGTCGTCATCCATCGATTGCTGGTCGGGCGTGACGCTCCCCCACCACATCGTCGGGCCCCCGCCGGCAAGACCGACGGACGACTTGTAGTCGATCTCATGCGTGGCGGAGCGCGTCATCTCCGGCGAGAGACCATGGTCGGCCTGCGCAAACCACTGCTGATGATCGACCCCTTCGATCGGCCAGCCATCCTCCCAGCGCCAGGAGCCCGGAATCGTTTCGATCGCCGGGTCAGGCGCATAGTACTCGCGCACGTACACGGCGAGAGCCGGCTCATCGAGAATGCCGCTATCCTCCCCTTTCAGCCAGTGGTCGAACCAGCGCACCGCTTCGTGCCGCCACTCCACCTGAGGCGCCGGCCAAGCGATGTGCGGAAAGTAGTGGTCCCAGGGACCTATCATCGCCTTGACGGGAGCATCGACGTTCTCGAGCATTCGCGGCAGGCTGTTTCGATAGCCGTCGTACCAGCCACCAATGTGGTAGCCGGGGATCTTCATCTGCTCGTACCGACCCCGTGCAGAGGCGCGGTCCCACCAGGGTCCGTCACGCTGCTGTCGCATATAGGTGTAGACGCTCGGCTCGACGTTGAAACGATTCTCTTCCCAGGCTTCATCGAGCACGAAATTCGGGGCGCTCGGCATCGCGTTGCGCAGATCGTGACTCATCATCCAGGAGTCGGTGTGCATGATGCCGTCTATGTAGTGGACGTCTTCCGCGTATAGGTAGTCGGTCGCCATCACGGCGACGAACGCTTTCAGCGCCGGCGGATCACGCAGCGCCATCTGGATCGAGTTGAAGCCGCCCCACGAGGCGCCGAACATGCCGACACTACCGGTCGACCACTCTTGACGTGACAGCCAGTCGATAACCGTCTCGCCATCATCAAGCTCGATGTCCGAGTACTCGTAGGGAATCGTGCGGCCTTCACTATTGCCCGTACCCCGTATGTCGACCCGCGCGACGATGTAACCCGCGTCGAGAAAATAGGAGTAAAGGGAGTAGTTGCGGGAGCGGGCCTCGTCCTTGCGGTACGGCAGGTATTCCAGCAAAACCGGGTACGGACCCGATTCACTCTCGCCCCGCGGCATGAAGATGTCAGCGGCCAACCGGACTCCGTCATCCAGGGATATCCAGACTTGCTCGATGATCGGGTCGTCGTCGTCAACGGGTGCGCATGCCGTCAACGCAAGGGCGGCCGCCACCAGACCGGCGAGGTACCGCGTGATCTTCATGCGTTCGGTTCTTCTTGCCGGCTGCGTCCGGAGCAGGTCGTCTTTCAGGTGTGCGCGCGGCGGGGTCCACATCCGCTACAGCCTATCGTGGATCGATGCGTCGGCCGGCCCGAAACACCGCCAAGATCGACCGAGTGTTCCGGATCGAGTCGAGCGGGTTGTCGTCGAGTAAAACCAAATCCGCCGCCTTGCCCTCCTCGATCGTGCCGAGCTCTTCGAGGACACCGAGCATACGCGCCGCGTTCTCGGTCGCCATCTCGAGGATCTCCAAAGGAGCGAACCCCATCTCGAGAAGCTCCATCTCCTCGTGAATGCTCAGGCCCGGGAAGATGAAGTCGTTGCCCACGTCGGTTCCGACAACTAGATTGACGCCTAGATCATAGAGCCGACGCAGGTCCTCGACTTGCGGCCTTATTACGGACGGGAGCGTCGGGTCGGCGATGCCATACGCCTCGGCCAAGAATCGAAGCGAGTCCTCCGGGACACGCGACGCGGCCAGGCGGGCCACCTCTTCCTCGTCGAAAACGCCGAGCGCGAGCACGAGCTCGATCCACTCCGGCCGTGCCGGGTAGAAGAACGACTTATCGATCATGAGCGTCGTTACCCAGGACATCTCCTGGTCGCGCACGCGGGTCGCGAGCTCGAGGTCACGCTCCCAATCGAGGTCCACGCCGACGAAGTGCAACAAGTGATCGGCACCCGCCTCGACGGCAATACGAAGCTCTTCGTTGTCACTCACGTGGACGAATACCGGAAGCTCGTGAGCATGAGCCTGCCGGACGAGCTCCTCGGCCAAGGCCTGCGGCATTCGCTCGACGAAAGGAGGCGCCGGTCCGTCCTCGATCGTGAGCTTGATACCGACGATCGGGTCCTCAGCGACTTCGCGCACGAAGCGCTCCGCGTCCGCAGGCTCACGCAGGTAGTAGACCGTCTCGCCCTCCACCCATCTGGGGCTCGGATAGGTCTTCACCGGATGGCGCCCCTCCATCGTGACGTGCTGACTCGTGGGAAACACCCGCGGCGAGGAGAACGACACATCGTCCGCGAGCGCTATGGCACGCGCGATGTTCTGATCGCTGCAGTCGGTACAACCCGGCACGAGGATCGACGTCACGCCGAAACGCGCGAACAGCGGAAGGTTCGTCTCGACCGGAAACGGATGAGCGTGGCCGTCGATGAGGCCCGGGATCAGATACTTTGCCGAGCCATCGATAACCTCGTGCGCACGCACCGTCTCGCTTCCGTCCGCGATACGCGCGATGCGCCCGCGACGGATGAGAACGTGGCGATTGGGCTGCGCAGGAGCACCGGTTCCGTCGATGACCGTCACGTTCGTGATGGCCAGGTCGTAGGCCTCGGGCCTGGAACAACCGAGCAAGGCGATCCAAGCGAGCAACGGCAGCGCAACGACAACGCTCAGGATCCGCCGGGAGGAATGCGAGGCAGCGCGGTCATCAATCACGATTGCGAAGCACCCTTGTTGTTTTGCGCCACGGGATCGGCAGATGGAGCGTCGACCAGGTGGCTATCGTTACCCAGTCATCCGCTTCAGGCCGCTGGAGCTTCGCGAGGATGGCCCGATCCCCTCGGAGCGTTTCCACGATCCGGTACCGACCGGAAAGCACACCCCGCACCGCGTCCAAAAACGCTTCCTCCACTTCCGGTTTAACGCATGGAAACCACTCTACCCAAAGACTGCCCGCGCAGAGATGAAGCTCATCGTCGTTCTGGAGGTTCAGATTCACGTCGAACGCCAACCCTGGCTGCGTCGGGATGTCCATGTCCACTTCGACCTCCGGGTCATTGGGGTCTAGCGTCATCTGAAGGCTCGGGAATTCGCTTTTCACTTGCTCGAAGAGCGCGATCGCTCGTTGGCTATTCGGTCCAGTCACAGCAGTTGTCGATCCCCCGACACGGAAGTATGTCCGAATTCGTAAAAGGGCTGCGGCTAGACGCTCGTCAGGGTGTTCGCATCGCGAAGGATCTGCCAGCGGCCATCGCGTTTGACCAATACCGAAAGCGAATGACCCGCCATTCTACTGGTGGCCCCGCCTTTCTTGGGCGTCGTATCGAGAGTCGACTCCACCCAAAGATAAGCGTGGTCGCCGAAGACTTTCATTTCTCGAAGGTCACTCTTCAGGTCGAACTCATAGGGCGACTCCTCCGGCGAGCCACCGGCGGCACCCTCGGCGAAAGACGCCTTGTCCATCTCGCCCGCCCCGGGCACGAAGAAGACAGCGTCATCCGCGATGCATCGATGAGCCAGCTCCAGATTGCCTTCCGTCGTGGACCGGATCCAGTTATCGAACAATTCTCGAATCTCTTGCTCGTCGTTACTCATCTCTGCTCCTCGTGGTCGACTTCGACGAAATTCTTCAGTCGGGAGATCGCATCATCCCATTGCGCGGAGATCTGGTCCAGGTACTCCCCGGCCTCCGAGAGTCTCTCGGTCTCGAGGTCCCAGATATGCTCGCGCCCGCGACGCGCGTGGTGGACGAGGCCCGCGCCGTCCAAGACGTCCAGGTGCTTCGTAATCGCCTGACGCGTGACGGCCGCCCCGGCAGTGAGCTGCGTGATGGACTGGGAGCCGCCCCGGCAGAGTCTCGCGACGAGCGCGAGCCGGGTCTCGTCACCGAGCGCCGCGAACACTTCGGCCGCGCCGGCGAGATCGTCCTCTCGCGCGCTAGGCCGAGACATGTCGCTCGATGTTCCCGATCTGCGCGGCCCAACCGCCTTCGTTCATGCGAAACGCCTCCGCTCTCCGGCCAGCCGGAATCTGGTCGAAGCCGGACTCGATGACCGTGAGGCGCGTACCCTCAGGGTCGTCGTCGAGGCGGAACTCGACGAGAGTGGTCGGCTCGTCCGAATAGTCGACATCCGGATCCACGGCGTAGGGGTGCCAGCGGTACGAGAACAGGTGCTCCGGTTCGACGCGTTCGACCCAGACCTCCATCGTGAGGTGCTCGTACCCCGGAACGAGGATCTTTCCCTGGATCCGAGCGCCCGCAGCGAAGTCACCCTCGAGATCCACCCGGAACCAGGTGCCGAACTCCCGGGCGTCGCTAATCGACCGCCACACCCGCGAACGCGGCGCCCTCAGAACGACGCTCTTCTCGATTCGATCAGTACCCATATGCAACCTCCAAATTGCATATTAGCTACCCGCGCCATGAAACGCAACCATTTAATTGCATATCTGCCGAAACCGTCCCTAGTCCGGTGTCATCGTTGGCTCGTCCGGATTCGCGTGACGACGTGCCATCCAAAACCGAATACGACCAGCAGAATGGGAATTCCACCGGGCTCACTATCCGCGTAGATCTTGCCCGCCATGAGCACGAAACCGACCATGATCACGACGGCCGACATTCGCGTGTGCATCACTAGCTTCCCTCGAGCGCGGCACCCCGAAACAGCATGGCGGAGATGAGCCACAGCGCGACGAAGACCGCGGTTGCGCCCAGGATGTCTCGCGGCCAGTTCGACGACGTAGTGCCCCACCCGGCGATGAGCGCGGCCAACGCGACCAACACCTGCGCGAGTGCCGTCGTGAACATCGCACGGGCCATCCCGCTCGGTCGAAACCGCGCGATCAAAGCCCCGATGACGCCGACGGCCAAAACCCCGCCAACCATCAAGTTCGCGTCGTCGTTCTCGTTCCCGATGATGCCAACGGCAAGAGTCATCCAGACAAGAAAGAACGCGGCTGCGACCGCGACACCGACGGCCGTTCGATAAGTGTCGTTTCGTGCCTTTCTCACGAGCAGCTCGAAGATCAGACCCGCGACGACCAGCATGGTGCCAAAGACCACGAAATCAGCCAGGTCCCAGTCGACCTCGTCCGTGAACGGCATCACCACGAAAGGTAGCAACACGAGGAGCCCCGCCGCAGCCCACACCGCGATCCGGAAACGGTTGCCGCGCCATCCAACACTGTCTGCCATGCTTCCTGCCATCGTCCTGCCTTTCGATGTGTGTGAGGCTAAAAGCCTAGCGAAACGGACCGATAGGAGGAATGAGCGAATTGTGAGGCTTTGCTCAGCACGAGCTCCAACGTGCCTGAGCTCGCCGCTCGATTCGATTCGGAGCGACGGTGGAAACATGAAAGGATGCTCGAATGGCTGCCTACGTGGTTTCGATGATGAATGTGAACGACCCGGAGACCTACAAGAAATACACGGAGCGGGCTCCGTCTGTCGTCAAGAAACATGGCGGCCGTTTCCTGACACGCGGCGAGCCATTTGAGTGCGTCGAAGGGAATGCGTACGAAGGCCGACTGGTGCTCCTCGAGTTTCCGAGCAAGACCCACGTCGAAGCCTGGTTTGCCGACCCGGACTACCAGGAAGCGATGGCGTTTCGCCACGCTTCGTCGACGATGAACTACCTCCTCGTTCAGGAGGGAGGCGAGAACACCGAGGACCCGGATCCGAAGCTCTAGGCTGTTTCGTCTTGTTCTAGAGCTCCGGATGGCGCTGATGCCAGCTCGTGGCTTCTTCGTAAGCGTGACCGATGCGGCACAGAACCGGCTCGGAGAGCGCGCTTCCGAGAAGCTGCAGCGTGTGCGGCACGCCGGACTCCGAGAAGCCGCATCGAAACGACAGGCCGGGCGTTCCCGCGAAGTCGGCAGGAACGGTGAACTGCATCTGCACACTGGACATGAACGGCTCGAAGCCGGCCATGTCTCCGTACTGAACGTCATGGCTGAGCGCGAACGGCGCCCCCCCCGACGGACAGGCGACGGCATCGACGTCCGCAAGCGCGGCACGGTAGCTCTCCGTGAACCGGGCGCGCTCGTCGCTGGCCGCTTGATAGGCCTCATCGCTTACCGAGGCTCCGAGCGCGAGGAAATCTCCGAAGTACGCGCCGTAGTCCTCCGCGCGTGATGGATAGTGGGCCGCATGAGCCTGCGCGGCCTCCTTCGCGCAGATCGTGAACCAGACTTCCTGAAGCTCCGGGGTTAGCGCCGGCATTTCGACGTCGACGATGGCAACGCCCAAACCTTCCAGTTCTCCGAGCGCCGCCTCGCTCGCACTCACGAGATTCGGAGCGACGCCGTCGGTGGCGTAGCTCCGATCGAAGCCGACTCGCAGTCCTTCCACACCCCGCTCGATCTCGGCACGCATGTCCGGCACGGGTTCGCTCAGTGAGGTCGGATCGTTCGGATCGGCTCCCGCGATGGCTTCGAACACGATCGCGGCGTCCTCGACGCGACGCGTCATCGGCCCGACGTGGTCGAGCGACTCGGAGAGCGCCAGAACGCCGTAGCGGCTCACTCGGCCGTAGGTCGGCTTGAGTCCGACGGTGCCGTTCGCCATCGACGGAAAGCGAATCGAGCCGCCCGTGTCGCTACCAAGAGACGCGAAACACAGACCCGCCGCCGTGGCGACGCCCGACCCACTCGACGAGGCGCCGACCCAGAGGTCTTCGTCCCAGGGGTTGACGGGAATATCGAAATCACGGTGGTAGCCCCCCATGGCACCTTCCGTGAGGTTGAGCTTTCCAAGCAAAACGGCGCCTGCCTGCTCGAGCTTCGAGACGACGGTGGCGTCGAAGTCAGGCTCGAAGTCTGCGAGAACCTTCAGACCGCCCATGGTCCGAACGCCCTTCGTGTAGCAAAGATCTTTGACGGCAATCGGCACGCCGTGGAGCGGCCCGCGATAATCTCCGGACTGGATCGCGGCGTCCGCCGCCTCCGCGGTCGCGAGCGCCCGATCGGCAGTGACGGTCGCGTAACTTTGGAGTCGTGGCTCCAGACGCGCGATGCGCTTAAGCATCGCCTTCGTAAGCTCGACCACCGACACCTGCTTCGACTCGATGAGCCGCGCAACATCTCGCAAGCTCTGGTAGTGAAGCGTCGTCGGGTCGACCGAGGGCGCGGGTTCGTTCGTTGCTGAAGAGCACGCCGCATGCGCCAACGCGCCGCCGCCGAGAGCGAGCCACTCGCGTCGCGAGTATTTCGATGGGATTCTCATGAGTCCGAGCAAGGTACTACCGGAGCTTGGCGGAGTCAAAAATCGGCCACCTCGGTCAGAGGGCGGAGCCAACTTCGCACGCGACCACTCATGCCGCGCACTAGGCAGCTATACTGCCGAGAACGACCGAATCCCTAGGGGCCTCACGTTGAACGTCATCCGAGTCGTCATCGCTGCCGCAATCTCTATCGGCGCTTCGTGCACTCCGGTCGAAGACCCCACGATCGACGAGCTTCAATCCGTACTCGCCAACCTCGAAGACGACGAGTATGGCGACCTACACTCCGTGCGAGTGGTGCAAAACGGCGAGTTGGTCGCCGAACGCTACTACAACGGAGCCGACGATCGGACGCTGCTCGATGTGAGATCGGCCGGAAAGAGCGTGACCTCGTTGCTCTTCGGGATCGCTCTCGACCGGGGCGCGATCGAAAGCCTCGACGATCGAGTCGCAGACTACTGGCCTGAAGCCGAAGGAACCGCAGTCGGCCGCGTTCGCCTCACCGACGTACTGACCATGCGCTCCGGACTGGCTGCCGATGACGAAGACCCGGCGTCTCCTGGTAACGAGGACAAGCTGGACGCCGCGGACGACCCGCTCTCATTCGCAATGACGGTTCCTGGCGCCGAAGAGCCAGGCACGCGCTATCTCTACAATTCCATTACCGCCTACGTCGCGGGAGTGGTGATCGGGCGCGCCACCGGTAGCGGCTTGGAGGCGTTTGCGCGCGACAACCTCTTTGGGCCGCTAGCGTTCGAAGAGTGGAACTGGCAGGAGGACCGGGCGGGACAGACCAAGGGACAAGGCAATCTCTTCCTGACCGCTCCGGACTTCACCCGCATCGGCGAGATGGTCCTGAACGGCGGCGCTTATGAGGGTAAGCAGGTGGTTAGCAGCGAGTGGATCAAAGAAAGCCTGAAGCCTCGATTCGATATTTCCGAGAGCGATCCCTACGCGAGCGGCTACGGCTACTATTGGTACCATCAAACCTACCCGGTAAATGGCCGCCCCATCGAAGTGTCTTTCGCCTCCGGAAATGGCGGGAACAAGATCTACGTGATTTCCGATTTGGGCATGGTGGTCACGATCATGTCGCGGGCCTACGGACAGGGACGAGGGCAGCGACGCTCGGAAGCTATTCTGAAAGCCATACTGGCGACGCAGCGTCCGCAGTGAAGATGGTTCGGGGATAGGCACTCCCGAGGGCGGGTTCATGTCTCCGGTTCGAGAATCGGACCGATGTAGCGCTCCGCAAGCACTTTTCGATCGGCTTCGCTTACGGGAAACGTCGCCTCCATGTAGCTGCGAACGTCTCCGTCGATATTCCGGTGATAGAAATCGGGCCAGATCTCGCGGAGCGCATTGTCCACCCTGTCCCTAGCCGCGACGACGGACCCGTCGTCATCGATCTTCGCCAGAGCTTCTTCTTCGAGAACGCTCACCACGTAAGCGATCAGATTGTCGCCGTACCATTCGCCGGGATCGGTGAGAGAGTACTCGCCGACGATACCGTACTCCGCGTACTCGCCTCGAGACAGATAGTCTGGATCTTCGCCCAGCGCTTCAAACTGCTTAAGGGACCACTCGCTCCATGCCTCGGGCGACTCACCCCAGAAATGGAACGTGGGTCCGCTCGTACCGATGTAGAGAAACCGCGGCACGATGGGAAGCGTGCCCCCGAGGAAGCCGTCCTCCCAGCCCGCCTTGGTCCATCCGAACGGTGCGAGCCACTTCACAAAATTCTCGCTGGGCAAATCGAGACGTCCGTTCTCTTCCACTAGATGGTCTGCGTCGAAGTCGAGTGACAGATGGTAGGCGTGTCCCACCTCATGTACGAGTGTTCCGAGAAGCTCCAACAAAGCGCCTTCCCGGGCGAGGTCGTACACGATGAGCGACTGTGAGTGGCGAAAAACCTGAGCACTCGTGTCTTCCTCCCTCGCGCCGAGCACGGGATTCAAGAGCTCCTTGCGCTCGGCCGCGATCGTTCGGAGGGACGGCATCACGTCGTTCTCTTCGAAGTAGGCGCGAAACACGCGGCGCACCGTGTCGTCGACGGCGAGCGCGAGGTCGAGATCGAAGGCGCTATCCCGCTCGACGAGAAGAATCTTGTGGTCACGAAACAGCTCGAGCTGGATACGGGCTAGAGCCGGATCGCGTCCGTTCAGCGACCAATCCACCGCGTCGAAAAGACCGTTTTCGTTCACGTCCTCGAAACCCGAAACGGGAACGCCGTCGTTGCTCTCGGAGACGCCGCCCCGCGACGCATCGAACGGGAAGCCATCGTAGAGATTCCGGATCCCGTCACCGTCCACGTCGACGTCCCCTTCGCGGAACTTCCCGAAGAAGTCGCTTACAGAAAAGTCTGGAACCGTATCGCGGTCGGAATCGCGAAAAGCGAGCGCTTTGAGCTCGTCATCGTATCCGTAGATTTCGTCGATCCAGAAGAACGCTTGGGCTGACTCTTCGTCGAAGTGGGTCTGTCGAACCCGCCGATACGCGGCAACTTCACCTTCGTCGGGCAGGTCGACACCTTCCGCACCCCTCGCGAACACCAGGTCGAGAGATGCTCGTTGCCGTGGTCTCAATACGATCGGACCCGATGCTTTCGAGCGAACCACCAAGACGACACATTCACCGAACGTGTCGCACTCATCGGCGCGCAACGCGAGCGCCCGAAGAGAAACCGCGCTCACGACCGCGAGGGCCCAAACGAGAAATACGTGGTGTGCTCTCATCGGCGTCGAACCGATCTACCGTACCGCATCGCACGGACTAGACGCACTCCCGTCGCACGCACCGCGGCAGGGAAAGAGCAGCGCGCCGCTCGCTCGATTCGGCCCCGGGGTCAGTCGCTCGACTGCTCCCTCCTCCTCGTGCCGAAGAATCTTGCTAAGGCGCTAGCTGCGCTGTCGCCGGCGCCAGCCAAGCCCCACCAAGCCCGACGCCAACAAGGCGAAGCTGGCAGGCTCGGGGACGGCACATTCACCGTATGTTTCGACTCTTCAGCAGGCGACGTCAGCGTCCGCAGCTCGTCGAGGATAGAATCAACGAGGAGCCGATCTAGAATGACGTCGACGTATTGGATACCCGCGCTCGTGATGCTTCTTGGCGGCGTGCTCCCGGCACAGGAGGTAGCGCAGCGCAATCCGCTCGAAGGGAATCCCGATGCTATCCAGGCGGGGTTGGGTGGATTCCGCCACCGTTGCGCCGATTGTCACGGCACTGACGCGCGGGGCGTGCGCGGGCCCGACATCAGCCAGGTCTGGGCGTCCGGACGCACGGACCAGGGCTTGTTTACGACGATCCGGCACGGTGTGCCGGGCACGGAGATGCCAGGCTTCAGGGCGCCGCGCACGTCGGACCGACAGATCTGGGAGATGCTCGCCTATTTGCGCACGCTGGCCGCGCCGGCTCCCACAGAGCCTCCGCTCGGCGACGCCGAGAACGGAGCGCTTCTCTTCGAGTCCAACTGCTCTCTCTGTCACCGCGTCGACGGGGTGGGTGGTCGGCTCGGGCCGGATCTCTCGCGCATTGGCGCTGCGCGATCGCGCGACGCACTCGTGATGCTTCTCCGTCGCGGGGCGGAGGATTTTCGAGAAGGTTACGCACCGGTGACCATCACACCCGAGTCGGGCGCTCCGATTCAGGGTTTCAAGAAGAACGAGGACCTCTTCTCGGTACAGATCATGGATACGAGCGAGCGGATTCAGGGATTCGCGAAAGACGAAGTGACTACGGTCGTCAACGGGACCCGATCGGCGATGCCGGTCTTCGGGCCTGATCTCTTGAGCGACAGCGAGCTCGACGACGTCGTACGCTACCTACAGACGCTGCGTGGTTTCGACCCCGCGGTGAAGCGCTGAGATGCACGGCAAGGTGAAGATTCACGTCGCCGCATTCCTGCTCGCCTCCTGCGCGTTGACAGCGCAGGAGAGTTCGTCTCCGATAGTCACCTTCGACGAGCTCGCCGATGGGCTTCCCGAGGACGGCTCGCGGTGGCTCACCTTCGGCGGAGACTACGGTAACCAGCGGCACAGCCCGTTGACCCAGATCACACCCGAGAACGTCGGTGGCCTGGTGGCACAGTGGTCGTTCCAAACCGGTGTTCTCGGTAGGTTCGAGACAACCTCGCTGCTACGCGACAACGTGCTCTACGTCACCGGCCCGCAGAACGTGGCGTGGGCCGTGGACGCACGTACCGGCCGGGAGATCTGGCGCTATGAGCGCGAGCTGCCCTCGGGTCTGACCGCGTGCTGCGGCCTCGTCAATCGCGGGTTCGCCACGCTCGGCGACAAGCTGTACCTAGCGACGCTCGATGCGCACGTCATCGCGCTCGACCGGGCGACGGGCTCAGTCGTGTGGGACGCGACGCTACAAGACTACGCGACGGGCTACTCGGCAACGATTGCTCCGATCGCGACGAGGGACAAAGTGATCGTCGGCGTGGCCGGAGGAGAGTTCGGAATCCGCGGGTTCATCGACGCCTACGACGCCGAAACCGGCGCGCGCGCCTGGCGCTTCTATACGATTCCGGCGCCGGGTGAGCCAGGGAACGAGACGTGGTCCGGTGACTCTTGGAAGACCGGGGGCGCGAGCGTCTGGGTGACTGGTGCCTACGACCCCGAGCAAGACCTCTTGATGTATGGAATCGGCAACCCTGGCCCGGATTACTACGGGGCGGTGAGGGAAGGCGACAACCTCTACAGCAATTCGATCGTCGCGCTCGAAGGAGACACCGGTCGGCTGCGATGGCACTACCAGTTCACACCACACGACGTCCACGATTGGGACGCGACCGAGGTTCCCATCCTCGCCGATCTCCCCATCGAGGGTCGGACGCGCAAAGTCGTGATGTTCGCGAACAGGAACGGCTTCTTCTACACGCTCGACAGGACGAACGGAGAGATACTACTCGCCGAGCCGTTCGTAACGACGACGTGGGCGAAGGAGATCGGTGCGGACGGACGTCCGGTGCTGCTGCCGGGCAACGTTCCCACGGAGGAAGGGACATTCACGTGTCCCGATCTCATGGGCGGCACCAACTTCTGGCAGCCGAGCTTCGACCCGGCGACCCGGACATTCTTCGTCAACGCGCGTGAAGTGTGTATGACCTATTACTCATGGAAGCCGGAATACGTGCCCGGCGAGCGCTACACGGGAGGTGCCGGGCAGCGCGTCGATACCGTGAGCAATCCGGCCTATGGCGCGCTTCGCGCCCTCGACCCAACGACGGGTGCGCAGAAGTGGGAGTTCAGATATCTGACGCCGTCGACCGCCGGTCTGCTGACGACGGCCTCGGGCCTCGTGTTCACCGGGGATGCCGACGGAAACGTGATCGCGCTCGACTCACGTGACGGACAGATGCTATGGCAGTACCAAATGGGTGCACAGCTCCACGGTACATCCGCGACGACCTATATGGTCGACGGGCGGCAGTACGTGCTCGTCCCCGCGGGAGCCACCCTGACGGCCTGGGCGCTGCCGCAAGAACGATAGGGTTTCAAGTTCTCCGCCCGTCATCCCCGCCTCGGACGTTTCGGTCGCCGTCAACGGTGACTTGACTTGGAAAGCTGTCACGGATGGATGGCTCATCTTTCCGAAGCACCCTTTCCTGAGAGGATCTTGCCGCGAAACTTGGCAATCCGGGAGATGCGGGTTTCGGATTTCTTCGCCGAATTCAGATTGAACACATAGCTTCTCTGTCGCCCTGGCGTCAGCTCATGAAAGGCCTCCGCAAGCTCCGGGTCGGCTCCGAGGGCTTCGTCCAACTCACTTGGCAACTCGAGTTCGTCCGTTTGTTTGGGAGGCCTGAGCCCCGCATCCGCATAGCCGGCAGCCTCCTTGAGGTAAGAGCGGATGACGGGCTCCAACTCCAGCACACGCGCGTAATCCGTGAAGGGAATCATGCCCGGGTAACGGGTATGGGGTCCCTGCTTCTCGAGTACCCCTTGGGTGTCCTTCAGGAGTGCTGCGTCAAAGAAGCTGATTCTGAAGTCCCACGAAACGCCCCGAGAATCGCGATGTTTCGTCCAGCGTGCATGTAGCAAGGATGTCCCCACTTGACCTTCTCAACCAGATTCACTGCGAGACATATGCGTCGAAGTTCACTGAGACCACGCTCCCATTGTCGCGTTGAGCAGTCTGGCGTTGCGAAACGTTCGCAGCGTCCGCACCCTTTGGCGAAGTAGTCGTTGATCTCGGTCGTCATTAGACGATGACTATCAGTTTTCGCAGCGTTTGCGCGGAGACTGCCGCCACGACTTTGTGCGGGCGTGGATGCGCCGCGCCCTCCGGTCGTGGGCGTCTCGTGCGTTGACGGAGGTTTCGGTTTTGCGCCCATGCTCCCTTTCCTCTAGGCGGGACCAGCCCAAATCCGCCGCATTCGTGTCCACAGAAGGCCATCACGACGAGCCAGCGGACCACCGGACCAGGCTGTGACTCCCAACCCTTCACTCCGCTTGGTCGGCTGCGTACGCGCGAGCGGATACTAGAAGTTCTTCAAGCGTTCCCCTATCGAAGTACTTACCGTTGCTGAACACGGCCGCAATTTTCGTCGTATTCCGGATATCGACCAGTGGATCAGCATCCAGCAACACAAGATCAGCCAAGTTGCCGGCTTCGATACTCCCGAGTTCGTCTTCCCTTCCCAGGTACCTCGCTGCATTGACAGTGGCAGCCTTTAAGGCGGCCAGTGGCGTGAGGCCGGATTCGACCAACAGCGCAAGTTCGTCGTGTAGCGAGAACCCCGGAAACGTATATGGGTTCAACGCATCGGTGCCGGCGAGGAAGGGCACACCCTCCCTGTGAAGGAACGAAACGAGCTTCATGTCAGCATCCAACGCATCTTTGAGCACCGCATGGTCCGCGTCCGACATTGGTGGTTCGTCTAGCAGCCACGAACGGGTTTCCGCGTCGAAATGTAGCAGCCGTTCTTTCTCAACGGCGTTCGTTTGATGCTCGTGCGATTCCGAATGATGTAGAGCTAGTGTTGGCACCATCCAGGTGCCATTACGTAAGAATACTTGCACCAACTCTTTGCACTTCGCGGCATCAAAGCTTTGATATGCCTCCGCGTCCCGCTCGCGAGACGCCATGAAACTCCGAGCCGGGCTGGCACGCAAGACATCCTCGTCTGCTGAACAGCTCACGCCCACGTCAATGAGGTGCTCAATCGATACCTGGCCGGCTTCCGATGCTTCCCGGGCACTCACGCTACTGGGCACATGTCCCGCTGCAGGCAAGCCAAGCTTTCCTGTTTCTTCGGTGATCGCGAAATACGCCTCACGAGAAAGTAGCTGGTAGACCTTGATGAAATCTGCACCCGCAGCGACCTGCTCGTTCACAGCTTTGCGAGCCTCATCGGCACTCGTGACCAAAGTGGAGCCGGGATAAATACCGGGGGGACCATCGATGAGTGCCCCCGACATATGGACACGCGGTTTCGTCGCGGCGGCAGCGAGCTGTGCGCGAAGGGCCTCGCGGTCCGAAGCACCAAACATATCGCGCACGCCGGTCACGCCGTTGGCAATGTAGATTGGCCACAGGTAGGCGCGGTTCGTACCGTGCACGTGCATGTCCCACAATCCGGGGATCAAGTATTTCCCATTAGCCTCAACTTGAACGTCGCAGTTGAGCTCTTCCAACGTCGCTTCTGTCACCAACTCGATGCGTTCGCCTTCAACGACAACAGTTCTGCCAGACATCCGACCGCCACGGACAACATCAATGATGGTCGAGCCAACAACGCAGGTGCTGCTCTCCGCCGAAGCATTGGCCGCAATGACACAAGCAAGAAAAAGAATTGATCCGGGCAAGCGCACGAAGCTACTCCATGTCCTAGCGAAAATCACATTGGTCACGAATTGATTCCCTGACGGCATTATCCGAGCGTCTGCTTCTGGGGACAAGCGGCGTTCGCGCAAAGAATTCACGCCGTCGGAGGTTCCCTCAGAGGGATGCGACGACCTACGTTTTGAACTGGCCGACCTCGACGAGGAGTCAGTTGGCCGCGGTGGCCGCAAGATCAGAGCGAGACCGGTGGGTTATCACTTCGGTTCCGCGGTGTGTCTGCCGGAACTCGTTCATCCAGTCCTGGAAATCGTCCTGCCCCATCTCCTTGCTCATGATGTCCGCAAAGGTGGGATCGCGCTCCTGCATGCCACTCCAACCCGCATAGAGTTGGATCAACTCCCAGTAGGGATCCGGCCCTCCTCCTGAAGCGGGAGATCTCCAAACCCAATAACCCGGCAGGTCTTCTCGTACGGTATCCATTGCTTGCGAGATGAGCTCCTCGAATCTTTGTTCCTGACCCGGCCGCACTCGAAACTTCGTCACTGTCACAATCGTCACGCGCTTTCCCACCGGCGGCTTGCTGATCGCCAGATTGGTGGCGGTGATGATGCTGGTCATGGACTCGATGAGCGGTGCGACGTTCGCCTGCCAATGCAGGCGTCCCTGCGGGCCAAAGTCGGCATCATAGGCATCGAAGTCCGTCCATGAGTGACCACCGGAGAAAATGCTGTAGGTGCCGAAATGGTCTCCGGTGTCGTACACAGAGACTCCCCATGCCCAGGGATCACCGTTGGCCACGCGCCACCGCGTGTGAGCGCTCAGCGCCGCCTCGAACTGCGCCGCCATTCCTGCCTTGGGCACTACGTGGTAGGCGCGGGCAAGGTTCTTGTCCTGTCCGTGAACGACAGTCGTGGACAGAACCGCCATGCAAGCCAGCACGACGATCGAACAGAGTTTGTTTGCAGGCATGAAAACACTCCTTCGGATTTGAAATGCCAAAAAAAGGTGTCGGTACGTTCGTCTACCGAGGTTCATGTCACGTTCCTGAGGAGAGTCGATCCGAACTCGGTCGGGTCTGTCCGCAGCGCAGGAGCACGACTGGAGCGATGTCATCACCTTTCCTCGGTGCCATGCTCGAGAGCGCGGAGCCGATCCACGGCGACCTTAGAAGCTGCCTCCACCACCTCCGTTGCGACGTTCGCACGGACGAGCGTGAGTTGTCCGATCACGTGGCTAGCCAGAAACCGAGCCTCGGCCTCCACGTCGACGGAGGAGTCCACGTCACCCACGGCCTGGGCATTGTCCAGAGCGTTCCGGAACGCGGCGGCAATCCGTTCGACGTACGCGCGGACGTGTTCCCGGCTGTTGGTGTCGTTCGCGGCGCGCTCCGACGCCGTATTGCAAAGTAGGCAGCCGAGTCCAGCCCACGGTCCGTGCGCGGCGGCCCCCAACGTTGTGAGCAGCGATCGAATCTCGGGCACCCCGGCGAGCGGGCTCTCGAGCGGACCGAAGTCCCGTGTAACGGCAACATCATTATGAAGCGCCAAGGCCGCTTCAAACAACGCCTGCTTGCCGCCGAACTCGGCATACAGGCTCTTGCGGTTGATCCCCAGATGCTTCACTAGATCCGCGATCGATGTCGCCGAGAAACCCCTCTCGTGAAAGAGACGACTGGCCTGCTCGAGCTTCTCGTTCGCGTCGTACCCTTTGCTTCGCCCCATAGTCCAGCTTCGCTCCGAGTTTCCTCGGTTCACTTGACAAAAGTAACCGATCGTTTACCCTGGATCAACCCTCGCCTGTGGTGAGGGCGCCGCAACGAGGCACCAACATCGCCGAGGAGTGAATAGCATGACCGGAAAGACCGCGTTGATTACCGGAGCAAACTCCGGACTTGGCTTTGAGGCATCGCGGCAGTTGGCCGCCAAGGGGGACGAGTGGGGTCGGGTCATCCTCGCGTGTCGATCGCAGGAGCGTGGAGAGGCGGCCAAGGGGAGGCTGATGGAACTGACAGGGCGAGCCGACGCGACGTTCAGCGTGCTCCAAGTCAATGTCAGCGATGTCGCCTCGGTGGATCGCGCCTGTGATGCGCTCGCAGCCGAGGGCGTCGAGATCGACGCCATGGTGTTGAACGCCGGCGGCGTCGTCACCCTCGACCGGAGCACGGGCCACTTGTCCTCGACGGAGAACGGAGTTGGGGTCGCATTCGCTTCTCACGTGCTCGGGCACGCCATCTTCGTTGCGCGAAGCATCAACGAGGGTGTCATGCAAAGAGGCGGCTCAACGATCCTCTTCGCTGGGAGCGAAGCGGCGCGGGGCATCCCTGCGATGCGGGTATGCCCAACGGACCTGCGCAAGCTCGCTAAGGAACATTACGACGGCTCGGTGCCCGACATGTTGGACGCAGTCGCGCGCGGGCAGCACCTGGGTTTCGGCAAGTTCAACCTCATGACCGAGTACGCGAATATCAAGCTCATCGGAACGCTCTGGATCGCTGCCGTCGCGCACGCCCTAGGTCGTGGGACGACGGTAAAGCTCCTGACGGTGAGTCCAGGCAACACCTCGGGCACCAGCATCGCCGATGGGATGCCGGCGCCGATGCGATTCGTGCTCAACTACGTCGCGCCGGCGTTCATGCGGATGTTCGGCATGGTGCACGATCTCGAGACTGGTGCCGCGCGATACGTCGAGGCCATAGAGGATACCGACGGTCGTTTCCGCGGTGGCGAATTCTACGGTAGCCCCAACATGAAGCTGACGGGGCCACTCACGCGCCAAGACGGGTCGATGCTCGAAGCGTTGAAAGACCAAGGGTTTCAGCAGGAGTCTATGGACCTCCTGTCCAGGCTAACGGATGGTCGCACGGATATTCGGACGCCGCGTTCGTCAGTGGCTCGAGCGAACTGAATCGCTTTGCCAACATGGAACGCCAATGAGAAGCGGACACCTAGTACCACGCGTACGAGCCATGGTCCTTTTGGTTGGCTTGCTTGCTGGGTTGTCGGGAAACCCCAGGTACGACGGCGCCGGAGCTGACCTCATTTGAACATGCGGTGGACGCCATCGGCGGAAACGGCGCCAGCGGTTTCTGGGACGGCGTCTCGAGCACAGGTGTGGCACCTGACGCAAAACGACACTCATGACGCGAAATCAGCGACTCACGCGCTTGTTTCTGAAGACTCTGCGCATCATATGCGTCATGTGCGCCAAGAGAACGGGGTCAGTTCGGGGTCAGTCGATTGACTTGTTCCCTCGCGCTGGTGCCGTTAGAGTCTCTCGATGTCGCTCGACGCCGGAACCCGACTCGGACCTTATGAGATCGGCGCGCCGATCGGCGCTGGCGGCATGGGCGAGGTGTACCGGGCTCGGGACACAAAGCTCGATCGCGACGTTGCAATCAAGGTGCTCCCGGAGGAGTTCGCCAAAGAGGAAGAGCGCCTCGCTCGGTTCGAGCGCGAAGCCAAACTTCTCGCGTCGCTGAACCATCCGAACATCGCGAGCATCCACGGGTTCGAGGAGTCCGACGGCGTTCAGGCACTCGTTCTCGAGCTCGTCGAAGGTCCCACACTTGCGGAGCGGATCGAAGAAGGGCCGATTCCGGTCGACGAAGCCGTCGCGATCGCGAAACAGATCGCGGAGGCGCTCGAAGCGGGACATGAGGCAGGCGTCATCCACCGCGACCTGAAGCCAGCGAACATCAAGCTCAAAGAAGACGGCACCGTCAAGGTGCTGGACTACGGACTGGCGAAGGCGCTCGAAGGCGAAGCGGCGACGCCTGGCGATTCCGAGCTTTCGCAATCTCCAACTATCGAGCGACAGGGCACACAGATCGGTGTGATCTTAGGCACCGCCGCCTACATGAGCCCGGAGCAAGCGAAGGGCAAACGGGTCGACAAGCGCGGTGACATCTGGGCGTTTGGTGCCGTGTTCTTCGAGATGCTGACGGGAAAGAAGATGGTCGGCGGAGAAACCGTTTCCGACACGTTGGCGTCCGTCATCAAGGACGAGCCCGACTGGTCCTCCTTGCCGACCCAATGCCCCGGACATGTGCGTGCACTGCTGCACCGCTGTCTGGTCAAGGATCCCAAACTACGACTGCGTGACATTGGGGAGGTGCGCATCGCTGTCAACGAGACGGCGGATCATCCCTCGGCCGAGACCACGCCGCCCACGCGTCGGTGGCAAAGGATTTTGCCGTGGGCGGTGGCCGCGCTCGCGTTGGTCGCCGCGCTCGCGCAACGGAGCTTGCGTCCTATCGATTCACCTCCAGTCACGCGTTTCGTGGTTGATTTGCCGACGGACGAAGTTATTCCCCGGAATGCCGGCATGCCCTTGGCGCTTTCGGCGGATGGCGCCTTCATGGTTTATGCTGCCCAGAAAGCAAACGAACCAACGCGACTCGTTCTTCGACCCATGAATAGCCTCGAGGACGAGGCCATCGTGGGCACTGAGGGGGGCGACCAACCGTTCTTTTCCGCTGACGGGAATTGGCTAGGATTCTTCGCCAGCGGAGAAATGAAGAGAGTCGCAATCTCCGGCGGGGCCGCCGACACCCTTGCCACCTTCGGTGAGCCGCCCGGAGGCGCAACTTGGGGAGCCGACGATCGAATCCTCTTCGCTAGGCAAAGCTCTCAGGGTCTCTTTTGGGTGTCCGCAGCCGACGGGACATCGGGGATCCTCGCGTCACCGGATGCCAGTGACCACGACAGCTTCGATCGTAGGCCGGAAATTCTGCCCGGGGGGCAGGCGGTTCTCCTAGAGAGCGGGGAGGCGATCGCGGCTCAGCGTCTCGACACGGGTGAGCGTAAGATCGTCGTGCAGGACGGCACGTCTCCTCACTATCTTTCGAGTGGGCACCTTGTGTATCACCGAGCGGGAACCTTGATGGCCGCTCCATTCGATCGCCATCGGCTGGAAATCTCCGGTACTCCGGTAGCGGTCATCGAAGGCATTTCTTCTTGGGGTCATTTCCGGGGAGGCGCACACTTTGCCGTGTCCGCAACGGGGACACTCGCCTACATTCCAGGCACCGCGGAGGGCTCGGCGCGAACGATGGTTTGGGTAGATCGGCAAGGTGTGGCCGACCCTGTCCCGGCCGCCCCGCGAGATTACGAATACCCGCGGTTGTCTCCCGACGGCGGCAGGCTAGCCGTCGCCATCGCGGGGAGAGATATTTGGACCTACGATATTCGCCGTGACGCCCTGGCTCGACTGACGCTGGCGGGAGCAGGGATGACCGTTGCTCCCGTCTGGTCACCGGATTCGAAACGAATCGCATTTCTTTCGGGCCGCGGCGGGTCCACGAACGCATTCTGGCGGATGTCCGATGGAAGCGGAGGCGCAGAGCGGCTGACGACGCACGATCACCTGACCGCCCCGTCGTCGTTTTCGCCCGACGGGCAACTACTGGCGTTGACCGAGAACAACCCGGAGTCCGGACGCGACATCTGGGTGCTGAATCTGGCGGATCGGGAGACGCACCCCTTCCTTTCGACTCGCTACGAAGAAACCGCAGCAACGTTCTCCCCAGACGGGAAATGGATGGCTTATGCCTCCAACGAGTCGGGCCGGAGAGAGGTTTACGTGCAGCCCTATCCCGGTCCCGGCGGGAAGTGGCAGATTTCGACCGACGGAGGCCAGGAGCCGGTTTGGAACCCCCGAGGGAACGAGTTGTTCTACCGCAGTGGGAGGAGCATGATGGCGGTCGCCATCGACACGGAATCCGGCTTTACGCCGGGAACACCTCAGAGACTCTTCGATGGACCGTATATGCCCAGCGTGTACAGCTTTGCGAACTACGATGTCAGTCCCGACGGCCAGCGGTTCCTTATGCTAAAGCGTGTCGGAACGGGCGATGTGACACAGATCACGGTCGTCCTCAATTGGGATGAGGAGTTGAAGCGGCTCGTTCCCAGCGACAATTGAGCTCGCATGTTCCCGCGAATCCTGAAACGCTTTCGCGAGCTGGTGGTGAAAGCTACATCACCGCCGATACGCTTCACGAAATCGAGAGAATCAAGACCCACCGCCGATCGGTAGCCAAGAAGCGCAACGTTCCTATCGCCAGCTTTCCACGATCTGCCTGAGACCCGGGTCAGGCCCACCTTCGCCGGAGGCTACGGCGGGAACCCACACTCCATGCGGTCAGTCGATCGAGTTGTTAACTCCGTCTCGTCCCGTTAGAGTTTCGCGATGTCGCTCGACGCCGGAACACGGCTTGGCCCGTATGAGATCGGCTCGCCTGTCGGCAAGGGCGGGATGGGCGAGGTGTACCGGGCTCGGGACACGAAGCTCGACCGCGAGGTGGCGATCAAGGTGCTCCCGGAGGAGTTCGCCGCCGATGAAGAGCGGCTCGCCCGGTTCGAGCGTGAAGCGAAGCTTCTCGCGTCGCTAAATCATCCCAACATCGCGAGTATCCACGGGTTCGAGGAGTCCGACGGCGTCAAGGCGCTCGTTCTCGAGCTAGTCGAAGGTCCCACACTTGCGGAGCGGATCGAAGAAGGGCAGATTCCGGTCGACGAAGCTATCGCCATCGCGAAGCAGATCGCGGAGGCGCTCGAAGCAGGTCATGAAGCTGGCGTCATCCATCGCGACTTGAAGCCCGCGAATATCAAGCTCAAGGACGATGGCACGGTCAAGGTTCTCGACTACGGGCTCGCGAAAGCGCTCGAGGGGGATTCGTCGAACGGTGCCGATTCGGAGCTGTCGCAGTCGCCAACGCTGACTCGGCAAGGAACACAAGTCGGCGTCATCCTGGGCACTGCTGCGTACATGAGCCCAGAGCAAGCGAAAGGGAAACGTGTCGACAAACGCACGGACGTTTGGGCATTCGGCGCGGTGCTGTACGAAATGCTGTGTGGTAGGCGGGCCTTCGAAGCGGAGGACATTTCGGAGACGCTCGCCTTCGTGCTCACGAAGGAGCCGGAGTGGGAAGGACTCCCGCAAGCGGTCGCACCGAACGTTCGAACCGTCCTGCGACGGTGCCTCGCAAAAGAAAAGAAGCAGCGCATTCGTGACATCGGTGACGTGCAGCTCGCCTTGGAGGGTGCCTTCGAGTCTGCCGGATCGGCGGAGCCAGAGGACGCCGCACCAAAGACTCAGCTCGCTCCCTGGCAGCGGCCCGTGCCGGCATCGATTGCGGCAGTGCTGCTGATTGCTGGCGGCGGCCTTGCAGTATGGACAGGCACGCGTCCGGAGCCCGGCACGCTCAAGCGCACGTCGATCGTGCTGCCGCAGGCGCAACAGCGGACTAGTTTGGCGCGGCGGGCCGTGGCCATATCCCCGAGCGGGACCCATGTCGCCTATGTCGCCAACAACCAGTTGTATCTGCGTGCGCTGGACCAGCTCGAGGCCCGGCCGCTGACCACCGCGGATAGCGACGCCTCGAGCCCATTCTTCTCGCCCGACGGCCAGTGGATCGGGTTCTTCTCTCCGGGCGCGCTCAAGAAAGTGGCGCTTACCGGCGGCGCAGCGGTCACGCTGGCCGAGGTGCCCGGCACGCCCTACGGTGCCAGCTGGGGAGCGGAGGATACGATCGTCTTCTCGTCGAATCCGGGAGGCATCCGGAAGGTGGCGGGCACGGGCGGCACGCCGGAGTTGCTGGCGTCGTTCGACGACGGATCCATCGGCCGGCAACCCCAAATACTGCCGGGCAGGGAGGCTGTGCTCTACACGAGCAACACTTACAGATTCGGTCCTGACTCGTGGGAGACGGCGCAGGTCGTCGTCGAGCGGATGTCGACAGGCGAGAGGACGGTCGTGGTGGAGCCGGGGAGCGATGCGCGCTACGTGCCTACGGGACATCTGGTCTATGGGCAGGGCGGAACCGTCCTGGCGGTGCCCTTCGACGTCGATTCGCTCGAAGTCACCGGCGGCTCCGTGCCGCTGGTCGAGGGGGTGAGCCGCGCAGTCAACGAGGGTCCCGGAAGCGGCGGGGGTGCTGCGAATTTCGATATCGCCCGGACGGGCGCGCTGGTCTATCTGCCGAGCCGTGACGGGGCCGGCCCCGCCTCCCGGAGGCTGGTCTGGGTGGGGCGTGACGGACGCGAGGACGTCGTCCCGGCACCGCCTCGCACCTATCGAAGTCCACGTCTGTCGCCTGATGGTATGCGGCTCGTGGTCGGGGCTCAGGAAGACGACGTGGACTTGTGGGTCTGGGACTTCTCCCGGGAGACGCTGACGCGGTTGACCTTCTCGAAGGAGGGCGAATCGACAGGCATCTGGACGCCGGACGGGGAGCGGGTGATCTTTAGTTCGGGAGCCCTCGACGGCATGGACCTTCTCTGGCGCGACGCCGATGGGACGGGCGCGATCGAAAACCTTACCGATGACCGGACCGCCGCGCGTTTTCCCCAGACCCTCACACCCGACGGGCGGTTGGTCTATCAGCAAGGCCTGACGCTGACCGGCGAAGCCGACTTGCACCTCCTGTCACTTGACGGTGAGCCCCCATCGACAGGTACCACCGCCCGGCCAAAACGAACCGAACCGCTCCTCGTCACCGAATTCGTTGAGCGGAACGCTGCAATCTCGCCCAACGGCCGATGGCTGGCGTATGCCTCGGATGAGGCGGGGCAATTCGAGATCTACGTTCGGCCGTTTCCTGCGGTGGACGATGGCAAATGGCAGGTTTCGACGGCGGGCGGGCTGCAGCCGCTTTGGGGGCCGGATGGGCGGGAACTCTTTTTCCGTAGCGAGGGAGGTGTCATGGCGACCAATGTCGACACAGCGCGAGGCTTCGTATCCGACACGCCCGTTCGAGTCATCGAGGGGCGATACTACGTCGATGTTCACCGCAGCTACGACATCGCCCCGGACGGGAAGCGGTTCCTGATGATTAAGCAAGCTGATGCGTCAGTCAAAAAGGCGGACGACCCGTTCGCCGGCCTGACACGTATCATCGTGGTGCAGAACTGGCTCGAAGAGTTGAAGCGGCTCGTTCCCACCGACAATTGAAGCAAGCGGGGATTTCCGATCCAACGTTTCCAGCATCTTGACTCGCTTTCATAAGCCGTTGACTTACTCAGTCAATGACTTATAATACCTAGGAAAGTGCGATTCGAGTGGGATCCGAACAAGAACGAGATCAACAAGGAAAAGCACGACCTTTCCTTCGAGGAAGCGACGGAGCTTCTCGAGGTTGGTACGGACTATATTGAAATCTACGACGAGGAGCACTCGGGAGACGAGGACCGCTTTATCGCGATTGGCCCAATCCGGATGGGAGTCATCGTCGTGATCTACACGGAACGCCAAGACGATGTCGTTCGGATCATAAGCACAAGGAAAGCGACGAAGAGCGAGGCCAAACTATTCCGAGAGTACTCAGGAGAAACCGATGAGTGACGACATTCGCGAGCTGACCGACGAGGACTTCGCGCGCGCCATCCCACGGAGACAACGTGAGCGCATCATTCACGGTCAGATTAATCCGGAGAAGGACATCGCCGCTCTCCGCCGCTTCGCCGGCTTGACCCAAGAGGAGTTCGCGGAAGCGTTGGGCATCAGCGTCCACACACTGCGCAACTGGGAGCAGGGTCGGCGAACTCCCGATGGGCCGGCTCTAGCGCTCCTCCGCATCGCGGCTCGTCATCCGCGAGTGCTGCGCGAGAATCTAGCGGCCTCAGCTTAGTCAGGCGCTGCAGCCCACCTTCGCTAACCCTTCGGTGGGGCCTTCGATCGCGAAGGCTGGTTCACCTAGCCGTAGCTCGAAGAGCGAAGGCTGGTACCGGGGGTGGGAATCGAACCCACACACCTTTCGGTAGGGGATTTTAAGTCGTCCTCAGGGGCTGTCGCGATCGTACCTGATCGAACGCGATCGAACGTTATCAGTCACTTCGGGCCTGTGCGAGAGGCAGATAACGACCGATGAGGCACGATGGCGACCGTTCGTAGCGTACAAGATCAGTACAAGTCGGCCTCGATGAATTGGCGGAAGGCGATCGGCGACCAGAGGATGATCAAGACCACGCTTGTCCTTGGCGGCTAGCTTCCGACGAGTTTCTGAAACCCTTCGTGGTCCCGAAGCGGGTCCCACGCGGGGTCGAGCTTCAAGAGCTCTACCGACATGGGCGACGGTATCGAGAGGAGATAATCGAGTTGCTCGATGGCTGCGTCGTACTCGCCGACGGCGACGTAGACGCGTGCCAAGTTCTCGACATGCGGCCAGGGCCCGTAGGCTTCCTTAGCGAGAGGCTCGAGCTCCACCGCGCGGAGAGCGTGACGGATCGCGTCTTCCTTGCGTCCGAGGCCGGCATAGGCACGACCGAGCGCACTGTGAAGCCGGGGGTCGGCGTCGTTGTCGGCGAGGCGGATTTCGACGAGCCGAGCCGCTGCTTCGTAGGCCTCTCGCGCTCGCGCAGCGTCACCGACCAGCGTTCTCGTATCACCTTCGAGCAAGGCGCGCGGGACAAACTCGAAGTTCCTCTCGATAGCCTCGACGAACTGTCCGATCCGCGCGAGAGCGCTTTCGTAATCGCGGTCGTAGAGGTCGACGTCGATGAGCCCGCGCTCGATCCGTCTGGAATAGCCCGTCGTTCCGGCGAGGTGGGCCGCGGACTCGAGGACCGCTCGGGCTTCTCGCGTGTCACCTCGAGAGAGGATTTGCAGTTGCATGCGTTGATCATAGGAAATCGGTAGTTTCGGGAAGAGCCGGTCCATTCGTGTGAGCCACGCGGCGGCCTCGTCATATCGGCGCATCATAAATGGCAATCTGCTGGTGTTGCCCTGGATGGCGGCGTTCCGAGGATCGAGCGCGACGGCCTTCTTGAAGGATTCGTACGACTCCTCCCAACGACCCTGACGTCGAAAGACCGCCGCGAGTCCGACGGTGATCCACGCGTCGTTGGGCCGGAGCGCCTCGGCAAGCCGGAACTGTTCGATGGCTTTCTCGTAATCGCGGAAGCCGTAGTAGTGGTAGAAGCCGCGGGCCACGTAGGTGCCAGCGGCGTCGGGCGCGAGCACGACCGCCCGATCTAGCGCCGCCTTGGCGAGAGCGAGGCGTTCGTCGGTCCAGTCCCATCGGAACCAGTAGACGGTTAAATGAGCGCGGGCGAGGAGCGCGTGGGCGGCGGCGAAGTCGGGATCGTGCTCAACAGCTTGCTCGAGCATTGCCACCGACCCCTGCCTTCCCGTCGCAGTCCCGCTGTCGAGAAGCTCTTTGCCACGAGCATAGTACTCGTAGGCTTTCACGTTGTCGGTGGGGCGAGACTCGATGGCAACCAGCTCCCGGTCGATGAGCTCCACACCAAGGGCGTCGACAACGTTCTTGGCGATGCGGGACTCGAGCGCGAACGGATCGTCCAGCACGTGGTCGTAGGCCTCGGCCCATAGCTGGGTCTCATCCTCCGCACGAACCAGCTGCGGGCGCACCCTGACGCGAACGCCCCCGTCGCCGCTCTGCGTCGCGATGGTTCCGTCGAGCACGTAAGTGACATCCAGCTCGTCCGCGATCTCCCGGACGCTCTGACCGCCGTCCCGGTAACGGAGGGAGCTCTGGCGGCCGATCACCGCGAGCTCCGACAAGCCGCTGAGCCGTGCTCGGATTTCTGCCGTCACGCCCTCCGCCAGTACGACATCGGTCTCCGAGCCCAGCATATCGAACGGCAATACGACGATCCGTATGGGTCCAGTGCCGTTCGGCTCCGGCTCAGGGTTGTAGAGGAGGGCAGCGACACCCAGCGCAACGACAGCGACGAGAGCAAGCGCGACCGGCGTCAGATAGCGCGACTTCGCGGGCAGCGAGACCTCCGCCAAATCTCGCAAGGCCGGAGGGAGTTGCGCGGCACTCGCGAAGCGCTCGTCGGGATCCTTTGCGAGACAGCTATCGATTACGGATTGAAGCGCTGGGTCCTCGACCCGCGGCGCGGGCTCACGAAGGATCGCATGGAACAGATCGACGTTCGTCGCCCCAGCAAACGGTCGCTCGCCGGTGACCATCTCGTGAAGCACGACGCCGAAGCTGAATACATCGCTTCGTGCGTCGATGCGCGCGCCGGACACCTGTTCCGGAGACATGTATGCCGGTGTTCCCATGATAGTCCCGGTTGCCGTTTCGTGACGCGACTCGGTCTCGAGGGCGCTCAGGTCCCCGTCGAGCGACGGCACGAGCTTGGCGAGGCCGAAGTCGATGATCTTCGCGCGACCGTCCTCAGTGAGCATGACGTTTGCCGGCTTCAGGTCGCGATGCACGATGCCTTTGGCGTGTGCAGCGGCGAGTGCGTCCGCGACCCCGACGGCGATCTGGACGCAGCGTTCGCGTGGGATCGCGCCTCGATCAAGGAGAGCTCTCAGCGATTCGCCCTTCACGAGCTCCATCGCGATGAAAATCGTGCCGTCGGTTTCTCCGACGTCGTAGATCGTCGCGATGTGGGGATGTTCGAGCGCCGCGGCTGCCTGCGCTTCCTGCAGAAAGCGCCGGCGCCGGTCAGGGTCGGCGACGACCTCGGGCTTTAGGACCTTGAGGGCTACTTCGCGCTTGAGCCGGGTGTCGCGGGCGCGGTAGACAACGCCCATCCCGCCTTCCTGGATCGCCTCTAGAACCTCATAGTTCCCGAGAGTGCGTCCGATCATTGCGTGGCAGATTCTACCGCGGGCGCAGCGCGCCACGCATCAGGGTCAGGCGGTGAGGATCGCTGATGCTCTCGTTTTACCGCGTGGAGTCCGACTCCGTCGGCCGATCACGAAAAACCCCGTCGCTATCAAGGTCGACATCGGTCGAGTTTGGGGCAGGTCAGTTCCTAGGCGAAGTGGGTACCGCCGCACTATGCACGCCTTCCACTCGATGCTACAGGAACTCGTGCCGGCGCAGATCCTCCTCGTTCCACTGAACGTCCTCGACCATCCCTTTCAACGTTCCGATGGGAAAGGTATCCGATCGCTTGTGAAACGAAATCGTGGTCGCGCGACCATCGTGGTGTTTGAATCTGTGGTGGCTTCCGCTGACGCGCGTTTCGGTGAATCCGTCCCGCTGGAGGGCTTTAATGAATTGCCGCGCGGTGATCCCGCGTTTCAAACACGAACCTCAGCCATAACGCTTTCGATCTCTATATCCGGAGGCGGGTCAGAGCCTTCGTCGACGATTTCGTCGACGACCATCTGCACAACCTGTCGGATATTCTCGAGCGCTTCATCCCGAGACTGGCCATGAGTCCTCGCACCCTTTAGAGCAGGACAGTAGGCGTGAAAAGCCGGCGTCCCGTCTTCGTATTCGTCAGGCTCGACGACGACCTTGTAGACTTTCTTCAATACGGCCCTCCATTACCATCCTAAGCACTACCCGGTCGCCCGTCAATTTTGGTGATGAATCGAGTCGTACCGTACAAGATCGCTCGCGGTCAGCCGGTCGCGTAGACGCCACGTTGTCGTAAGTTGTTGACAACATTGGTACCGGGGGTGGGAATCGAACCCGATTGAGCCACTTTTCTAACTTATTGATGGTGCGCGACTTTCGTCACTAAGTGGTTCAGCGCTAACGCCTTAGGCCATCAACCGAGTCCTCTCCAGTCCTTCTGAGTCCTCTGGAGTCCTCCCCAGTTTTGGAGACGGTTTGGAGACGACCGGTGGCAGGACCGAATCCCGCAACTGCGTTCGAGAACAGCACGTTGGGTTCTCCGCCCAAAGGAAATCCTGTTCTCTTGTTTTATGAATTGGGAGAGACGATTGTCCGACGCCTTGCCGAAGTCGCTTCGCGGCAGGCCACGCTGGATCAGAGCCCATTCGCGGATCGAGTTCACGATCGGCCGGGAGCGTCCTTGGCGTAGCCCACGCGAGCCACCAGGGCGCGAAGGGCGAGCCAGGATGCCCGGTCGACATCGTCGAGTGGCGGGCGTGGACGCTCTTTTTTGAGCGCTGTCACTTGCTGTCGCAGAGCGAGATTCTCGAGGACGAGGTCGGCTCGACGCCGGCTCATCGCGCGGACGGCCTGGGCACCCAAGAGACGAGGAAGATCACAACACGGAGCATGGGGGCGGAGTTTCACCGTCTTCAGACCTGGAACTCAAACGGGGGTAAGTCATTGATTCCGCGGGCCGACGGATATTGACGAGGCACAGCCGTAGTAAGTATGGCGTATAGTTACATGCGGTGGAGTTCACTGATGCGAGGCGGCGGGACTCAACTAGATCAGTCTCCGGAAAACCCGGCTCGGTTCACCCCAGCGGTGACGCGTGATCTTGGAGTTAAGAGCTGACTTCATATCGGCTCTGACTGTGATGCCGCGAGCCCACAGAAAGTTCGAGGTTCTTGGAACAGTGGCTGACACCCTCGCGCTTTCGACACACGTCCTTGCTGCTAGAGCAGATCAACTTGCGCCGCAAATCGTGGGCAGACTTGGATGGGATACATCTAAGACCGTTGCCCATTTCCTGTCAGCATCACGCCGACACTTTCGGTCTCCATGCCTTCTTCCCGCGTGGCCGCGTTTCGCCGGTCCTAGAGGCGTCCGCATCCGATCTATTGATGCCGCCGCAACGTCGATGGCGATGACCGCAAATTGTCGTGTCCTTGCGACGGGCACGTACCGACCCGTTCAGCTTTGGGATGTCGAACGTGGCACTTTGTTGGACGTGTTTGAAGGGCATTCCCTGTATGTCCTTTCTATCGCGCTAAGCAGAGACGGGCGTATTCTGGTCACTGGCTCCGGAGACACGACGGCGAGAGTGTGGGACGTGTTGGCCCGAGCGAACACGAACACCATTCAGCACAAGTCTGCGGTCTCTTATGTCGCCCTGAGCTCCGACGGGAGCATTTTTGCTACTAGTGAGTACACGGGTAGACACTCCACCGTACGCGTCTTTAGGCTTCCAGAATGCGAACTCATATTCAGTCATGCGAAGGAAGGTTTCGCTGGATACGCGCGGTGTATCGCGCTCGATACAGACGGAAAAACGCTCTACAGTGGTGCAGACGAAGAAATCGCGCTTTGGGACATTCAACGTGGCAAACGCAGACGGACTTTCGTCGGGCACACGCATCGAGTGACGGCGCTAGCGGTAAGTGAAGACGGAAGCGTGTTAATCAGCGGTTCTGACGACGAGACAACAAGGGTTTGGAGTACACGAACGGGAGTGTGTGAACGCACTTTCTCAAGCGAGTCGGGATTCTGGGACGATGAATTCAAGATGTACGCGACTGATAACAGAGACAATCGCCCGCTCTTTTCCCCTCTTACGGTCACGAACGTCGCGGCAAGTGAGGATGCGAGGGTTGTTGCGAGCAGCAACGGCAGGCGCGTTCGGGTTTGGGATGTTCGAAGCGGTGAGTTGGCCCACGTTCTTGTCGCAACGTCCTGCAACTCATTGGCCCTAGGCGACGACGGACGGACTGCGGTTACTGCGGCTACCGGAAGCGGCATACGGATTTGGAATCTGCAAGCTGAGCAGCAATGGACGCGCGACCGACATGAGTCGTCCGTTGAGTCCCTCGCGTTGAGTAGCAACGAGCAGACTCTTGTTAGCGGCTCGAACGATGAAACAGCAAGAGTTTGGAACGTTGAGAACGGGTCGCTGAGCCGCACCATCGGAGGACACGCCGGTCCTGTGCAGTCTGTGGCGGTGAGTGCCAATGGCCAGATTGTAGCGAGTGTAGCCTGGGACAAGACAGTAAGGATCTGGGACGCTAACAAAGGGAAGTTGATTCACGCACTCGGAGATCACAACGGGATGATCGGTTATGTGTTCCTGGACGATCGTGGAGAACGATTACTCAGTATTGATGAGCATGGCGACGCTCGATTGTGGGATGTCTCGACTGGGGCGCTCATACGCATGATCGAGACGGGCAAGAAGGTGCCACATGCGGCTTTCTGCGGGCGCGGACGCATTCTGGTTAGCGAACACTATAGAGAGTTGCGGGTTTGGGATGTTTCGACGGGGCGAATTGACTCAATCATTCAGGCAAGTGACGCGGCTCCCGGGCTACGCCGGGGGGAGTTCGGGAAACTAGTTCTAAGTGCTGACGGGAAGACGCTGGCGGCAGAATGCGGGCAAGCTTTGACGTTGTGGGATCTCAGCACCGGTCGCTTCATGCGGGCAATTGAGGAGTGGGGCAGGCATATCGCGTTAAGTCAAACCGGCCGATTCTTGGCCGTAGCGGGGGAATGTGTACAGGTTTGGGATACCGTGATCGGAAGGGTCGTCGTCGACGGCATCGTCTGCGAATCATCGCTCGGCGCACTGGCCATAAGTGGTGATGGACAGCGGCTGTTCGTTGGCGACAACGACGGAGACGTTTACCGATTCGATCTGCTGACTATGACTTCATCAGGCGACGGCGCGCTCTGAAGTTCGGGTGCGAGACCCGGACGCCGGCGATGCAGGCGGTGGTGTGACCCGTGAAAACTGGCCCGAACAGAGCTGGACAAAGTCGCGTAGACTGAGCTCCAGCGGGGAGGGTCGAAGTGAAGAAGAGCCGTTTCTCCGAAGAGAAGATCATCCAGGTACTGAAGGCCGCCGAAGGCGGGGTTCCGGTGGATGAACTAAGTCGTCAGCATGGTTCTAGCCGGGCGACGTTCTACACGTGGCGTCGCAAGTACGGCGGCATGGAGGTGGACGAAGCGAAGCGATTGAAGGCGCTCGAGGACGAGAACTCGAGATTGAAACGTATCGTTGCCGACCTCACGCTCGATAAGCAGATGCTTCAGGACGTGCTGTCAAAAAAATGGTGAAGCCCGCTGCTCGGCGAAAGGCGTCGAGCCATCTTCGCGAGACGTACTCGGTCTCGGGGCGGCGGGCCGCTCGGGTGATGTGCCTTCACCGCTCGACGATGCGCTACGAGCCATCGAAGAGAAGCGACGACGATGTTCGCCAACGCCTCCGGGAGCTCGCGGTTGAGTACCCTCGCTACGGCTACCGGATGCTCACGGACAAACTCTCGAGGCCCGAGTGCCCGGTGAACCACAAACGCGTGTACCGCTTGTACCGTGAGGAATCGCTTCAGCTCCCGAAGCGCCGTCGCAAACGTATCCGGAGCGAGAAGCGCGCACCGCTAGTGCCGGCCGAGCGTATCAATCAACGCTGGTCGATGGACTTCATACACGACATGCTCGCGACGGGTCGTCGGTTTCGGGCGTTTGCCGTGTTGGACAACTGCGCTCGCGAGAGCCTGGCGATCGAGCCCGACTTCTCACTGCCAGGGGCGCGGGTTGCGCGCGTCCTCGATGCCATCGTGACCGAACGCGGCAAGCCGGAAGAGATCGTCTGTGACAACGGCCCGGAGTTCCGAAGTCGAGAGCTCGACCGCTGGGCCAGCCGCAACGGAGTCCGTCTTCATTTCATCCAGCCCGGCAAGCCAACTCAAAACGCGTTCATCGAATCTTTCAACCGCACGTTCCGGAGCGAGTGCCTCGGCTTGAACTGGTTCATCGACATGGAGGATGCTAAACGAAGAATCGAAGAATGGCGGTGTGAGTACAACGAGCGCCGCCCGCATAGTTCTCTCGATCGAATGCCTCCAAGCGTCTTCGCTAGAAGAGCTGAGGCATTCGTGCAGGTTTCAATGGGCCAGTAACAGGGGTCACACCACCGGAACCTGCGTCTGACGGTTCGTCGCTGCGGATTTCGAGAAGACGACCTTTCGACGCCGCTCGCGTTTTTGGGCGGGACGGGGAATCGGTATCCGCAGTAGCTCGGTGCGTCGCTTATCATCGGCCAAGTCTGACCCGCGCTGGCTCAATTTGACAATACCCTGCGCGGGCTTCCTTAGCCATCTTCAAGTCTTAGCAAGTAGACGTGATTGTTATCTGCACCGGCCCAGGTTCCAGATGACGGGCTGCTGATTAGAAGTCTCAGTTCCATCGGAAACACGCAGCGGTCGACCGGATTGCGCGTCGCGCTGGGTGCTGGAGTCGATCGACGCCAAGCGTTGTCTTCTGCTAAAGCGTTGATTGCCGCGCGTCCTCGGACGCCTTCAATAACTTTCTCACACGAACCGTCCACAAGATTCCATATCCTCACCGTACCTTGGACGCTCGAGGAGCGCTCACTCGCTGCCCCGTCACCCGATACGAGCCGTTCACCGTCGAGAACGAAGGCTAGGTTCTCAACCGGTCGACGATGCCCGTTCAACTTACGAACGCAACGCTGACTCTTCACGTCCCAGATCGTGATCGACTTGTCTTTGGAGCCTGCGGCCAGAAACCGACCGTTCATCGACCACGCCAAAGTGAGAACTGACTCTTTGTGCGCTGGAATACTAACAACCGAATCGCCGATGTATGCGAGCAGCGTGATCTCGCCGTCGTTAAGCCCAGCCGCGATCACAGTCCCGTTCGGAGAGATGGCGATCGCAGCAGCGTTTGAGTTCGAGACCTTCTTCCGGACAATCTCACTGCCGGTGCGCGCGTCCCAGACCGCGAAGCCGTTTTCAGAAGCGGTTGCGATTCGTTGGTTGTCCCTGAACCAGCCGAGGCACGAAGATCTCCATTCCTTCAGCTTACCTACAAGACCAAGGGTCTCGCACTCCCAAATTCGGACACCGTCCGCGCCTCGGGAAACTATTAGACGGCCATCCGGCGAGAAAGAAACGTTCTCGGCTCCGCCTTCAAATGCCCAGAAGTGTACGGGCGCGATGTCGATTGGACCTCGAGCAGACTCCACGGACCACAAGAGAACCGTATTGTTCGTTCCGCCGGAAGCTAGTGTTTTGCCGTCCGGCGAGAATTCCAGGCTCCAAACGGAGTCGTGATTCTTGTGCCCGACGGAACGTGGCGGTCCAATCTCCTCGTCGCCGCCGGCGTCGGTTGTCGAGAATAGACAAAGAGAGCCGTCATCAAGGCCAATGGCTAGCTCTTGACCGAGCGGCGATAGGGCGAGGCTACTGATCGCAGATTCCGGAGTACTCATGACTCGCGTCTGCTCACCACCTTGGGTGTTCCAGATGCGTACGGTTCGGTCTTCCGATCCCGTGATGACCTGTCGTCCGTTGGGCGTAAACACGACCGAGGTTACTGCTTCCACATGACCATATGGTGAGAAATCTACGCCGGACTCAATGTCTTCCTCAGGTTCAAAGCAAAAAGTACATTCGCTTAGATCAGCGGTCCATACACTCGCACCGCACGCTGAATCGAAGTCCCCGTAGGCGGCTACAAGCAGCTTACCGTCAGGAGCGTACGCCACGCCATTTACCGACGTACTCTGGTAGTGGCTGGATAGCTCAGCCGCCTTTCTCGATCCCAGAAATTCACCCTCGTCAGGCGACCACAAGATGAGCCTACCAGAGTAGGTGCCGATTAAAATGGTTATACCTTCACCTGGAGCGAACGCCAGGGCCGTCGGTCTGTCATCTAGAGAAACCTCGCGTTGTAAGCGCCCCGTCTGAGTTGACCAGATCCGAATCACCCGGTCTTCCGATCCCGAAACTACTAACGCTCCATCGGAAGAAGTCGCGAGGGCAAGAATCTTCGTGCGATGTTCGCCCAGAGTTCTAATCTCTCGTCCATCGCTGATGGTCCAGATCCTAATCGTCCCATCATGTGACGAGCTGACCATGAGTTCCGTACCGCGAATGGCGTCGATTCCCGTTACGGGACCGGTGTGGCCGTGGAATGTAGAAACTTGAAGCCCGCTGGGCACACTCCAAATCTTCACCGTATTGTCATCAGAGGCACTAGCAACAACAGTCCCATCTGTCGGGTAATTTAGCGAGTTTATGCGAGCGACATGTCCTACGAGTACTCCCGCTTCTGCTTGCCCAAGTCTTCTGATTGGAGGAAGTAGTGAACGGATCCAGGAGAAAGACATGCCTTGAGTGTCTCTCCGCTCGCGCCACAACTCCATCAGTGCGTATAGCGCGTGCTGGTCGTCCCCCGTCGGTCTATTCTCGCATGCCTGAGTTCGTCCGCCACGGCTCCGCGATAGCCCGTGAGCCGTCCGAGTTGTCGCGAAGGCACCAGACTCGGGACAGTCGTACCACCAACAGCTGTTCCACAGGGTCTGAAACAACGCAGTGGGGTACCGGGTTATGAAATGAGCGTCGCGGCGGAGTGCTTCCTCAAGTACCTCCAAGCACCGTCGTTTCGGATGCTGCTTGGGTAGCACAGACAGAGCTTCCCCCAGGTCTTTACCAGTTTCGAAACTCAGCGTTCGGCACTCCTATGGAATGAACTGCCCCAGCACGCGATGGCCGTATCCGATGTCGGGAGCGACTCTGCGGAACGCTGGGATATTACTAGCGAGAGGCAGGCACAGTGATCCCAACAGAATTCATCGAGAAAAACGTACATAACAATACTTGTTGTCGGCGGGCGGCATTCGAGAATGTATCGCGGCGAGTTCTTAATGAGCTCAAAGATCAACTTGGACCCTCGCCTTCTGATGTCCGCTTGGCCAAAGCGCGATCCCGCTCGAAGTCAAAGTAAGGGTCCGCCTCCGTTTTTGCTTCAAGGAATTGCCAGTTCAGCAGGAGATCCGCCACCGCGTCCCACAGAGGCGACTTCGGATCGTCCTTGCCCCCGACCTTGGCGGCCTCGATGCGGTGGTAGGGGAGCTCCACAACCTTCCGAATGTTGGCGGGCCGAGGCGTGGGAGGCAGGCGCCGCGCCCGGGCGCGTTGCTCTTCAATCGACTCGAGCCAGAAGTCGAGGCCATCGAAGTACTCAGCCAATCGAACGTGGAAGTTCAACATGCTCTCTTCGCCTGTTAGGTAGCGACGAACAACTCCGGTGGCGACTTGTTGGTGATAGAAATCGAGAACGACGGTTCCATCAGCGCGGCGTTGGGTCAAGTAGGGTTCGAGGTCGCTGTGTAGGCGTGCCCAGACGACGACCGGAAGTCGCTGGGTCCGTGCCTTGGGGGTCTTCGCTTGCTCCGCTGGCGCGTGGTCGTAGAAGTAGCTCATTACGGCATCGTCTTTGGATAGCAGGTCAAGTAGCTCGTCTTCGGTGAGCCCGCTCTTCGCGGTCGCGATGTAGCTCAACGCGGCGGCGACAATCGGCTTTCCGTGATTCTCGTCGCGTTCGAGTCGATGGAAGAAGTCGTCAAGGATTGCCTCGATGGAGTCGGCCACGGAGGATGTAACATCCCAAGACTTCCACCGTTGTGCTTCCTCGAACGCTAGCTTCAAGAAGAGGGGGGTTCTATCCCGTTGAAACTGGCTAAGGACACGCGCGCGTTGCTGGTCTTGAAGAGTTCGGTTCGCGGCCTCAAGCCAGTTGTTCAGAAGTGTCTCGCCAACGTCCAGCTCTAGCGACTCCACCCGAAGCAAAGAATCTGGCCAGATGCGCTTGGCGAGGTCGAAGCAGCTCCCGTCTTGGTCGTCCTCGACAACAGAAGCGACCAGCTTGACACCGGCGGCCAGTTTACGTGGTAGCCAGTAGAGGGAACGAGCGTTATCCGACTCGTTCAGCTGGTCGAGCGCATCTAGAAACACCACGGTTTGAACGGGTGTGCCGTAGCCGCTCTCCGCGTCCTCTTGCCGTCGTTCCGACACCAGATTCCGGAATTCACTCACGAGCTCGTTCATGTCCGTCGGGGGAGAATCGGCTCCGAGCTCCCGGCATAGTTTGTGGAGTAGGCTGCGGAGGTCAGAAGAGCCTGGTGTGGCCCCAATGAAGCGCACCAGCGACCGTTCGGCCTTCACCTCGGAGGAGGCCTGAGACATGAGCGCCGTCTTCCCCGAACCCGCCGTCCCGTGGAGTACTAGCGGCGTCCTTTCGTCGGAGCGCACGTACTCGCGTATCCGATCGATTTGGTCGACTCTGCCGACGAAGTGTTGCCTCCATTCCTTGCCGAAATCGTCGTGAGCGTCACGTTCAAGCTCGAACTCGGATCTTCTGGCAAACGTTGTGAGTTCTTCGTCGATGATCTTCTCGAGATCGCTTCGCACGCGCTCTGCAAGTGCCTGGAGGTCGGTTGTCGGACCGTCGTCCTTCCATTCGCAATCGTACTTGTAGATGTTCTCCTCGGGAAGACGCTCCTCGAGCTCAAGCTTGAGGGCATCAAGGCTGGCTCGGTCGCCGCCGTCGATGAATCCCCGGGCTCGCGCTTCTTCGGGAGCATTCGTTATCGTTCGAAAGTAGGCGAAAACGTGACTGTGTGCATTGGTAGCCGGGTGCAGCGCGCCGTGCTCTATCTCCTGATGGGTGGCCGACTGGAAGTACTTGCTCCTCTCACGGGGGGCGATTGTCGGTGTTGCCTCGACTCCTTTCTGGAGAATCGCCCGAAGTTTCGCTTCCTCGGCCTCCCACACACCTTTGTCCCGATACTCGCCTTCCCGAGCCAGTAGGCTGTACTCCGGTCGCAAGGCATTGTCGTCGCGGCGGTACCACTTCCGTATATGCTCAACGTCCCTCGGCTCTAGGGTCTCAAGAATCGTCTCGAACTCCTCGGCCTTTACGTATGCCGGCAAGGGTCGAGCTCCATATCGCTGGCCGAGCAAGACAATGAAGTTGGGCCTTGGTGAAACATCCTGGCAGCGAGCGATCTCCTGCAGGCATATCGGAATCGCCTGTTGGTCGAGGAAGGCCTCGTCACTGACGCCCCAACGGAGATCAATAGGCTGAAAACGCGCGCCGCGTTCTTCGCAGTACTCTCGAAGCGCGGGAAAGGCGACTGACTCCAACGCGTTCCGTTCTGAGACCAGGTCGTCGAACGTGGAACTTACGAAGACCCGGAAGATCAGTTCGCTTCGCCTCTCGCTCATCATCCGCTCCTCTGGCGTGTCCACATTTGCCGCGTACAAGGTCGAGGTCGCTACGCCCGACTGGGGATTGCAGCGTCCTGGAATCGATCGCGAAAGTCGCGGCAGCAATTCACGCGCTCGGCCGCCCCAATTGGCTCACAACTGCTTTCGAGACGCAAGGCGTCACAGTATCGATCCCTCGGGCACGCTTACGCCGGTCCGTTCTTGAGCTCGCGCTTGCCCCAATCCGCTCGGCGGTTCCGTGAGCACGAGGCCTTCTGCTTGTATACTCGTGCGATGTCGAACGACCGCCAGATGACAAGTTCGTCGGCGGTGAGCACGGTGAGGAATTGGTTATTCTGAGCCAATCGGCAATTCGAACGGCTCGGGAGCTGGACGTCCAGAGCGATATCGAAACCGCCGACGGCGTTGTGACCGACCCGGGGACTTCGTGGTAACGACCGACACGGGTGAACGGTATCCGATCCTCTGGCTTCCGTGTTTTATGGTCCCTACCAAGTCCTTGCACGCGTGGAAAGTCGATTCGTTTGTCGGCGCCTTCTTCACGCACGCCGCGCGTGGACCGCTACTTCCGAGCAGGGAGACTTCAATTGCGAAATCATCCCGGCGTAGGAGATTGCCTGGAGCATGTGTAGCCTGTGGCTGCCCCGCTTGAGTTCGACGACTACGAGGGTGCCTTCTTCGTCCACGGCCAGCAGGTCGATACGATCCTGCACGGTTTTCGATGGCTCTATTTCCTTCCCCAGCAAGAACAGCTCTTGACCGATCTCTTTGAAGAACTCCACTGGACTATTGGAAATGAACTCCTGCAAGTCGTATCGCTCGGTGATCGAGGCATCGGCCAACGTCGGCGTGTCGAGTACGGAGAAACTTTGTTTGTCGCGGTCGATTTTGAGCATGATGTCTTCGCCTTCGGGAACGTGGGCTCCGGTTTCTACTGCGGACGCCTCAGTTTAACCGAGCCTCCCTGTAAGTGACGTTCCGGGGTGTCAGAGCGAGATGCTACCTCTGGAGCATGACCACAGGAAACGATGCGTACGACGGCGTCGAGCTAGCGAACACAAGCGAGGGACTCGTTGTTCGTCATCGTCGCAGTTCCAAAACTTCCTTGGTTAGCCGAAGTATTGGGCTCCGGGCGGCGAGCCAGTTGACAACACGTATGCGCCAATCAGATCGGTTTCCAGTTCTTCGCGTTGGTGGGACAGCCAGTCGCCGACGACGTAGGAGCAGAGTAGCCGGGAGGGATCGCCAAAGATCTCTCCTTGTCGTCCAGGTTTTCGCGTCTTGGCGAGGTGGGCACGTAGGCGAGGGAGAATGCGACCCTCACCTATGTAGAGGAGCGAGTCCGCACGAATCCGGTAGAGTCCTTCGGCACCTCGGGGTACGAGAGCCCCGTCGATGGGTGTCCAGTCCGTCCAAGCGTGGCCGCACCAACCCGGACCGAGTTCGTCGCCATCGAGCGCTCCGACTGGTGCCACACCGATCGCGTGACTCGTCTCCATCGACTCGGATGGACCGCCTCGAAAGCGACGGCCCCTTTCCACGAGTCTGCGGTTGTTGTGGGTCGACATGCGATAACCATCTGGCATGCGCCCGAAATTGGCCGTCGGAGACCGACTTCGCTCCTGGCGATACGATGCGATAGCAGCGGCCTCGAGTCCTTTTCGTCTTGGCGTCGAGTCCTCTACCACCGTCGTGGACGCCTCGAAATCGCATCCGAGCGAATGTCTTAGGGCCCACAGTGCCGGAGCCGCCGTATGAGGATCTCGGTACGGCATTACGTCGGCGAAGACACCGCGTAGCATGCCTAGACGGATTCGAAGCGTCGTTCCCGTTTGACCGATGTAGTCGACTCCATCGAAACCGACTCGTCTCACGCGATACAGGCCGGGCTTCGCCGGAAACGTGCCCATCTCTCTCAGAGGAATCCATTCGGACCAAACGAGACGGACCGACGAGGACACGACCGCTCCCAGGGGATCACACGAAGCGAATCAATACGTTGAACTCGTTCCACATCCTTCGAATGATGCCGGCCTCGAGTTCGTTGGCAGGGGACTTCTCGATCTTCTTGTCCCGGTTTTCGTCGTGGAATAGAAAGTACACATAGTCGAAATCGCCGCACAAAGTGTGCATGATCGATTGGCCAATACCGTGCTTCACGACGGAGCCACTCGCGCTTTGCTTGTACTCGATGGCGACTAGGTAGGGCGCAGTGATGATGAAGTCGGGGTAGTTGCGAGTGCCAAAATTCGTTTCTCGAGCTTTTCCGAAACGTCCTTCTTGTCCTTCCCAGTAAAAGGATTTGTTAGCCTTGCCAGTCGAGTCCTTGTAGCCAGCACGGTCGAAGTGTTTCTCTAGATACTCGATGATCACCGGGCGAAGCTCCGCGTGAATAGCGGCTTCCGTCTTGTGGGAGGTTTCTTGGCGGAACTGCGGATGCGCCACTATGAAGCCGTGGAGCTCGTCCAAGAATCTAGTGACGTTGGTGGTCTTCTTCTTCATCGATACGTTTCTTAGTTAGCACGGTTTGAAGCCACTATCTACTAAGTTCGTCCGAACAACTAGTGCGAAAGCGCCGGAGCGAGACCGTGACCCGAGTCTCCAGCGAGCCGGGCCACGCCACGAACCGGCGATCCGTTGGCTCGGTTTGCAAGCCAAGGTGGCACTCGCTTCCTTGTTGCCGACGGTTACGTCTCGGTATCGTCAACTCGGTGAAGATTGGGGCGGGCACAGCCAAGGTCGCAAGTGCCTCGGTCCAAGGGTTGTCGAGATATGATCGCGGTCCATTGGGGCTCCGAGCTCGTAGATTCGCACTGTGTTATTGCCTCGGGAAACTCATACGGTCGCTGTTCGTTCGCGTGCTGCGCCTTGTCCCGCGTCCACCGAGTTCCTTCCAATGAACGCGTAGTGCTCGTGAATCAAGCCGCACTGCCGAAACCTCCGATTCCGCGCTTGGCGAGATCGAGGTGAACGACACACCAGCTCAACGGAACTTGCTGCGTGACTCTTACCACTCGCACACATCTAGTTGATCAGACGCTGTTGTTCTTTTCGAAGAAGAGCACCGCGTCGTGTGCGCTCTCGTAGGTGCGCCTGAGGCTTGCGACCGCAAAGTTCGCGGGTCGTTTGGAAGAGCGCCGCTCGAAAGAGCGGAGGTTGAACGCCGCGATGAGGCATCCGGTCTGAACGTTTAGTGGTAGCAGGCGTCTAGGCACGTGAGTGATACTCGCAAGGTGGCCGGTTGGGTCCCGAACGTAGATTCTTGCGAGCCATGGTTCGCTATCGGCCTCGACCTTCTCCATGATTCCCCAGCAATCGAGCGGGAGATGTCCAGATTCTGGATCGGTCCATCGACGTGGCGCCCAGGCCCGATAATCCGCGCATCTATTTCTATAGGAACAGCGGTAGCATCCTGTGCCGCACGTGGCGAGCTCCGAGCTCTTGAGTTGCACATTTCGCGGAAGCAGCGTTTGAAGATGTTGAAGTGCTGAGCGTGCGTTCTCAGCAAAAACATCGTCGAACCTAACTACTTCGGTGCCATCGATACCACAGAGTCGGAGGACTATCGACTCGGCGTGCATATTCGCCTGCACCAACAAACCGTACGAGAGTAACTGGGCGAAGTGCTCACCTTTAAGCTGCCCTTCTGTGTCGCGAATTCGGCCCGTCTTGGCCTCCGATACGGTCAGTAAACCTTCCTGTGTGCGTTCCAGGTGATCGAGCGACCCACAGAGGTCGTGCTCCGTGCTGTTGAGCCAGACGTTCGATCTCGCGAATGGGTCCGAGTTACGCAGTGGCAGAGGTCGTGGTCGTCGTCGTGCACCGGACTTCGTTCGCACCGTTAGATTCGTCGCGAGTCGCTTGGCAACTCCGACTCTCGCCGCTAGTTCGGATGGTGATACCGTTTCATAGAGCGGAACAGCGGTAGCTCGAGTCGCATCCGAAGGAATCAGCTTTGCAGAAATCGCTGTTTCGACGGCTTCTTCGACATCGTTTCCGGGAACGAGCTCAGCGACGACCTCGTGAAGAATCGAGCCGAGCACTGCTAGCGGGCTGCTCGGAATCTCGGGATCGTACGCGGGTTCCTGCTCAAGTAGTAGGCGAAGGGGGCAGATTCTAGCGAGTCCAACCTTGGATGCCCAAAACGGCCTGGTGCGCTCGACCTCGCCCCAGTCCTCGTTAGGCATCTCGTACTAGGTCGCGATCAGCGAACGCGCTCGAGCGTGGAGACAGGGCGTCGCGCAAGATCAAACGTCGTGACCGGTGTGGTATCAGGGTGCTTCGCGAAGTGATCGCGAAGAGTCCGGGAAGTTTCAACGAGTTTATTCCAGTCCCAAAAAGGGTGAACCACGGCGACCCACGAGCCAGAGTCTGTCTCGACCATCGGGACGAAGTCCGCCATCTCGCGGCGCTGCTCGGACCGAATTAGCCGTTCTAGGTCTCCTGCGTACCGTGCGGCGAGGCGAGGCCAGTCCGAAAGGCCGACGCTCTCGAAGTCGCCGTCAGCACCCGCGACGTAGTCGGCGTCACGAATCACTCGCAAGAAATCGAGTCCCAAACGCCAGTCTAGGAGACCATGGAACGGTTGGTTGCCGAAGCGGCACAGACATTCATAGCACGATTGATCGCACCTCTTTCGATGCTCGCTGCGAGATAGCTCCCGAAGCGGATAGGAGTCGCGATCGGTGAGAATACGTTCGATCAGCTCGGCGACGAGCGGCTTGCCCGCGGTCGTCAGTTCGGAAAGCTGTGCGGAGAGTCCTGATCCGTTCACGAGCGCGTCACAGACCTGAATCAAAGGGACCGTCTCGCCGGACTCCAGCGTATGGAGACGGGGCTCGACCAGCTCGAATTCTTCTGGAGCGACATCTAGGTGCTTGGCGGCTGCGAAGACCAAGATATGTTGCGCACTGATTGCGGCTGCTCTCACGCCGCCACTTGCCCAGCTCCCGAGAGCGCCACCCAATCGGAGCGATTGCGAGATTCGGGACGGGATAACCAGTAGACTATTCGTCACCTTTGGAGCCGCAAGGTAGACCCCTCGTATCGATCCCTCGTCAGCCTTGAAGCCCACTTGAGACTGATAGTCCTCCGCGATCCACTGCTCTTCGAGTCGATACTTTCGTCTCTTGTACTCATGGTGCGTGGCCCCAGCCCTCGCGTCGAATCCGAGCCACCTAGGCTCCTCGGCCGTTGGGTCCAGCGCCCCTCGATTGAGCCGGAAGATGCGTTGCTCCGACAGCAGTCTCGTCGCGAGATTCCCTTCTCTCGGAGGGTCGAACGAAATGGGTGCACCCTCGGCGTGCGCCGAACTCATCCTGCCTCCAGTGCGCCGCACCACATCGGTCTCGATGGGGGAGAAAGTCGTTCGAAACGCGTTGGGAACGAAGCACTCACGGGCTTCCCCGCTTAGTACCGATCGACATGCATCGCACTTCGCGTCCGACGCCTCGGGTGGCGACTCCGACCTCGTCCAGGCTCCGCAATGCGAGCACTCGGTCAAGTAGAGCGGCGCAGGGAACGCGTTGTCGGTCTGCGCGGTGAGCCACGTCTGCGAGGTCTTATACTTCGTATACCGAGGTCTTAGGGACCCGGTGAAACCGCAGCAAAGGTGGCGACGTTTGTCCTTCACCAATACGCTGCCCGGCGCAAACTCGAAGATCGCGACCTCGAGATCGCGGCCAATCGGTTCGTCGACCCAGACTCGACCCTGATCGTCGGCGCAGCGCAACCCGGTGTGAAGGTTTCTAACTCTCGTCGGCATGCCGTACATCGGCAGGCTCCCAGATTCAGCAAGCGCCTCGCCCACGCCGCGCCCCGCGAACTCGGATGCGTCTAGGCCATTCATCAGACCAACGATTTGATTCGGGGCCATGTGTTTGGTCAAGGCCTCGACGGTGTGATCCGTCTCACTAGCGAATTCGCGGGCGAGCTCGTCGCGAAAAGAAACCGTTGCCACGAGCGCGCGCTCCACGCTCGTGGCCAGCCCCGCTTTTTGCTGGAAGTAATCTACGTCAGCGAATTCACCGTGGATGTCGGGCTTTCCCATAGCATCCGCCGGCCACTCGCTGCCCACATCCCATCGAACGCGAAGCCAATGAAACGCCTCGCGAAGCCACGCCTTGAGCAACAGTCTCCGTGGAATCGATGCGAGCGCAGTCGTGAGGAAAGGAGGTGGTGGAGGGTCGCCAGTTATCTCATGCGGATTACGGAAGTAATGAAGATCGTGGCTCTTGCTTCGACAGATGGTTAGAACCAGAGAAAATGGTTGTCCACGTCGCCCGGCCCGCCCCACACGTTGTTGATAGTTGAACCTTTGCGGAGGCATGTTCGCCTGAAAGACTGCATTCAGGGAGCCGATGTCTACTCCCACCTCCATCGTGGTCGTTACTGAAAGGACGTCTATCACTTTCGCGGCTCGGGCGAGCGATTCGGGGACGGGAAGTCCACGCCCCCGTGGGAGTATGTCGTCTTGATCATCGATCAATACGCCCTTGAAGCGACGCAGCCTCGCGCTCGGGTTCGTGGTCATTGCCGTCAATTCTTCGGAACGGAGTCTATGAGCGGGGGATGGATCATTCACGCGCCGTGCTAGGTAGTTATTGCCTCGAACCTCGCGAACGAGGCCGGTCGGCTCGGAATCGAGCGACCGGTAACATCGCGTACAAATGCCAGCGCCGTGGTGGAGATGCACTCGCGCGCACCAAGAACACCGCCAGTAGTCTCCTTCAAGTGACACTGGCCGAAGCACAAGTCTCTCGCACTGGATGATGCCGTGTGTATGACCGGCTGCAAAGAGACGCTCCAGGAACTCGTCCAGCCGTCCCGCGACTTCATCGGGGTGAAACGCTTTGGAGGCGAACTTGCCTAACTTGCTCGAGCGGCTAACATCACCCGCGCTTTCCCAATAGGCCTTCTCGTCGTCACCCCATTCACTTGGCCGGTACCGATACTGATCTGCGACTACTCTAAGCATGGCGTCGAGAGGTGCAATGTCGGCTCGCTTCGTAGCCTCACCCGGTAGGCACGCATATGCGAAACCGGACTCCTCGAGCGAGAAGTACGAACGGTTGAAGATCGTCGACATCGCAAGCGCCCGGAGGTCATGTCGAACGGCTAGCTGAGCTTCTTCGAGAGCGTCGAGATATGCGGCGTCGTTGTTCCATATCGGCTCGCCCTCATCGAACGCGAATAATTCCTGCCACGCGAATTCATGGCTCCCCCCCGGGATCGGGTCGATGCCTTTCGGGTCCGTTGGGTGGATGCCTGCACACACCATCGCACCAGTGGCCGGTCGCAGCTTCGCCCCCGCTGAGACGCTCCCGGAGACATCAAGGAGATCGGCCAAATGAACATAGTCAGAGCTAGATGCATCTCGCTGAGCTAGCAAGTCCTTCCGCGTAGCCGTGAGCGCGTCCATACGGTCGAACTCCTGGCGTTCCGCGGCCTTGGACATCTCCGCTTGGCATTCGTTTAGCTTGACCTCGATAGCGGCTGGGTCTGGTCGGGATGCGAGCGAGTTTTCGAGGGCTGTAACGAGGAATTCTCTTCGTGCGTCCTCATGATGCCTCGACTCTAGGTCGAGTGCGGCATTCGCCGCGTCCTGCCTGCTGTCCGAGAAAGAAACGAGCTTGACGTCACGATCCGCTTCGCTCGCGTCGCGCAGTCGGTACATAAGTTCGCTGGCGAGGAGTTGCGTAGATTTCGCGAAGCCGGCGCGGAAATTTCTGAGTGGTGACGTGCGACCGGTACCGATTCTGCGGCGACCGTAAGATTCGCCGCATGCAGGGCACTGGAAGGGAACAGCGGTTCCCGGATCGGCTGGCGAACGCCCATGGCGGTCCGACCATTCGGACGAAGTGTCGTATAGATAGCCTGGGATCTTGGCTTCCCCGGTAGCACGTGAAGCACCCAGCGTCGATACTCTTCCGGCAAACGGGTCGAGTTGCGAGGGAGTCCAGCGTCCCTGAGCGTCGTCCTCCAGGGGTTCGTCTTGGCCCCAGGGCCAAAGACGGGTTGTCGTTGGCCAGAAGATCGCAAAGTCGTTCGCCGAGAGCTCCTCGAATAGTTGGGCTTTCGCACGGTCTGGGAGCACCTCAGGGTCCGGGTCCGTAGGAAGGAGCTCCGTTCCTCCCGAGGAATGACCTCGTACTCCTCCGAAAAACATTTCGCCGCAGCATTCGCAATAAATCAGCTCAAGACACCTGGTGTTCTGCCCACCGAAGTGGCGATTACCAAAGCGAATGCCACGTTCAACTCCAAGCTCCCCGAAGTATGCGGTGACTCGCTCGTCGCGGGTCGAATCTGCGTGGCACGGAAGCGGAGCGCAGAAGAGTCCTTCGACCGACCGAAGAAAGGAATGCACGCGAAACGAAACTCTCGACGCTCTCGCATTGGCTTCCGAGTCCTCGGGAAACCAAATGTTCAGCTGTTCTTCACACGAGCGGAGATCCATGAGAGCCATCAGCCCCTCTCGAGCGCCTGCGAAGTTCGGGAACAAAGCGGATGCGATTCGGTGGAGGTCGGTTGCCCGCGTAGAGCCGTTTCCGTCATCACAGCCCGCCTCGATGAGCGCTCCCGCTCTCGTGATGGCAGCTCGCACTGCGGCCGAGACGTCCTCAGTGGGTTCGCCGCCGAGAAGACTCGCGAGGGCACCCCAGTGCTCTGTGCAATCTTTGGGATGAGTCGTTCCTTGCCTGGCGAGCCCGAGGCTATCGGATAGGCGAACCAATTCGGCAGGATCTAGAATGGGGCGGAGAGGCTCGTGCGGGATGGCGGTGCCTTGAATTACGGCCTCTGACCAAATCTCTGGAGTGGCGACCCGCTCACCAAAACCGTTCGATCCAAACATACCCGCCAAATAGCTCAGGCTCGAATCCCGATCTACACCATCGACTGGCAGTGAGGCGCTGGAACAGAGTATGCGCAGTTTGTGCTTATTCCCGGGCTCACGAAGCCCGAGTCTAGTGAGGAGAGACTTCAGAAGAAATGAAATCTCTGTACCTGCGGTCCCGCGCTGAAGATGGAGTTCATCGAGCACGAGAAAGAAATATGCGTCCTCGCTCGAGGCGATCCAACGCGCAGTTTCGTCCCAAATCTCTTCGTCGACCTCACGCATGAGAGTGGCGCTAAGCATCGTCGTATTGGTGATCAAGATGTCGGGCGGCGTCTCCTGAATGTCCCAACGACAGACGAGCTCCGAGCCGTCGACTCTTGGGAAGTTGTAGGGGAGATCGTCGTCGCCGGACCTACTTGCGGCTTCCATCGCTTCGGTCCAAGTCAAATCCGACTTCCGGACGAACTCGAACAGTTCAAACAGCTTACGTTGTAGCCGTTGCGTCTCGTTCTTCTCGGGGCGTGGGTGCCTTCTGAATCCGGTTACGGGCGTGTGTCCGGTATACCTCCCAAAGAAGATTCGATTTCCTCCGAAGAGGTGGTCCATCGAGTCGTGAATATCGTCAGAATCGAGTGCACGTCGTAGACGGGTTAGCTGATCCTCGACTAGAGCATTCATCGGGTAGAGGATCAAAGCGCGAACGCCCTTCGGGCGGGCGCGATGCTCTTTGTCGCGTCGCAATCGGAATAGAGACGAGAGATCTTTCTCTGCTTTCCGAAGGGACTCCCACGTATCGAAGTTCCGATCACGGTCATCCCGAAACCAAGGACGCGACTTCGAGAGTTCTGGAGAGCTCGGCCACTTTAGCGCTTCGCGGGTGATGGCGGCCAGGATCGGTAGAAGGAACGCCTCGGTCTTCCCCGAACCCGTGCCAGAAGTCACGATCCCGGGTGAGCCCATCGAAACTCCACGCTTCAACATCTCGAGCTGGTGTCCATACAGCGAGTATTTGGCCTCCGGAATAGCGCCGGGCGGAGTTCTCTCGTGCGCGGGGATCAGACCCTTCGCGGCGATCTCAACGAAGGCACGCCGGGCTTCGGGCGTGAAGCCCGGGAGAAACTCCTTACCAGCATCCCCTACGAGCTCATCTACGCGTATCCCGCTGCTCTCGTACCGTGGCAAAGGCTCGAGCAATGGAGGGGCACAAAGAGTGTAGTCACGTTCAAGCAGCGATCGTCGTTGCTCCTGGACAGTCTTAGGTCCAATTCGAAAGGCGGTTTCCAGATACGAAATATAGAAGTCCCGTATACGTTCGAAGGCTCGAATGGGGTTCATGAATGGCTCCCGTCCGGGTTTTCCGCCCATTGACTCAACAGAGAGTTGGTCTCGTCCGTTGGGTCAGGCACGTCCAAGTGCGATGCCAGCTCTTTTGCTTTGGCGGGGTTCAAGCTCAGGATCCTTGCGCGAATCCACTCGGACCCGGACTCTGGATCGTCACCGATAATGAGATAAAAGCAGGCGAGTTCTGCTCGAAGGTCCGACGGTTTGACTCCGAGTAGGGTCGGAAGACCCTCGAAACGTGCAGCTTGGGCGTTCGCTTCGTTTCGAAGGCGAACCCAAGCGTCTCTAGCGATGTGGCATTGAGGGAGCTCAGTGAGGGCAGATATCGGGGACTCGATGGGTAGGCGATCAGCATCGATGAGCAGCCACGTCGAGGCGGTCGCAGAAGGGATAGGGAACGTAGCCTGCCCGCCGACGAGTGTGCCAAGAAGTACAGTAGCTTCGGTCCTGCATACGCTGCCGACGCGTTCATCCCCACGGGTTCGCGACCACGCGATGCTTCGCCCCACGGCACCGAGCTCGGCGAGGAACGTCTCGGTCGGTGCGCGATTAACTCCGGCGAGTACAACGGAGATCAAACCGCCCGATGAGGGCGCACCAGCAAGCAAAACCCCAAGGGTCCCTTCTGATGCTTGAGAGCACGGATCGATGCGGGCCACCGGTTGCCTCAAGACATCACCGGGACCGAAGACGTCAGTGGTAATGGACGTTGCGAAAGCGTTTCCGCCCGCCAGGACCCGTGCCAGGACATCGGCGAGGTTTGCTGCGTTCCGACCAGCGAGCAGGACGCCGCGACCGCTCAGTACTCCGGCAATCGCCGCGATGGCCGGTTTGAGAGAGATGCCGTGGACGGAGCATGCGACCGCAAGCGCTCCGCGTATCTCCTTCATTGAGGACAAAGGCTTTCCCGACGGGGGCGCCAGCGTAATCTCGTGCGTGGGCGATGGCCTCGAGCCCATGCGACTCACGGTGTCGAGCAGCCAGTGACGGCCAATGCTCGCCACACCCTCGTTCAAGGTTTCCGTGACCATCCGATCGAGCTCCTCTCGCGACTCCGTTGCCTGCCGGTGATTGGACTCTTGCAGGGTCGCGAGCTCCGCGGAAGATTTGGTAATCGCGTCACTGAGCACGGATGTCTCACTTTCGAGTTGTTTGATCCTTTGTTCTTTCGCCGCGATTTGGCCATCGAGTTCAACCAACCGTTCCCTGGCTCTAGCTTCTAGCTGCGGCTTGAGGGACTCCACCTTCGATTCGATGGCGTGATCTACCTGCCCCTTCAGCTCTGGTCTCTCGAGGAGTGCCGTGACGAGCTCCAGTTGGTCTGAGAAGCGAGCATCGACGCGCTTCTCGAGTGCAAGGATCGCCTTCGACCGTGCGGCTTCTCTCCTGACGTCCTCACCGACGAGCCCCGCTCCAGAAATCAGCTCGACATATTCTCTCACTTGCGCTTTCGAAATCCCGATTGCGTCGGCAAGGTCGCTGTCGAACCGTCGAATCACTTTCGCGGCACTTTGCAGGAGGTTCTCGTCCTCCTGGGCGTTGAACAGGTCGACTGGGCCTCCTATGGACTCGCCCGGTCGCAAGACTTTGACTTCGCTACCAGCGAGGACGACGTCTTGCAGTGACGCTGAACCAATCTTGCGGACTGGCAGGAATCCTGACGCGAGCGCATGGGCCCCTTGCCATCGCGTCGACTCGTTGAGGTGGAAACTCGGACGCATTGGTCCAATCCAGTGGTCCGGGTCACCCGGGGTTTCTACGAGAAGCGGCCCGATCGGCAAGTGCGTGAACGTGAAAGCTCCACTCGCGCACAGCCTTCGAAGGTCGGTGACATCCACATCGCCTCTGAGCTGTGCGAAGTGACTACACGACTCGCCTTCAGTCACTCTGAAGTCGTCCTTCTTTCCATTGGACTGCTCACGGACCGTAACGATCCATGCTGAGCCAGCTTCTGTCACCACGCCTGGTTGCGGCCAGAAGACGAGTCCCTCGGATGGAAACTGCTCCGTCGCGTTCCGCAATGGAACCCACGACTCGACCTCTTCGATGTACTCAGGCCGAAGGCGACACCACGACGGATGCCCGCTGCTGTTCGGCTCATGCGAATACTCGAGTGTTGCGAGGACGCGTTTCTCCATTAGTACACCCTGAATTGGTTTGGCATGGCGAGATAGTGTTCCCTTCTTCGCCGTTCAAGCGCTCGGCGCCATCGAACGAGCGCTTTCGACTCATCTCGTGAACCGCGGCGCGCCCAATGAGAAACTACCGATAAACCTTGAGAAAGACTATCGAACGAGTACGTCCAACAGTATCCCCGCTCCATCCGGCTGGGGGCGACCACGCCCCTCCCGTGAGTAACCGCTGCTTTCGCGAGGACGTCTGGACCCTCGGTTGGCAAGCGGAGTCGCCCGTCCGGCTCTAGCGTCGCTCTGCTGTCGGGAATGCTCATTAGCGCAACGAGCAATGCCCATCCGCGGCAGTTGGTAGCCCATCTCGGCTCCGAAGCTTCTACGAGTACGTAGACGGGTTGGTGCCTTTCGAACTCGCGGCGTTCGAGCCAACTAGTTTCTTTCGTACGATCAACGAACCGCACACCGTCCCAATAATGTGTCTCCGCGGGTTTGTCAGAAATATTGACGCGAGTCCCTGTACTCGTCGTGAGTTCGGCTGGACTCGGGAGGCTTGGAAGCGGCGGTGGTCGTGTCAGGGCTGTGACCGTGCTGACGAGCTCCGTCGCCAATCGGCGCTTGGATTCGGGGAAGCGGAGTCGTACTGCCCCAACGGAATGCCACGAGGGTGCAGCGGCGATTTCCGGTGCGAGTCCGAGCTTCTCGCTTTCGCCGATGAGTCGGTCGCGCGTCGATGCAGATAACAACCCGGTTAGCCTGAGCTCGCCTGGTGCCTGTTCCCACGCTCGTAGCGGTCGCGGGAAAACGCGGGTTCCTCGCCATCTCCTCGCGTAAAGGCGTTCAATGAACTGGTTCTGTGAGAGCGATTCCAGCAGCGTCCAGCCGGAGATCGCTAGACCCGAGGCGTCAACTAGTTCGATGGTCCGCCTCATCCCAAGCCCTTGCCGGATTGAGAACTCGCCAATAAGGCACTCCAGCAGAGCCGACCATTTCGTGGGCAATGACTCCAAGCGTTCCCAGGTACTGACGTCTCGTTGGGGTTGAGAGTCGCTCAATGAGATTGGCCGACCTGACAGGCCGAGCATGTCGCGGCGCCTCGATGCCGTCTCGTCCGGGGCAAGTGGCGTGAGCTGGCCGAGTGTATCTTCGACGAGCCAAGCACTCGGGTCGCTTGGCTTCCTCGAGACGGAATCCGTCACACGAGATGTCGTGCGAAAGGAGCGTCGGCGCACTTCGTGCTCACCCTTTGAGGCGCTAATCGTGAGGACTCCAGGCACGTCCACATGTGCTCGCCAGTCGCTCGGCAGTCGAAACTCCTGCGCCTCACGGGTGATTCGCATCAGCTCGACTTTGCTACCCGGCTGGTCCTTGATGATCGCCGCTGAATCTGCGCAAGGGATCGAAAAGTGCGGCAATACGGGAGGAAGGAAGAGGATGCCATCCGGCAGCTTAGTGGCGTTCGTCAGTCGAATCTCTGAACGTTCCAGGGATGGGCGAAGAGCCTGATAGCCTTCAAGGGTTGAACCTCGGACAGCGGCTACGAGCTCATCCGCCCATAAGGGTCCGATCAAACTCCACGTTTCGATGCCAGGCACTGGCTGGATCGACGGACTTTCACCCGTTTCGACCCGCAGCCGATCCAGGATCGTAGACCGCACGGATTCTGTGGAGACCCCGAGGACGACTCGTCCATGCGCTGGAACGCACGCTCGGTCGATCCACGGTAGTGATTCCCCTGCACCGAAACAGACCACGCCTTGTTCAATGCAACGAGATAGTGACGGGGAGACCGGCAGGACAGGAGCATCGCGCCCAAGCAGTACTGACGCCGCAGGGTCGACTCGCCCATCAGAGACGATCACTCGGTCGCAGTCGGCAGTCGCAACCGGGAGAACGGCGCACGGCCAGTTCGTAGAGTCCCAAGACTTAGGAACGATTACCTCGATTTGGGGAAGATAGGACTCGGACCAATCGATGGATAGATGAATCGTGGGGATTTGCGATTGAGCAGATGGACCCATGTCTGTCCAAGTGACCGCCTCGATTGCCGCCCAGAGTGGGGTCGCGAAGGGGTCGCCGTGACTCACTTCGTACTCCGTGCGGAAGATCTGATATTCCTGCTGGAATTCTGGCGAGAAGTCGTCCACGCTTGCTCCAATCGCATGCACGATGTCTGCGATCGGGTGCTCGGCGGTGAGACTGGATTGAGAGAGGAGGCGACCAAGCTTGGTCTGATCCCGAAATGCGGGGAAAGCTAGTCGCTTCGAGTAGCCGATGATTACCTCGGAGCCTGCGTCGGGGAGAATCAGTCGTCTAACGGTGCCGGATGTCACCGACCTTTTCTCTGACCAAACAGCAAGCGCGCGCCACAAGACGGGGAGCCCGCTCCCGACGGCATCGTATTCGTCGGGCAGTCCGAGAATCTGCGATAAGCGCCGACGGAAGTTGCCCTCGCGGTACGTTTCCTCGTCCGCCGACGCGACGATTAGTGTCAGATACAGCTGGGCGAAGAACGCGGGATTCGAATCGGACGTCCAACTACGCAACCATCGTTCAGCGTCGAAAAGCTGTTTCGCGTCGAGCGGCCTTCCTTGGAAGCAGCCGACGAAACGCGCTCGGGCAGAAGCCGCCGGCAGACCTGACGCCGTCGCGAGGAAGGAGTCAGTGGCGTCGATTCTGTATATCGGGCCAACATCCTCTCGTGGCGCAAAGACTGCTTCGAGGAGGCCGTCATTCCACTCGTCTCTCGAACGCCACATTGTCTTTGCCTTTGCATAGAGCGTCGCTGCGGGCTGCTATTCTGCATAATTCTTACTACTCCGGTCAATATGAAACTTTCTTTCGGCGGCGTTCTGAATCCGCGACTCTGGTCTCGGCGTCGAGCGCGTCCGCAAACTTTCGGAGGCATTGAATCCCCACGACACGGGGCTGTGGTCATCGCACCGCGGTCGCAACTCAATCGATTCGTCAGCGCGTGACGGCGACCAACGTGATGCCGGTCGGCTTTGACGTACTGTCTTGCCGTCCATCAACGCCCGTTCGAGAGTGGCACACTTGGCCTTTCGATGTTTGAAAGGGCGAGGTACGGGTTGTGTTGGGTCGATCTAGTTTCCAGCGACTGTTGATCCTTATGCCACTCGATTGGTAACGTCAAAACTTGTCGACCAAAACGGTGTCAGGAGTGGCGTGCGTTACACGCCTAGTGGAGCAGAGTCAGAAGTCTGGCGTGTATCTCCTGCCAGGGCTGCGCGAGATTGACGGTCGAAATGCGAATCCTGTGTCCATGCATCTCGATTTCATGATTTAGTTCTTCTTCCACGGTGGGATAGAGAAGCATTCCCTCAACTTGCTCGGGCTCTTTTTCTTCCAGCACCTTGACGTTCGTCACGTAAGCGAAGATCTGATTGACGTGCCCAGGGTGGTACATCTTCTTCCCGTGATGTTGGATCAGAGCCTCCCGGTAGAACTTCGTATCGATGACTTGCGTACGCTCGCTCGACGACAACGTCACGTCGGTGTTGAGCTGCGGAAGAAGGTCGAGCGAATCATCCTGACCTGAGATCAGCTGCCAGGCCAGACTTTTCGCGCTCACCTTGTAGCGACTCTGTTCTCGCCGATAGAACTGACGCACGAACTCTTCGAAGAGTTTCGGCATCTTCTTCTCATCTCGAGTGAAGTCGCGAAACGGCCCACCATCGCCGCCCTCTTCGGGTAACAGTTCATCGTGGAGGATTCGACACACGTTGAGCAGAAACCCGTAAAAGGAATTGTTGCGATGGAGCTGAACACGACGAAAGGAATCGCTGCGTAAGGTTATGTCACTCACGGGCTCGATGCGTCGAAAGAGTCCGAGCATCTCGTTGCGGATTTCCGTTTTCAAGGGCGTCGAGAACGCGAGACGACGAAGCGTAGCCTTGAGGATTCGATTGTGAGGAACGTCGTATGTCAGCTCGTCGAATACGCACCAAGCTTGGGCGTTCTGGAACAGATTACGCTTTACGCTCGTCTGGAAATCGATGCGGCCGCGAAGCGAGCACGTCGCTTCCTCGTGCTCGACGTAGCCACGATCGAGGCCACGGCGAAGCAAATGTCTCGTGCCACTACCGAGAACCTTCGCCAGCAACTCCACGAGTGAGTTCGATTCGAGCGAGCCAGCGTCTACGAGCTCCGACTCCTCGAGGCGGTTCCAGGCGTAGCAGAGCAGGTAGTAGATGTTCTCGATGGGAATTACTATTGGAGAAGCGTCGTCGTCCACTCTTCGGCCTTCTTCGGGTCGTCGAACCAGTACTCTTCGAGGAGAGGTGCCACCTCCGCACGCACGATGGAACGATACCAGTCGAGGTTGAGGTCGTCTCGTCCGTCTTCGGGACAGAAGAAGCTGTGGCCGATCTGATAGCCCCATCCAAGATTCTTCGAGTCATCGGCGATCGCCTTGTTGAGAGACGAGATCCTCTTGACGATGACTTCGATAACGTCCGTCGAGACACTTCGAGAACTCAAATGCTGTCGGAAGGAGTCGTCTTCGATGCGAGGCTTCAACGAGAAGAACCGAAATCGCCTACGAAGAGCGTAGTCGACCATCGCCAGTGACCGATCTGCGGTATTCATCATCCCGAGGACGTGAACGTTCTCAGGAACGTGGAACTTCTCGTCGGGTGAATGCGAATAGGTCAACGGAATCGCGTACCGGGGTCCCCGTTTGTCCGTCTCGATGAGCATCATCAACTCACCGAACACCTTGCTAAGGTTCCCTCGGTTGATCTCGTCGATGACGAAGACGTACGGTCGCTCACGGTTCGTTTGGGCCTTCTTGCAAAATTCGTAGAACAGTCCGTTCTTCCGTTCGAAACCACCCTCCTCCGATGGGCGCCATCCTTGCATGAAGTCTTCGTAGCTCATCGATTGGTGGAACTGAACGAAACCGACCCGAGTCGAATCTTCTTCCTCCATCAGAGCGTAGGCGAGCCGTCTAGCGATGAATGTCTTTCCTACGCCTGGAGGTCCCTGAAGGATTACGTTTCTCTTCGTACGCAAGGCGTCGAGAATCTCCACGAAACGCTCTTCTGGGACGAACAGCCCGTCGAGTGCTTGTTGCAGAGTGTAGGGTTCGGGCTCTGCGATTGCGTCCTGTGGGACGTCCAGGTCGGTCATCATCGACAGAAGAGTACCGACCAGTTCTTTTTTTCCGGAGATGTCGGTCAGTGTTTTTATTGGAAGCCGGATACCGTCGGGGACGGTCCACGGGCCGATCTTGACCCAGCTTATCGAACGCGTGTGCCTGCGGGTCGAGTCCGCGTCGTAGACGTAGTCGGAAATCACCACACCGAGTCCCATGATTTCGCTGCGACCCTTTTTCACGAGCAACCTATCGCCGATCTTCATTTCTGACGCGAACTCATGGAGCGCGAGAACGTTCATGGGATGATCACCGTGGGCCGGCTCCAACCGGGCCTCGATGTCGTCTCGTGACAGACCTGTTATGTCGCCAACTCTTAGCTCGCCGAAGCCAATACGGGCGACTCCGTCCCGCTGGAACTCGGGCCACCGGTTGGCGTTGTTGCCGGCACCGATCAACCAGTGTTTTGGTTCGCTTGGCGAGCCATCCATGAGTCGGTGAAGCTCCCAGGCTTCGTGCGGCAATAGGTGGAAATTCGTGGCGTTGGGGACGTTGAGAATCCTCAACGTACACAACGTCGGGTGTTTCAGAAGATCCTTGCGCTTGATGGGTTCGTCGAAGACGCGCTCGACCCCAACCCGTACGCGTATCTGCTCGCCTTCGAGTTTTTCGGCTAATCGATTGAAGCGCTGCGTCTCTGGCCCGTCACTCATCGGAGCCGGGTCGGAGAGAACGCGCCCCTGCCCGAGTACTCCCCCGTCAGCACCAGATTCCCAAAAGAAAACGTCGTGCCCTACTTCGACATCGCTTCGCCCCTGGTTCACGAGCCACCGTATCTCCTTGACTTCGGAGAGTGCGGCACGAATGTCGAAGTACTTAGGATTCGCTTGAAAGATCCAACTCTCCGGGATATCGGCGGCGTCTTCGGATTCCTCTTCAGTGTCGCGAGCGGCGTGCCACCAAAGCGCATCGAGAGTCCAAAGGTCGATGTCGAGTGCGCCAGAGAGTGCCAGACAGGTTTCGTTAATCGCCTGGTAACGATTTCCAGCGGACATCCCCCTTTCGTTGGGGAAGAGCTCGAACTTTCTGAGCGCAGCCTCGGAGATGTTGTTCCAGACTCCGTACTTATCGGGGTGAGCGATCATGAGAATCGGGGTAAGAACCGCTCGTCCCAAATACGGAACGGAACTCTCCTTGTGGTGTGACGTTAGCTCGTCGAAGCGTTGGGCCACGGGCCTCGTCTCGTCGAGCAGAATGCCGAGGGCCTCTCGCAAGCGAGACATGTCTTCCGTAATCTTCGCGCCCCGACGGTGAAGGGCCACCCAGTGGCGATTGTTCTTGAAAAGGAGGAACTCACGGAAATCTCGTTCGCTTAGCTCGTCGAGGGCATCGGTCCGAAAAACGCCGCCGTAGCGCTGTAGTACTTCGTCCCGAGCCTCGATGACTCGCGCCGCCTCGTCGAGATAGGGCTCGTCGTTTTCGAGGTCTTTGAGAACGGACTTCAAGTGTTGGACGGCTGTGTCGAAGTTCGTGAGCGGCGCGCCCCCTCCCTCGGGAGTTTCCGCCGCGCTGTCGGCGATACTCTGAAGGCTCCGAACCACCTCTATGAGGTGTCCCTCCAGGGCGGGGGTGGGAGGGAGCTCATCCCGTTCGTACACTCTGTAGACCTCGGTGGCGGACTCGTAGTCTCGTGCTCGTTTGCTGTCGCCGAGAGACCCAGCTGGGACCGGACCCATCGAGAATCCGTCGGGAAGAGCCGAGGATGCAATCAGACCTTGAAGCCTTTCCGTATCGCCCGGATTCGGCTCTTCGACTCCACGCCCGATACATAGAAGAACGCGGCCGCCGTCTTCGGCGAACGTGTAAACGACGTACAGACCGCTCTTGAAACTCGGCGCGATTCTATCGTCTCTAATTCCGACCCAAGGTACGTGGGCCCAATTGCCCATGAACTGCGCGCCACCTGCGATCAGGGTGTTGTTGAGTCCCGCCCGCATGAGCAATCCTTGTAAGGCGGCGGGGAAATCCGTGCGAATGAAATGCGCCAGTGGGTGCAGCTTGAGCTGCTCGTTGCGAGCCGTGTCGTACTCCTGCATGATTCGTAGCAGTGCTTGTCGGAGGTCGAATTCCGAGACGCTGACACGGTCCACGATCTCGGCGCCATCGGGTGGCAATTCGGCATCCAACTTTTCGGTGAAGCCCTTGCCGCGCTGCTCGGCCACATGAATGGGATGCCACTCGCCTGACTCACTTTGAGTAACGACAACGATGCCATCGGTTCGTCCCTCTCGGACGACCTCGATGCATTTTGGGACGACGGCGTCCGTGTATGCGATGACGATTGCGAGCTCGGGATCGTCCCGTTCTCCAAGCTCGCCGAGTCGATTTCCGATTTGCTTGGACGAGCTTATGTACTTCACCGCTACATTCCCGACGTTGAAGTACTCGCTGAGCCAGGACTCCAGAGCTTGAAATTTCGTGGAAGAGGTGCTGCTTAGCTCGACTTCGCGGATTCTGGAATCCAGTTCTTGTGTAAATGTCGTCATAGGTGCCTGGTCTTCCCGCTACGAGGACCAAGCGTATCAAACGCCGGCGAGGCGACGTTACCGACGGTCGGGTCCCTTCGCGGCGCCGTGAGCGAGCGAGAAGCCAAGGCGGGCGGCCTCGCACGCTAAAAGAGGATGTCGGAGCTGGTCGCTATGAACTGGTAGTCATTCTGGTTTGAACGAGCGTCGCGATACGCCGTGCGGTCGCCTCGCTGACGTCGTGCTCCCAGATTCGCACGGACTTCCAGCCCTGCTCCCCGAGGCGACGATCCGTATCGGCGTCGCGGGTGCGATTCGTGGTGATCTTCTCCAGCCAGAACTCTCGATTGGCCTTGGGTATCGTTTTGTGCTCCGTGCATCCGTGCCAAAAGCACCCGTCCACGAACACCGCCACACGCGCTCTCTTGAACACCAAATCGGCACGACGGCGGGTTCCCGCTAGAACCGGCTGATCGACGCGGTAGCGCAATCCCATTCGATGCAGCAGTGACCGAAGACGGAGCTCGGGCTTCGTGTCTCGCCCTCCCGTCGCTTTCATCCGCTCGCTGGCGGCTGGTGATGACGGTTCGGGGCGCGCTCGAGTCACGAAGCTAGAATCTTCGCCGACTCTCCGTTCGAAACGGCTTCCAAGTGTGCTGCGACGGCCTCCAAGAAGCCGGGCGGAAATCGCAGCGAACTCTTCGTCGCTCGACTCAAGAAGCCAGCCGTGGCTTTCGGCGAGAGCGGGACGGTGGGAAACTGGAGGAACTCGGCCAGCGGGGGAATAGGAATAGCAGCAGGCCACATCGAAATGTCCGCGGCGAACCGGCCGCTACCCACGTTCCACGCGGCTCGTGGCCACTTGCTCCCACGCTTCAGTTCGCGCCCATGGGTCTCGAAATCGTCTCCAGGGGTACCAAGTCTGGCACCGACCCAGTGAGCGACGTCCGCCGTTACGGCATTCCCCACCAGAGTCCATCGGAAGCTAGGACGCTTCGCCTCCTCAGCGGGCTTCGTCCAATCTACGTTGAAGCCCTGCAGCCGCTCCGCATCTCTAAGGTCGGGCTTGGCGATTCCTCCCGAGGGCATCCAAATGGCGGGTGGTGACGGAATACCGATCGCGGAGCCGCCCTTCAGCGTCGGAATGGCGTTTTCGGCCCATCCAAGGCCTCGAGTCCCCTCCGTCCAGTAGAAGCCACACGCGGGTCTGCGCCGATAGGTGCGTGTCTCGGGCTCTCCTGCTTCGTCGGCGAAGAGAACCGAGCGGGGGTCTAACTCTCTCGCCGCGAGAAAGATTACCCTTTGGCGACGCTGCGGGAGTCCGAACGAACGCGAATCCACGACACGGTACGCCCACTGGTAGCCGAGGCGCTCGAACTCGGTGACCAACAGGTTCATGCCAGCACCTTTTTCGAGCTGCAACATGAAGGGAACGTTCTCGAGCAATACCAGGGGGACACGCTTGCGTTCGAGTAACCGGAAGATGTGACCCACGAGTCCCGAACTCGCCCCTTCGATTCCCTGTGTTTTCCCCGCTTGGCTCAGGTCTTGACACGGGAATCCGCCCGCAAGCAGCTGCGTGTCTCGAGGCAGGCTACGCAGGTCCCGAACGTCCTCGGTGAGTTTTCGGTGAGGCACGCTCCTGCGAAGAACCGCGAGAGCGCCCGGGTCGATTTCGCAAAGCAGATTCGATTCGTGACCTACTCGCGAGAGGCCTACCTCGATTCCTCCGATTCCCGCAAAGAGTCCCGCGACTACGAGACGTTGCGGCGTGGGCGCTTTCGTGGTGAGCAGCGTTTGAATTTCGCTAGAGCGTTTCTGCGGTCGTGGGCGACGACCATCGGCGAAAGGCAACATCCGATCCGCGGTCATTAACGAACGCATGTTAACACGCCAACCGTTGCCGGTCAGAGCGGTGCCATGCACGGTCGCCGCGACCCTGGCGAACCAACGTCAGGCGCAGATCCGCTCAGTGCCATACCGAACGGAACATGGCTCTTCCGCCGTCAAACGGTCTGCCGGCCACGGTCGGTGTTGACGCCTGCGTCGCTTCGCTCGAGTGCACGCCGGAGTTTCGCTGGGGCCAAGGACAGCTTACAGGACTAGTGCTTTCGGGTGGCCCCTGAGCGCGAGGGATAGATTCTCGGGCGCGGGCCCGGCTCCCGTCTTTCTTCAGCCCTTCCCGCTCACTCGTCGGAGAAACTTCACGAGGGTATCGAAGGAAACGAGCTTTTCTTTAGGTACAACGTAAAAGGTGTCCTTGATCTTGCGCACATGGTCGAATCGTTCCTCCGTCGTCCAGGAGGCCCGAGTGTGTTCTACGGACACGACGAGCATTTCGCGCGTCTTTGGGGAAACGAATACGACGGCGCGGGGTTTTTCTTCTTTCTGATCCCACCCCGACCGAGTGTCCACAAAAGGCATACTGTAAGGGAAGCTCAGCGGGTCTGAGCCAAATTCCAAGTTTCGGGACTTGCTTTCGATGAGGAAGTCCCCCTCGGGTGTGGGCACGATGATGTCTCGTTCGCTAATGAAGCGGAGCCTGTCCTGGATGTTTTCGCGTTTCTCCATAGGCTGTAACTCAGCGTCGAGCCCTTCGGTCCTCAGCCGATCCACGACAGTTGCAGCCCACTTGTCGCCCCCTCAACTGACGGAAGAAGAGCTCGTCGTTCTCGAACCAGTCCGACACGAACACCTCCCATCTTGTCTCCCTGCTGTTCGATGTAGTTGGGAGCATCCTGCGTGATTGATCCGACCCACGCCTCACGAAGATAGCAGGGTCTGAAGGTGATTCGCGATGGTCGCGGGCGAAGACCGTCGCAAAAGGCAGTATCCGAACCGTGGCCATTTATGACGGCACGGTCGCTCGGCAAGATCCGTAAGTGCTCGAACGCGAAACAACCCCTCGATCCGTCGGCACGTCCGATTTCGTGCTCGAGTTGCATGCCGTCGGACGTGCCGAGCATAATTGGATTCTGGAAAGCAGAGAGGCTCGCGAGATTTCATGAACATATCCCTCTTGGACACGGTCTTGTGACTCCCTACCGCGCATCAATAGCTGTAAAGAGCAAGAGGGCGTGTGAAATCGTACGTGGAGCACTGGAACAATGCGATGGCGTCGAAATCGTGGAACAGGCTCCCCTCAAAGCATGGTTCGACCTCGCGGACAGCGAGAACGGCGTACTTGTTCTCGAGAGCGACTACTTCGAACCCGGATTCGATGCCAAAGATGTCTTCGATCATCTCGAAGGACTACAGGGGATCTCCAAGGCGCTCTTACTTACATCACCAGGCATCGAAACGAAGCTGTTCGAGAACAAGTTCGCGTTTGTTCACCAGTGGCCGAGGGACGCCGCCTCGATCGCCGACGTCGTCGTCCAGTTGTTTACCTATCCGCACCTTCTGTGGACTGCTGAAGATCAGAAGTTTTGCCACAGGCTAGAGAAGGTACAGACGACCGTTGGACGAACCACCCCGAATGAGATCGTGGTTTCCGATCCGGGGATTTCCTCCGAAGCGCATTTTGATGTCGTCTTCAAAGAGTTGGGCCAGGTCTATGTGCGCGATAAGGGCAGCTTGAATGGAACTACTCTGCTGAACCAGAAGTTATCCCGCGGACGTTTCTACCGACTTCTAGATCATGACATCCTCAGCGCGGGTGACGTAGATTTCGAGTTTCGAAATATGCCGCTATCGGAGGCTATTGAGAACACTACCTACGTCCGCAACATCGAAGCGGACCAGCCCGAAGACAAAACGGCTTTTTTTTCAAGTTCCCTCGCTCCGCTGAACAAGGGAAAACACTCGAACGAGCCGATCGATACGAGTCAACCCACGAATAAAACGGTAGCTTCAAGTTCCCTCTCTCCACTGAGTACTCGAAAGCCCGCGAACGAGGCGACAGAGAGCATTCTCCGCGAGTTAATTCTGGACGTTTCGGCGCGGTTTGTTCCCATCGATCCCAATCCCTACATCGTCGGGGCGCCGTTGCGGGAACAGCAGAAGCATATGTTCTTCGGTCGGGAAAACGAGATTACCAGCATCCGCTACGCAATTCGGAAAGAGTCCGGTGGAACCATTTTCATGGTCCATGGCGATCGGAGAAGCGGCAAAACTTCCCTCCTACATCAGTTGGCTGCTGAACGAAACCATGGTGACTTGCTGTATCTGATCGTCGACTTGCATCTCCTGGCGCGCGTTACTAAGGAAGAGGAGTTCTTCGACAATATTTGGGACTATGTGCCTGAACACATCCGACAAATGGCGGGAGAGCCCGATTTACCGGAGGGCACGAATCATCGGATTGCGTTTCTGCGCAAGCTTGAGCAATTGACGCGTCTCAGCCGAAAAAAATGCGTCTTTCTGTTCGACGAAGCGGAAGAACTGGATGCCAAGATGGGGACAGGAGGGGTTGGGGCTGACCTCGTAACCTTCCTCGCGTCCCTCATGGACGGGGAACCGTTCGTGTCTTTTATCTTTACGTCGGGGCTTACCTTTGCGCGCGAGCCCTCGGCCTTCTGGCGACTCGTCCAGCCGAAGTGGCGATCGATGAGAATCGGTTTCCTTGAATACGCCGACGCCCGGCGGCTTATTGCCGAGCCGGTAGCCGGACAACTCGCTTTCCAAGCGCCGGCTGACAACGTGATAGCCCGGTTGAGCGGCGGGCATCCCTTGTTGACTCAGCTGTTGTGCATGAATCTCGTGCAATATGCGAATCATCATTTTAAGCGAGACATCACCGATGCCGACGTTTGGAAAGTTGCCCACGCGGTCGTGCGCGACCGCCCCGGATATCTCGACTATGTATGGGGTCAAATGAGCGACGAGGAGAAAGTCGTTTGTGTCTACATCGCACAATGTATTCGAAACGTCGGCCAGGTGGTGCCACGCAGCGAGGTCCTATCGCCGGATTTGGGACCGGACGGTTACGCGCACTGGCCAACGCCTACCCGGCTCGACTACGC
>Ga0315338_1000364_pt1 | contig 118423 bp, 93 predicted proteins | sample ASW8metaG_FD_204518 | JGI IMG/M metagenome (GOLD analysis project Ga0315338, IMG submission 204518) | Ammonia-oxidizing marine archaeal communities from Monterey Bay, California, United States - ASW #8 | ecosystem: Environmental > Aquatic > Marine > Coastal | place: USA: California | collected...
GACTCGGCCGGGCCTCCGAACAGGTTTTCCCCAACGTTTGAGACGAAATCCAGAAATCCCATGTGACCCCCCGGTCGGATGTAGCCCGTCGACGGGCTAGAGTTGCCGGCCGAGATTAGGGCGGGATCGGCGGGATGTCAAGCCAACGGGCGTGGAAGGCGGCTAGCGATCGTTCCCGCCGGTGCCGAAGGGCCCTTCGATGACGATGTCGCCCAGAGCGTCCCGCTCCAGGTCCGCATCGCCCGCCGGGAGTCCGTTCTGCTGGAAGAAAAAGCTCACGATGTCGATATACTCGCGCCGCTTCAGCCGCCCCGGGTTGTCCTCGGGCATCGTCGAGCGAATGAAGCCGACGAAATCGCCGACGGTTTGCCCGCTCCAGCCTTCCATGTAATTTCCTTGCCGGAACTCTTCCGGTTGGTGGCACACGAGGCAGGCTTCGGAGAAAGTCTTCTCGCCGCGGGCCGCCTGCTCCTCGGAATAGACGCCGGATTGGACTGATTGTTTTTCGTCTTGCGCCGTCGTTGCGAGCGCCACGAGGAGGACGCTCACGGATACCAGAATCATGAATAAGACCTTTCGCATGGTTCGCTCCGAGACGAAGAATAGCATGAATCCGCACGCTCGAAGCGTGCGAGAGGTGCGTTACTAGTAAGCCAAATTCGAGCGGATCGAGCGCTCGATCGACGCGACGTCCACGTTCTTGCGCCGGGCGTAGCTCTCGACCTGGTCGCGTCCCACTTTGCCGACGCTAAAATATTTGGCCTGCGGATGGTTGAAGTACAGACCGCTCACCGAAGCGGCCGGCAACATCGCGTAGCTCTCGGTGAGTGAGATCCCGGTCGTCCGTTCGGCGTCGAGTAGGCGGAAAAGCGTTTCCTTCTCGCTGTGGTCCGGGCTCGCGGGGTAGCCGGGAGCCGGACGGATGCCGCGGTAGCGCTCGCGGATGAGATCCTGCTTCGTGAGGCTCTCGTTTTCGCCGAAACCGCAGTCGCGCCGCGCCATTTCGTGCACTCTCTCGGCGAGCGCTTCCGCAAATCGATCCGCCAGTGCCTTTACCATGATGGCGCGGTAGTCGTCGTGGTCTTTTTCGTATGCGGCGGCCAAGGTCTCGGCGCCGATACCGGCGGTGACGGCGAACGCACCGACGAAGTCCGGTCGCGCTCCTACGGGCGCGATGTAGTCGGAGAGCGACAGGTAGGGGAGTCCGGCCTTTCTCTCCTGCTGCTGCCGTAGCATGTGGAGTCGGGCGCGCTCGGAGCGTCGCTCCTCGTCCTCGTAAATAATGATGTCTTCCCCTTCTCGATTGGCGGGAAACATGCCGTACACGGCCCGGGCCTTCAATGCGCCGGACCCCATGAGCTCTTGCAACAGCTCCTGTGCGTTGTCGAAGAGCTCTTGTGCGGCGAGTCCGATTCCCGGCGCCTTCAGAAGGTCCGGATAGAGCCCCTTGAACTCCCACGCGTGGAAGAACGGAGTCCAGTCGATGTAGTCGACGAGCTCCGCTAACGACACGTCCTCGAGCACGCGAGGCGCGCCGCTCTCGGGTGTCGCGATATCGGCGCCGACCCAGTCGAGCTCGAGTCCTTGGCCCTGCACCGCCTCGAACGGTATCAGCTTGCGGTGGCTCTCCTCGAAGTCTTTCCGGATGGCTTCTTGCTCCTCTCGGTTGCGAGCGGCGAAGTCTGATTTCCCGTCGCTCTTGAGCAGCTCGCCGACCGTCGTGACCGCCCGTGACGCATCGACGACGTGCAGCGTCTCGTGTCCGTATTGGGGCGCGATCTTGACCGCGGTGTGCTTGCGCGAGGTCGTCGCGCCCCCGATGAGGAGCGGCACCTGGACCGCCCGCCTCTCCATCTCACTCGCGACATGAACCATCTCGTCGAGTGACGGTGTGATCAACCCGGACAGTCCGATGAAATTGGCGGCTTCTTTCTCGGCCGCATCGAGGATCTTCTCGGTCGAGACCATCACCCCGAGATCGATGATCTCGTAGCCGTTGCACGCGAGAACGACGCCGACGATGTTCTTGCCGATGTCGTGAACGTCACCCTTGACCGTCGCGAGGACGACCTTTGCTTTGCTCGCGGTCTTGCCCGTCCTCTTTTTCTCCTCTTCCATGAACGGCTCGAGATAGGCGACGGATTTCTTCATGACCCGGGCGCTCTTGACCACTTGAGGCAAGAACATTTTTCCGGCGCCGAAGAGCTCTCCGACGATGTTCATCCCGGCCATGAGGGGTCCTTCGATCACCGCGAGAGGGCTGTCGTACTCTTTTCGGGCCTCCTCGGTGTCGTCCTCGATATGGTCGACGATCCCCCGGACGAGAGCGTGGGACAGCCGATCGGCGACGGAGGCTTCGCGCCAACGTTCGTCCTTTTCCTGCTTCTTCCCGGGGCCCTGGTGGTCTTGAGCGAAGGTGATGAGCGCCTCGGTCGCGTCCGGAGACTTGTTGTACAAAACGTCCTCGATCCGATCCCTTAATGCGTCCGGGACCTCGTCATAGACAGCGAGCTGGCCGGCGTTGACGATGCCCATGTCGAGTCCGCCGCGGATCGCGTGATAGAGGAACACCGAGTTCATCGCCTCACGCACGTAGTCGTTACCGCGAAAGGAGAACGAGAGATTGCTGATGCCGCCGGAGACTTTGGCGCCGGGACACTCTTTCTTGATCCGGCCCGATGCCTCGATGAACGCGACCGCGTAGTCGTTGTGCTCCTCCATGCCCGTCGCGACCGTCAACACGTTGGGGTCGAACACGATGTCTTCCGGGGGGAAACCGACGGTCTCGGTCAAGATGCCGTACGCTCGCTTGCAGATGGCGACTTTGCGCTCGGTCTCGGTCGCCTGACCGTTCTCGTCGAAGGCCATCACGACCACCGCGGCGCCGTACTTGCGGATGGTTCGCGCTTGCTCGACAAAGCGCTCCTCGCCCTCCTTGAGGCTGATGGAGTTGACGATGCTCTTTCCTTGAAGGCATTTCAGGCCCGCTTCGATCACCGAGAATTTCGAGCTGTCGACCATGATGGGCAAACGCGCAATATCCGGCTCCGACGTAATCAGGTTCAGAAAGGTGGCCATCTCCTTTTCGGAGTCCAGCAGGCCTTCGTCCATGTTGACGTCGAGAATGTTCGCCCCGCCATCCACTTGGTGCCGTGCGACGTCGAGTGCATCCTCGAGCGCACCGGTCTTGACGAGGCGTGCGAAGCGCCGCGAGCCCGTGACGTTCGTGCGCTCGCCGATGACGATGAAGTTGGACTCCGGGCGTATCGTCAACGGCTCGAGTCCGGACAGCTGCGTGAACGGGGACGCTTGTCCCGGTTGATGCGGCTTCACGCCGGCGACGGCGTCGGCGATCGCGCGGATATGGTCGGGCGTGCTTCCGCAGCAGCCTCCCGCGAAATTGAGCCAGCCTTCGGCGGCGAATGCGCCTATCGTTCCCGCCATTTGTTCCGGGGTCTCGTCGTAGCCGCCGAACGCGTTGGGGAGCCCGGCATTCGGCACGCAGCTGACGAGGACGTTGGAAACGGTCGCGAGCTCCTCGACATAGGGGCGCATCGTGGCCGGCCCCAGAGCGCAATTGATCCCGACCGCGAGCAGGGGCGCGTGGGATACCGAGATCCAGAACGCTTCCGGAGTCTGCCCGGACAGATTCCGTCCGCTCTCGTCGACGATCGTGACCGAGGCCACGACCGGCATCACGACACCCGTCTCCTCGAAGAGATCTTGGATCGCGAAGAGGGCGGCTTTCATGTTGAGCGTATCGAACGCCGTCTCCGGCATGAGTATGTCGGCACCGCCGTCGACGAGGCCCTTCGCTTGCTCGTAATAGGCGCGTCGCAGGATGTCGAACGTGGTCGCGCGGAACGCGGGGTTCGTCACGTCAGGCGAGATCGACCCGGTCTTGTTCGTTGGGCCCATGGAGCCTGCGACGAAGCGCGGGCGCTCGGGAGTCTTTGCGGTGACCGCGTCTGCGGCGCGGCGCGCGATCTGCGCTGCCTGCCGGTTGATCTCGTAGACATGGTCCTCGAGGCCGTAATCCGCCATCGCGATGACGGTGCCGTTAAAGGTGTTGGTCTCGATAATGTCGGCGCCCGCGTCGAGGTAGTGTCGATGGATCTCCTCGACGATATCGGGCTGCGTGAGAGACAGGAGGTCGTTCGCGCCTTTCAGGGGCATCGAGTGGCTCTTGAAAATGTCGCCGCGGAAGCCATCTTCGTCGAGCCCATAACCTTGGATCATCGTGCCCATCGCGCCGTCGATGACGAGGATGCGCTCGGAAGCCAAAGCCCTAAGCGTGGCGATCAGTGGTGATTGTTCCATGTCTACGGTGATAGCAACTTCATCGAAAGCGTGCAAGCCGTATGCACGCAATGGTTGGAACGAGCTTCCGGGACGTCCCCTGTGCCCGTCGAACGGCCCATCGCTTTTTCGTGATAGATTCCGGGCGTTTTGAAACTGCATCATCGGGTGGCGCTCGGACTCGGCGCGGGGACCCTCGTCGGAGCGGTGGTGGGACCCGATGCCGCCGTGCTCGAGCCGCTCGGCACTCTTTTCATCAAGCTCATCCGGATGATCGTCGTGCCTCTCGTGGCGTCGTCTCTGGTGATGGCCTTGGCGGGGCTGTCCGGTCGCCAGACCTTTGGCCGGCTTGGAGCGCGAGCGTTCGGCTTTATTTTCGTGAGCTTGTTCGTGGCGCTCCTCATCGGCATCACCGTGGGCGTCGTCGCGCGACCCGGTGGCGGCCTCTCCGAGTCCGCGCGGGCCCAACTACTCGCAGGGAATGAGGCGCCGGCGATCGACCCCGACGCTCAGAGGCCGTCGATTGTCGACACTTTGCTGGGCGTCATCCCGGACAATCCGGTCCGTGCCGCCGTCGACGGCAACGTCCTGCAGATTCTCTTCGTCTCCATCCTCTTCGGCCTCGCGGCGAGCGCGCTTCCGGAGGAGAAGCGGCAGCCCGTCGTTGCCCTCGCGACGAGTGTCGCGGAGGCGCTGTTCAAGCTGACCGGGTGGATCATGGAGCTCGCTCCGTTCGGGATCTTTGGCCTCATGGCGGCGGTGGTGGGGCGAGCCGGTCTGTCGGTGCTCGTGGGGCTCTCGTACTATTTCGCGGCCGTCGTCGTTGCCCTGGCGCTCCACCTCGTCCTCGTCTACGGCTTCGTGCTCAAGGCCCTCGCCCGCCAACGCGTCGCTCCTTTCGTCGAAGCGAGTAAGCCGCCGCTTCTCATCGCCTTCGCCACGTGCTCGACCGCAGCGGCGCTTCCCGTCTCGATGGCGTCTATGCAAAGCGTGTTGGGACTCCCTTCGCGCGTGGTGAGCTTCGTGCTCCCCCTGGGAGCCGCGATCGGCCGTGACGGAAGCGCTATCTATCAAGCGCTCTCCGTCGTCTTCATCGCCCAGGTGTATGGAGTGACGCTCGGTGCCGTCGACTTGATGACGCTTATCGTGACCGCCATGCTTTCCTCGCTCGCGGTGGCTTCCGTGCCGGCAGCGAGCTTCGTCAACTTGGCCATTCTTCTCACTGCGCTAGGGCTCCCGCTCGAGGGCGCCGCGCTCGTGCTCGGAGTCGAGCGGCCCCTTGATATGTTGCGTTCATCGACCAATCTCATCGGCCATCTCGTCAATGCCAGCTGGGTGGGCGCACCCAGTCGCGGCGACGGCGATCTTGCGGCACTGGAGGACACATGATTCATCACATCGTTTTGATTCGACTCAAGGCGGATACCGGAGCGGACGAGCGCACGGAGTTCATCGCTCGCGCGAAACAAGTCTTGAGCCCCATTCCGGGGGTACAGAACTTGCGTGTCGGAGAGGGCCTGGGGCAGCGGGCGGAGGTCTCCTACCCGGTTGCTCTCATCATGGATTTCGAGGATGACCAGGCGTTAGCCGCTTATCAGATCCACCCGGAGCACCAGCGCTTCGTCAACGAGATCGTCGGTCCGATTCAGGACGACAAGCAGGTCTACGACTACCGTTACTAGCGTCGTTGAATCGGCGCGAGCGTCAAGGTCGGAGCAAGGCGTGCGACTTGCGCGTCATGTCCGAGCCTTGGGCGACCATCTCGCTGAAGAACCAGCCATATTTGCTGAGATATCCCAGCGCCCCTAGCTTGCGCTCTTGCATGACGAATTCCGGAAACAAGGCAGTTCGTGTGGAGAGGAACTGCTGCCGGACGGTGTCGTTGTTCCGCTTGATCGCCCGCTGCGTTTTCGTCTCCAGCTCCTTCAAATGGTGGAGGAGCTTGCCGCGCGTGGACTTTACGGTGGGTACGAGCGACGCATCGACAGCTTGCACGTCTCGTTCGAGCGCGACGGTGATGTCTTCGATACAGGTACGCGCGCGAGATAAATCCTCCTCCAGCTCGGGAGGCGTTTGCTGGCGTACGATCTCGTTGAGCACGGATTCGTTGTCGGAAGCGAGCTTGGTCACGTCCACGTCATAACGGTCGATGAAGCGTGCCTCTTTCCGCTCGACCACCGTGAAGCTCATACGCGGCACGATGAGCGGCATGGGGACGTCGAACATCTCGTAGACGCCCTTCAGCTGCGCGAAGTAGGCGAGCTCGCTCGGACCGGCGACGTAGGCGATGGTCGGGAACAGGGTGTCCTGATAGATCGGACGCAGGAGGACGTTCGGGCTGAAACGCGAGGGTTCGCTCTTGGCGAGCGCCACGAGCTTCGTGGCGTCGTCTGCATCGGCAATCTTCACGGCGCGCCGCTCCGGATCCGCGAGGAAGAGGTTGACCCCGGACTCCGCCGGGGTAGCCTGCGCGTGATAGCCGTGGGCGATGAGCTTCTCGCTTGCGTTTCGAACCTGCTCCGCACTCGCATCCGGATGGCCGAGCTCACGCTCGAACAGGCTCGCCGCCTGCGCCTTCAGCTCGGGGAGCGAAGGGTCGACGACCGCGAGTCCGGTCCCTCGGGTCAAGCGAAGGATCCAGCTGCCGAAGGCTTCCGCCATCGTACGTCCCGGCGCATAGCACTCGCGCATGACAGCTACGATCTCGTCTTTGAACTCCGTCGGCGGGAGGGCGTCCGAGATGCGATCCACGACATCCGTGATCGCGTCGGAGAGCACGTGTCCACCGACCGAGCGGTTCGCATCGCCGTCGTCTTCGTAACGCACTCGCGTCAACGCCCGGGATGCGTCGATGAGCGCAACCGACTGGACTTCGTCGAAATCGTGGTCGTCGGTGTCCATCCAGAACAGGGGCACGACCGGAGTGCCGAGCTGCGATTCCATCGCTCTGGCCAACTGGACCGCGCTCACGGCTTTGTACAGGGTGTAGAGCGGTCCGCCGAACAGACCCACCTGCTGGCCGGTGATCACGACGAGGGCGCCGTCGCGAAGCCTCTCGAGTGAGCCTAGAGCGCTCTCGTCGGCTCCGAGGGTACCGTTCAACGCCACAAGGGCCGCCGCCGTCTCTTCGCGAGGGCGATCGACGGACTGCACCCGGGCCGCGGTGGCCGCCCAGGAGCCTTGGTCGTAGGGGTTACCGGCGAAAAAGCTCTCGACGGCGTCGAACCGTTCGAGGTAGTCCAGAAATAGCGGTTTTACGGCCGGTAGTGTGCGGTAATCGAGGGTTTCCATTTGTGGCATTTTGGTAGCTATGAACGAGACCTCGCTCGTCGAAAACGGCTATATCATAGCGTTCCGGAATGAGGCAGGCCAACGCTTGCTGCGTTGACACCTCTTAAAGGGTTGTGATAGTGTCACTTAACTGTTTTTTCGAAGGAAGGCTCTAAGGCGCGGCGGGTACCGATGCCACTTACGAGTCGACCGTCGACCCAAATCTCAAGTCGGATGGTCGGAGAACCCTTTTGACAGAATCGAGAGGAGAGATCCCTGAGAAGATCGATCGCTACGAGATTATCGAAGCGGTCGGCTACGGCGCCATGGGCGCCGTGTACAAAGCTTTCGACCCTCTGATCAAGCGGCCGGTGGCCGTGAAGACGCTGCGCCTCGATGTTCCGCCGGACAGCCCCGACTACAAGGCTTTTCTAGACCGTTTCGCCACAGAGGCGAGGACCGCGGGGCGACTCTCTCACCCGAATATCGTGACGCTCTACGACGTCGCGCCGGTGGACGACAAGACCCCCTGGCTTGCGATGGAATATGTCGAGGGCCAAACGGTGGCCGAGCTGCTCGTGGGCGAACGCCTTCGCGCCGAGGTCGTCGTGGGGCTCGTGTCCCAAATCGCGAGCGCCATCGACTACGCCCACCGCGAGGGCGTCGTCCATCGCGATATCAAGCCCTCGAACGTTATCGTCCACGCGGGCGAGAAGGTCAAAGTCACGGATTTCGGGATTGCGAAGCTGATGGACGCCGAGATCACGCACTCGGGTGCGTTGATGGGGACGCCGTCGTACATGTCTCCGGAACAGGCGATGGGCGAGAAGGTCGACGGCCGGACGGACATCTTCTCACTCGGGGTGATGGCGTTCGAGATGCTCAGTGGGCATCAACCATTCCCGGGTAACAACGTCACCTCGATTCTTTACAAGCTGGTCCACACCGACCCGATCCGGCCGGACAACCTCGAAGTGCTTGGCTTGCTTCCGGACAAGTGGCATGACGTGTTCGAAAAAGTTCTGGCGAAGCACCCCGAGGAGCGGTTCGAGACCGCAGCGGAGTTCGTAAAGCAGCTCGAACATTGTCTCGGGTCCTGGTTCGGCGCGCTCGAAGGCGAAACCGTCATCCTGAAGGACGCTTCGGCGACCATGAAGCCCGATGTGTCGCCCGCCCCACCGGAAGCACCGGCGTCGGAAGAGGTGGCGCCGACCGAGCCCGCGCCGGAGGGAGACGAAGACGAAGACGATGACGATCGCACTTTGATCGACAGCCCAGCCGTCGTTGGGGTTGCGACACCGGCGTCCGAGGGCTTGGTCGCTCTCGAGACACCAGCGATCGAGGTCGACGATGAGCTCGCCGGCGAGACCGTGCAGATGGCGACCCAAAACGAGCCGGAGCCGCCGGCGGACGTCGATGCCGGTGAAACGGAGATCATCGAGGTCGGAGAAGCCATTGCCACCGCTCACGCGCCTCACGAACCTGATGAACCTGACGAGCCTGACGAACTGGACGAGACCGTTGTCGTTGGTGCTCCCGTCGCCCCGTCGCCAACCGCGACACCGGCACCCGCACCGGCGGGAGGCGCGCCCAATCGCTCGAAGCTTTTTGCCGCTATCGGTGCCGCGGCAGTGCTTGCGGTCGTATTACTGCTCGTGCTCACGCGCGGTGGCGATGCACCGGAGGCACCGGTCGTCGAGCCCGCGCCCGTGGTCGTCGCGTACGATGAGGGCCGTCTGTCGATTACGACCGAGCCGCCCGGCGCGACGGTTTGGATTCGAGACGTCGCACTAGGGGAGACACCGCTCGAGCTCACAAACGTCGTCTATCAGTCCTATGTCGTTCGACTCGAGCGGGAGGGTTTCGCGACGGAAGAGCGAACGCTCGAGCTCTCCGACGACGCGCCGGACGCGAGCGTCGACGTGGCGCTCGCCGCAGTGCCCGTAGTACCTCAGCCCGCCTTCGTGAGAGTGCGGAGCGAGCCGCCTGGTGCGAGCATCGATATCGACGGAGACGCGAAGGGGGAGACCCCGAGCCGGCAAGTCCGCGTGCGCACGGGCGAGCGTGTCATCCGTCTCGTCCTCGACGGGTATTTGCCGTGGGAAGACAGCGTGCGTGCCCGAGCGGGTGTCACGATCGACGTTGACGCTGAGCTCACGGCGCGTCCGGAGCCGGCCGTCGAGGAGCAAGCGCCCGATCCGCCGCCGGAGCCTTTGCCTCCGCCAGTCGTCGAAGGCTCTTTCGTCGAGCGCGGCGAGCCCGGCGTCGTGAGCCCGGAATGTATTTCATGTCCTGCGGTGCGCTACCCGGAAGCGGCGCGACGCACCCGTCAGCAGGGAGTCGTCGAGCTCGGCTTCGTCATCGATGAAAACGGAGCTGTGCAAGATATTCAAGTGCGGGAATCGGCGGGCGAGATCTTCGACGCGGCCGTCATCGCAACCGTCACCGACTGGCGCTATGAGCCGGCGACCAAAGAGGGCGTGCGTGTGAAGATGCGCTGGGTGCAACGGTTTCGTTTTCGGCAGGGCAGGTGATCGCGTTGGCCAAACTCGTCATCAACCCAACCTCCGCGAGCAAGAAAGAGATCCCGATCTCCTCGCGGGTCATTTCGATTGGACGCGATCCGTCCAATGACCTCGTGCTCTCGGACTCGATGGTCTCGCGACGGCACGCGATACTCGAGCAACGCGAAGACATCTACGTGTTGCGGGACAACAACAGCTCGAACGGGACGATGGTCAACGGTGACAAGGTCGAGGCGGAGAAGACTCTGCGCGATGGTGATCTACTCGCGATCGGCTCGTCGCGCCTGCTATTTCAGCTCGAAGAGGGCGTCGCGAGCGGCTCTCATCCGGCGGTGGGGCCGGTTTCCGCGAGTCCGGTCCTCGATAACATCGGGGACTTGTCATCCGACGGCGATCCTCTTGGGGACAGCACCACGCGTCCGGACGGGCCGCACAATGTACCTTGCCCGAGCTGCGGCCGGCGGGCTCTCGGCGCGGATCGCTTCTGCCGCTCCTGCGGGAGTGAGCTACACGAGAAAAAAGACATTACGTGCACGGCGTGTGGGAACGTGATGCCGCTCCCGGCGGAGTTTTGCAGTCATTGCGGCCACGAGCTTCCGGTGAAACCCCGGGAGAGCCCGCCAACGCGGCACCTCAACCGGGCGGACCTACTCGCGGATGCTCCTCTTGCGGATGAGCATGTTGCGGATGAGCCCGTCGCGGAGGCTCCGCCACCGCAGACGCCTACGCCGCCGCCGGCCCCCATCGACGCCCGGCCGCGCGTGGCACCCCATCGGCGAGCGCGTCGTGAAGAAGAAGAGGCCGGTTTCGGGATCCGAGCGATCGCGGCATTGATCGACGGCATGATTGTCGGTATCCCTTACTTGGCGTTGACGCTCCTGCTGAGCATGTTCATCATCGGAGACGGAGGCTCGGGAGCGGCCGGCGGATGGATGCTCGCGTCCGCCTTGTTTCCACTCTGGTCCTTTGCCTACTACGTCCTCTTCTGGGGACTTCAGGGCGCTACGCCCGGCAAGAGCCTTCTCGGGTTGAGCGTGCAGACCGATAGTGGCGACTCGCCGGTCGGCATCGGCGTGGCGGCGCTACGAGCCCTAGGCTACGTTGTGAGCTCGCTACCCTTCGGGCTTGGATTCATCATGATCGCTTTCTCCGAGGACAAGCGTGGCTTGCACGACCGGATTGCTTCGACGCGCGTCATGAGGACTCTTTGAAGACACCCACGGACTCGGAAGAGGGCGAACCTCTCGCGCAGATGGAGCCCGAGCTCGCCATCGAAGGGAGCGGGGCGGCGGCTCTCGTCGCGGAGCCCGTTGCCTCGACGAAGCCAGCGCCGGAGCCTGCCGATCCAGGGCTCGACGCTCAGGCGGTCGCCGCGAACGAGGCATCCCCGGACGAAGAAGAGTCGCCCGCGGAGACGAGCCGCAAACAGTCCACGTTCCAATCGATTCTCGATCTCCTGCACGATCTCGCGATCGCCGTCGTCGTTTGCGTCTTACTCATTACCTACGTCGTCCAGGCGTTCAAGGTGCAAGGCACGAGTATGTCGCCCGAGCTTCATGACGGCGAGCGGATTCTCGTGAACAAGTTCATCTATCGCGTCGACGAGATCGAGCGCGGCGATATCGTCGTGTTCTGGTACCCGGAAGATCCCGAGCTGTCGTTCATCAAGCGGATCGTCGGGCTGCCGGGCGAGAACGTAGAGCTTCGCGACGGCGACGTTTTTGTCGACGGTGAGGAGATCGACGAATCCTATGTCGTCGCGGAGAACGCGGACCTGCGCAGCCTCGCGGCGCAGGAGATCCGGCCGGGCCACTACTTCGTTCTTGGCGATAATCGTCGTGGCAGCAACGACAGTCGTAGCTGGGGTCTGGTTCCGAAACGCTACATCTACGGCAAGGCGTTCGTCCGCATCTGGCCGCCGTCCCAAATCGGCGGCGTCGAATAGCCTCGCGCTCCCGCGCGAGACCGGCCTACATCTGCGAAGGGATGGGTATTCCCATCAGCGCCAAAACCTGGCGATGCTGTTTCAGGAAAACCTGCACCGCGAGGAGTCGCAACGCACGCTTCGTCTGGTCGGTCTCGTTCGCGATGTGGTAGCGGTGATAGAAACCGTTGAAACGTTGTGCCAAATTGAGAGCGAAGCGCGCGAGGTGTGCGGGCTCTTCGGTGCGTACGACCGCACGCGCCACCGCATCGAGCTCCGATGAGGCGTAGATCAGCGCCCAGATGTCGTCCGCCTCCGCCGTGTCCAAGGCATCGAGGCCTTGGCGGAGGTTCGGAGGTGCGCTCGGCGGATCGAGATCGGCGCTCACCTTCCCGATAATCTTCGCTGCGCGCACGGCGGCATATTGAAGATAGGGCCCGCTATCCCCGTCGAAGCTCAACGCTTCGGCGAAGTCGAATGCGATCACACGATTCTTGGTCGTCTTGACCATGAAGTAACGGAGCGCGCCCCTGGCGATGGCGTTTGCGATCTCGCTCGTCGACGTCGTGTCCAGGCCTTCGTTGCGGGTGACGACTTCGGCTTGGGCCTTCTCCTCGAGCGATGAGAGCAGGTCATCGGCTTTTACTCCGAGCCCCTTTCGCCCCGAGACTTCGAGATAGGGCTTGGACTCGTCGGCGGCGCTCACGGGAAAGCCGAGCTCCCGACACGTCTGCGGGGTGAGCGCAACCATTTCATAGGAAAAATGGTGTGAGCGATCTCTGGCCTGCTCGGATGCGAGATGGCCGACCCCTTTTTGGACGATGTCCTGCAGGTAGGACTGCCGCACGTCTATGACGTTGTAGACACGCTCGCCATTGCCGAATGCGGGGGCATTCGCCTCTGAATCCTTGGACGTCGTCGACCACACGACGGCACCGTCTCCGTAGGTGTGGAATCTCTCGAAACCGAACTGACGATCGAGCAGTCCGAGTTTCCACATTTGATAGGCGATGTCTTTGCCGACATAGGTGACGGTCCCGTTCGAGCGCACGATGACTTTCTCGTCGGCTTCGGTCGGCTCGGCCTCCGCACCGTGCACGTCCATCACCCAGCAACCCTCGTTCTTTCCCGAGGTCGACAGCCGTATTGCCTTTTTTTCCTTCAACAGCTCGTAGGCGCGCTCCCAAAAGCGCAGTCGGAGGATGTCGCTCTCCCACGGCAGCAGGTCGTAGCGCACGTCGATGCGATCCATCGTGCGCAAGTGACAACCGACGATTGCGTTCGCGATGAATGCGCCGAGCGACGCTTCCGGAGCCGTGCCCTCTTCGATCGCTTTGAGCGTGTCGACACGCAGCTTCAAACGTTCGCGGTCCTCTTCGTAGAAGTCGGAGACCCGCGCGTAGAGCTCCCAGCATGCGTAGTCGAATTTGCCGGCGGCTTCTAGCTGTTCGACCTGCTCCTGTGTTTTATTCTCGAGGTGCAGGAAACCGACGACGACGTCCGCGACTTGAACGCCGGTATCGTCGATGTAGTTTTGGATCTCGACCTCTTGCCCTCGATATCGGAGCACGCGCACGAACGAATCGCCAAGGGCGGCGTTTCGCAAGTGACCGATGTGAGCGGCTTTGTTCGGATTGATGTTCGTGTGCTCGACGATGACCTTGCTTCGGGCCGGCGCTGCGGCCTCGTCTCCCGCGAGGAAGCGCTCGATGAACACGGCGCGATCGAGAGACACGTTGAGGAACCCGGCGCCCGCGACGTCGACCTTCGAGACGCCCGGGACGGCCATCAAGTCAGGTAGCAACGCTTCGGCGATCTTCGCGGGAGCCATTTTCGCTACCCGCGCGAGATCGAAGGCGACCGCGACCGCCGTATCGCCGGGACTGTTCTTGGGAGGGTGACTCCACACGATGTCGTCCAGCTCGACTCCGAACCGCTTTTTCACTGCTTCGCGGACCGCGTCCGAGAGCTGTTTTCCTATCCCGCCTCCACTCATGCGCGCGATTATATACATCGGCGGCCGGCCGCTACCGAAGCGCCTGAGAACGTCGAGAGTTTTTGCTCCTGCCCCTGATCGTTCCGAGGATATATAAAACGCGTCGCGACTGAATTATCATGGGCCGCATGGGAAGCCCGAACGGATCGATGGAATCCGTGTTCAGCCACCACCGCCGCACCGCGGTGATTCTTTCGGGCGAGGGGACGGCCGCGGCTTATCTGGCCGGAGTCCTGAACTCGTTGACCGATGCGGGTGTGCGTGTCGACTGTGTCGTCGGGAAAGGAGCGGGTGCCCTCGTCGCAGCGCTCGCCGCCATCGACTCCGGCTCGCGCCTCGTCGGCAGAGACGGACTCCTCGCGCGGATGTCGTCCCGTGCTCCGTGGAGGGTGCGCCCGATCTACGCCGCGAGCGCCGGCCTTCTCGCCGTCTCTTTTGCCATCTTCGTTTCGCCGCTGCTGTTCGGCGTGCTGGCGCTTCTCACTGTCCCGTTCGCGGCGTTGGGTCGATTCTTCACCGACGCACCGAGCCAGAGCCTCGTCGCACCATGGCTCGGCTACCTTCTGGACCGCGCCGAGCCGCTCTATCTACGATCGATGGTCGTGCCGCTCATCGCGCTTTGCGCCCTGTGGCTCTTGTGGTTGTTTCGTGGCATTTTTCGCGAGCGCCGACTCCCGCGCGCGCCCGAGCCCTTCGACTTGAGCCGGTTCTCCGGGTGGCTCACGTCCAACCTCTGGAAAGCCGTCCGCGGCACGTCGACGGACGAGCTCCCGCGCGACCGCAAGGCCCTTGGAGACGCCTACCGAAAGCTGCTCGCCGGCAGCCTCGGCCAGCGAGGATTCATGGAGCTCGTGTTCTACGCACTCGATACCGACGCCGGCCAAGAAGTGCCGTTTACGTTGTTGAAGGAGCGGTACTCGAAGAAGCTCCGCGCCAGTCGCAGCAGCCGGAGCGAGAGGAGCGCCGAGCCGATCGATTTGACGCACGACAGCGGTGGGCTGTTCCTCGACGCATTGATGGCCGCGCTCAGTCCTCCGGGGCTCGTACCGAGCGTCCCCCTCCGCTTGCCGCTCGGCTCTTCGCACGGAGGCGAAGTCCATCGATTCTCCGGCAGCCTACTGGCGTCCGGGAGTGCGTTCGCCGACGCGGTCGCCGCGGGGGCCGAGCAAGTCGTCTTCGTCTCGTCTTCGGTACCGGGCGACGCCGCTACGGGCAATCCTCTCGAGCGCGTCACAGAGGCGGCGCTTCGCCGAAGCCTTGCGGATCAGCTCTCGGAAGCCAACCGCTTTCCGGATCTTCCCGTCTTTCTGATTCGCCCCGACAAGCAGCGGCTCAGCCCGTACGAGATCGCGGGCCGGGCTCAGATTGGCGGTGAACGGCTGGGACTCGCCGCCCTGTACGCCCACGGACGACGGGACGCGCTACGCCTGTTCGTCGAGCCCGTCCTGTCAGAGGGTGGTCCGGCGGAGCACGAGCCGCCTCCGACCGGCGCCGCATTTCAGCCGGACCTTCCCGTAGGCCCGCAAGAGCTCTAACCGCCCCGGCTCATCGCGCCCGGAGCCACCGTTTTACGCAGCTCGGCGGGAGAGGCCAACGGCCAGACGTTACAATAGACGGGCGACATGGATAATGTGTTGGGTCTGGCCTTCGTCTCCCTTGCGGCGCTGTTCTCCGTTTGGAATGCATCGAGCTTGTGGCGCTATCTGAAATACCGCCGACTCACCGGCTCGGAAGAGCTGTGCTGGACTCCGAAACGTCCGTGGTTCTACGGCATGTCGCTCGGTATCGGCTTCTTCATGGTGAGCTTGACCGTCTTGAGCGTGTTCGTACTGAAGCGGCCCGCCCTCGCGACGGCGTCTCAGGCGCTGATGGCTTTTTATTACACCGTCTCTTTCCCGTTGTCGATGCGCATAAAGCGTGGGTTCTACAAGAGCGGGATCTGGATGGAGCGCGCGTTCGTTCCGTATCGGCGGATGCAGCGTTTGAGCTGGCGTGAGTCGCCTCGGATCGTCCTTGTCGTCGACAGCGATGCCGGCTTGCTTGGAGAGGGCTACACGCGACTCGTCGTGCCTGGCGAGCGCTACGGCGAAGCGCGCCGCATCCTCGCCGGACATATCGAAGACCAAACCTTAACGGTCGACAAGGACATCTTAGGCCTGTCGGATGTCGACTCCCCGGCGCAGGAGCGGGTGTAACCAACCTTGACGATGGAAAGAAAAGAATTCGCGTCACGGGTGCGTCGAGCACCGATTGTCTGCGACGGCGCCATGGGAACGGCGCTGTACGCCAAAGGCGTCATGGTGAGCCGATGCTTCGACGAGCTCAATTTGTCCAACCCGGAGCTCGTTCAATCCGTCCACCGTGACTACATCGCCGTCGGCGTCGATATGATCGAGACGAACACCTACGGCGCCAATCGCTTCAAGCTCGGTTCGCATGGCTTGGCCGATCGCGTCCGCGAGGTGAACCACCGAGGGGCCGCTATCGCGAAGGAGGCCGTCGAGGGCGAAGGACGCCCCGTTCTCGTCGCGGGGTCGATCGGGCCCCTGGGCAAACCCATCGCGCCGATCGGCACGATCTCCGAGGACGAGGCCGAAGGCGCGTTTCGCGATCAAGCGGAGGGGCTCGTCGAGGGTGGCGCGGATGTCATTCTCCTCGAGACATTTTCGGATATCCGTGAGCTCGAGCACGCGATCCGCGCCGTGCGGGCGGTCTCGACCGAGATCCCTGTCATCGCGCAGATGACGTTCGGCGAGGACGGATCCACTCCCCTTGGCGCGAAGCCGGAAAGCGTGGCGGCAAAGCTTTCGGCCCTCGACGTCGACGCGCTCGGCGCGAACTGCAGTGTCGGCCCGGAGCTCATGTTGGGCGTGATCGAGCGCCTTGCGACTTCGACACGGCTCCCGTTGTCGGTGCAACCGAATGCGGGGCTTCCGGAGCTCGTCGACGGACGCGTCATTTATCTGAGCTCGCCGGAATATGTCGCGCACTATGCGGCGAAGTTTCGCGAGGCCGGCGCCGTCATTCTCGGCGGCTGCTGCGGAACGAACCCGTCGCATGTCGGGGCCATGGTCGGAGCGGTTCGCTCTCTCGACGCGTCACCGGCGCCGATCGAGGTGGAGCTGGGCTCCGGCGAACGCCCCGAGCCGGTGCTCGTACCTCGCAGTGAGAAGGGAAAGCTCGCGAGGAGCCTGGGAAGAAAGTTCGTCGTATCCGTGGAGATGGACCCCCCCAAAGGGGCCGATGCGGGCCTGCTCCTGGAGAAAGCCCAGTGGTTGAAGGAGAGCGAGGTCGATTTCTTGAACATCGGCGATGGTGCCCGAGCGAGCGCCCGGATGAGCGCCATTCCGTTCGCGCTTCTTCTCGAACAACAGGTCGGTGTCGAGACCATCCTTCATTATCAATGCAGAGATCGGAACTTGATCGGCATTCAAGCGGATTTGCTCGGCGCGCTCGCTCTCGGATTGAAGAACATCCTCGCCGTCACAGGAGATCCTCCGAAGCTTGGTGACTATCCCTATGCGACGGCGGTGTTCGACGTCGATGCGGTCGGCCTCGTCAAAGTGCTCTCGCGTCTCAATCGCGGCCTCGACGTCGCTGCCAATCCTTTGGGCCCGCCGCTCCCGTTCCACATCGGGGTGGGCGTCAACCCGGGCGCGACGGATTTCGATGCGGAGATGCGGAAGTTCGAGCGCAAGGTCGACGCGGGTGCTGAATACTGTTTGACGCAACCGGTCTACGAGCCTCGGTTTCTGGAGCGGTTCTTGGCGGTTGCGAAAGAGAAGGAGATCCCGGTCGTCGTCGGAGTGTTGCCTCTCGTGAGCTCGCGCAACGCCGAATTTCTGCACAACGAGGTCCCCGGTATGGCGGTGCCGGCAGACATCCGGAGCAAGCTGCAAAAAGCGGCCAGCCAGGACCGAGCGCAAGACGTCGGCGTTGCGATCGCCCGAGATTCCGCCCAGGTGGCGCGCGATCTCGCCGACGGCGTCTACGTGATGCCGCCGTTCAATCGTTTCGAGCTCGCTCTGCGCGTTATCAAGGGAATTACCTAGCGAGCGCCGGCCTGGCCCGCGGTGAAACGGTGCCTCGAATCGTGTATGGTAGCGAGACCATGCACGATCGCGCGTTTCTGCTCGAGCTGGCACTCGTCGTCGCACTGCTGACCGTCTGCGTTCCTCTCCGCGGCCAGCAAGCCGATGACATCCCGGTTTTCGTCTCGGAGACGGATCTCGTCGCGGTCGCGGTTGCGGTCACCGATGACGACGGCAATTTCGTGACCGGGCTCACGCGAGAGAACTTCACCGTTTACGAAGACGGCAAGAAGCAAGAGATCGAGATCTTCGAGGCCGGCCTCGAAGGCTCGTGGGTGGATCTGTCGCCCGAGGACAAGGACGCTCTGTCGGGGCGGCAGGTGATCGGGCTCATCATGGACTCGAGCGGAAGCATGGAAGAAGACATGCCGCTCGTGCAGAAGGCCGCGATCAAGTTTCTGACCAACATTCCGAAATCCGAGAACCTGTTCATCATGGATTTCGATGAGAGCATCCGTTTGTCGCGCTATTCGTCCGACGATCAACGCTTGATCGCCGATCGCGTCTACGACATCGAGCCCGATGGATGGACCGCTCTCTACGATGCGGTCGCTACCTATCTCGAGCGCGTCTATGACCTGGATGGCCGGAAGACACTCGTGATGTTCAGCGACGGCGTGGACTCCCGAAGCACCTTGTCCGTCAATGAAGTTTTCGACATGGTGAAGATGTCCGAGGTCAGCATCCACGCCATTCACTTCAGCGGAGGCCGCACCAACGGAACCCGCTTGTTTTCCGAAGGTCGATTCTTGCGCCAGCTGGCGAACGAGACGGGCGGCTCTTACGCGATGGGTTCTTCTCTGTCCAAGATCGATGAGCTCTACGACAAGATTCTGGAAGAGCTCTTTAGCCAGTACAGCCTCGCCTACGTCACCACGAACGAGAAACGGGACGGGAAGTACCGCAAGATCAAAGTCGAAGTGGACGTGGACGACGTCAAAACCCGGTACCGTCGCGGCTACTACGGGCCGGAGCCGCTTCAGTCCAACGAAGAGGCTGCTGAAAAACGTGAGAAATAGGGGACGCACGAAATAGGGGGACACAATACCTATTACTCTGTTCTTGCCCGCAAACCATACTCAATAACCGCGTAATAGGGTTTGTGTCCCCCTATTTCGTGTCCCCCTATTTCGCGGCTTTTTCAGGAGCCTGCTAGTCCCGAGCCCATTTCTTGGTGGACGGACCGCCTAGCTGGTAGCATACGAGAACATGAAATCAACGTTTGCAGTCAAGGACCAGCAGTATGAGATCACGCTCGAGAAACGAGAGCGTGGTGAAGGCGACAAATTTCACCCGTTCGGTGCCACCGTTGGCGGCCAACCGGGCGGTGGGGTTCAGGGAACGTGTCAGATCACCGATAGCGCTCTGACCACCGCGGAGAGCTTGGCCGAGAAGGGCGGCGCCTCAGCCGAGGAGTTGCTCGCGAGGGCCTGCGGTAAGTCGCTCGCGTCGGAGCTCGTCATCCGGAAAATCGAGCCGGACTTCTCTTTCGTCGTCGACCATCGCTGGGTCGTGCCCTCGTAGCCGGGTTCCTCTCCTTTCGTCGGCGGTGATGCGCCGGGACCGCCGTTCTTTCTACGAGGAAGCCCTAGTTAGGCCTGAATGGCTGTTTCGGCTGACGTATAATGGTTTGTAGGTAAACCACAACGGGCTCAGGAGGCTACGAAGAGGAGCCGCCTCGGCCTGCGCCGCGGCTCTGGTTGGACCTCGCGGCGACGCGTTCAAGGGAGGCCGTGGCGTTTCGACAACGAAAGATGCTCTCCCCCGGTCGGGCGACGGCCTTTGCTCTGGGGATAGGCCTACTGGCAGCGGCGCCGAGATCGAGCGTTCCGCTCGGACCCATCGCTTGGGTCGACGGCCCGGCAGCTTCGCGCTCGTCCGAAAGCGTCATGGCGCAAAGCCAGGAAGATCCGCTCGCGTGGCAGCGATCGCTTCGCGAATATGCGCGCGCCACGCGCGCTGACGTTGTCATACCCACGTCCCCGTTTCCCCGAGAGTTTTATTTCAGCCGTGCGGCCTATACGGGCTACTACCGCTTTCGAGATTTTCGAAGCTGGAGCGTCGATTTCCCCAAGGCGGACCGGCAGTTCTTGATTGGGCTTCGCCGGTTGACGAACCTCGACGCGTCCGAGGCTGAGAACCCGGTGCGCCTCACGGATCCCGAGCTAGGGCGCTACCCTTTCTTGTATACGGTCGAAGTCGGCTACATGGCGCTGACGGAGGCCGAGGTCGAGGGACTGCGTCGCTACCTACAGGCGGGTGGGTTTCTCGTTATCGATGATTTTTGGGGGTCGTTCGAGTGGGAGAATTTTCAGAACCAGCTTCAACGGATCCTTCCCGGCCATCCGATCGTCGACATTCCTTTGGACCATCCGATTTTTAATTGCTTTTACAACGTGAGCGAAATCGTCCAGGTCCCGAACGTCGGCCAGGGCATGCAGGGCGGTCCGACTTGGGAGTCGGACGGCTACTACCCGGCGGTCAAGGGCGTTTTCGACGAGCAAGGGCGACTCATGGTCGTGATCAACTGGAACACGGATCTCGGTGACGCCTGGGAGTGGGCGGAGAACCCGTACTACCCCCTCAAGTTCTCGACATACGCTTATCAAATGGGCGTGAATTTCATTATCTACGCGATGAGCCACTAGATTGGAACTCTCATGGCGGCGGATCGTAGGGATCTGATCGACGACAGGCTAGGATGGACCCCTAGATTTTCGAGATGGACGCCAGAATAGAGACCGGAATGGAAACCAGAACAAAAAATTGATGAGCTCCTGGTTCGAGAATACATTCGAGTTTCTCTTTAAATATAGGCCGCTCGTATTCGAGCGTGGTGAGCTCGGCTTCGGTTTCCCGGCGCTGTTCGTGCTGGTGGCCGTCATTGCCGTACTCGTCGCTGCGCCTTTCGTCTTGCGGTATCGGGACGTGCGCGGCAAGAGCACTGCGCGCGATCGGATCATCCTCACGGGACTGCGGACGGCCGCGTTGCTCCTCGTGGTTTTGTGCTTGTTGCGGCCGTCACTCGCGCTGTCGACTGTCGTGCCCCAGCAGAGCTTTGTCGGCATCCTGCTGGACGATTCACGGAGCATGCAGATAAGCGACGTCGACGACGAGGCCCGCGGGGCCTTCATCATGGACACGTTCGGTCCGGAAGGCAGTGCGCTCGCTTCCGCGCTCGCGGACAAGTTCCGCGTTCGCTTCTTTCGATTCTCCGAGACGGCCAACCGATTGACGGACCCGACCGCCATGGGTTTCGGGGGCGTGCGCACGCATTTGGCCAGGGCCCTCGAGCGAAGCGCCGACGAGCTCTCGAACGTCCCCCTCGCCGGACTCGTCGTGATTAGCGACGGCGCGGACAATTCGAACGCCGCGGTTAGCGATACGTTGCTCGATTTACAGGCACGCAAAGTGCCCGTCTATACCGTTGGCCTCGGGCGCGACCGCTTTACCCGTGACATCGAGGTCACCCGGGTTGAAGCGCCTCGGAACGTGCTCGAAGGCTCATCCCTCATCGTGGATGTCACGATTTCACAACGAGGTTTTTCGGGCGAGACCGTCCGGCTCGACGTCGAGGATGACGGGCACATCGTGAGCTCGCGTGACGTGACGCTCTCGAACGATTCGGACGCGACGACGGTGCGCGTGCACTTCACGGCGGCGGATCCGGGAGCACGCGCTTTCGGCTTCAGCGTCGCGACCGAGCCGGGGGAGATGGTCACGCAGAACAATCGGCGCGAGCAGCTGATCCACGTCGAGCGCGAGCGTCCAAAAATTCTGTACTTCGAGGGCGAGCCTCGATTCGAGCTCAAATTCGTCCGCCGCGCGGTGGCTGATGACGAGAATCTCCAAGTGGTTTGTTTGCAACGAACCGCGGAGAACAAGTTCCTGCGCCTCGACATCGACGACCCGGATGAGCTCGCCGGCGGCTTTCCGAAAACCCGCGAGGAGCTCTTTCAATACCGCGCGATAATTCTCGGTAGCGTCGAGGCGAGCTACTTCACCCACGATCAGCTGCGCATGATCGCGGACTTCGTCAGCCAGCGAGGCGGAGGTCTCCTCGCGCTCGGCGGCCGTCTCGCCTTGTCGGAGGGCGGCTATGCCGGCACACCGGTCGCGGACGTCCTACCCATCGCGCTTTCGGTGGTCGAGGAGCGCTCGGAGGCACAGGAGCTTGCGGGCACGGGCTTTTTCAGTCGTCTCGTGGTGACGCCGACGCCGTTTGGGGTCACGCATCCCGTCATCCAATTCGGTGCCGATCCGGAGGATAGCCGCGCGCGGTGGCAAACGCTTCCGCCGTTGTCCACGGTCAACGTCGTCGACCAAGTCAAGCCCGGCGCGACGACGCTGCTCAGTGGCTCCAGTGATGAAGTCGACGACCAGCCGGTTCTCGTTTTCCAGCGCTACGGTCGCGGGAAGTCCGCCGCTTTGACGGTCAACGATTCGTGGCAATGGCAGATGCACCACGAGATGGCTCTCGAAGACATGACGCATGAGCTGTTCTGGCGAAAGCTCCTTCGCTGGCTGGTGAGCTACGTCCCCAAGCAAGTTGCCGTGAGCACGGAGAAGCATCGATACGCCCCCGGAGAGAGCGTCTCGCTGATAGCGGAGATCGATGACGACCGCTTCTTGAAGGTCAACAACGCTCAAGTAACGGCGGACGTGCGCTCGCCTTCGGGTGAGAGAGTTCAGGTCCCGATGGAATGGACGGTGGACCGCGACGGCGAATACCGCGGAAGCTTCCTGCCGGCAGAGAAGGGCATCTATGAGGTCTCGGTCTCCGCGCAACGGGACGGAGTCGAGATCGGAGAAGCGAGTGGTTTCGCCGAGACCAAAGAACTTGACGACGAGTACTTCCAAGCCGAACGGCGCTCCTCGCTCCTCACCCGGATCGCGGAGGAGACCGGTGGCCGGTTTTATACACCCGAGACGGTGGAGCGCCTTCCCGAAGACATGAGCTACACCGAGGGCGGCACGACGATCCGGGAACGGCGCGAGCTTTGGGACATGCCGTTCATTTTCCTGATCCTCGTCGGGCTCGTGTCGTCGGAATGGGGCTACCGCAAGTGGAAGGGCCTCGCGTGAGAGGTCTCGCCCTCGCCGGGACGCTCTTGGCGCTTGCGCCGGCGTCCGCGATTGCGGCTGAGTCTTTTCTCGTCGTCCTCGTGGGCCTCGGAGGCGATGAGGCCCATCGCGCGACCTTTCACGATTGGGCGGGCCGGCTGACCTCCGTCGCGGTGGATGCGAACGGGCTCTCCGAGGAGCGCGTCTACTATCTGGGCGAAGACCCGGAAATGGCGTCTGCGGGAATGTACGCAAAGGCGACCAAGGAAAACGTCATCGCGTTGTTCGATGATGAGCTCCGGGCGCGTGTCCGTCCCGGCGACCAGATCTTCGTCGTTCTGTTCGGCCACGGTAGCTTCAGGGATGAGCAGTCGCGATTCAACCTTCCGGGCCCCGACTTGACCGCCGAAGACTTCTCCTTGTTCTTGAAGCCTTTCTCGGAACAGCAGATCATCTTCGTGAACACTACCTCCGCGAGCGGCGGCTTCGCGCCGGTCCTCACCGCGCCGAACTGTATCGTGGTGACGTCGACGAAGAGCGGTAACGAGCGGAATGAATCTCAATTCGGCAAGTACTTCGTCGAGGCTTATGCGGGCGACGGAGCGGACACGGACAAGAATGAGCGCGTCTCGATCTGGGAGGCGTTCGAGCATGCGCGCATCCGCGTCGACGGCTATTACAGCGAGGAGAACCTGCTCAAGACGGAGCACGCGCTGTTGACGGATGAGGCTGAGACGGCACGCACCGTCTACCTCATGGGCTCCGCCGCCGTTGCCGAAGGCTTCACCGAAGCCGACGTTGCCGATGATCCGGAGCTGGCCCGTCTCGTCGAAGACAAGCTCGCGCTCGAAGGTCGGGTGGAAGCATTGAAGCTGCAGAAGAGCACGATGCCGGAAGCGCTGTATCTCGAGGAGCTCGAGCAGCTCTTGATCCAGCTCGCGACGGTCACCGCCGGAATCGAAGCTCGGAGGCCGACGCCGTGATCCGTCTCTCGCGCGTGGCCGGCCCGATCTCCGTATTGCTCCTATCGATGTTGGTCGTCCGGCCCGCATCGGCCGACTTGGAGACGGCGGAGGCTGCGCTTCGGGAAGGTCGGTACGACGAAGCGATCGATGCCTTCGAGGAAGAGTCCGTCCGGAGCCCGACACCGCGCTTGTACAAGGGGTGGGTCGAGGCGCTCCGCTTGACCGGACGTCATGACGACGCATTGGCGCGGATCACCACATTTCTGGAGACCGAGCCCGCCTCCGTCGAGCTCGAGAATGTAAGAGGCGAGATCCACTACGCGCTCGGCCGTCTCGAGCCGGCGCGCGCGGCTTTCGAGCGCGCGGTGGAGGGAAGGGCCCGCGATTACCTGACGGCCGAGCTCAACTTGGCGATCCTGTCCTTCGAAGCCGGTGAGCTCGATGAGGCACGCCGTCGGTTCGACGGGTTCATCGACGTCTATAACCAGAGCGCCTCACTGCGTGCGGACGAGCTCGTCGCCGTGGGACGTGCGTGCTGGTATCTGGGCGCGACGGATCCGGCGCTATACCGCGATGCTCTGAAGGCTCTCGATGAAGCGAAAGCCGCCGACCCCGCGTCGCTGACAGCGACGATCCTTGCGGGAACGCTCTTCTTGGAAAAATACAACAGCCCCGACGCCCACGAGAGCTTCGCCGCTGTCATGGCCGTGAATCCTCGCCATCCGGAAGCGCTTGTCGGGCTCGCGAAGCTGAACGCTTTCGATGGCTCGCCGGAAGCCCTCACTCTCACCGAGCAGGCACTCGAGGTCAATCCGAGATCGGTCCCGGCACTCTCGTTCCTCGCCGAGCAACACCTTTCTCTCGAGAACTACGAGCAGGCGCGCATCCGTGCCCGCGAGGCCCTGGAGCTGAACCCCGTCTCTCCGGATGCGCTTCCCATCCTGGCCGCCGCCGAGCTCTTGAGCGGCGACGAAGCCGCCTTCGCCGCGGTCGAAGCCCGAGCGCTCGCGCGCAATCCGAAACACGCCGACTTCTACAACAAGCTCGCGGAGATCGCCGTGCAAAATCGGCTCTACCACCTCGCTGTGGACTTCGCGACGCGGGCGGTCTCCCTGGACGACCGCTCGTTTTGGGGCTACGGGCTTCTCGGTGTCAATCAACTGCGGCTCGGTGATATCGACGCCGGCCGCGAGAACCTCGAGCGTGCGTTCGAAGGGGACCCCTTTCACGTCTGGAACAAGAACACTCTCGATCTCCTCGATACGTTTCCGGAATACGTCACCACCAAGACAGAGCATTTCGAGCTCTTCATCGCGAGCACGGAATCTGAGCTGCTCTCGGTCTATTTCGGTGAGCTCGCGGAGGAAGCCTACGACGCGCTCGTGGAGCAATACGCGTTCGAGCCGGAGACACCCATTCGCGTCGAAGTGTTCGCGTCGCATGGAGACTTCTCGGTCCGGACGCTGGGTCTACCCGGTCTCGGAGCCCTGGGAGTTTGTTTCGGACGCGTCATCGCGGTGGACTCTCCGTCCGCACGGCCTCGCGGCCAGTTCAACTGGGCCTCGACGCTGTGGCACGAGCTCGCCCACACCATCACGCTCGGGGCCACCGACCACCGAGTGCCACGCTGGTTCTCGGAAGGGCTATCGGTTCTGGAAGAACGTCGGGCGCGGCCCGGATGGGGAGATGACGTCAACCTCGGATTCCTCGCCGCCTACCAGCGCGACAAGCTCCTGCCGGTAGCGGAGCTCAATAACGGGTTCATGAGGCCGACCTATCCGATGCAGATCGGGATCTCGTACTACCAGGCGTCGCTGGTCTCCGAGCTCATCGAGCGCGACTGGGGTTTTCAGGCGATCCGCGACATGCTCGCCGCCTATAGAGATGGCGACCAAACGGAAGCCGTCTTCGAATCCGTCCTGGGCTCGACCCTCGACGCGTTCGATGAACGTTTCGAGGCGTTCCTCGAGGAGCGCTTCGAGTCTCGTGCGGCGACGCTCCGTCTCCCACCGGAGGGGGAAGCGCCACCGAGCTCGATTGAGGCGTTGTCCGAGCGCGCGGAGAAAGACGAGTTCGATTTCATCGCTCAGCTCGAGACCGGCCGGCGGGCCTTGGCCGACGGCGACGAAGACAAAGCGATCCTGATGTTGGAGCGCGCAAAGAAACTGTTCCCTGAATACAGTGAAGAGGGCAGCCCCTATCTCGCGCTCGCCGGCCTGCATGAAGAGGCCGGGCGTCTCGACAAAGCGGCCGCGGAGCTCGCGGTCTTCGTTGACATCAACGAAACGCATTACGACTCGCACGTGAAGCTTGCCGAGCTCTACGGACAGCTCGATGAGTCCGAGAAAGCTGCCGAGATGTTGCAGCGTTCGATTTACATCTACCCCTTCGAAATGGATGCACATCGCGAGCTGGCGGAGCTCTACGCGGCGATCGATCGCCCGCGCGAGGTCGTCGTCGAGCGACGCGCGTTGCTGGCGCTCACGACGGACCGCGCCCAGGGCTATTACGACTTGGCGCTCGCGCACCACCGTGCCGGCGACAGCGCGAGCGCGCGAAGAGAGCTCCTGAAGTCGCTCGAGCTCGCGCCCGGCTTCAAGGACGGATTGGCGCTTTTACTCGAGCTCACCGCCGAGAAGGAGCCCAGTGAGCCGTAGGAGCAAGGCAGTGTTGTTCGCGCTCGCGGCGGCCGTTCTCGCGGTCTCCGTCGCGACGAGCTTCGGTCAGCGTTTTGGGTTCGATCTGCCTTACGACAACTTCGACTATAACGGCCGTTTCACGTTCGTCCGGGTCAAGTTCGATCCCACACAGTGGGGCCGGGGCCCGTACGAGTGGGGGTTGGACCTGAAGTGGAACCACGACTACCCGCAGGGCGAGCGCAATCTCATGACGATCCTCGAGCACCATACGTCCATGGCGCCGAATACGGGGAAAGGGAACATTTACGGGTTGGACGAGCCCGAGCTCTTCCAGTACCCGTGGGCCTATCTATGTGAAGTCGGATACTGGAACCCGACGGAAGAAGAATCGACGAATTTGCGGACCTACCTCCTCAAAGGCGGATTCCTCGTCGTCGACGACTTCATCACGGAATGGCAGTGGTACAACTTCGAAACGAAGATGCGCAAGGTCTTTCCGGAGCACAACTTGATCCAGCTCGACGTATCGCATCCGATATTCGATTCGTTCTTCTACATCGAGACGCTGGACTTCGAGCACCCGACTCTTCCGGGCTACAACCCGATCTATTACGGTATTTTCGAAGACAATGACCCTGAAAAACGCTTGATGGTCATTGCGAACTACAATCACGACATTGGCGACTACTGGGAGTGGTCGGGGCAGGGCTGGGTGCCGATCGATATTTCCAACGAGGCCTTCAAGCTCGGAGTGAACTACGTGATTTATGGAATGACGCATTGAGCCGCTGGTGGCGACCGGTGTCATTCGAGAAAGGATGAGTTCGATTGGCTGAAGAACAGACCGCTGCTCTTACCGCGGAAGACGATATCGCGCTCGCGGATCGACTGAAGACTTCCTACGGGAACATTACCACCGAGTTGAGGAAGCTCATCGTTGGCCAGGAAGAAGCGATCGAGCAGGTGCTCTTGTCCCTCTTCGTCGGAGGCAACAGCATCATTACAGGTGTTCCCGGGCTCGCGAAGACTTTGATCGTACACACGGTCGCGCAAGTCTTGGATCTCAAATTTGCCCGGATCCAGTTCACTCCGGATCTCATGCCGTCGGACATTACCGGCACGGACCTCGTTCAGGAAGATCCGCAAACGGGCAAACGCGAGCTCGTGTTCATGCCGGGCCCCATTTTCAACAACATCGTGCTCGCCGATGAGATCAACCGCACCCCACCGAAGACGCAGTCCGCGCTGCTCGAAGCGATGCAGGAACATCGGGTCACGATCCAGGGCCGCACCTATACTCTCGAAGAGCCGTTCTTCGTTTTCGCGACGCAAAATCCGATCGAGCTAGAGGGAACCTATCCGCTCCCCGAAGCCCAGCTCGATCGCTTCATGTTCAACGTGATCATCCACTACATGCCTGAAGAGGACGAGCTCGACGTCGTTCGGAATACGACTTCGATCCAAGACTACTCGTTCAACAACGTCGTGACCGGTGAAGACATCGTCGCGTTCCAAGCGCTCGTACGCCGCGTGCCGGTCGCCGAGCCGATCCTCCGCTACGCCGTCCGGCTCTCACGCACGTCGCGACCTGGCGAAGAGGGTGCTCCGGACTTCGTCGACAAATGGGTCGAGTACGGAGCTAGCGTCCGCGCCGCGCAGTACATCATCTTGGGAAGCAAGGCCAGAGCTCTCATGCAAGGTCGTTATCACGTGAGCTACGAGGATATTCGCGCGCTCGCCAAACCGGTTTTTCGCCACCGTATCCTCACGAATTTCCACGCCCAATCGGAAAAGGTCTCATCCGAGACGATCATCGATCGTCTACTCGAAACCGTCAGTGCTCCGAGCTCGAGAATGTAGATGGCGGGAGCTGCAGCGCGAATCGCCGCCGGTCAGTTCGTCGACCCGCAAGTCCTCGGTCGGATTCAAAATCTGAACCTGTTGGCGCGAGGCGTCGTCCAAGGTTTCATCAGCGGACTGCATCGTTCCACTTATCTCGGTCGTTCCGCCGATTTTGCGGAGCACCGGGCCTATATGCCTGGGGACGATATCCGTCAGATCGACTGGCGCCTTTTCGCCCGCACGGATCGCTTCTACGTCAAAGAGTTCGAGGCGGATACGAATACGAGCTTCACGATCTTGCTCGACATTTCGCGCTCGATGAGCTTCGGAAGCGAAGGTATCACCAAGCTCGACTACGCTCGTTACCTCGCGGCTTCTCTGGCGGTGTTCTCCCAGAAACAGCGAGACCGTATCGGAATGATTACGTTCGATAACGACATCGTCGACTTCGTGCCGCCGTCCGCGAAACATCTCGAAATCGTGCTCCACAAGCTCGACACCTTGACCTCGGCACGCCCGAGCGAGTTCGGCGGCCCTCTTCAGAAAGTCGCGGAAGCAATCCACCGCCGGGGTATCGTCGTTCTGATCTCGGACCTCTACGACGAGCCGAGCGCGATCCTAGATGCGGTGAAGGGGCTTCGATACAAAGGTAACGACCTCATCGTGTTCCACGTTCTTGATCCCGCCGAGCTCAGTTTTCCCTATGAGGAGGCGGCGAGCTATCGCGATCTGGAATCCGGTGAGGCCGTGCCGGTCGTCCCCGAATATCTTCGTGATGAGTACCGGAAGCTCGTCCAGGCGCACGTGGCGGGCTTGACGAAGACGCTCGGCGACAACCGCATCGACTACTCTTTGTTCGAAACGTCGACTCCGCTCGACTTCGCGTTGTTCCAATACTTGTCGAGCCGTGAACGTCTCACGAGGACGCGATGAACTTTCTGACGCCCGCGTTCTTCCTCGGCGCGCTCGCTCTCGCGATTCCCGTCATCGTTCACCTCACCCATCGTGAGAAGAAAGATGTCGTCGACTTCCCCTCATTGATGTTCTTGCGGCGGATCCCCTACCGCTCGGTCCGCCGGCAGAAGCTTCGCCATCTCCTTCTTTTTGCGCTCCGGTGCCTCGCGCTTCTTCTCATCGTGCTCGCGTTTTCGCGCCCGTTCTTCGAGTCCGAGGTCGTAGCGACCAACGCCCCACTGGGCCCGCGCGAGCTGGTGCTCGTCGTAGACCACTCGTACAGCATGGGATACGAAGATCGATTGGCCCGTGCCAAAGCGGAGGCGCGACGTCTCGTCGACGGGCTCGGGCCGGATGAGCTCGGCTCCGTCGTTCTCGTCTCCGATCGCGCCGAGATCCTGCTGCAATCGAGCGCCGATCCCGCGGAGCTCGCGGCCGTCATCGACGGCATCGAGCTGTCCGCACGGACGACGCGGTTCGGACCTGGCTTGAAGCTCGCGCAGAAGATCGTGGACGAATCCGAGCTCTCACGTAAAGAGGTGGTGTTGCTGTCGGACTTTCAGCGACTCGGCTGGGACGGCGACGAGGACGTGTGGCTTCCCACGGGCACGACGCTAACACCGGTCGATCTGGGCACCGGCAGCTGGGATAACCTCACGATCACGGGCGTCGTTCTCGAGCGCGAGCCCGCAGCTGCGCGGGAGCGCCTGACGGTTTCGGCGCGCGTCACCTATAAGGGCCCCATCGACGGAGAGCCGGTCTCCACTTCTATTGCCCTCGAGCTCGGTGCGCGCTCGCTCCAGAACAAGAACGTCGAGCTCGCTCCCAACAGCTCGACGACGATCTCCTTCGACCCGTTCACGCTACCGAGCGGCTTGTCGCGCGGCTCGGTCCGCCTCGGGGATGACAAGCTGAATGCCGATAACGCGTATCACTTCGTTCTATGGCCGGGGCAGTCCATCTCGGTGCTCGTCATCGAAGGCCCAGGCCAGCGCAGTCTCTACGTCGATCGGGCGTTGTCGATCGGGGACCGTCCGTCGTTCCGGATCGATCGCAAGCCGAGCGGACAGTTCCGCGCCTCCGACCTTTCGGGCCGCGAGGTCGTCATCCTCAACGATGTGCGCTCGCTCGGCGCCGCCCAGCTCTCGGAAGTTTCTCGATTCGTCTCGGAGGGCGGCGGACTCATCGTCGTGCTCGGCGAGGCGAGCCGGCCTGACAGCTTGGCCGGGGAAGCGAGGGCGTGGCTCCCGGCACTTCCCGGGCCCGTCGTGGATCGCGCTCGCGATTGGGGCGGAACGCTCTCCTATCTGGACTACGGGAGCCCCGTCTTCGATGTCTTCAGCGCACCTCATAGCGGTGATTTTTCACCCGCGAAGTTCTTTCGCTATCGTACGTTCGACGCTCCCGTCAGCGAAGGCGTTTTGGCGCGCTTCGACGACGGCGCGGTCGCGCTCGCGGAGAAGCGCGTCGGCGAAGGGCGCGTGTTGGTTTGGACGTCGACGCTCGACACGTTCTGGAATGATCTCGCGCGCCAACCGGTGTTTCTTCCATTCGCGCACCAGCTCGTGAAGCACGCCGCGGGCTATGCGGAGGCGAGCTCGTGGCATACCGTCGGCGAGGTCGCCGACTTGAGTCGCTACGTGGAGCTCGCCGTCGTTGACGCGCAGCCGCTCGACAGCGAGCTCATCGTCACTTCGCCGCTCTCGGAGAGAACGATCATGCCGCCGTCGAGCGAGCGGCTGTTACTGCCGATCGATGAGCAAGGCTTCTATGAGCTGCGGCGAGCCGGCAGCTCAGGACGCGGGCAAGAGCTCGTGAGCCTCGCGTCGAATCTCGATGCGCTCGAGTCCGATCTCGCGCCGCTCGACCCGGAAGAGCTCGTCGCCTCGGTCGGATTGCGTGAGAGAGTCGCGGAGGATGCCGAGGCCCAGTCGCGTACTCCTGCCGAACAGGAGAGTCGACAAGGGTTCTGGTGGTATCTGCTCGTCGTGGCACTTGCACTGCTCGTGGCGGAGACGATTTTGTCCAATCGTTTGTCGCGCGCGACCACTGCGGTGGCGTAGAGAGAGGCGATGCTCATACGGAGAAAGCAATAGAGTTATACTGAGACGAGTAGGAGCTCGCGGAGTCGTAAGCGATGGAGATTTTCGATAGAACCGGTTATCCACAGCTACTGCGCGTCATTCGTATCGTCCGGAACCGATGGCGGCTCCGCCACGTCGTCAAGGGTGTCGCGACCCTTCTCCTGTTCGGATTCTTGGCCTTCGCGATCTCGGCGTGGGGGATGGAGTACTTCCGCTATAGCGCGTGGTCGGTGCGGCTGTTCCGCGGGTTTACTTATCTAGCGCTGTTCGCGCTGGCGCTTCGATTCATCATCCGTCCTCTTTCGAAGCGGGTCACGAATGAACAAGTCGCGCTGTATATGGAAGAGCGCGACCCTTCTTTGAAAGAAGCGATCTCGAGCGCGGTCGACGTCGGCGGGCCGACGGGGTCGGACGAGAAGCTTAGCGACCCGAACGTGTCGAGCGCTTTGGTGAGCAAGCTCGTCGAGCAGACGATCGAGCAGTGCGAGCGGATCGATTACGGACAGCAGATCGAGCAGGACGGCCTGAAGCGGAGCTCCGCCGTCTTACTCGGTGTCGCGGTGCTGGGTATGGTCGCGGTGTTGTTGAGCCCCTCGTTCCTGCGCTACGGGGCCGGGCTTTTGTTGAATCCGATGCGAAGCGCTCAGGCGGCCAGCCCGTACTCGATCGCCGTCGCGCCCGGTGACATCGGTGTCGCGAAGGGGGCCGATCAGCTCGTCACGGCGGAGCTTCGAGGGTTCGATGCCGAACAGACCGACATCGCCATCAAGACCGGAGACGACACAGAGTGGCAGCGCCTTCCGATGGGGCTCGACGAGGAGACGGGGCAATATTCGTTCATGCTGTTCGACCTCGAGGATGCGACGGAATACTACGTCGAGTCGAACGGGATTAGCTCGGAGCGTTTTCGTGTCGACGTTTCGGACCTGCCCTATGTCCGTCAGATCGATCTCGAGTATCACTTTCCCGACTATACCGGGCTCTCGCCCCAGCGAGTAGAGGACGGCGGGGATATCGCCGCCCTTTCCGGTACGGAAGTTCACTTGACGATCGTTCCCACGGTCAAGGTCGCCGGCGGAGTGCTTCAGATCGAGGAGCAAGATCCGATCCCGCTCGAGCTCGACGGGCCCAATCTGAGCGCGACCGTCGTTGTGAACGACAACGCGTTCTACCGAATCGACCTCAGAGCGTTCGACGACTCGCTCCAGGCGGCGTCGCCCGACTACGCCATCGAGGTTCTTTCGGACCAGCCGCCCTCGGTCACGATCTTGAAACCGGGACGCGACTCCAAAGTGACCCCAATCGAAGAGGTGTTTACGGAGATCCGGGGTGAAGACGACTACGGTCTTCGAGGTCTAGAGCTCGTTTACTCGGTAAACGGCGGCGAAGAGACGGTCGTCAAGCTCTATTCCGGCGGCGGCAAGAAAGAGCTCGTCGCGGGCCACACGTTCTTCCTCGAAGACTACGAGCTCACGCCCGGCGACTTCATCTCGTATTACGCTCGCGCGCGAGACGGAAGTAGCGGCCGTCCCGCAACGACGGACATCTACTTCATCGAAGCCCGTCCTTTCGATCGCCGTTACACCCAGGCGGAAGGCATGCCGGGTGGCGGCGGCGGCGGCGGTGGCGGCATGGAGGGAACGCTCTCCGTGCGGCAGCGAGAGATCGTGGCCGCGACGTTCAAGCTCATCCGCGACAAAGACGAGTACGAAGCGCGCGACTGGGAAGAGAACTTGACGACCGTTGCTCTGATGCAGGGGCGTTTGCGCGACCAGGTGCAAAATCTTTTGCGGCGGATGTCGAACCGCGGGATCGCGGGAGCTGACGGCGATTTCTCCGCGATCAGCGACTCGCTGGACAAAGCGATCGAGGCCATGGGCCCTGCCGAAGAGAAGCTCGCTGCGAAGGATCCCGACGCGGCGATGCCGCCGGAGCAAGTCGCTCTCCAGCATTTGCAACGGGCCGATGCGGTGTTCCGCGAAGTGCAAGTCTCGTTTCAACAAAATGGCGGTGGCGGTGGCGGCGGCCAGCAGGCGAGCGCCGAGGACCTCGCTGACCTCTTCGAGCTCGAGCTCGACAAACTGCGCAACCAGTACGAGACCGTCGAGCGCGGCCAACAGCAATCGGTCGACAATGAAGTCGATGAGGCGCTCCAGCGTTTGCAAGAGCTCGCGCGCCGCCAGCAGCAAGAGAACGAGCGTATGAGGCGCCAAGCCGACCGAATGCGTGGTCAAGGCGGTGGCGGCTCCGGTACGAATCAGAGAGAGCTCGCCGAGACGACGGAAGATCTCGCGCGTGAGCTCGAGCGGCTGGCCCGAGAGCACTCGCTTCCCGACTTGCAGGATACGGCGCGCCGTCTCGAGCAGGCGGCGAACTCCATGCGGCGCGCGGGTGCCCGGGGTGAAGACGGCTCGTTAGCCGAGGGGCTGTCGGCGCTGGACAAGCTCAAGGACGCCCGACGGCTGCTCGACAAGAACCGCTCCGTCCGCCTCGAGCGGGATATGGAAGATGCGATCTCTCAGGCGGATCGGATCGCCGCGCAGCAAGAGCGAGTGCAGTCCGAGGTCGAGAAGATGGGAGCGGCCGGTCAGGCGGACCAGGAGAAGCTCCGGCGTATTTTCGAGCGCAAGGACGAGCTCGCCGATGAGGTTGCGAACTTGGAGTCGCAGCTCGACCGCATGGCCCGAGACTCGCGCAGTGAGCAAAAAGAGGCGGCGCGAAAGATTCAAGATGCGGCGAACGCCATCCGCAACACGAAGCTCAAAGAGAAGATCCGCTATAGCAAGGGCGTCGTTCAGAGTAGGTCCGGACAGTACGCGGACAACTTCGAGGATGTGATCCGTGAGGACGTCGAGTCGATGCGAGAGCGGCTCGGTGACGCGGCATCGGCGATCGGAAAGTCCGACGAAGACCAGGTCGCCGAAGCTATCGATCAGACCCGGGATCTCGTGCGGAACCTCGAGTCTCTATCGGAGCGGATACGCGAGCGGCGTGAAGCCGAATCCCGTGGGCTCCAAAACGGCGAGCCCGGTGAGGAAGGCAGTGAGCGCCAAGGCCAAAGACTCGCGCGACAGCAAGGTCAACAAGGCCAGCAAGGTCAGGAAGGCCAGCAGGGTCAACAAGGCCAAGAGGGTCAGCAAGGCCAAGAGGGTCAGCAAGGCCAAGAGGGTCAGCAAGGCCAAGAGGGTCAGCAAGGCCAAGAGGGTCAGCAAGGCCAAGAGGGTCAACAGGGCCAAGAGGGTCAGCAAGGCCAAGAGGGTCAGCAAGGCCAAGGGGGACAGGGCGGACAGGGTTCGGGACAACGAAACGCGCAAGGCGGCACGGGCGGCTCCTCGAGAATCGGCCCGGGCGGCGACAGCGGTCCCGGCTCGTTCCAACCCGGTACGTTCTCGACGGAAGAGCTCCGGCAGCTCCGCCGCGAGTTCGGCGAGCGCGTCTCGGACGCCGAAGGGCTTCGGCAAGAGCTGTCGCGGCAGGATCTCGACGTCCCAGATCTCGGTGAGATCATCCGGCGCATGGAAGAGTTCGAGAACAAGCAGATTTATTTGAACCCGCTGGGCCTCGAGCAGCTCGAGGAGGACGTCCTGGCCGAGCTCAAGCAATTCGAGTACTGGCTGCGCCGGGAGCTCGAAGGCCTCGGGGAAGGTGAGCTCTACTTGACGAGCTCGGATCAAGTGCCGTCCGAGTACCGCAGGCTCGTCGAAGACTACTTCCGATCTCTCTCTCGCGAGTAGCTTCGCCTCGCCTGGGGCCGCTTTTCGCCGCCGGACTCTGGTGCTACTCTCAAAGCAGGGGAAATCGCATGGTCTATCCACTATCGTCGATGACGTTCGCTCGTCTGCTCGGGCTCATCTTCGTCCTGTCGATATTGCCGACAATGACGTCAGCACAGTCTCTCGCCGAAGTCGCGAAGAAAGAGCGCGCGCGCCGAGACAAGAATCAAGAAAAAGGCGTCGAAGCTCAGGAATTCACGGAGACCGAGATTTTCGGTGAGGATGAAGAGGAGCCCGGTGACGGCGTGGATGGCGCCTCGGACCCTGATGAGGGTGACGCCGGGCGTACGGATGAGCCGGCCTTCGAAATCGATCTGTCCGTCGGCGAGAGTCCCGGCTCGGAGTCCGGCGCCGAGGCCTCGGGCGGCGACGAGGCTCAGTGGCGCGACCGGTCTCGTCAGGCGCGGACGCGCGTGAATGAAGCTCACGCGCGAAAGCAGCGCGTCGATACCTTGCACTACGTGCCCGGAATGGTGTTCGTCGATGAAAGGGGCAACGTCGTCATTCGCAGTCTTGCCGAGCTGCGAGAGCTCGTCTCCGCGGTAGATCAAGAGGTGACGGATGCCGAATCGGCGCTCGAGGCATTGAACGAACAGGCGCGTCGCGCCGGCGTGCCGCCGGGCTGGCTCCGCTGAGCTCGACAGCGATTACGCTTCGGGAATCAGACTACCCGCCGGGACGACGGTGTTGTCCCCGAGTTGATTGTTGTCGCCAATCACCGCACCGAGGCGCGCGAGCTCCGGCACGACGCTCGCTTCTTTGACCTTGATCTCGAGGCTTTGCCCCGGCCGACTCTCGATGCGTGTTCCCGCGCCCACCCGGACCTTTGCGCCCAAGACCGAGCTCTCCACGATCGATCCTGCCCCGATGGCGACATCGTCGAACAGCGCGACATTGTCCAGCACCGTCCCGGCGCCCACAACGCAGCCGGGGCCGATCGAGGAGGGACCGACGATCCGGACGTCCTCCGACAAGTGCACGCCGTCGGCAATCCAGACTGGGCCTTCCACGGTGCAACCTCGGGGAAGCTCGCCGCGATGGTCGCTGAGTCCGAGATCACGCGCGCGACCCTCCTCGCACCAGATCGTGTTGATTGCGGTTAGCACGTCCCACGCATAGGTGAGCGGCAACCACCATTGCCCGATGCGCTGGGGCCGTACGCGGGCTCGATCCATTAGACGCCCGATGAAGTCGGGTAGCTCGAGCTCTCCACGTGAGCTCAAGGGTAAATCGTCCAGCTGGCTGAGATCACCCGGCTCGACACAGTATCCGCCGACACTACACCATGCTCCCGGAGCCGCGTCCGGCGGTTTCTCGACGATCTTCGTGACGGCGTCGTCGACGATTTCGACCACGGCGCGGTTGTGCGGATCCGGCGCCTGGGTGACGAGCAGGCCGCGTCCTCCCTCGGCGAGCGCGCTCAGATCCTCCCGGTGGTAGAAGTCGTCGCCGTTGAGGATGAGAAGTCGATCCCGGACGAAGTCCCGGGCCGCGAGGACGGCGTCCGCGGTGCCTCTCTGAGTCACTTGCTCGACATAGCGGATCTTGATGCCGCGGTGCTCGGACCCCAAATGGGCTTCGATCTGCTCTCTCCGATAGCCCACCACGAGAATGGCTTCCTGGGCGATGCCGTCGAGCTGTGCGAGCTGGTGCTCGAGCAAGGGGCGATCCCAGATCGGGATGAGCGGCTTCGGCCGGCTGCTGGTCAACGGATAGGTGCGAGTCGACCGACCCGCGGCGAGGATGACGGCTTGCATAGAAGATCGATCGTAACATGGTCGCGAAACGGCCGGCACGACGCTAAACTACGTAATATCCGAGGCTCATGGCTACGATCGCACCCCGCCCTGCCGCTCAGCTCCAGGTCGTCGAGCTTTGTCATGTCCGGCCCAAGGAGCTCAAGAGTCTTTGGGAGCGAGAGATCCGCACCTGGCGCGAAGCCCTGGACTGGGACGTCTCGGGAGCAATGGGCGCTCTACAACGCGCCGTCGCGCGAGGTGGCATCAACGGGCGCGCCGTGCGCTATAACGGCCGGATCATCGCTTACGGTTATTACGTCGTCGAGGGAGATCGTGGGGTGCTCTCCGGACTCGTGGTGACCCCTTCGCCGCAAAGCGCGACCGTGGGGCGAGCCCTCGTGAAGTCGATCTTGCTCGAGCTCGAGCGTCGCGGCGTCCGCCGCATCGAGAGCCAGTTCATCTGTTTCGACGCGCCGTGGTTAGCGGCCTGTTTCGAAGAGCATGGGTTCAAGTCCTTTTGGCGCGAGTTCCTCCGCGTTCCCGTATCTCCACGGCCGGTCGCCACTGCGACGACGGACGGCGTCGTCATTCTTCCGTGGACGGCGTGGAATATGTCCGAGATGGCGTCGCTGATGATGCAATCGCATCGGGGCGGTATCGACGCGCACATGAACGAGCTCTACCGCACGAGCGACGGCTGCCGCATCTTGTTGAACAACATCATCCGCCAGCGTGGTTGCGGCAACTCCGTCGCCGAAGCTTCGTCGATCGCGCGCACCAAGGACACCGACGTCGCGGCTGGGTTCGCCATCGTGACCGAGATCGCACCGCGGCATGGGCACCTCGCTCAGGTGGCGGTCGCGCCTGTCTCGCAGGGGCGGGGCGTCGGCCGGCGACTGTTGGCCCACTCGCTGACGCGGCTGCACGCGCTAGGGCTTACTCGCCTGTCGCTCATGGTGAGCTCCGGAAACGAGCCGGCGCGAAGTCTCTACCGCTCGGTCGGCTTCAAGCCGGTCTATCGATTCCCGGTGTTCAATCGGGAGACTTGAGTCGCCGACTCACCGAAGACGACGAGCTCCGTCACGTCGGCGCGGTGCCCGTCGATGCCTCTGAGTCGCAGCACGAAAGATGTCGCTTCGACCGGCTCGAAGTGGATGTCCTGGGTGCCGTCGAGCGGGTTGTCGAGAAGGCCGGATACGAGGGCCGTCACCGCGGGCCATCCGTCGGGGGTCGAGCGCACGACACGCGGACCGTTTCCGCCCTCGTCGACGATGAATTCGAGCTTGTCGACCGGTGCGCGCGGCACCGCGCCGTAGTGGAGCCGCACGCCGGTCACGGTGGCCTTCGCCTCGAGTGAGATAGCGACCTCCACCACGTCACCGTTACCGGCGAGCGCCGCGTCGGTGGCGCCATCGAACAGGGCTTCCGACGACTCCGAGGGTATGATGCGGAGCGCGGTCTGCGTTCTTGCGTCCATGGACGTAGGCGTGGAATCGGGGTCGGGCAACACCTCGTACACGACTTGGCTTCCGAAGTCGCGCACCGGGAGCAGCGCGTCCGTGGCCTCTTTCAGTCCCGTGAGCAGCCGAGGGAGAGCGCGCGCGCGGAACGCGCCGAGATGGACGACCACATAGCGCACTTCTAGCCGACGTAGCAGAGCGACGGCATCCGCAGAAGGGAAACGAGCGAGCGCGACCTTCATCCACTGATGGGACATCGGGATGAACCCACTATCCCCGTTGAGCATTGGGCGAAATCCGTGGTGACGCGCCCAGAACATGTATCGAGTATCGACGACTTTGAACGGCAGCTCGACGATCGGGCCCGGCGCTTGCTCTCGCAGCCAGCGGTAGACTTCCGGTGGGTCGTCCCGGTGCGGCTCTAGCTGATAGGGGAGCGCCGTCGATTCGACGGCGAAGAACACCGCGATGGCGGCCGCTAGAGCTCGTCTCGTCGAGAGGCGCTCGAAATGCCCGAGTAGGTACGCGGAGCCCACGGCCGACAGGACGGACAAGGACAAGAGCGGCAACAACGCGAAACGTGTCAAAGCCCGCAATCCGCGGAAGAAGACGACGTGCTCGTAGAGAAACGGATAAATGGGAGTTCTCGGGCCGAGCGAGAGCACGAGACCGGCGACGAGAATGGCAGCGTAGCACCAGAAAATGGGACGTCGCTCGCGTTCCCCGAGGAGCGTGCGCGCTCCCAAAGATCCCAGGACGAGCAGCGTGAGTCCGGGGAACAGAAAGTCCGTCCGCCTCGAAGCTTCCGTCACGGACTCCGTCAGGCCACGGTAGAGGTGACTCGACGAGGCGATATAGGACTCCCACGTTGCCGAAAGAGAGCTTAGCCCGCCCAGATCCCATTCGACCCCGAGCTCGCGATGCACGCCGAGATAGGGAAGGGTGAACGGCAACAACACCAACGCCGCGAGCACGAATGCCGCGCCCAAAGCCGTCCAGTCCCGGAAACGTAGCGGTGTGGTCGGCAAGAGGACGGCCATCGCGGTTGCGAGCGCGATCGCGCAGATGGCGCCGAGATAAGTTCCGGCGAGCGCCTGTAGCACGAACGAGGCGGAAGCGAGTGCGAGGAATCGACGCTGTCTCGTTTGGAGGAATCGGTGCACTCCCAGTAGCGTCAACGGTATGAACGCATAGAGCTGCATCTGGATATGCGGCAGCCGGTTGAAGCGAAACGGTGCGAAGGAGAAGAACAGGCCTGCGAGGATGGCGGCTTCGTGGCTGCCGGTCAGCGAGTAGGCGAGCCAGTACATCGCGAGCGCGCTCGCGAAGATCGCGAACAGAGTGATCAAGTTGTGGGTCAGCACCAGGTCGTTCGTGATCGCGAGGATGGGCGCGGCGAGCAAGCCCTGAACCGTCAGGTGTTCCGAAAAAGCGAGAGTGCGCGCGAGCGGGTAAAAGGTGTTTGCATCGAACAGCGCCAGCGGATCGTGCACCACTTGGTGTGCCACCCAGGACATCGCCCAGGCGTTGAGTCGCGCGTCGCCGTTATCGAGTCGAGACAGCGAGGCGGGATGGAAAGCCAGCGGATAGGTGAGTACGACGGTCGCGACCAAGAACAACAGAGTCGCCGCGATCCATTGCGTCACGCTCGGATCGCGGCGGCCGGTCCCGGATATCGTCATTTTTGGACTGTTTCGGGCCGTTTCTCGTCTCTCACGCGAGAGATTGGCCAGTGAGGACGAACCGTCGATGTCGATCTTGCTCGAGCACGGACGTGATTGAAACCAAAAAGCGCCTGTAAATCAAGTCGGTCGCGACCCGCCACAACAAAAGAGGGCTTTCTCGCGGAATCCGCCACTCGTGCGCGCACATTGCGAACGGCCCTCGGTTTCTACTACAATGGCGGTTTTGCCGAACGACATTCCCGTTTTTTAGGAGGACATGGATGAGCCGGGACGGTACGCATCTGTTTACATCGGAGTCTGTAACTGAAGGACATCCGGACAAAATCGCCGATCAAATCTCCGATTCAATTCTGGACGCGCTCATCAGCGAAGACCCCACCTCGCGAGTTGCTTGTGAAACGATGGTGACGACCGGCATTGCCATCATCGCCGGGGAGATTACGAGCAAGTCCTACGCCGATCTCCCGCACATCGTTCGGGAGACGATCAAGGAAGTCGGCTACACCCGCGCGAAATTCGGCTTCGATCACGAAACATGCGCCGTGTTATCGACGATAAACGAACAATCACCGGATATCGCGATGGGAGTCGATCCCGGGGGCGCGGGAGACCAAGGCCTCATGTTCGGCTTCGCCTGTGACGAGACCGAAGAGCTCATGCCGATGCCGATCACGCTCGCGCACAAGCTGGTCCGTCGCTTGACCGACGTCCGCAAGAACGAAGTCCTCGACTATCTTCGCCCCGACGGCAAGAGCCAGGTCACGATCGAGTACGACGGAACGCGTCCGATGCGCGTCGAGGCGGTCGTCATTTCCAGCCAGCACAGCAACCTCGTCAACATGGACACGCTGCGCGAAGAGGTCACCGAGCAGGTCGTCAAGCACGTCATCCCTGCCGAGCTTCTCGATGACGATACGAAGTACTACATCAACCCGACCGGCCGTTTCGTCGTCGGAGGGCCACAGGGAGACTGCGGGCTCACCGGCCGGAAGATCATCGTCGACACTTATGGCGGCGTCGGAAGCCACGGCGGTGGCGCGTTCTCGGGCAAGGACCCGACGAAGGTGGACCGCTCAGCGTCCTATATGGCCCGCTATATCGCGAAGAACATCGTCGCCGCCGGCCTCGCGAAGAGAGCGGAAGTCCAGCTCGCCTACGCCATCGGGGTGGCCGAGCCCGTTTCGATCATGGTCGACTCGTTCGGCACGGGCACGATCGAAGATGCGAAGATCGCGGGCCTCGTCCGGGAACATTTCGCGCTCACACCGAAAGACATCATCACCCATCTCGACCTGAGGCGGCCCATTTTCAAGAAGACCGCTGCCTACGGACATTTCGGTCGCAGCGAGCCGGAGTTCACCTGGGAGAAGACCGACAAGGCGGAAACGCTCAAGAACGCCGCCGGCTAACGTTCTCACATCGATCTCGAGGTGAGACCTCCTCGCGGGGTCTCGCCTCTTTTTTTGCCCGGAGCGTTCTTAAGTTCGCACGTTGAACAGCCCGTAAAGCGCAGCGATGCCGAACATGACGTTCGGTGCCCAAGCGGCGATGAGGGGGGGCAACATCGCCGTCTCGCCCATGAAGGCAAAGATCCGCGTCGTTACGTAATAACCGAGGCCTATCGCGATCGCTATGCCGATCCCGTACAGGGCGCCTTTCTTTCCGGGTGTGAACGAGAAGGGGACTCCGATAAGGACCATCACCATAGCGGCGAGCGGGAAGGAGAACTTGGCTTGCTGGGCGACCTGGAGCGGGATGACGTCGTATCCGGATTGCTCTAGATCTTCGACGTAGCGCCGCAGCTCGAGATAGGTCATCTGATCCGATCGCTTTTGCTCCTTCACGAAATAGGAAGGCGGTTCCATGTCGTGGACGGCGAGCTCCTCGAACGTGTTGATCTGACGCCCTTCGTCGAAGTTGCGCGTCCACCCCTTCGTGTAGAGCCAGCCTCCGATCTCGGGCTCCCATGTGGCTTCCTGAGAGTAGGAGCGCTCGATGATCCCGAACGGATCCGTCTTGTAACGATAAACGGAGAGGCCGCTGAACTTTCTCTGATTCGGGTCGTAATAGGCGTAGTTGTAGAGCTGTTGTCCCTCGCCCATCATCCACTGGCGATTGAGCACGTTATACGCTTGTACCGGACGATTCTTGATCTCGTCTCGAAGCTCCGCGGCGCGACGATTCGCATAGGGCAGGAGATATTCCTGCAATGCGAAGCAGCCGGCGCTGACGGCGCCACCGAGGAGGACGATAGGGATCGCGAGTCGGTAGAGGCTGATCCCTCCGGCTTTCGCGGCAGTGATCTCGCTCGTCTTGGTAAGGATCGCGAAGCAGACGAGCGTTGCCATGAGCGTTGATAGCGGCAGCATGTGAAAGAAGATCTGCGGCTGGGCGAACATCAGATAGGAGAGAACGACTTTTCCTTGAATGTTGTGCTCGAATGCGTCGGCGATGACATCGATGAGCAATCCCAGCATGTAGACACTGACGAGAGCCGCCAAGATCAAGAAGAAGAAGCGAGTGAACTCCCGGCTGACATAGCGGTCGAAGGTGTTCGGGAAACGCAAGTCGACCCGCGGGATCCGTAGCACCACAACGGTGCGGTCCGAGCTTGCCGTCCGCGACCGTCCGCGGATGGACCGCAGCTTCGTCGATAGGTGCGGGATGAGCGACGCGAAGGGAATGAGGCTTCCTTGGGACTCTCGGGCCGCTCGTATGAGTAGCCAGATCGCGCCCACTCCGAGTACGACATTCGGCGCCCACATCCCGACCAAAGGAGAGAGGCGTCCGCTTATCGCCATGTTCTCCCCGATGTCGATGAAGATGTAATAGATAAAGATGACAGCCAAGCTGACGATGAAGCCCCATGAGCGTCCGTCTCGTCGATTTCTTATCCCGAGAGCGAGTCCCAAGACCCCGAAGACGAAACACGCGAAAGGTATCGAGAACTTCTTGTGGATCTCGGTCAGGTAGATCGGCAGCTGGGTCTCACCATAGGCATCGTTCAGCTGACGGAGTCCTAGCTCGCGCGCCCCTCGAGGCACGTTGATGTCCTCGGGCGGAAAGAAAGTCTCGGTCGGCAGGGGCAGGAAAATCTCCTTCGACACCTGGCGTTGGTAGTCCTCGGGACGCCGTTGTGCGACCTGATGCAGCTCCGCATCTCGCAAGTGGAACATGACCGTACGTTCGTCGGCGTCGATGAGGAGCTGTCCTTCGTCCGCGAAGGTCAGGCGAGGTGACTGCGGATCGGACAGGTCGGCGAGAATCACGTTCTCCCAGTAATTGACGCCGGTCGGGGTATCCAAGACGAGAAACATCAAGTTGGGGAACAGCCGATCGTAGAAAACTCTTGGGCGGACTTCCGTGCCAGCTTGCGACGTCAAGACTTTGAAGAACAGCTGACGGACGCGCTGGTTCGAATCGGGCAGCACATTGATAATCAGATGTGAGCTTGCGCCCCATGCGATTGTTGCCGCGATGAGAATCGGGATGAGCAAACGGTACAAGCTGATGCCGGACGCGCGCATCGCGATGATCTCGCTATCAGCGGCCAGCCTGCCGAGAGAGATGAGCACGCCCAGCAGAAAGCCCATCGGAATCGTCAAGCACAACACGCTAGGCAGCAGGTTCAGGAGAATGCCAAGCGTATCGGCCATCGACGCCGATTGGCTGACGAGCCGTTGGGCGAATCGGAGGATCTCGTTGAGAAGAATGACGAAGGTGAAGACGAGCACGCCCAGCAAGAAGCTAGGAAAGACTTCCTTGAGGACGTAGCGGTCGAGGATCCGCATCTTTAGGATATGTCGGTTTCGTTCAAGAGCCGCTTGCGGGCCGTTTCCGATGAAAAGCGCCCCCACGCCTCGACCGCGCCCTAGAGCTCGCGACGAGGCGATCGGCCTAAAGTAGCATACCGGTGGAGTTTACACCAACAACGCGCCATATTGGGGTCGGATTAGGCCATTCCCACCATATCTGGTAGCGAAGGCCTTTGCTGGCCCCCTCGGCTGTGCTAGACTTCGCAGCCACTGGGGTCATTGAATGAAGCTTGAACGGGTCGATATTACCGGTTTCAAGAGCTTCGGCGAGAAGGCCGAGCTCACATTTCACGAAGGTGTCACCGCCGTCGTGGGGCCTAACGGGTGCGGCAAGAGCAATATCGCCGACGCCATTGGCTGGGTTCTTGGTGAACAGAGCGCTAAATCGTTGCGTGGACAGAAGATGGAGGATCTCATCTTCAACGGCAGCGAGTCGCGACAGCCTTTGTCACTGGCAGAGGTGAACTTGAGGGTCTCTAACGTCATCGTGCCCGGCTCGAAGGACGAGACCAATGGACATGCCGCGAGGGGCGAAGCTCTCGTCACCCGAAGGCTGAACCGCTCGGGGCAAAGCGAGTATCTTCTCGACGGCGCGCCTAGCCGGCTGCGGGACGTCCAGGACCTGTTCATGGGCACTGGTGTCGGCTCCAAGGCGTACGCCATCATCGAGCAAGGCAAGATCGGGCTCGTGCTGTCCGGAAAACCGACCGATCGCCGATTCATCATCGAGGAGGCGGCGGGTATCACCAAGTACAAGGCGCGTCGACGCCAGGCTGAGCTCAAGCTCACCGCGGCGCAACAGAACTTGATGCGCGTCAACGATATCGTCTACGAGATCACTCGCCAGATGAACTCGCTCAAGCGACAGGCGGGAAAGGCGCGGCGCTACCGGCGACTGCGCGATCAGATGGCGCGCCTCGAGAAAGTGTTTGCGGTCAAGCAAGCGCAAGTGCAGCAGCTCTCCCTCGACTCTCTGCAAAAGCGGTTGGTCGCGGTGTCGGACGAAGAGCAGCGACGGGCGACGAGCCTGTCGACCGCGGACGGCTACCTCGAGCGTACCCGCCTGCGTCAGGCGGATCTCGAAGTCTCTCTCACCGAGGCACGAGAGACGCAGCATCAGCTCGAGCTCACGATCGAGCGGCTGGACCAGCAAATCGCTCGCGACAAAGCGCAGCTGGTCGAGCTCGCGAACCGGCGCTCTCAGCTCGAGACAGAGATGCGCGAGCTCGAAGCGCGTCGTGGACCGGTCAATGATCGGCTGCAGGCACGGACCCAGGAGCAGGCCACGCTCGAGCAAGAGCTCGAAGGCCGCGAGCACGAGAACCGGGAGCAGCAAGGCCGGCTCAAACGTGCGAGCTTGTCGCTAGCTGAGCTCGAATCGAGCATCGAGGAGCGACGCTCGGAGATCGTCCGACGGATCAGCAAGATCGCGGCGCTCCGTAACTTCTTGCAAGGAGTGCTCGCGAATGCGGACAAGGTCGCGGGCGAGCTCTTGAAGCTCTCCGAGGAGATCCGCGAGGTCGAGAGCGAGCGCGGCCGGGTCGAGGGCTCGCTGACCGAGACGGTACGTGAGCTCGACGCGCGTGAGGAGGAGGCCCGGAGCCTCGAGGCGCGCCGAGAGGGTTTCGAGCGTCAAGCCGAGGAGGCGCGAGCCGCGCTCGAACAGGCGGATGCAAGGCTCGCTGCCGAAAAGGACTCGCTCTCCACGTCGGCCGCGAGGCTCGCGTCGCTCGAAGAGCTCGTCGCGGCACGCGCTCACTTCACGGATGGCGCACGGCTCCTGCTCGCGCGAGGCGATCGCCATGGCATCCGGATCAAGGGCTCGGTGGCGGATGCGATCGAGGTCGAAGAGAAGTTCGAGCGAGCCGCGGAAGCCTTTTACGACACGGCACTGCAGCGTATCCAGGTTGAGGATGAGCAGGACGTCATCGCGGCCCGCTCGGTCTTGGAAGGGCACGAAGACGCCGCGCGATCGGAGCTGGTCGTGGCGTCCATGCCGCCCGCAAGGGTTGCCGACTTAGCGGACGCTCTCGCGAGCTTGAGACGCGCCGGTATCGTCGGCGCGATGGGTCTGCTGAGTGAATCGGTGCGCTTCCGCCACGAAGGCCTCGCCCAGTCAATGCCGGACGCGATCGTTGTCGAGGATCTGGAGACGGCCCTTCGCTGCTTCCGTATCGAGCGCGCCTCGTTCGTCACGTTAGCGGGTGAGGTCGTGACTCCGGCGGGCGTCGTTGCCGTTGGTCCCGGCGGCGCGAGCGAAGGACTCCTGAGGACGAAACGCGAGATCCGCGAGCTCCAAGAGAACGTACAAGCGAAAAGAGCGGGCATTACCAGCGCGTTGGAAGATCGGCGGCGACTGTCCGAGACAAAAGACGAGCTCAAAAAGACATTGGAGCGTACCCGCGAAGAACAGCACGATCTCGACAAGACGAAGGTCGGACTCGTGCACAAGCGGGATCAGCTCGCCGAAGATCGTTCTCGACTCGCGCGCAAGCACGAGGTCTTGAGCGCGGAGCGGGAGCGCGGCGAATCCGAGAAATCGGCCCTTTCCGGCAAGCGGGTCGAGATGGAGAGTGCGCTCACGGCCGAAGAGGCGGGTAAGAGCGAGGCCGAGACCCTCCTCGACACGATGCGGGGAGAGCTCTCGAGTCGACGCTCTAGTGTAGAAGACCTGCAGAGCCGATCCGCGGAGGAGGCGTCGCGCCTCGCGGCTCTACGAGAACGCCATGACGCCGTGCGCTCGGACGTCGAGCGTCTGAGCGAGGGAGCCAAAGAGCTTCACAAGCGACTCGACGCGAACGGAACCGAGCAACGAGCGTTGAGCGAGCGTGACGGGAACTTGAAGGAGGCGATCGCGCGCGCCCAGTCCGACCTGGCCTCATCCGTGACGACGCGTGACGGAACCGAAAAGCAGGTCGGGGAGCTCGAGCACGTCGTCTCGGAGACCCGCGACCGCGTCCTGGTCACCGAGTCGGCCTTGAAGCTGCGCCGCGCAGAGCTCGATGAAGTCCGGGAGCGCCGCTCGGCAGACGAAGTCGACCTCGCCAAGGAGGAGAGCGCGTTTCGGCACTTGAGCGAGAGCTTCGAGAACGCTCACGATATGACTCTGGCAGACGCGGCGCCGTTGCTCGACCCCGTGGACTTGTTGAGGGACGACACGTCGACGCAGACGGAGCTCACCGATCTCAAGGAGAAGCTGGACGCCATCGGGCCGGTCAATCCGATGGCGGATGACGAGTTTCGAGAGCTCGAGACCCGGAACGAGTTCGTGACCCAGCAGCGACAGGACTTGCTGGACTCGATTCAGAGTACCGAATCGGCGATCAGCAAGATCGATCGCACGTCACGACAGCGCTTCAAGGAAGCGTTCGACGCCATCAACGAAGAGTTCGCGGTGACGTTCCGCCAGCTATTTGGTGGCGGCCGCGCCGGACTATCTCTCCTTGACGAGACCGACGTCCTCGAAAGCGGTATCGAGATCATCGCGCAACCCCCCGGCAAGGCCCTCCAAAATGTCTTGCTCCTTTCGGGAGGGGAGAAAGCGATGACGGCGATTGCGCTTCTCTTTGCTATTTTTCGTTATCGTCCGTCGCCGTTTTGTCTCCTCGACGAGGTCGATGCGCCGCTCGATGACGCGAACGTCGGACGTTTCATCGGGATGGTGCGAGAGCTCAGAGACACCACTCAATTCATCGTGATTACCCACAACCGGAAGACGATGGAGATGGCGGACCATCTTTACGGGATCACGATGGCAGAGCCGGGAGTCTCCAAGCTCGTCTCGGTGGACTTCACCGCGGACAGTCCCGAGCCGGTCGAGGCGATTGCCGCAGCGCGCTAGAGGCAGGTCTCTCGTCCGAAGGATTGCGTCCATCGAAATCTGCGGTCTACACTCCTGTTCACCTTCGAGGGTGTCCGATGAGCATTTTGCTGGAGCAAGAAGTCAAGTTTCGTCTGCCGTCCGAGGACGAGGGACGGAGAATCTTGACGGCGCTTCGAGTCTCGTCATCGACCGGACGACGGTTCGAAGCGAACATCCTCTATGACTTCCCCGATAGTCGTTTGACCAAGCGGGGAGAGGCGATGCGGCTGCGGCGGGTCGACGATGAGGCGTGGATGACGTGGAAGGGCCCGCAACATGGAAGCGGACGGATAAAGCGTCGCCGTGAGCTCGAGTCGCCGGTCGCCGATGCCGACGCTACCGCGGAAATATTCTTGGCCTTGGGTATGGTCGAGAGCTTTCGCTACGAGAAGTACCGCTCGACCTACCGGCTCGACGACGGGATCGTGACCCTCGACGAGACGCCCATCGGAACGTTCATGGAGATCGAAGCCAGCCCGGAGGCGATCACGCGGACGGCGACAACTCTGGGCTTGGATATGGCGCACGCGATCGCGACGAGCTATCCGCGACTTTACGAGCTCCACCGGCTCGAGTTTCCTGAAGCGCCGCCGTTCATGGTCTTCGGCGAACCAACGTCGACAGCGCCATGAGTACACCGCTTCGCAAGGCGATGGTCCTCGCGGCGGGCTCGGGCCGCCGCTTGCGGCCGCTTACCGCTAGGCGGGCGAAGCCGGCTCTTCCGCTCATGGGGCGGCCTTTGATCGAGTACGTCCTCGCTCGACTCCAGCGGATGGGGATCCGCGAAGCGGTCGTCAACTTGCACCACCATCCCGAGACCGTCGAGCCGTCCCTCGCGAGAGTTCCGGAAGGGCTCTCGTTGCATCGGTCGCTCGAACCGGAGCTTCTCGGTACGGCCGGAGGGCTCAAACGAGCGGCCGAACATCTCGATGGCGAGCCATTTCTCCTCGTGAACTCGGACACCTTGGTCGAGTTCGATCTCGAGCGTCTCTATGAGGCGCACTGTGACGCGGGCGCCCTCGCGACGCTGCTATTGAGACCCAAGCCGGCTGGTAGTAGCTATACGAGCGTTCATTTGGACTCGCAAAGCCGTATCGATTCGATGTCGAAGTCGTACCGCGACGGAGACTTGATGTTTGCCGGTGTCTGGGTGCTGTCACCCCAGATTCTTACCTACTTGTCCGGGTCCCAGGCCGGACTCGAAAAGGAGCTGTTGCCTCGGTTGATCGAGGAGAAGGCGGCGCTGGGCTCGGTTCAAGAAACGGATTGGATTTCTATCGATACGCCGCGTCACTATTGGGCTTCGTGCCTGACCGTGGCGCGGGAACGACTCTGGGAATCCGATTGGCTCGCGACCGCGACCAATGACTGCGCCGGAGAGCCAAAAAGAGGGTTCGTCGCCGTAGGAGATGGCTGTCAGCTCGCCCCGGACGCGCGCTGCTTCGGTGCCGTGGTCTTGGGCGCAAGGTGCCGGGTGGGAAGTCGGGCCGAGCTTCAAAACGTCGTGTGCTGGGACGACGTCGAGATTCCCCCGGACACAGAGCTGCATAACTGTGTCGTAACCAGCGGAGTCCGCCTGCCGCCGGCCGCGCGGTTCTCGGATCGATTGGTGATGCGAGTCGAGGGCGATCGTTCCGTGCTCCGAAAACGAGAGATCCGCGACGGCCTCGTCGTGGCCCCGCTCAAGAGCGGACGCGCGGCAGGGTTGTGACCCGTGGCCCTCACCGACTCGACAGTCGAGGATCGTCTAAGAGCTTTCGTTGAGCGCGAGCAGCTCGACGTCGCTCGCACCGAAACGCTCGTTGGCGAGGCCTCGAATCGAGCTTACTCTCGCTTCCACCTCGTGGATGGAAGTTGTCGTGTCGCAGCGTTGCTGCCGGAGCCCTTCGAGCCTGCTTCGCTTCCGTTTCTGAATGTCCGTGAGCTGTTCGCTGCGATTCCGCTGCGGGTCCCGGAGGTCTTCGTGACCGATGGTCCGAACGGCGTGTTGCTGCTGGAAGACCTGGGCGATGCCCTCTTGCAAGACGCCGTCGAGGGGGCCAGCCCGAGCGACAAAGCGGGGCTCTATCGGGAAGCCCTCGAGATGCTGGCGCGGCTTCAGCTCCGCGGCGCCGAGCTCGACAGCCCCCGTTTCAGCGCGTTTCAGGTCGCGTTCGACGCCGAGAAATTCCGCTGGGAGCTCGACTTCTTTCAGGCCCATTTTCTCGAGGGGCTGCTCGGAGCCTCTCTCGACGATGCGGAGCGGGCGGTGCTCGATCGTGACTTCGCTCGGATCGCGTCGGAGCTGGCCTCCGCGCCTTTCGTCCTTTGCCATCGTGACTTTCACGCCCGCAATCTGATGCTGTTCGAAGGTGAGCTTGCGGTGATCGATTTCCAGGACGCGCGAAAGGGCCCGGCGGCCTACGATGTCGTTTCGTTGTTGAGCGATTCATACGTGTCGCACGAGCCCGATTTCGTCGAGGAGATGGTCGATTTTTTCGAGCAGCGTACGAAACAGTCGATCTCCGAGAGTTACGACATCGCCGCGCTGCAACGAAATATCAAGGCACTGGGTACGTTCGGCTATCAAATCGCCCGCAGAGACAATGCGGTCTATCGACGCTATCTGGCTCAAACCGTGTCGCTCGTCGACCGAAACTTGTCAGGGAAGCCTCGTTTCCGAGAGCTCCGGAATATACTGACGCGTCATTGTGAGCAAAATTTGGAGCGTTTGAAATGAGCACCACGAAACAGGTCTATATCTCTGAGCTCTCCTCGCATGAAGGTGCGACGGTCACCATGCGGGGCTGGCTTCATCACCGACGCTCGAGCGGCAAGCTCCACTTCCTCGTGTTCCGGGACGGCTCCGGTTTCATGCAGGCGGTGGTCTCGAAGGCGGACGTCTCCGAATCCACGTGGGAGGTCGCGAAGTCACTCACCCAGGAGAGCTCGATCGAGCTCGTGGGTATCGTTCGTAAGGACGAGCGTGCCCCGGGGGGTTATGAGCTTACGACCCATGAGATCCGGCTACACCAGCTAGCGGTGGACTTTCCGATCACACCCAAGGAGCACGGGACGAACTTTCTCCTCGACCACCGGCACCTCTGGCTGCGGTCGAAGCGCCAGCACGCCATCCTGCGGATCCGCAATGAAGTGATCAACACCTGCAGGCGCTTTCTCGACGACCGTGGTTTTTTGTGCTCCGACACGCCGATTTTTACGCCGAACGCTTGCGAGGGGACGACGACTCTCTTCGAAACTCAATATTTCGATGATCGCGCCTACTTGTCCCAGAGCGGGCAGCTCTATAACGAGGCGATCGCGATGGCGGTCGGCAAGACCTACTGTTTCGGTCCGACGTTCCGTGCCGAGAAGTCGAAGACGAGAAGGCACCTCATCGAGTTTTGGATGATCGAGCCCGAGGTCGCCTACCACGAGCTCGACGACACGATCGAGCTCGCCGAGAGTCTCATCTGCGCCGTGATCGAGTCGGTACTCGAGAGGCGGCGAACGGAGCTCGATGTCTTGGAACGGGACGTGAGTCGGCTCGAATCGGTCGCGGCGCCGTTCCACCGAATGACCTATGACGAAGCGGCCAAGAAACTAGCCGACAAGGGGACGGACTTCGTCAAGGGTGACGATTTCGGCGCTCTCGATGAGACCGCCCTCGCGGAAGACCTCGACCGCCCGGTCGTCGTGACCCACTATCCTGCGAACATCAAAGCCTTCTATATGCAGCCGGACGCGAACGATCCCGACCGCGCCCTCTGCGTGGATATCCTCGCCCCGGAGGGCTACGGCGAGATCGTCGGCGGCGGTCAGCGTATCCACGACCCGGAGCTCCTCGAGAAACGACTCGCCGAGCACGACCTGCCGAAAGAGTCGTTCCAGTGGTATCTCGACCTGCGTCGATATGGCAGCGTGCCTCACGCGGGCTTCGGGATGGGGATAGAGCGGCTCGTGTCGTGGATCTGCAAGCTCGAGCATCTGAGAGAGGCGATCCCGTTCCCGAGGATGCTCTACCGGCTGTCTCCCTGACGGGCGAGCTCGCCGCTTCGCCTCAGTTTTTGCGCTACCCTTAGGGCCACATGAGCAAGAAAGTCGGCTTCGTCAGCCTCGGGTGCCCGAAGAACTTGCTCGACACCGAGGTGATGCTAGGGCATTTGACGCGCTCGGGCTATGAGTTGACGGAGCACCCGGAGCGTGCCGAGGTCCTCGTCGTCAACACCTGCGGCTTCATCGACGCCGCGAAGCAGGAGAGCATCGAGACGATTCTCGAGATGGCTCGCCACAAGGAGACGGGGAACTGCGAGCGCCTCGTCGTGACCGGCTGCTTGGCGCAGCGATACTCCCAACAGATAAAGCAAGAATTGCCTGAGGTCGATGCCGTCATCGGTCTCGATGAGCTCCATACGGTCGTCGACGTGTCGGAGCGAGAGGGCCGTATCGTATCGGAGCTCGAAGCGGATGGCTCCGCCGCTTACATTTACGACCATTTGGAGCCCCGGGTCGTGACGACCCCGGGCCACTACGCTTACGTCAAGATCTCGGAAGGATGTGACTATCCGTGTACGTTTTGCATCATCCCGAAGATCCGAGGGCGCTATCGAAGCCGCACGCCGGATTCGATATTGGCGGAAGCGGAGTCCCTCGCGGGCAACGGGGTCAAAGAGCTTTGCCTCATCGCGCAAGACACCACACGCTACGGAGATGAGATCGGGCTTCGCCATGGACTCGCGGGATTGCTGAGGCAGCTGGCTCGTGTCGACGGCATCGAATGGATCCGGTTTCTCTACGCGTACCCGACCACGGTGGACGACGCGGTGCTCGAAGTCATGGCGAGCGAGCCCGAGGTTTGCCGCTATGTGGATATTCCACTGCAGCATGCGAGCAACAAAGTATTGAAGGCGATGAAACGCCCCGGCACGGGTGCGAGCAACCTCGCTCTCATCCGCCGGATGCGAGACGCGGTACCGGATGTCGCGATCCGGAGCTCGTTCATCGTGGGTTTTCCGGGAGAGACGGAGGCCGATTTCCAAGCTTTGCTGGATTTTTGCGCGGAGGCACAGCTCGACCACGTCGGCGTCTTTACCTATTCGAATGAGCACGACACGGAGGCCTTCGTCCCGATCGAGACCGTGACGGAGGAAGAGAAAGCTCGGCGCCGTGATGCCTTGATGGCCCAACAATCGACCATTTCTCTTGCCAAGAACCGGGCCCGGGTCGGGACGTCGGTGCGGGTGCTCTGCGAGGGGCTATCGGACGAGACGGATTTGCTATTGCAGGGTCGTACGGAGCACCAGGCGCCCGGGATCGACGGCGTCGTGCTCATAAATGACGGCGCCGCGCGCGAGGGTGATTTCACCCAGGTCGAGCTCACCGAAGCGCATCCCTATGACCTCGTCGGACGCGTCGTCACGGCCGGATCGAGCGCCTGAACGCCCTCGTTTCCTGGTTGAATTCGAACTCCCCCTAGTCTATAGTTGGTTTCTCAATTACGGGATGATGGAGTGGGCACACTAGCTGGCCCACTTTTTTTTGTTGTTTTGAACGTCTGACGCCACTTTCGCGCGCTCCCACAAAACAGCCGAGGTGCTTTTTCGAGGTGAATGGAACCCTGGTGGCTTCTTCACAGGCCGCCCGCACTAGCGATACGCCCATGATGTACGTGGACGCCGTTTTGCCTGAGCTCACCGATTTGGCGCGACGTGCGGCACGGACAGAGGGCGTCGATGTCGCGTGGGCGGAGCTCAAGAGACAGGGTGCCTCGTGGGTGTTTCGCGTGTTCATAGAGAAAGCCAATGGCGAGCCCGGCGACGTCAACCTCGCCGATTGCGAGCGGGTAACGAAACGCCTGAGTGTGCTTCTCGACGTCGAAGATCCGATCGACAGTGCCTACGTCCTCGAAGTGAGCTCACCCGGGCTGGACCGGCCGCTCCACGACGAGAAGGATTTCGAGCGCTTTGCGGGGAGACTCGCTCAGGTGCGCATGCTCAAAGCCGTCGACGGCCGCAAACGGTTCGTAGGAACCCTTGATGGAGTCGAGCAGGGAGACGTGCTGCTCGCGCTTTCCGATGGCGGTGGTCTGGTGAGGCTCCCTATGGCGAGCATCGATCGCGCCCGACTCGAGATCGACTTGGACGCGTCACAGCCTACGACTGGGGGACGCGGTTGAGCCTCCTCTATCAGCATATCGAGCAGATGAGCCGCGAGAAGGGCGTCGATCCCGGCGTCATCATCGCCGCGGTCGAAGATGCCATCCTGACCGCCGCGAAGAAGTACTACGCGACGGAAGAGCCTTATCAGGCACGTTTCAACAAGGATAGCGGTCAAGTCGAAGTCTTTCTCGTCAAGACGGTCGTTGACAGCGTCGTCGATCCTGACACCGAGATCACGCTCGAGAAGGCAAAGGGCGTGGTCAAGAAACCGAAGCTGGGAGCGACGGTAGAGCTCCACAAGCCCACGGATGTCCTTGGTCGGATCGCGGCCCAAACGGCCAAGCAAGTGATCTTCCAGAAAGTGCGTGAAGCGGAGCGAGACCACATCTATACCGCCTACGGTGACCAGGTGGGACAGCTCGTCACCGGGATCGTGAAGCGGGCCGAGAGCGGCGATCTCATCGTGGATTTGGGAAAAGCCGAGGCGATTCTTCCTCGCCGCGAGCAGTCGCGCGCGGAGATCTTCAATCCCGGTGAGCGCGTTCGTGTCGTCATCACGCGCGTCTCCCGCACCTCACGAGGGCCTCAGGTCATCGTCTCACGCACGGATCCGTCGCTTTTGGCGCGACTGTTCGAGGTCGAGGTTCCTGAGATCTACGAAGCGACGGTCATCGTAAAAAACGCCGTACGCGAGGCGGGCGACCGCGCCAAAGTGGCCGTGTTCTCGAACGAGAGAGATGTCGACCCGGTGGGTGCCTGCGTCGGCATCAAGGGGGCGCGCGTCCAGAACATCATCCGGGAGCTACGCGGCGAGAAGATCGACATCGTGGAGTGGGACGATGACCCGCGCACTTTCGCGATCAACGCGCTCAACCCCGCGAAAGTCAGCCGCGTCTCCATCGTCGATGACAAAGACCGTGTAATGGAGGTCATCGTCGAAGATAAGCAGCTCTCGCTCGCGATCGGTAAACGCGGTCAAAACGTACGTCTCGCCGCACGCCTGATCGGATGGCGGATCGACATCAAGAGCGAGGAAGAGAAGAAGCTCGAGGTGCAGTCGCAAATGGATGCAGCGATGGCGCCCTCGGCGGACACCGATATTCGCGTTTTAGAAGGCATCGGAGAAAAGACGTTGCAGAAACTGATGGCACACGGGTTCACATCTTTGGAGCGTGTCGTCGCGACGCCGTCAGCGGTCACGGAAGTGCCCGGAGTCGGCGAGAAGACCGCGGTGAAGCTCGTGGCCCAGGCCCGCTCTTATCTCGGTGAAACGCCGCTCGACGCGCCCCTCGCGGATGCGTCCGGTGGTTTGGTCACGATGTCCGTCGAGGATGGAACGGGCATGACGGCCGAGCCATCGGAGACCGGTGCGGATGTCGGCGAGGATGCATCGAGAGGTGAACACTGATGGACAAGGTCAGAGTCTATGAGCTCGCACGCGAGCTCGGCATTACGAGCCCGGAAGCGATTACGCTCCTCAAGGAGAAGCTCAAGCTTCGGGTGAAATCGGCTTCGAGCACGATCGAAGAGGATACGGCCATCAAGCTCAAGCGCTTGCTCCGGCTCGAGGGCACGGGTAAGAAGCGCAAGGCGGACACTGCGGCGGCGAAAACACCGGCCGCGAAGGAAGACAGTGCCAAGACTGCCCGGAAACAACGGGCCGAGAAGGCGCGCCTCGCTCTCCTGAAGGAGATGGAGGACGAAGACAAGGCGGCGGCCGACAAGATCGAGCGGGAGCGTCGCGAGAAAGAGGAGCGCGAGCAGCGAGAGGCCGAAGAGGCCGAGCGCCGGGCCGCTGAGGCGGAGCGAGAGCGAGAGGCTGCCGCCGCTGCCGCCACGCTCGAGGAGCTCGAGAAGATCGGCGAACCTTCGCCGGCTGACGTTACGGAGCCCGAAGCGGGGCCGGAGACGCCCGTTTCCGAGACCGAGGAGCCCGCGGCTCCGGAGCCGCCTGCCGCAGCGCCGGTCCCACCGCCGGCGCCGATGCCGGGCCCGATGGATCGCCGCGTCGATTTATCGCCCAAGCCGAAACCACCTGCGCCTGCTGCGACGCCGGCGCCCGCGGCGCCTGTAGCGCCTCCTGCCGCCGTCGAGGCGCCGAAGCCGGTGCCGCCCGTGGCTCCACCGGCCGCGCAGACGCCGCCGGTGGCCGCCAAAGCGACATCTCCCGCCGGACAAGCTCCATTCGTTCCGGGCCCGACTTCCCAATACGTGCGCACGCGTCCGGTGCCGCCGCGACCATCCCCCGGGGCGGGACGGCGCGACTCGGTGAAACCGGTACCCACCCGTCCGCGACCCGCGGCACCGATCAAGCGGGTACATACGCCGACGCCGGATGGAAAGCCCAAGCCGAAGCGGAAGACGAAGAGGAGCAAGCCCGAGGTAACGCCCGAAGTCGTCGAACATTCGATGCCGGAGCCGATGCCGCGACTCGACGACCGGAACGCGGCCGCTCCCAAGATCTTTCGGAAGATAAGCCTGACCGAAGGGGTGACCGTCAAAGAGCTCGCCGAGAAGCTCGAGGTCAAGCACAAAGACGTGATCAAGCTGCTCCTCGGTCGCGGCGTGCTGGCCACGATCAACCAAACCCTCGATGTGGAGACGGCCAAAGAGCTTGCGAAACAGTTCGGCGCCGAGGCTGAGATCCTGTCCTTCGAGGAAGACGTCCTACGAGTCGAGACGAGCGATGAGAAGCCGGAAGATCTCGAGAGCCGCGCGCCCGTCATCACCGTCATGGGCCACGTGGATCACGGCAAGACGAGTCTCCTCGACGCGATTCGGGAGACCAAAGTCGTAGAGAAGGAAGCCGGTGGCATCACCCAGCACGTTGGAGCCTATAGCGTTCAGGTGAAAGATCGCGCGGTTGTCTTCCTCGACACGCCGGGTCACGAAGCGTTTACCATGATGCGCGCTCGTGGCGCGGGGGTCACGGATCTGGTCATTCTCGTCGTCGCTGCGGATGACGGGGTGATGCCGCAAACGAAGGAAGCGATCGCGCACGCACGTGCCGCCAACGTGCCCTTGCTCGTGGCGGTCAACAAGATCGACAAGTCGAATGCGAATCCGGATCGAGTGAAGCAGCAGTTGGGCGAGATGGATCTCGTCCCTGAGGACTGGGGCGGCACCACCGTCTTCGTCGAGGTCTCGGCGAAGCAACGTCAAGGTCTCGATCTCCTCCTCGAAATGGTGCTGCTCGTATCCGACATGCGCGAGCTCAAAGCCAACCCATCGCGTGCGGGAATGGGCACCGTCCTCGAAGCCAAGCTCGATAAGGGGAAGGGGCCGGTTGCGCACGTGCTCGTTCAGAACGGAAGCGTCTCCGTCGGCGATCCTTTCGTCGCGGGCGCCGTTCACGGCAAAGTGCGGGCGATGCTCGATGACCGGGGACACAAGGTCAAGAAGGTCGGCCCTTCATCACCCGTTGAGATTCTCGGTCTGACGTCGCTTCCGCAAGCCGGCGATCAGTTTCAGGTGTTCACCGACAGCTTCAAGGCCCGGCAGATCTCGGAGTTCCGGCAGCAGCGGCTTCGAGAGCGAGAGCTGGCCTCGTCGGCGCGCCTCACTCTCGATCATCTGCACCAGCAATTGCAGGAAGGTGTCGTCAAGGAGCTACCGATTATCGTCAAGGCGGACGTCCAAGGCTCTGCGGAAGTCTTGAAGGATGCCTTGTCCAAGCTGTCCACCGACAAGGTCAAGATCAAGATCATCCACAGCGGCGTCGGAGCGGTCACGGACAACGACGTCACGCTCGCGCTCGCGTCGAACGCCGTCATTATCGGGTTCAACGTACGTCCGGAGCGGACGGCGGAAGATTTCGCCGAGAAAGAACAGATCGATATCCGCCTCCATACCGTCATCTACAACATCACCGATGAGCTGAAAAAGGCGATGGCGGGACTTCTCGACCCGACGTTCAAGGAAGTCACCCTTGGGCGCGCAGAGATCCGGGAGACGTTCAAGGTCCCGAAAATCGGTGTGGTCGCGGGCTGCTACGTTTCGGACGGGCGGGTCCTGCGAAATGCGGAGGTCAGGCTACTTCGCGATAACGTCGTGATCTTCGAAGGCAAGATCGCCAGCCTCAGGCGCTTCAAAGACGACGCTGGTGAAGTGAAAGAGGGCTTTGAGTGCGGCATCGGGCTCGCCGGCTACAACGACGTCAAAGTCGGCGACGTCATCGAGGCGTATCAAATGGAAAAGGTCCAGCCGCCGTCAACGATTTGAGCAGGAAGCGCGCATCGAGCCGGTGATGCCGAGGCAAGACAAGGCCGGCCACGGCTCCGTTCCGCCCACGATCGGCGTGATGACCATCGAGCTACACTTCCCGGATGCCGGCTCACTGAAAGGCAAGCGGATGGTGGTGAAGTCCATCAAGGAGCGCCTCCGTCACCGATTCAACGTCGCGGTCGCGGAGACCGGCTATCTGGAGCTGTGGCAGCGGGCTGAGCTCGTAGCGGTCACGGTGGCCTCAGCGCGCACGATGGTGGAATCGCATCTCGAAGCGATGGACCGGGAGCTCGAGGAGCGTTTCGCGTCGGAGCTCGTCGCGACTCGTGTCGAGCTCATCGACTAGGACGACAATAGCGGTAAGCGCGGGAAACGAGATTATGGCACGCACGCGGGGTCCTCGGATCCGTTCACAACGAGTGTCCGAAGAGATCCGCATGGTCGTCGCAGAGATTCTACAAAGGGATCTAAAGGACCCGCGCCTCGGCATGGTCACCTGTACGCGCGTCGAGCTGACACGCGATCTGCGCCACGCAAAGGTCTATGTGGGGGTTCTCGGGGACGAGGACGTCCGCAAGCGGTCGATGGCTGCGCTCTCGCAAGCTACCGGTTACGTACGCCGCTTGGTGTCGAGCCGACTAGCGCTTCGACTCTCGCCCGAGCTCGTCTTCCTCTTTGACCCGTCGGTCGAGTATCAGATTCGTCTCGAGTCGCTCATCGATGAGACGAAGAGCCGGACGCCCGCCGATGAAGCGACGGACGACGGCGAAGCCGAAGCGGGCGATCCCGCGACCGAGTGAAATTGCTTCTTCCTCTAGGCGCTCGAGCTTGAACGGCATACTGCTCGTCGACAAGCCCGCGGGTCCGACGTCTCACGATATCGTGGCTCATGTCCGGCGTGCCTCAGGTGAGCGCCGCTGCGGTCACACCGGAACGCTCGATCCGTTTGCGACCGGCTTGCTGGTCCTGTGTTTGGGGCGCTCGACGCGCTTCGCACGCTTCTTGTCCGGGACGTCGAAGACCTATTTCGCCTCGATCCGTTTCGGCTACGCGACGGACAGCTACGACCGTACGGGGTCTCCCGTCGGAGAGGCTCGAACCGTTGACCCGGATAACGCGGAGCTCGTGCGGTTGCTCGAAGCGATGCGAGGCAAGAGCCTTCAGGTCCCTCCAGCGATTTCTGCGAAGAAAGTGGGCGGGAAAAGGGCGTATACGCTCGCCCGCACGGGAGCTCCCGTAATACTCAGTCCCGTAGAGGTCGAGGTGCATCACATCGAGCTCAAGAAGGTCGACGGGCCGGTGGCCGAAGTCGAGATGTCGGTCTCGAGTGGTACCTATGTCCGTGCTCTGGCGCACGATCTCGGTCAGAAAATGGGGATAGGGGCGCATCTTGCGGAGCTGCGCAGGACCACCGTGGCCTCGTTATCCGTCGAAGACGCGATCTCGATGGACGACCTCGGGAAGGACGCGATCGAAGGCGCCTTGCTCAGCGGCAACGAAGCGCTGCAACACGTGCCCGAGGCGCGTCTCGCAGGGGAGGCGGCCCACAGGCTTCGCCACGGTCGTTCGCCCGGATGGGAAGAAATCAGCACGACCGAGACCATCGACCGCACTGAAGGCTTCGTTCGCATGCTGGACGAGCGAGGAGAGCTCATCGCGATTGGCGAGGCGTCGCCTTCCGGGATCCGCCCATTGGTGGTGTGGGAAACGGCGAAAAGCCACTGAGCATCGTTCTTTACAGCCCATAGGCGCTGTGCTAGCATGCGATGCGATAGACTAAAAACGACAAGAATGTTGCGCATGAGGCGGAGGACGACTATTTGACGCTCACCAAAGAAAAGAAGACCGATCTCATCGGAGAGTACCAGCTCCACGGCTCGGACACGGGTTCACCCGAGGTTCAGATCGCCATCTTGAGTCGACGGATCGGCTACCTAACCGACCATTTCAAAAGCCACGGCAAGGACCATCACTCGCGCCGAGGCCTCCTGAAGATGGTAGGCAGACGCCGACGGTTGCTGGACTACCTGAAGAAAAAAGACATTAGCCGCTACCGAGGTGTGATCCAGCGGCTTGGAATCCGCAAGTAGCAGATGACTTCATCGCGCGGCTCGGTTGCCCAGCGATGGCGGACGGATTCCTGTCCGAGGAAGCGTCCTCGCATCTCGCTGGACCCTGGCCGAGTCCAACTCGGTTCCACGGTCCTGCTCACCTGAAACGAGACCTCCCTTCGGGTTTGCCGGGTCGTCCCGGTTCTTATCGATCAGGGCGACCAATCCGGTCTTCTCAACACTCAAAAAAATAGGCCTAGTTTGTTTGTTCGGATGGTTCGAACGGCGGAAACGCTCTTTGTCCCGAAGTGGGTATCGGACAACGTCCCAAGGCTTTCATGTGCACTCACTAAGAGGAGAAATATATGACTCACCGTAAAGAGGTGGAAATCGGCGGAGCGACGCTGTCCATCGAAATGGGCAAGCTTGCCAAGCAAGCCAATGGCGCTGCGGTCGTCCGACTGGGCGACACCGTGGTACTCGTTACTGCTTGCACCGCCAAAGACCCGCGGGAAGGCGTGGACTTCCTGCCTTTGACCGTCGACTACCGCGAGAACTTCTACGCGGCCGGAAAGATTCCCGGCGGATTCTTCAAGAGAGAAGGCCGCCCGACCGAAAAAGAGACCCTCACGAGCCGGTTGATCGATCGACCGCTCCGTCCTTTGTTTCCGGACACGTGGTTTTACGAGACGCAGGTCATCGCGTTCGTGCTGTCGACCGATCGCGAGAATGATTCGGACGTCCTCGCTTTGACGGGTGCCTCCGCGGCTCTCTACTGCTCGGATATTCCCTTCACGACCCCGATCGCGGCGGTCCGGGTCGGGCTCATCGATGGTGAGCTCGTCGTCAACCCCACCTTCCAACAGCTAGAGGGAAGCGTGCTGGATCTGACCGTCGCGGGCTCGAAGGACGCTTTGGTGATGGTCGAGGCCGGCGCCAACGATGTGGCCGAGGCGCAAATGGTCGACGCCCTCGGCTTCGCGCATGAGGAGATAAAGAAGCTCGTTGCTTTGCAAGAGGAGCTCTTCTCGGAGCTCGCCCCCGAGAAACGCGTTTCGCCGCCGGCAGAGCGAAACGAGGCGCTCGAAAAAGAGATCGAGGAGAAAGTCTTCTCGAAGCTCCAGGACGCCATGAGGGTCAAGGGCAAGCTCGCCGCCGATCGCGCTGTGGACGGCGTCAAGAAGGCTCTCAAAGAGGAGTTCAAGGAGCGTGAGCCCGAAGAGCTCGCCAAAGTCTCCTCGATTCTCAAGATGTTGCAGGAGAAAGCGCTGCGACAGGAGATCCTCGACAACGGCACGCGCCTCGATGGACGAGCGTTCGATACGGTGCGTGAGATCACTTGCGACGTGGGGGTACTACCGCGCGTCCACGGCTCTTCGGTATTCACCCGTGGCGAGACCCAGGCGTTGGTAACGACGACCCTCGGGACGTCGGATGACGCACAGCGGCTCGATTTCCTCACCGGCGAGTCGTCCAAGCGATTCATGCTCCACTACAACTTTCCGCCGTTCTCGGTTGGTGAGGCCCGCTTCTTGCGGGGGCCGGGCCGACGCGAGATCGGTCACGGAGCCTTGGCAGAGCGTTCGCTTCTTCCGGTGATTCCGTCCGATAGCGATTTCCCGTACACGATTCGAGTCGTCTCCGACATCCTCGAGTCGAACGGCTCGTCGTCGATGGCGTCCGTCACCGGTGGCTGCCTGTCGCTCATGGATGCGGGTGTCCCGCTCAAAGCTCCCATTGCCGGTATAGCCATGGGCCTCGTCAAGGACGGCGATCGTTACGCGATTCTCACCGACATCGCCGGGGCAGAGGACCACTACGGCGACATGGATTTCAAAGTGGCCGGGACCGCGAACGGAATCACCGCGCTCCAGATGGACATCAAAGTCACGGGTTTGACGCGAGAGCTGATGGCTGAGGCCCTCGAGCAAGCTCGTCAGGCTCGCTTGTTCATTCTCGAGAAGATGGCCACATCACTGCCCGCACCGCGAAAGGATATCTCTGCCTTCGCACCGCGCATTTTCACGCTGAGCATCCCGACCGACAAGATTCGAGACGTCATCGGCCCCGGCGGTAAGATGATCCGAAGCATCATCGAGCGGACGGGAGTCAAGATCGACGTGGAAGACAATGGGTCGGTCGCGATCGCCTCTGCCGATGAGGAGTCAGCGAAGAAGGCGATCCAAATCGTCGAAGAGCTCACCGCCGTTCCGGAAATCGGAAAGACCTATCTCGGGAAGGTGCAACGGCTCGTCGATTTCGGCGCCTTCGTCGAGATCATCCCGGGTACCGACGGCCTGGTCCATATTTCGGAAGTCGCCGATCATCGTGTCAACGAAGTCCAGGATGAGCTCTCCGAAGGCGATCAGATCCTCGTCAAAGTCATCAACATCGATGCGCAAGGCAAGGTCAAGCTCTCGAGGAAAGCCGTGATCCGTGAACAAGCCGGCCTTCCCCCGGAGGCTCCGTCCGAGCCCCGACCTCGACGGGACCGAGGCGATCGTGATGACTCCGGTGGTCGTCGACGTCGTTCTGGCGGAGGTGGTCGAGGCCGTGGCGGTGACCGCGATCGTGATCGTGATCGCGGCCGGGGCCGTGGCGATCGTGACCGTGGGGGCGAAAGCAACCGCGGTGGCGGGAGCGACGGTAGTGACGGCGGCGGCAGTAGCAGCAGCGAAGGCGGCGGCAGCAGCGAAGGCAGCGGCAGCAGCGAAGGCGGCGGAGGCGCTCCGCAAGAGTAAGTTCTACCCCTGGTTCAGGCGGGCGGCGGGTGCTGTTCCCCCCCCGCCCGCCGCAACCGGGTAGCCTTACCGTCCGAGAACTGCGAGGATGTCATCCTCGCGAAGAATCAGATACTCGGACTCTTCGATCTTCACTTCGGTGCCGGCATACTTGCCGAAGAGCACCTTGTCCCCTTTTTTTACCTCGAGCGCGACGACGGTCCCTTCGTCCGTCGTTTTTCCATTGCCGACGGCAACGACTTTGCCGCGCTGCGGCTTTTCCTTCGCGCTGTCGGGGATGATGATGCCCCCTTCAGACTTCTCTTGCTTGTCTTCGAGACGTTGCACGAGAATGCGATCGTGCAGTGGCCGAACGTTCATCAGGGAAATCCTCCTTGTGAGTTCATGGGTGGAAACTTCGCAATATAGACAGCGATAAAACTTCCTGTCAAGGTTGAGACGCTCTCCGCCTAGCGGCGGCGGGGCGATCGCAGCTTCAAATCGTCCATCTTCTTGCTGAGCGTATTTCGATGGATATGTAAGTCTCGCGCGGCGCGGGAGAGGTTCCCGTTGGCAAGCTCGATCACGCGACTCAGAAAGCGCTTCTCGAACTCTTGCTTGGCATCCGGGTAAGGGATCCCGCCATCGATCATTTCCATGACGAGATCGTCGAGCTTCTGCTTCATCGACGCTCGGTTTGCTTGCCGAAAACTACCCATGGAACCGCGTGACTCTACAAGTCCGTGCGTGCGGTAAGTGCGCGGTAGGCGCGAAGGTAGCGTTCACTCGTCCCTGCGACGACGTCGTCGGGCAGGCTCGGTCCTGGAGGATTCTTGTCCCAATCGTCCAGGGTCTCGAGATATTCGCGGACGAATTGCTTGTCGAAGCTCGGCTGATCGCGGCCAGGCTCATATTCTTCCGCCGGCCAGAACCGCGAGGAGTCCGGCGTGAGCACCTCGTCGATGAGAACCAATTCGCCGGATTCGGGGTCCTGGCCAAACTCGAACTTCGTGTCTGCGATGATGATGTCCTTTTCCTGCGCCAAGTTCCGTCCGAGATCGTAGATGGAAAGCGATAGGTCTTTCAGGCGCTCAGTGAGCTCCGAGCCGAGCGCGTTGGCCATATAGGCCTGGCTCACGTTCTCGTCGTGGCCCGACTCTGCCTTCGTCGATGGCGTGAAAAGCGGCTCGGGGAACCGATCCGCCTGTCGCATACCCGACGGGAGCGAGATGCCGCAAACGCTGCCGAGACTCTGATACTCCTTCAGGCCCGATCCGTAAAGATAGCCCCGGACGACGCATTCGAACGGTACCGGAGTCAGCTTGCGCGCGAGCGTCGAGCGCGATTTGAGCTGGTCCGCATACGGAGACAGCTCCGTCGGATAAGCGTCTACATCAGCCGTCACGACGTGATTCGGAACGAGGTGGGATGTCTGTTCGAACCAGAACAATGAGAGCTGATTCAGGACTTTCCCTTTTTCGGGGATACCGTTCGGTAGCACGACGTCGAACGCGGACACGCGGTCGGAGGTGACCAGTAACAGCTTGTCGGAGACTTCGTAGATGTCCCGGACTTTCCCCCGCGAGCGTAGCGGAACTTCGCCAAGATTTGATTCGAGCAGAACGTTGCTCACAACGAAAACGACCCCTTCTTTTCGTTTTTGTCAGCCAGGACGACTCCTCGGTAGTTCACCATCCGAGAGCTCCGACGGGATATCTACACTCGGTGTTTCGTAGTCAACCGAGAGGCGGCGATTGTAGGGAAGCTCGCGCACGCGGTCAAGCTTTATCGAGCGCGATCGGAAAAAAAACGTCCGCTCACGACTCGTTCAGTTGGATCCGGCCTTCCATCGTCGTCATGAGAATGAGCGGGGCGTCCGCAGAGGCTGCTCCGATCGCGCCGGTCAAGCGCCTGTCGTGCACCTCGCCGTTGAAGCCGGTGAGACTATGACGTACGCGCCCGTCATTGGCCGTGGCTTCTACTCGCGCCGCCATATCCGCGGGCAAGGTGATGCTTATCGCGCCGTCGAGGGTTCGAATCATCCAATCCGCGGTCGGCTCCGAGGGTGATTCGCAGCGTATGCTGATGCGTCCGTCGGCGGTCACCGCGCGCAGCTTGCCGAAACGTCCATCGAGCTCGATGCGTCCGTCGCCGGTGCTGACGTCGTAATCTCCGGCTGCGTCGACAGCGCGGATCGACCCGTCCCGAGTGCGGATCCGCGCCTGTCCGGACACTCCGTTCAAACGGATGCGTCCGTCGTCGGTCTCTGCTGAAATCGTTCCCGTGATGTCACGGATCGTGATGCGTCCGTCGAGAGTGCGTAGGTCGAGCGCCGGCGCCTCCGACGGAACGAGCAGCTCGATATCCGTGCGACCACGGCCGGTGACGGAGGCGAGGCCCGAGGAGCCCGGCCGCGCGTCGATCGTGGCCGTCCTTCCGACGTCGACGAGCCGGACCCGTATCTGGTCGACGAGAGCTTGCGCCTGGTCGCGATCGAAAGCCCGCGCGCGTTTCGTGACGATGACCTCGATGGCTCCCGTCCCGCCCGGCCTGACCTCGATGTGGCCGTCTCCGACCAGTACCTCGATTCGATCGTGGTCGCCGGCCGGCAGATCGAACGTTTCCGTCCCGGTCACCTCCACCCGGTTCCCATGGCACGCGAACAACGCACAGAGGGCGGCCGCCGATATCCACGTCGCCGGCCTCATCGCGGCACCGCCTCGAGCTCGATGTCGCCATAGCTCGTCGTGACGGTAACGTCGTGCGCGCCGGACCCGAGAACGTGTTCCCAGCTGCTGGTGCCCGGCTCACCCGTGTCGCTCTCCGTGGACTCGTAATCCTTGCGATCCGAGCGAATCTCACCGTCACGGGTCGAGGCGCGGAGCGTGGCATCCGCGTCGTCGGGAACGTGGACCCGGACGTCTCCATACGAAGTTTCGAGCAACACGGCTCCTCCAAGTGTGGACGCCTTGATATCGAGATCGGCGTGGCTCGAGTGGATCTCGAGGCCGGAGCCGAACTCGGATACCCGGATGTCCTGATGTGAGCTCTCGATCACGATGGCTCCCGCGGCTTCCACGATGTCGACGTAGGAATGGAGCGCATTTACGGTCGTGCGACCGGAAACGTTGCTGACCAAAACGGGCCGGTACTCGTTCTCCACGAAGACATCGCGTCCGACCCCGCGGATGGTGATATTCGAGTTGCGGCCCGTCACCTTCAAAGTTCCCATGATGTCACTCGCGAAGACCGGACGGTTGTTCGTACGGATGTCGACGTCCGCCTGAGCGCGTTCGACGCTGACCTGTCCATAGCGTGCGTCGATCTCTAGCGCGCCGGCGATGCTGGTTGCCTCGACCGGGGCGTGCTCGGTCTTGATGACCACATCTCCGCCGATCCGCTCTACGATCACCGATCCGTTTGCGCTCGACGCGTTCACATCGCCTTCTACCCCGAACGCGTGAATCGCGGCGTGGCGGTTCTCGGCGCGGGCATTGCCGACGATACGTTCGAGCCGTATGTCGGCGTGACTCGTGGAAGCGTCGATCCCCGCGCCCAGATCGCGCGCGTCTATGCGGCCGTGGGTGGTGGTCGCGCGCGCGGGCGCCGACAGTCCTTCGAGCTCGACGGAGCCCTTTTCGTTTTCTACGGAGACGGCGATCGTTCTCGGGACGGCGACCTCGAGATCGGTCATGACCGACGATGACGTCTCGCGGGAGACGCTTAGATGGGCCGATGCCGGGCCGGCCTCGAAGTCGAGCTCCACCGCCGATGCCTTACGCCTGGCGTCGTCTTCGGAGAGATCGTGCAAACGTTTGATAAACGTGACGGAGAGCTGCTCCTCGTCCGTCCCTCTCACATACACCCTGCCTCTGGCGTTGGTCACGACGAGCGTCGTCGCGCTTCCGAGCTCGAAGCTCGCAACGTCTTCGAAACGGTGGGCCGGGCCGAGCAAGTCGGGACCCACGATCCCGGCGACATCGTCGAGCGAGACGTGGATCTGTAGCTCCTCCATCGCCCGCCGGAGTCCGCTCACGGACAGACCGGCAACGAGGATGGTACCGAGGATCAGTACCTCGAACGCGCTGACCGTGGAGCGCTCCGGCCGGAACACGCGATTCAAGACCTTGACGACGCCCCAGACGATAAAGATGACGGGCCAGTACGTTCCGAACGCGCTCAACGCGCGGCTGATGAACTGGAGGGACGGAAGTCCGACGACGCCCAATACATTGTGGGCGAGGAACAGCACACCGACGGCGATGAGGAGAACACCGATGACGACGGCACAGCCGCTCCTCTTTGGCGTCGTCGGGGTCGTCTGTGGATGCATGGCGGGGCTCAATCCTCTTGGGCGTCCCGCTCGGGATCGATCTCCGGCTCGGCGTCACTGACGTTCGAGACGGCGGCGTCCGGATCGAGCCCGACGGGCTCTTCAGCTGGTGGCTCGGTCTCGGGTAGCGGCGGAGTGGCCTTTGGCTCGAAGGCCGGCTCGGGGCGTTTGAGGATGTAGACGCCCAATCCAATGAACGCCAGAGGCCACAGCTCCACCAACCAATCGAAGTGAAACACGTCGAAATTATCCAGAAAGAACAAGATGCCCAGCCCGATGAGCACCCAGCCCCACCACTTCGCGAGGGGGACCGTCGTGCCTACTCCTGCTAGCTGCTGGCCGGTGTCGATGAGGTGATTGGTCTCTCGAGCGGTGCGATAGGCGTCGATGGCGCCGCCGATCCAAAAGAAGATGACGACGGGCACGAAGGCGTCCGACACGCGGTCGACGACGGTCATGGCGCTCGCCACCAACAGGATGAGGACGAGGCCTTTCATCGGCAGCCCGAGATAGATGTGTCCGATACCGGGGCACGCGGAGAGCCAAAGAGCGGCGGCGGGTGAACGTTTCATACAGGACTCCTTGATGGTTGAACGGTGAGAAACTGGGCCCGACTCGACTCGGGTTTCGTGGTGCTGGATTCCGTCGAGTCCTCGGTCTGGTCGTCATCGGACTCGGAGAAGCGCTGAAGCTGCTCGTTCAGCTGGTCGAGTCGGTCTTCGAACGCGACCCCGACGGTCATCCGCAACACGTTGAGGTCGTCGAGCCATCGTTCGGTTTGGTGATAGCTTCGAACGCCGAAGCTGTAAGTCTGGCGCGCGGTCTTCGACGCAGACTGCGCGAAGCTCTCGAGAATCTCCGGAGGACGCCACAGGAGCACAGCCGACAAGACGGCGGCAGCGGCGAGCCAATGGACGATGGGCGTCCGGGTCGCGTCGAGCGGCGCCCTGCCGACATCCCGGCGGGCGCGCCGGATCTCCGGCCGTGCCCGAGCGAGGATCCGCTTGGAGAGCCCGGGCTCGATCTCGGGAACGGCCATCCCTTGAAGCGAGCTTATGACCTCCTCGAATACGCCGAACAACGTACGACACCGCGCACAGCCGTCTAGATGGCTCAAGAGCTGGGATTCGACATCGGATTCGAGACTACGCTCGAGATAATCCGTCCAAAGCTCCTCCGAGCGTTGACAGTTCATCGCGGACCCCCTTTCGGTTCGGTCGGCTGGTGGACACCGCTCCACTCGCTCCGCTTTCGCGATAGACGACGCGCCAGCTCGAGTCGGCCGCGGTTGATGCGTGACTTCACGGTTCCGAGCGGTACCCTCAAAGTCGTGGCCATTTCTTCGTAGCTCATGCCTTGCAGGTCTCGGAGAATGACGGCCTGACTGAGCTCTGCCGGCAGTTTGTCGATGCCGGCGCGTAGGAAGTCGGCGCGATCCTTTTCCTCGAGCGCTCGATGTGGGTTCGCGTCGCCGCTATGGTCTGGGGTGAGGCGCACGGCGTCGTCGAAATCTTCGCCTTCGGTGACGAGGGCTCGCTCACGCCGCCGCCGCCGGTAGTGGTCGATCGCGTAGTTGCGGGCGACGCGCTGGATCCAGGCAGGTAGGCTCCCGGAGCTGTCGAAGCTCTTGAGGACCTTGAGGAGGTGGAGAAAAATCTCTTGAGTGAGCTCCTCTGCCTCATCTGCCCGTCCGGTAAACTGAAATGCGACATGCCAGATCCTTCGCTGATACTGTTCGACGAGAGTCGCCCAAGCCATTTGGTCACCGCTCTCGCAGCGGCGAGCCAGCTCGGAATCCGCTAACAAAACTGCTTGATCTCCGTCTCTCTAACCCACACCCCGAAACGCACCCTTTCGGCTAAATGTTCCCGCGATATGGGATTCGTGGGATGAATCCGGACAACCGTCCCCACCCCCGATGCCTCTAAGTACTAGCTCTGTTTGACTTTCGCCGTGCATTCGAGTAAATCTATCATCCCGAAGGTCCATGAGACGACTTTGCGGTGGCGCGCCCACAAGCGCCGGTGAACGCCCGTGAGCTCGAACGACCGAACCGAAACGTTTCGGGCGTCACGCTGACATGACCTTGAGATCGACGCTGTCCTCGAATGTTGTCAAGACCGCTGTGGCGATGGCGCTGTCGGTTGGGCTGCTGTGGCTGTTTTTTCGTGGCACGGATCTCGCGAGTATTCGCGACAGCCTGGCCCGCGCAGAATTGTCGCTCATCGGGGCCTCCGTTTTGATGATGCTCTTGACCTATTTCCTCCGCGCTCTGCGCTGGAAGATCTTGCTCTCGCCTCTGGGGCGTGCCTCGCTCATGAACTGCTTCGTGACGACCGTGGTGGGCTTCGCCGTCAACTTTCTCGTCCCGAGTGGACGCGTTGGCGAGATTGTACGCCCCTACCTGCTCGCGAGAAAGGAAGGGTTCTCCACCTCGAGCGCGTTTGCGACCATATTCGTGGAGCGAATTCTAGATCTCGTTGCGGTCGCGGTCTTGCTGGGTGGCTGGATTGCTCTCGTGTCGCGTCCGAACTTGAGTGCCGGCGCGCTCGGCGGCTTGAAGATAGGTGGCTGGATTGGGCTTGGCGGCGCGGCCGGGGCGGTCGCCGTGCTGTACGTCTTCGCTCGTTATCCCGAGCGCGCCCTCGTATGGGCTTCTCGTGCCCTCGCGTGGCTTCCGGATCGCGCTCGGGCGGCGGGCCTCCGTTTCGCCGAGACCTTTGCCAAGGGTTTCGGGGTGCTGAAGGACGGACGAGCGTTCGCGCGAGCCGTAGCGATGTCCTTTGCCGTCTGGGCCTCGATTGCGTTTGCTTTTTGGCTGGGTGCCTCAGCCCTCGGCGTCACGTTTCCTTACGTCGACACGTTCCCCGTGATCGGATTTCTGACACTCGGGGTGCTGGTGCCTACGCCCGGCGCTGTCGGCGGCTATCACTACATGTGCGCGCTCGCATTGACGAGCTTGTTCGGCACGGATGATGCGACCGCGAAAGCCGTCGCGCTCACGAACCATGGCGTATCGTTCTTGCCGGTTACGTTCCTCGGCATCTTCCTACTCCCGAAGGCCGGCACGAGCTTCGGCGAAGTCAAATCAATGGATTCTTCGAAACCAGGAGACAGCGAACCGTGAAATGTCCCTTTTGTGCTCATTCGGCGGACAAGGTAGTCGATTCCAGAGAAAGCAAAGAAGGCGAAGCGATCCGTCGCAGGCGTCAATGTCTCAAATGCGGAAGGCGCTTCACGAGCTATGAACGTATCGATCGCATCGACTATCGTGTCGTCAAGAAAGACGGATCACGTGAGCGGTTCGATCGCGAGAAGCTCATGAACGGTATTATCAAGGCTTGTGAGAAACGAGCGATTCCTCTCACGCGCCTCGAGTCCATCGTTGATCAGATCGAGCAAAAACTTCACGACACTTCCGATAAGGAGCTCTCGACGATTGCGATCGGAGAATTCGTGATGCTCGAGCTCAAGGGCCTCGATCAAGTTGCTTACGTGCGTTTCGCGTCGGTCTATAGAGAATTCAAGGACGCGAACGAGTTCGTGGACACGATCCGATCTCTTCTGGGACGACAAGAACCCTCCGAATGAACTGGCTAAGAGCGGCGTGGAGCGCGGGAGCGCTCGCGCTCGCCCCGTCTCTGTTCGGGGCGGAGATCGTAGAGCTCGTCCCGGTCGTACGTGAAGAGAGCATTTTCGTCAGCTTCCGCGTGGAAGGGGCGTTCGATGAAACCATCGCTCACGACATCGAGACGGGGCTCGAGGTTAATTTCCGCTACAATATTCAACTGAAACAGGTGCGGCGGATGTGGCCCGATCGGACGACGTCCCAACGCGAGATCCGCACCACGGTGACGTATGACAACCTCACCCAACGGTACAGCCTCACGCGCATGGTCGACGGCGAGATCGACCAAACCGAAGTCGTCGCGGATGTGGCGGAGATGAGGCGGTTCATGACCACCTTCGAGTCGATTCGGCTCTTCGGCGTCTCGGAAGTGACGCCCAACGAGGAGTACTATCTGAGAGCGAACGGCGTGATGAAAGAGGGAAACCTGCTTCTCTTGATCCCGTGGAACCAGGGCGCGGGTTGGCGTACCGCTTACTTCACCTACTTGCCATAGACGGCTTCTTTGGAACTCGGATGACCGAGCACGAAACGACGCCGCCCCGGAACGAGAGCCGCGGTCCGATCCGTCCGATCGCATGGGCGTTGTTGTTGCTCACGTCGGTGACGCTCGTCGCGACCTATCTCATCGGTGAGTCGGAAGCGTTCAAGCCCGAGATCCTGGCGCGATTCTTTCTGTTCGGCTTTACCCTCGTCATCTGGGCGTTGCTGCTGATCCTCACATTCGTCCTCGGCCGGAATCTCATCAAGCTCTTCGTCGAGCGCCGTCGAAAAACACTCGGAGCCACGTTCAAGACGAAACTGGTCATAATCTTCATCGGCTTCGCCCTTCTGCCATCCGCGCTCATCATCTTGATTGGTAGCCGCGTCATCTCCGCGTCCGTCGATCGCTGGTTCTCACACCCGGTCGAGGAAGTGCTCCTCGGAGCGCAAGTGGTTGCCCTCGACTACGCGCATGAGAAGCAGCAGAACGCGGAATTCTATGCGCGCCTCCTGTCGCGCGAGCTGAGTGAAGCGCGCCTGCTGACCCCGGAACGTCTGTCGGGCTTGAGCCGTGCGATGGAGGAACGGCTCACTCTCTACAACCTCGACATGATCACGGTGCTCTCTTCGCGCGGCGCGTTGTGGACGTCGGCTCGCCCGGGGCTTCCGAATCCCGAATCGACGAACTACTTGGCCGAACGGGGCTTGCGCGGGGAGCAGACGTTGAACGAGGACGTCTCACTCGAAGGGACCATGGTTCAATATGTCGAGCCGGTTCTCGCGAACGGCTCGCTCGATGTCGAGGGCGCCGTCGTCGTCTCCTACTTCATCCCGAAGAGGCTCGCGGCGACCGTGGACGAGGTCAACCGACAGGCAAACGCCTACCAGCAGGAAGAGGCCCAAAAAGAGCCCATCCAAGACCTTTACCTCTCCTTCTTCGTGATGGTGTCGCTGTTGCTTCTCCTCTCCTCGACCTGGCTCGGTTTGTACGTCGCCAAACGCATCTCGGTCCCCGTCGCCGAGCTCCTCCACGCGACCGAGCGGGTGACCGCCGGGGATCTCGACCATCCGATGTCCGTCGCTGCCGTCGACGAGCTCGGACTCCTGGTGGAGTCGTTCAACCGAATGACCGCTCAGCTCAAGGCGAGCCAGCAACGCCTCGAGTCGTCCCGGCAGGACCTCGAGAAGAAGAATCGGGAGCTCGATCGTCGCCGGGGCTACATCGAGACCGTGCTCGAGAACATTACGACCGGTGTCGTCTCTCTCGACCGTGAAGGTTTCGTGACGCGCATGAACCAGGCGACGTTACGGATGCTGCAGCTCGAGACGGATGGGGTCGGACGCCACTACCGAGACGGTTTTCCGGGCGAAGCACTGGCTCCGCTCCGCGTGCTCTTGGAGGAGATGGAGAAGATCGAGGGCCGGGCGCCCATCGAAGAGGAGGTCGACCTCGCAATCGATGAGCGCGAGCTCCACCTCTCGGTCTACGTCACCGTCCTTCGTGGGCGAGACGGCGTCTCCTCCGGCTCGTTGATGGTTCTCGATGATTTGACGCAGCTACTCCGTGCGCAGAAAGTCGCGGCTTGGCGAGAGGTCGCACGGCGCCTCGCGCACGAGATCAAGAACCCGCTGACGCCGATCCAGCTCTCCGCTCAACGTATCCGCAAGCACTACCGCTCTCGCTCCGAAGAGCTCGAGCGCGTCGTCGAAGAGGGGACCGGGACCATCATCGACGAGGTCGACTCCCTCAAGAATCTCGTCGACGAGTTCTCTCAGTTCGCGCGCCTGCCGACGGTCTCGAGCGAGCCCCAGGAGCTCACGCCGCTCGTGAACGGGACGCTCGAGCTTTATGACGGGTTGTTCGACGGCCTCGAGATTCGAAAGAGCTTCGCCTCCGAGCTCCCGCCTGTGCTGGTGGATCAGGAGCTCATGCGCCGGGTGCTCATCAACATTATCGACAACGCCATCGAGGCTAGTGACGGCAAGGGCGACGTTCTCGTCGAAACGCGCTACGACGAGAGCGCGGGCATGGCTCGGATCGAGATCGCAGACCACGGACCCGGAATCGATCCCGAGAACGAGGACAAGCTCTTCATGCCCTATTATTCGACCAAGCGTCGCGGCAGCGGACTCGGCCTCGCGATCGTCAAGCGCATCGTCGCGGAGCATCGCGGGAGGGTCTTCGTCGTGAAGAACGAGCCCTCGGGCGCTCGCTTCGTGATCGAGCTTCCGGTGGTCTCGAAGACGGAGCTTCCGACGGCGGAGAAGGACTCCGTCGCGACGGAGCAGTAACCAATGCGATTGGAGCTCAATTTCTAATGGCGTCAGAGAAGATTCTCGTCGTCGATGATGAAGCGGGCGTGCGCTCTTCGCTTTCCGGGATCCTCGAGGACGAGGGCTACCGTGTCGAGGCCGTCTCCTCCGCGGAGAAGGGGCTCAGTCGGCTGAGCGCGGAGCCCTATGATCTCGTCATGCTCGACATCTGGCTTCCGGAAATGGACGGCATGGAAGCGCTCGAGAAGATCCGTGCCCGAGAGCTGGATACGCCGGTCATCATGATCTCCGGCCACGGCACGATCGAGACTGCGGTCAAAGCCATCCATCTCGGCGCGAACAATTTTATCGAGAAGCCTCTCTCGCTCGACAAGACGGTCATCGCGGTGCGAAACGCACTTCGCCAACGTAAGCTCGAGCAGGAGAACCGCTTCTTACGAGAGCGCGTCGAATCGCTGCAAGTGCTCATCGGAACGAGCTCGGTCATGGTCGAGCTCAAAAAGCAGATCCAGATTGCCGCTCCCACGAACGGCCGTGTGCTCATTTTCGGTGAGAACGGAACGGGGAAGGAGCTCGTCGCACGATCCCTCCACTCGCAATCCTTACGTCGCAAAGGCGCGTTCATCGAGGTCAACTGCGCCGCGATCCCGGAAGAATTGATCGAGAGCGAGCTGTTTGGCCACGTCAAAGGTGCGTTTACGGGCGCGGTGTCCGACAAGAAGGGGAAGTTTCTGGCCGCGGATGAGGGCACTCTCTTCCTCGACGAAATCGGAGACATGAGCTTGAAGACGCAAGCCAAAGTGCTGCGGGTTCTTCAAGAGCAGAAGTTCGAGCCGGTGGGCAGCACGGAGTCCATGGCGGTCGACTGCCGGATCATCGCGGCGACGAACAAGAATCTTCAGGAGGAGATCACTGCCGGTAGCTTTCGCGAGGATCTCTACTTTCGGTTGAACGTGATCCCGTTCGACATGCCGCCGCTTCGCGAGCGTGCGGAAGATATCCCGCTCCTCGTGTCTCACTTTATCGTCGGCTTCTGCGCGGAGTACGGCAAGAAAGCGAAAGAGCTGGCGCCGTCCGCGCTCGAGCGCTTGAAGTCGTACCGGTGGCCCGGAAACGTCCGGGAGCTCAAAAACGTCATCGAGAGGCTTGCGATAATGGTTCCCGGTGACGTGATTGATCTCTCGGACCTGCCGATCGCTTTGTTGCCGAAGAACGATGACTCGTTCGAGACGCTGGGGGACTTTCCGACGCTATCGTCGGCGAGAGAGGCCTTCGAGACCCACTTCATCCGCTCCAAGCTCTCGGAGAGCAAGGGAAACGTCTCGAAGGCGGCCGAGCTGCTGGGGATCGAGCGCTCTCATCTCTACCGCAAGATGAAGGGCTACGGCATCAAGTAGCGAGTGGACTCTCCGGTATGCCGCGGCGGCCATCGGCAAAGCCCGAGCCTACGCGAGTGAGACTACCATTCCGTCGCGTTTGGCAGTATATTCTTCAGACGTCATGACAGGCGGGCCAGAAGCCCCGGACCTCGGGGACATGGAACAAGGCGAGCCGACGCGTCGCCTCGACGGCGAAGCCGACGCTGTGAGCGCCCCGAACGACCTCGAAACGTCGGAGTCGGAGGCCGTCGCCAAGGCTTCGTTGAAGCGTAGCGAAGACCTCTTACGTGAGGGTCAAGAGCTTTTCGACGACGGGCACTTCGATCGAGCCATTCACGTCTGGACGCGCATTCGCTTCATAGAAAAAGACGACGCCCGTGCGCGTGCCGCCATCGAGCGTGCGAAGCGCGCGCAGGCGGAGCGCCAACGTCAGCTCGATCAACGACTCGCCGAGGCGAGCCGGCTCCACGATGAAGGCGATGTTGATGGTTGCTCCGCGATCGTGGAGGAGATCTTGAGCCTGGACTCCCGGCATGCCGAGACCAGGCAATTGCACGCCCAACTCGAGGCGTCGCGACGGCGACCGGACGCAGAGTCGGAGCCTTTGTCGGCGACGCCGCCGTCGCCGGCTACGGAATCGTTACCGGCTTCGGTAACGACGCCTCCGACGGGGAAGCGGGGACTCAGACTACGGGTCTCTCGCACCGATCCGTCGCTCGGGGAGCGGCCCGGCTCACCGTTGAAGATGGCGGGGTTCGTCGTCGGTGCGATGCTGGTCTTGTCGGCCGGAGCCTTGTACTTATCCGTCAACTGGGAGTCCATCGTCAGCGACGGCGCGTTTGCCCGCTCGCAGGCGGCCGTGAGCGGGGCCCTTTCCGTCGAGGCACCGGTGCCGGACCTGTCCGAGCTCAGCTTCTTCAACGGGTCGCGGCTCTATCGAAAGGGCCGCTACCGTGACGCGCTCATCGAGCTCGGCCACGTCGAAAGAGATTCGAGCGTTGCGGAGTCCGCGCGGCGTCTCACGCTGCGGATCGAACAGCTTCTTTTGCGAGGGGCTCAGTCTCCCGAGGCTTCGGACGCGCCTCGAGAGAATGCCGAGCGAGCGGAAACCCCGACGCTCGAGATATCGAGGTAGTCGCTGTGCTGTGCGAACAATGCCGTACCGAGCTCGAGCCGGTCATGGTCGTCTGCCCGTCTTGTGGTGCGTCTGTCGCCAACCGCGGCTCGGGCGGCGATCCGGATTGGCGCCGTCAAGTAAAAGAGACGGTGGAGCGCCACAAAGCCAAACGTAAACGCGAGAGCTCGAAACATGAGGAAGATGCTCGGCAGCTGACGATCTTCCCCGAGACGAACGACGAGGATGAACAAGAAGCCGCCGTCCGGAAACGCAACCAAGAAATCCGAGCTCGCCTCGAAGAGCGACTGAAAAAGCCAACGTCACCCGCCGCGCAATCCAGGACGTCCGGCGAGGGGGTGGCTACGAGCACGGCTGCGGCCACTGCGTCGGCGCTCCCGTCGATGACGGCCGAGCCGATGCTCGATCTCGGCGAGGCGGCAACGGAAGACCCCGGAGGTCAAGCGGAGCTTGCGTGGACGCCCGATGGAGCTGACGAGGTCGCAGAGGCGGCGACGGGGGAGAGCGAAGAGGCCGCGACCATCGGCTTCGGCTTGGCTTCGCCGGGTGAGCGTCTGGCGTCCGGACTCATCGACGTCGCCTTTGTGTCTCTCATCCAGCTTACGCTCTTCTATCTAACGACCCACCTCGTCGCGCGGAGATTGGACGCGCTTCCCACCTCGGCACTCGTCGCGACGGGAGTCGTGGGGACGGTGCTCGGCGCGTTGTACTTCTTGTTCTTTTGGGGACTCTCGGGCCAAACGCTCGGAAAGCTTCTGACCGGTAGCCGCGTCGTCGACGCGAGCGGGGATGGCGCACTCGGCCTGTCGCGCGCGTTTTTGAGGCTCGTTGCCGCGTTCGTCTCGGTGCTTCCGATCGGGGCCGGCTTGCTCGGTTGGTGGACGGACCCCGAGCGCCGTGGTTGGCACGACCGCATCGCGAGCACGCACGTCGTTCGCGGCTGAGCCCCTAGTCAATCAGTCCGATGGACCGACTATTTTTGCGGGGTCTCGTGCGCGAGATCGAAGCTCGCGTGCGGGGCTGCCGGATCAAGGATGCGCGGCTTCAGCCGTCGACGCGCACGCTCTCACTCGGTCTCGGGATGCCTCAGCGTCCCCGGCTCGTACTGCGTCTGGACGCCGCATCGGCTTTGTACCTCGGGCCTTCCGATTCCGTAGGCGGTGTCGCCGCGGAACGCGAGAAGAAGCTGACACGCTTGCTCGGGGGGGCGATGATCGAAGCGATCCGCGCGGAGCCGCTCGATCGCGTCGTTACCTTCCGTCTCGTTCAAACCCGCGTGAGTGGGCGCAAGCGCGAGCTGTCGCTCGTGCTCGAGCTCCTGGGGACTCAGCGGTCGGCTTTCCTCGTGAGCGAGGACACGGGTCTGGTCATCGACTCGTTCGGTGCTGCTGACAGCAGCGAGCGCGTCGGGAGAGCGCGGCCGGAACGTTCTCCGCCTCCGAACGCCGCGAGCGAAGCGCGAAGCGTCTCCGAGCTCGAGCAGCGTCTGGACGCTTTGCCGGATGGCCTCGAACACGAGACGTTGCTTCGAGCGACCGGATGGACTCCGCTGCTGGTGCGCGAGCTTCGGTACCTCGTCGAGTCGTGTGAGCTCAGTCTCGGGGCGGCGTTCGAGGAAATAGCGGCGCGCCTCGAACGAGCGAGCCCGGTGCTCTATGTCGAGGGTCGCAAATCGACCCTCTCTCCGATCGAGCTTGGGCACATCGACGGCGCCTATGCGAGAGCGTGCGAGGGCTTCAACGATGCCATGCTGCAAGCAGCGCATCACACGGACCAGCTGAGGCGCATCGAAGCCGGCCGCGGCCGCCTCGCGAACGCGTTGTCGCGGCGCTTGAAGAGCCACCGATCGCTTCAAAAAAAGCTCCGGTCGCAGCTCGAGGGACTCGATGAGCCGGAACACCTTCGCGTGCGTGCGGAGACGCTTCTCGCCGGGCTCACGAGCGTCACACGGGTATCGGCCGATTTGGTGCGGCTGCCCGACGCGTTCGACCCCGAGGGAAGGCTCATCGAGCTGTCGGTCGACCCGCGCTTCGACCTGCGGACGAATGCGGAGCGATGGTTCCGTCGGTCGAGAAAGATCGAGCGCTCGAAGCTCGAGATCGGACGTCGGCTGGAATCACTCGACCAGCAGGTCCACTTCGTCGAGGGTTTCGTCTTTGCGCTCGAGGATGCCCACGAGCTGGTCGTGATCGAAGACCTCGTCGAGCAAGCCGAGCGCGCCTCGTTGCTGCAGCCATTGCGAGACCGTGGCGCTTCCCGAACGATCGAGCGAGCACTTCCACGTGTCTATGAGAGCCGTCGCGGCAATCGCATCCTCGTCGGACGCTCCGCGCGCTCGAATGAAGAAGTCACTTTTCGGCACGCTCAGCCCGAGGACTTGTGGTTTCATGCTGCGGGACGCGCGGGCTCGCACGTCGCGCTTCGACGATTGGTGCCGGGGCCGTTCGATGACGGGGAGATCGTGGAGGCGGCGGAGCTCGCGGCCTATTTCAGCAAGGCTCGGCGGGAGAGCCTCGTTGACGTCCAGTACACGGAGCGCCGCCACGTCAGCAAAATCAAAGGCGCGCCGCCCGGCCTCGTGAAAGTCGACCGGATCCGGGTCGTCCGTGTCGCGCCCCGCGCGAGGGCGGAGAAATCGTGAGCTCGTTCCTCGAGAGCGTAGGGTATAGGATCTCGTCTCGATGAAGGCGTCCGTCATCGCCGTCGGCGAAGAGCTCCTCGTTCCCGGACGCTCGGAGACCAACGGCTCGTTCTTGATCGAGAGGCTCCACGCGCTTGGGATTCCCACCGGATTTCGCGGCGTCGTCGGTGACGCACAAGACGCGATCCGTGGTGCGGTGCGATATGCCCTGGACGCAACGGAGCTCGTCTTTCTTACGGGAGGCCTTGGACCGACGAGCGACGACCGTACGCGCGATGCCGTTGCTGGTTTTCTGTCGCGCGAGCTCTGGCTCGACGAGGACGTACTGGAAGGGATTCGCCGACGGTTCCGGGAGCGCGGCGTGCCGATGCCGGACGTCAACCAGCGGCAGGCATTGGTCCTCGAGGGGGCCGACGTTCTCCCGAATCGCCTCGGCACGGCCCCAGGACTCTGGATTCCGGTCGAGGGCGACAAGGTCGTGGTCCTTCTTCCGGGTCCCCCGTTCGAGCTCACCCCCATGTTCACCGAGCAGGTCGAGCCGCGGTTGACCGCGAGAGGGCCGAGACTCCGTTACCACGTTTCTAGGCTTTGGCTGAGCGGGATGCCGGAGTCGGTGGTCGAGGAGAGAATTGCACCGATTTACCGGTCCATCGCCAATCCGATGACGACGATTCTCGCGTCCGGGGGCCAGATCGAAGTCCGGTTCACCTCGCAAGCGGAGACGATCGAGGAGGCCCGTGGGCTCAGTGAGGGCCTCTCCGAGCGCGTCCACGGCGCCCTCGGTTCGGCGGTCTTCAGTACGTCCGACGAAACACTAGAATCGGTCGTGGGGCGACAGCTCCTCGCGCGCGGGCAGCGGATTTCGGTGGCCGAATCGTTGACAGGAGGGCTCATCGCCGACCGGCTCACGGACGTCCCCGGGGCGAGCTCCTACTTCGACGAGTCGGTGGTGACGTACAGCAATGGCGCGAAAACCGAGCGTCTCGGCGTCGCCGCGGAGCTCTTCGAGCGTGTCGGCGCGGTCAGCGAGGAAGTCGCGCTCGCGATGGCGCGTGGTGTCCGCCGCCGGGCAGGGAGCGATGTGGGCCTCGCCGTCACCGGCGTCGCCGGTCCGGGCGGTGGGAGCGCTGAAAAGCCGGTGGGTTTGGTCTATATCGGGCTCGTTGCCGATGGGACCGAGCGGGTGGAGCGGTTTCAGTTCCCCGGGGATCGCGCTCGTGTCAAGCGGTTCACGTCTCAGGCTGCCCTCAATATGGTCCGCCTCGCTCTCATGTAGGCCCGACCCGTGTTTCGTCTCGCTGGTGGGCGATCAGGGGAAGAGCTGGTATAATATGCACTTGTAGGTCTCTGTCTGCGGACGATCTCGCCATATGTTTGAGTTAGCCTTCCAAGAAGACGGGAGCGAATTGGTCATCCCCATCGGCGAAGCCGGTATCGTGATGGGGCGATCTCCCGACTGCGACGTTGTCATCAAGGATTTCGGTGTGTCGCGTCGTCACGCCGAGGTGGTCATCGACGGCCGCGATTGTCGGCTCGTGGACCTGAAGAGCAAGAACGGAACCCAGGTTAACGGGGTGCGAGTGCCCGAAGCTCTTCTCAATGACGGAGATCAAATTCTCCTCGGGAAGTTTCTCGTCCAGTTCCGGAAAACCCTTGACGAGAAAGTGGTTCTCGATGAAGAGAAACCGATGTTGGAAGAGGCAGGCACGATCATCCGCAGCGTGGGCGAGCTCTCCAAATACTTCGATCAGGCGCCGCAAGAAGCCTCGATGAAACCGAGCTCGGCGATGGCGCCGGCCGTGGAAGACACGTCGGATGAGCTGGGCCGGATCAACCGCGTGCTTCGTAGCTTGTCGGAGCTCGCGAAAGCCCTCATCTCCGCTCAGCCCGAGGAAGTCCCGGCGCGCGTCATGGATGCCGTTTTCGAGCACATTCCCGGCGATCGCGGCTTTCTGATGCTCTACGACGAGGAAGGCAATCTCAAACCTCGCGTGGTGCACCACCGAGACGCGGACGACGAGAAGATCACCATCAGCAAGACGATCGCGGATCGCGTCGTCAAAGATCGTGTCTCGATCCTCACCTCCGATGCGCAGGTCGACCCGCGATTCGCGACCGGCGATAGCATCCGGTTTCACGGAATCCGCTCGGCGATGTGCGCGCCCTTGTGGAAGGGCGACGAGGTCATCGGCATCATTCATGTCGACAGCCCCATGCAGACGAAGACGTTTTCGCCCGACGACCTCGAGCTGCTGTCAGCACTGTCGAACTATGCCGCCATCGCGATCGAGCAGGCGAACTTGAACAAGAAGGTCCAGGAAGAGAAAGTCGCTCGAGAACGTCTCGAGAAATACTTCTCTCCGGCGGTCGCGAACCGGATCTTGTCCGAAGGTGAGAAGGAAGTTCAGGACCTCGAGGTCTCGGTCCTGTTCGCGGATATCGTGGGCTTCACTCCGATGGCCGAGAAGATGAGCCCGCCGTCGGTCGCGAAGTTACTGAGCGAGTATTTCTCGCGGATGGAAGAGCCCATCTTCGAGCACGACGGCACCGTGGACAAGTTTATCGGCGACTGCATCATGGCGGTCTTCGGCGCTCCGTACGCGCAAGAGGATCATGCCGCGCGGGCGGTGAAAGTGGCGCTCGAGATGCGTGAGCGCCTCGACGAGCTCAACGCCGAACGCGGGGGGAGCTCTCCCATCGAGATGCGTTTCGGCATCCACAGCGGACGTGCGGTCTCCGGCCCTATCGGCTCGGAAAAACGGCGTGAGTTTACCGTTCTCGGAGATACGGTCAATATCGCCTCTCGGATCGAGTCCATGGTCGCGAAGAAAGGCCAGATCGTGATCGGGGACGCTACCTATGAAGCGGTGAAGGAGTGGTTCGAGGTCACGGATCTCGGCGCGGTCTCGCTGAAGGGAAAGCAAGAAACCGTCGGCGTCTACGAAGTTTTGTCGGAGAAAGAGACATGACTCGCAAGCGGAGCGCCGCCGCGAATGCGAAAGCCTCCGCTGCCCCCCGTAAGATACGCCGGCGGGGCAAGATCCTCTACTCGCTGATCGTCCTCATGCTCCTGGCCGGTCTCGTGCCGTTGTTGTTCACGACGGTGTGGATCCTGCGCAGCAGCAAGGATGCGCTCGAATCCTCCGAGCGCCTGCTCCAGCTGGATCAGACGCGTTCGATCGCACAGCAAGCACGCCTCTATCTCCAATCGATGAATGCGCAGATTTCCGCCATCGCGGAGACCTTCGAGATCGCCTCGAACCCGCAAACGATCCAAGCGAGGATCGACGCCGTCACGCCGGAGACGCTCGCTGATTTCGTCGAGGAGGATCGAATCCGGGCGATCACGGTCTACGACAAAGAACTTCGGTTCGTGAGTGCCTCCGGCTATGCACTCGACGATGCCGCGATCGACTCATCGCTCCGTCAATCTCTCGTCGAGGGACTCCAGGGGCGATCCTGGGTCTCGCCACCTCACGTGTCGGAGCCGCTCCTCGATACGGTCGTCATCATGTCGGCTCCTTTGCGTGCCTCCTACGGAGGCGGCCGCGAATCCGTCGTGGCCGGCGTCGTCACGGCGATGGTCAGCCTCAAACCCATAGAAGAGATCGTAAAAGAGAAAGCGAGCGGTCGCAGCGCGTTCGTCGTGGATGCGTCCGGGCGCCTCGTCACGCATTCGGACTCGGAGACCTTGTACCAAGGGGCTGATCTGTCGAGCACGCCCGTCGTGCGCGACTTTCAGGACTCCCGCGGCCTCGCGAGTGCCTCGGTCAACTTCGAGCTCTCGGAAGGTGGAACGGCTCGCAAGATGCTGGGCACCTACACACCGATTGGCGATCGCAACTCGACGGTTCCGTTTCTGCGTACGCTCGGATGGGGGGCCATCGTTCAGGCGGAAGAGTCCGCGGTGTTCTCCTACGTCACCGAGATCACCAAGAAGAGTGTCTGGATTGCGCTCGCTGCCGCATTGCTGGCCGGGATCCTCGTCGTCGTGTTCGCGGGTCGTCTATCGCGACCGATCGCGGACCTCGCGGAGGGCGCCAGGCGTCTCGCCTCCGGGGACTTCTCGCACAACATCGAAGTCCGGAGCGGCAACGAGATCGGCGAGTTCGCCGACACGTTCAACTTCATGATGCTCGAGATCCGTCGATTCATCGAGCGATTGAGAAAGGCTGCCGAGGAGAACAAGCAAATGTTCTTGGGCGCGGTCAGCTCGCTTGCGGCCGCGATTGATGCGAAAGACCCCTATACCGCGGGTCATTCGGAACGCGTCGCTCACTACTCCGCGACGATCGCGAAGATTCTCGGGCTTCCGGACGACGAAGTGGAGGTCATCCGCGTATCGGCGTTGATGCACGACGTGGGCAAGATTGGAATTCAGGACAGCATACTCGGCAAAGCGGGGCCGTTGACGGACCAAGAGTTCGAGATCATGAAAACCCACCCATCCGTGGGCGCCGCCATCATGGATCACGTGCCGCACCTCAAGCTCATGATCCCCGGAATCAAATGCCATCACGAGAACGTGGACGGCACTGGTTATCCCGATGGGCTCAAGGGTGACGCGATCCCGCTCCAGGCGAAGATCGTGAGTGTCGCGGACACGTTCGACGCGATGACCACCAACCGCCCTTATCAAAAAGCGATGGAGATTACCTACGTCTTTGCGCGCATGCGGAGCTTCATCGGAAAGAAATTCGAAAAACCGATCGTAGAAGCCTTGATCACGGCCTACGAGGAAGGCTTGGTCCGACCGAACATGAAAGTACAGTCGGTTATCAAGCCGCCGCCGGGTAAGGCACCGCCGAAGGACGCGCCCGCGTCCGACCTCCCGGTACCCGCGTTTCGCCCCACGGACGCTCCGGATCGCGAGCCCGTGGCCAATCGCTTACGCTACTAGCACTTGCGGGATTAGGCCGAATTTGGGCTAGAATACGTCCGTCAGCAAATAAGGAGGTCATCAATGGTGCTACGGAAGGTTTCCGCCCTCCTCGTCGGCGGTGCGTTGCTCGCAGGCGCTCTGGCCAACGCCCAGACCGAAGCCGAGATCGACCAGGCGATCCAGGGCTTCAACCGGGGAAAGACCTTCCACCAAGAGCGCCGCTACGAGGACGCTGTGCGCGAGTATCGCAAAGCGGTCAAGCTCGACCCCGAGAACCCTTTCATATTCAACGCGATGGGCTTAGCGCTCGCATCGCTCGGTAGCTTTCGAGAATCACTCGAGTCGTTCAACCGCGCGCTCACCATCAACCCCGATCTGACCGATGTGTACAACAATATCGGCATGGTCTACGCCGAAAGCGGCGAGCGCGACAAAGCGTTCGAGGCTTTTGGCCGCGCCGTGCGTAATCCGAACTACCTGACTCCGGAAAAAGCGCTCTACAACATCGGCAGCCTGTACTTCGAGGACGGTAACTACGAGCTCGCGCTGACCTTTTTCAAGCGCTCCGTCGAGAAAAAACCCGAATTCGTTCTTGGCTATCGCGGGCTCGGGAAAGTCATGCTCGCGGTCGATGACATCGAAGGCGCCGAGATCGAGTTCAAAAAAGCACTCGATCTCTTCGATGCCGATCTCGAGAGCCTCTTCCAGCTCGCCCGGATCCATCAACAGCGCGGCGACGCCGAGCAAGCATCCGCGCTCTACCGTCGTGTCGTAGAGGTTGACCGGCTGTCGACCTACGGGCAGCTCGCGCGTGAGCAGCTCGAAGCGTTGAAGAGCGGTAGCTAAAAGCCGGCGCCGGCGCGTCCGCGGATCTTTGCCTCCACACGATATCGATGGCTGAGAGCGTATCGATCGGCGCGCGGCTGCGTGCGGGCCTTGTTCGGACACGGCAGAAGATCTCCTCCGCTTTCACGCCGAGCGCGCCCATCGATTGGGAGGCGCTCGAAGAGTCCTTGATCACCGCCGATGTCGGTGCTGCGGCGACGACGTCGATCCTCGACAAGATGCGCGAGGACAGTGACCGCTCGGGCGCGGCCTCGTTGAGACGGGAGATCCTCGCGGTACTGGGCGAGGTCGGTCCGGCTTCGGGGGTGGAAAGCACACCGCCTCTGGTAAAGATGCTCGTCGGGGTCAACGGTGTCGGCAAGACGACGAGTGTCGCGAAGCTCGCGCATCGCAGCATCGTCTCGGGAAGCACGGCTATCGCGGTGGCGGCTGACACGTTTCGAGCGGCGGCAACGGAGCAGCTCCAGAAGTGGGGCGAGCGCGTCTCCGTCGAGGTGTTCGCCGGGGAGCCCGGCCGTGACCCTGCCTCCGTCGTTCATGACGGCGTACAACTCGCTCTCTCGCGAGGAATAGATAACGTCTTCGTTGACACCGCCGGCCGCCTGCACACGAAGAAACCTCTCATGGACGAGCTTCAGAAGATCGCGCGCGTCGCCAACCGTGTGATTGAAGGGGCGCCGCATGAAACGCTTCTCGTCATGGACGCGACCGTGGGAAGTAACGGGCTCGTCCAAGCGCGCGAGTTCCAAAAAGCTCTGGAGCTCACCGGGATCGTATTGACGAAGATGGATGGGACCGCCAAGGGCGGTATCGTCATCGCGATTGCGCGTGAGCTCGGTATTCCGGTGCGGTTCATTGGCGTCGGTGAATCCGCGGACGATCTCTTGCCGTTCTCTCCCCAAGCCTTCGTCGACTCCTTGTTCGACCTCGACAACGCCCAGGCCTGAGGCAGACCGAGTCATGTTTACGGGATTGGTCGAGCGCGTCGGCCGCGTGTGCGCGCAGAGCACGAAGGAGTCGCTCCTCGAGCTTGGCATTGAAGGTGCGGATCTGTCCCGCTCGCTTCGTATCGGAGACAGCGTCGCGGTCTCAGGCGTTTGCTTGACCGCAACCCGTATCGAGGACGAGCGCTTCTTCGTGGATGTGGCTGCTGAGACCCAATCTCGCACGACGTTGGGCTCGGCATCGGCCGGTACATCTGTCAACCTCGAGCTTCCGCTCCGTCCGACGGACCGCCTCGGAGGTCACTTCGTTCAAGGGCATGTGGACGCGGTGGGGGAAGTGCTGCATGCCGGGCAGCATGATGGCAACTACGTCTTGCGCGTCGGGCACGATCCCCGAAGCGCAGCTCTCGTCGTGGAGAAAGGCTCGATCACACTCGACGGTGTGAGCTTGACCGTCACGGCGTCCCGTCCTTCGTTCTTCGAGGTCATGTTGATCCCTCATACTCTCGAGGTCACGACGCTGGGCGGACTCGCCGTGGGGGGCCTCGTCAACGTGGAGTACGATATACTGGCGAAATACGTGGCTCGACTGAGTGAGCCCTACCGGGAGCCGAGCTAGCTCTACTCTTCGCAACGAGGCCCTTGTCTTGACCGAACCTAACGATCGAACGCCTGCTTTCGACACGATCGAAGACGCGCTCGACGACTTTCGCGCAGGCAAGATGCTTATCGTCGTCGACGATGAGGATCGCGAGAACGAGGGCGACCTCACCATTGCGGCGGAGAAGGTGACGCCCGAGATCATCAACTTCATGGCCGCCCACGGCCGCGGCCTGATCTGCATGCCCATGACCGGCGAGCGGCTAGATGCGCTCCAAGTGCCGCTGATGGTTACCGACAACACCTCGCCGTACGGCACCGCGTTTTGCGTCTCGATCGAGGCCAAAGTCGGGGTCAGCACGGGAATCTCCGCGGCGGACCGTGCGCGAACAGTCCGCGCCGCCGTCGATCCGTCCACTACGCCGTCGGACCTCGCACGCCCGGGTCACATGTTTCCGCTTCGAGCGCGTCCGGGCGGCGTCTTGCAGCGGGCGGGCCAGACCGAGGCTGCGGTCGATCTTGCCCGGATTGCGGGACTCGACCCCGCCGGCGTGATCTGCGAGGTGATGAACGAGGACGGCACCATGGCCCGCGTGGGCGACCTCAAGAAATTCTCGGCTCGACACGGGATCCGGCTCATCACCGTTGCCGATTTGATCCGCTACCGGTTGAGCACGGAGAGGCTCGTCAATCGACTGTCCGAGGCACATATGCCCACCGACTATGGCGATTTTCGGGTCATCGCCTTCGAGAGCGGCGTCGACGGGACGACGCATATGGCCTTGGTCTTGGGCGATATCGATCCCGAGACGGACGTCCTCGTGCGGGTGCACTCGCAATGCCTTACCGGCGAGGTGTTCCACTCGAAGCGCTGCGACTGCGGCCCGCAGCTCGATGCGGCGCTCACGCGGATTGGCGAGGAGGGGTCGGGCGTTTTACTCTATCTGCATCAGGAAGGGCGCGGCATCGGCATCGTCAACAAGATCCGCGCCTATGCGCTCCAGGACGACGGCATGGATACGGTGGACGCAAACGAACATCTCGGTTTCAAAGCCGATCAGCGCGAGTACGGAATCGGTGCCCAGATCTTGAGCGAGCTCGGCGTCCGCAGCCTCCGCCTGTTGACCAACAACCCGCGAAAGTTCATCGCTCTCGAGGCCTATGGGTTGCGGATCACGGAGCGCGTCCCGATCGAGATCGCGGCGAATGAAGTTTCCGAGTCCTATTTACGAACCAAGAAAGAACGAATGGGCCATCTACTCGAAAAGGTTTGAGTGCGATGATGAACCCCGAATTTCTACAGAGAGTCAAGCTCTTCGAAGGGCTGGGTACGGGTGAGCTCGCCGAGATCTTGATGCTCGGTGCCGTCAAAGAGTACAAGCAAGATGATGTGATCTTCGAAGACGGCTCTCCCGGCAATTGCTTCTACGTGATCTACGACGGCGCCGTTCGGATCACGAAAATGTTCGCGATGGGCGAAGAGGCCCTCACCGTCCTAGGGGCTGGTGATTTCCTCGGCGAGATGTCCTTTTTCGACGACGAGCCCCGATCCGCACGCGCGATTGCCCACGAGGACGCGAAGCTGCTCATGCTTTCGAATCAGGTGTTGAAGGACCATTTGAAGGAGCGGCCCGAGGTGGCGCTCAAGTTCTTGTGGGGATTTGCGCGCACATTGTCACGCCGCGTTCGAGAAACGAACGACAAATTTTCGTCACTTTTCGCTATCTCGCGTGTTTTCTAGCACTTGAGCGCTGGCGCGCGCTCTGCCTCTATCGTTGCGTTTGCGGGACTTCTTGCCTCGTTGGCGGTCGTCATTGGGCCCGGGCAATCCTCCTTGACTTTGCACCGCCGCTCTTCTAACATTAACTGTTACACCATTTAAGGGGGATATCCGTCTCCGTCGCCGCACCTTAGCCATGTTCGAGCAGATCTCAACGAAGCTCCAGGGCGTCTTCAAGAAGCTCCGGGGGCAGTCGCGTCTCAAGGAAGAGCACGTCGACGAAGCGCTAAAAGAGATCCGTCTCGCATTATTGGAGGCGGACGTCCAGTTCGGAATTGCCCGCGACTTCGTGAAGCGGGTGCGCGAGAAGGCGGTCGGCGAGGAGATTCTCGGGTCTCTGACAGCGCCGCAACAGGTGATCAAGATCACGAGAGATGAGCTCACGAAGCTCATCGGCGGCAACGAGGCTCCTCTCGGCCTCGGCGATCGTTGGCCAGCAGTGATTCACATGGTCGGCCTTCAGGGCTCGGGCAAAACGACGAGCTCTGCGAAGCTCGGACGTCTGTTGAGAGAAGACGGCAAGCATCCGGCGCTCGTCTCCGTGGACGTCCGTCGTCCGGCGGCGCTCGAGCAGCTCAAAGTCCTCGGCTCCTCAGTGGAGCTACCGGTGCTCGAGCCGGACTCGATGGAGCCCGTCGAGCGCGCGTACGAAGCGATGGCCGCGGCCAAGGATCGTGGATTCGACGTGCTGATCGTAGATACGGCGGGACGCGTCCACGTCGATGGCGAGTTGATGGACGAGCTTAAGGCGCTCGAAGCGCGAACGACCCCCGCGGAAATTCTTTTCGTTGCCGATGCGATGACCGGCCAGGACGCCGTCAACAGCGCATCGAGCTTCGCGGCCGCAGTCCCCGTCAGCGGGCATATTCTGACCAAGCTCGACGGAGACGCTCGCGGTGGCGCGGCGCTGTCGATCGCGGCTAGCACCGGCGTGCCAATCAAGTTCGTCGGCGTGGGGGAGAAGCTCACGGACTTCGAGCCGTTTCGACCGGAGCGGATGGCTTCGCGCATTCTCGGAATGGGCGACGTCTTGAGCCTCATCGAGCGCGCCGAGAAGACAATCGAGCAGGACGATGCCGCGGCACTCGCACGCAAGCTGCAGCACGACGAGCTCACGCTCGAAGATTTTCGTCAACAGCTCCGCCAAATGAAGCGCATGGGATCGCTCTCCGAGATCATGAGCTTCTTGCCCGGGGCATCTCAGATGCCGGCGGAAGTCGACGAAACGGAGTTGCGCAAATTCGAAGCGATCTTGGACTCCATGACGATTCACGAGCGCGCGCATCCGCAAGTCGTCAACGGCTCGCGTCGTCGACGCATCGCCAAGGGGAGCGGAACCGCCGTTTCGGATATCAATCGTTTACTACGCCGCTTCGCCGAAGCGCGCAAGATGGTTCGCAAGCTTTCGAAGCTCTCGCGAGGGGGCGGCAAAGCGAGCGGTAAGAAACTCGCCCGGATGTTGGGCAGTATGCAGAGATAGTCGAACACGATTCGAAATCGAGAGGAGGTGAGGAGAACTTCATGTTGAGAATACGGTTAGCCCGAAGGGGAAGTAAGAAAAGACCCCACTATCGCGTCGTTGTTTCCGATTCGATGATGGGACGTGGCGGAAATATCGTCGAGAACGTCGGGACCTATGAGCCCAAGAGCGCGGAGGCCAAAGTCTCGCTCAAGCACGATCGCATCGAGTATTGGATCTCGAAGGGAGCGTCTGCGACGGACACGGTCAGGAGTCTCATCAAGAACAACCCGAGCAGCCCGAGTTGAACGCCGAGGATCATCGCGACGGAGCGGCGCGCTAGTAGGGAGAAACGGTGATGAAAGACTTGTTGGAGTTCATTGCGAAAGCGTTGGTCGACAACCCGGACGAAGTCTCCGTATCTGAAGTAGCCGGCGAGCAAACGACAATCCTCGAGCTCCGAGTGGCCGAAGACGACTTAGGCAAGGTTATTGGAAAACAAGGCCGTACGGCGCGCGCTCTACGCACGTTGCTGTCGGCCGGCGGTACCAAGCTAGGTAAGCGGTTTCATCTAGAAATTATCGAATGAATCATTCAATGGTCGAAGATCCGGTTACGTCGAGCGCGCTCGTCGCGCTCGGTCGTATCGCCAAGGCACAAGGGCGGCACGGAGAAGTCTCCGTTCAGCTTTTTTCCGACGCGACGGACCGTTTCGACTCGCTGGATCACGTTACCGTTGGGACGACCACCCCGGAGCCGCGGGAGTATCGAATAGAGTCCGTGAGATGGCACAAGGGGCGCGCGGTGGTGAAGCTCGAAGGCGTCGCGACGATCTCTGACGCCGAGGCTCTCTCGGGCTCCGTCATCGGAGTCCCTCGCGCGGAAGTGGCCGATGCGCCGGGCGGTAGCTTCTATCATTTCGACATCGTCGGACTTCCCGTCTATGACCGGCGGCGTGGGCTTGTCGGCACCGCCGCCAACGTACTGGCGACCGGTGGCACCGACGTGCTCGTCGTCGAGACTTCTGTCGGGGCAGAGCTGCTCCTTCCGCTCTGCACCGAGATTTGTCACCTCATCGACCCCGTTGCCGGGCGTATCGAGATCGATGCCCCGGAAGGGCTCTTGGACCTCAATGCGAATTGACATCATCACGATTTTCCCCGACATGTTCAGGGAGATCTTCGAGTTCGGTATCGTCCGCCGCGCGCGAGAGTCCGCATTGCTGTCCGTCGAAGTTCACGATTTGAGGGACTGGACGACCGACAAACACCGTAGTACCGACGACACGCCGTATGGCGGTGGGCCCGGCATGGTGATGAAGATCGAGCCGCTCGTGGCCGCCGTCGAAGCGGTGCAGGCGGCCTCTCCCGTCGAGCCCTCTCGAAGGCAAGTCGTCTTACTGTCACCTCGCGGCAATCCGCTCACCCAGGCGAGCCTCGGCGAGATCAGCCAAACGGAACATCTCGTGCTGGTCGCCGGTAGATATGAAGGCGTCGATGAGCGATTTCTCCTGGCGACGGGCGCAAGCGAAATCTCGATTGGAGACTATGTGCTGTCCGGCGGTGAGATCCCGGCGATGGTCATGGTGGACGCGATTACTCGTTTGCTACCGGGGGCGATCTCGGACCCGCAATCCGCAGAGAACGATTCGTTCAGTCATGGATTGCTCGACTACCCTCACTACACCCGGCCGTCGGAATTTCGTGGACTCACCGTCCCCGAGGTGCTCCTGTCGGGAAATCACGCGGCCGTGGATGAATGGCGTCGGCAGCGCGCACTCGCGGATACCAAAGAGCGACGCCCGGAATTACTGGCCTCGCAATCCGTTCCGGTAAACCATTAATTGACTTGATCACATCGATCGAGAGAGTCACTGAATAAGCGATAAAGGAATCATTTCAAATGAATGTCATCGATAAGTTGGACGCCCGTGAGCTCAAGACGGATCTCCCCGAGCTGCGCTCCGGCGACACGGTAAAAGTTCACGTACGAGTCAAAGAGGGAGACAAGGAACGCGTACAGATTTTCGAGGGAATGGTGATTGCACGCAAGGGCAGCGGCCCTCGTGCGACCATCACCGTACGCAAGACGTCTTTCGGAACCGGGGTCGAGCGAATCTTTCCCCTGCACGCTCACACCGTCGCGAAGATTGAAGTGCTGCGATCGCACCACGTGCGTCGCGCCAAGCTCTACTTCATGCGCGATCGCAAGGGTAAGGCCGCGAGACTCAAAGAAAAGAGATATTAGAAGACCGGACTTCGAGCGTTTCATCGACGACAAATGGCCCTGAACAAGGACAAGATTACCAAAGCTGCGGACAAGCACATCCGTGCGAACCGCATCGAAAAGGCCATTGCCGAATATGAAACCTGGCTGAAGGAGAACCCGCGCGACTGGAACACGGTGCGCCAGGTCGGAGACCTCTATCACCGTATCGGTCGTAACGACGAAGCGACGAAGAAGTATGCGCTCGTCGCGGATCACTACAAACGTGACGGGTTCAACGTCCGCGCGATCGCCACCCACAAAATGATCTTGCGGCTCGACTCCTCCAACGAGGAGGCGATGCGCAACCTCGCAGAGCTACAAGCCGAGGAAGGCCTCCTTATGGAGGCCAAGTCGCATTATCAGGCGCTCGTCGAGCTCTACACGAAGCGAGGGCACAAGAGACTCGCTGCTGAAGTCTTCAAGAAGCTCACCGAGATCGACCCACAGGACGTCCGCGTCCGTCACAAATATGCGGAGTTTCTGAACAAGCAGGGCAAGGCCGATGAGGCGTCGCGGGAATATGTCGGCATCGCCGATCAGTTCATCGGCCAAGGTCTCGTGGATGAAGCGATCAAGATCCTGGAGCGGGGATGCGCCCTCGCGACCGAGGATCCGGCCCTGAAAGTGAAGCTGGCCCACGCGCACACCTTGCAGGGGAATCACAGCGAATCCGTCCGGATGCTCGAGGATGTCCGCTCGCTGCACCCCGCGGATCCCACGGTGCTCGGCCAGCTGGGCGAAGCCTATCTGTCCGCAGGAAACAACTCCGAGGCAGAGACGGTTTTCCAGAAGTTGCGAGAGACCGAGCCGGATAGCTCGGAGCACGTGCTGCGCATCGTCGACTTGAGGATCGCTCAGGGCAGGCTGAATGCCGCGCTCGAACAGCTCGCGCCTCTCGTCGATGTCCACGTCGGAGAGGGTGATGGTGCGACCGCCGCGGAGCTTCTTCAAAAAGTACTCGCCAAGGATCCGTACCACGTCAAGGGACTGCTGAAGCTCGCCGAAGTTCATACGATCCTCAAGGACGACTCGGCCCGTGTCGGGGTGTATAACAGCCTGTGCGAGGCCTATCACCGCGCCGGGGACGTCGATAAGGCGGTCCAGGTCGCGGAGCAGGTCGTCGAGCTCGAGCCGGAGATTTCGCAGCACAAAGACCGGCTCAACTTTTTGAAGTCGAAGCTCGAGGCAGCCACGCCCGAGGCGGCGCCCGAAGGGGCGAAGGCGGTCAGCGTCGATCCCGATGCCGATGCGGCCGTCGACATCGACTTGGGCGAGGACGACGCGGACGAGTTCGACCAAGAGATTACGCTCGAGGAGGAGCCCAGCTTTGCTCCGCCTCCCGAGGCCGCGCCGGACCTCGGTGAGGTCGTTGAGCTGACGTCCGAGGATGAAGAGAACATCAAAGAGAAGCTGACGGAGGCGGAAGTCTTCGTTCGCTACGGGCTCGTCGACAAGGCGATAGCCCAGCTCCTCGACGTGCTCGAAAGCTTCCGTTTCCACGCGGAGTCTCGCCAAAAGCTGATCGAGGTCTATCGCGACCAGGGTATGACGCGGGAGGCCTCGGAGCAGCTCGTGCAGCTGGGACAGGTCTTCGACAAGCTAGGCCTGCCCGAGGAGGCTTCCGCGGCGCGAGAGGACGCGGCACAAATCAATCCCGAGATCGCGGCCCGCGCTGCGAGCGCCGAGCTCGCCGCTCAGGACGAGCTCGAGCTCACCCTGTCGCCGGAGACGGATTCCGATCTCGGCGACGTCGGTATCGAGCTCGAAGAGGCTGCGGTGCTCGAGGACGTGGCGCCGGCGACGGATACGCCTGAGCTGCCGGCCAGCGGCGTCGACGATGAGATCGATGTCGTCATCGATGACGATAGCTTCCGGATCGACGACGAGGATCCTGAGCCGCTGGACATCTCGCTGGATATCTCGGAAGAGGGCGACGAGGCGATTGCCGCGCCGGCTGCCCCGTCGGAAGTCGAGATGAGCGACGAGGACATCGTGATCGACGACGTCCCGGATCTGGACGATCAGGCGCTCGACGCCACCGATGAAGACGCGGACGTCGAAGAGATCGCGATCGCACTCGAGGACGTCGAGGACATCGATGTCGTTGCGGACGATGAGCCTATCTCTGTCGACGGCACGCTGCACCTCGATGAGTCGAGCTCCGACGATCTCGACCTCTCCCTCGGGGAGGACCCGGACGGCGTCGGTGCGGAGCTGACCGACACGGACGCCGACTCGACGATTCCTATCAGCTCGGTAGACGACTCGCTCGATCTGGACTCGCAGGACCTCGGTGACTCGAGTGAAGATCTTGCGGTCGACATGGACGACGACGAGTTTCCGGTTGAGCTCGCCGATGAGGAGCTCCTCGATCCCGGTGACGGGCTTCTCGACGACGACTCCCTCGAAGCTCCGGAGCTCGATATCTCTGCCGAAGATCTCCCTCCGGCCGAGTCGCTCGCGGCTATCGAAACGGAAGAGGCCGTCGAGACGGAAGAGCCTATTGATATCGCTCTGCCGGCGGTCGACGACGAGCCACTCTCGGACGCGGCTCCGGTGGAGCTGCCGACGTTCCCCGATGTGGAGGAGACGGACGCCGATGCCACAATGGCGTCGAGCCCGGAGCCTCCCGAGGCAGAGGGCACGCTGTACAGCTCCGAGCTCGAAGAAGTCGACGAGTACATCGCGCTCGGGCTTTACGAGGACGCGCGTGACACCCTGCGTGAGCTTCTCAAGCGTGCCCCGGACGAAGACGCGATCAAGTCCAAAATCGGAGAGCTCGGGTTCTCGGTAGAGCTCCTCGAGAAGCCGGAAGAGGCGTCCGAGCAAACGCAACGGACGAGCTTCGTGGGTGCCGCGCTCGACGCCAACGACCTGGCGGCTTCGGTGCCGGCCGGTGAGGCCCCCGAGCCACCGGCCGAGGCGACTCTCGACGTTGAGTCACTCTCCGATCTCTCGATGGAAGCGGACGACATCCAAAACTTGGTGGACTCGCACGCATCCATCGTCGTCGAGGGGGCCGGCGGGGGAGAAGAGGCCGCGCCCGGCGACGCGGATTCCCATGACGCGTTCATCGACCTGGCAACGGAGCTGACGGACGATATCTTCGGCACCCACAGCGTGATGGGTGATGACGCGGAGCCCGAAGGTCCGCTCACCGACCCTGGACTCGATCAGATCTTCAAAGAGTTTCGCAAAGGCGTTGAAAAGCAGCTCGGCACGGAAGACTACGACACGCGCTACAACCTCGGTATCGCGTACAAGGAAATGGGTCTCCTCGATGAAGCGATCGCGGAGTTCCAGCTCGCGGCCAAAGACGAAGTGCGTGGGCTGGAGTGCTGCAGCATGCTCGGGCTCTGCTTCCTGGAAAAGGGGATGCCCGATATCGCGGTCAAGTGGTTTACGAAGGGCCTGGAGCTTCCGGGTCGTCGTGAGGAGGAGTATCACGGGCTGCAATACGACTTGGGCCAGGCACATGAGGCCGCGGGCCGACCGGAGCAGGCACTCGAGCTCTACAAGGACATCTACAAGGAGAACGCTCGCTTCCGCGACGTCACGGACCGCGTTCGGGAGCTTCAAGCGGCTGCTGGCAAGTGAGTCTTCGTGTGTGGCCGAGTTCCGCCCCAGACCGCATGGTAACTATGGAAGATCGGCAGTGGTTCATACTCTACGTGCTGATTTGTCTCGAGGTCGGAATCTTCCTCGTGTTCGTCCCATGGTCGGCGATCTGGGAGCGAAACTACTTTCTGGAAAACTATCCCGGTTTGAGACCTCTGCTCCTCTCACCGGCGTTCCGGGGAGCGGTTTGCGGTCTGGGCTTCGGAAACATTTATCTCGCGGTGCACGAGATCTTCGGTCGTTTGCGGCGATCGGCGTCGAGTCCGCCGACGCCTGAGACGAACCGCACCCATCCGCCCGCTCCAAGCGATACCGACAAGGTGTTGACAGCTTCGGAAGATCCCTGAGGGAGTGCGTGCCGATCGGCGCGTGAACGAGAATGCGACGGCTCGCCACCTACATGATCACCAAGGACGAGCCGGAAACGCTCGTCGCCGCGGTCGAGCGTGCTATCGCCGCTGGAGTCGAGCGCGTCCAAATCCGTCTGCCGGGCGTCGCCGGACGCAACGTGGAGCGAATCGTCGGCTCTCTCGTCGCGCGGGACACCGGGCTACGTAAGCGTCTCATCGTCAACGACCGTCTCGACGTTGCTCTGGCGATGGGACTCGCGGGTGTTCACCTTCCTCGAAACGGACTCTTGCCCGCAGACGTCCGTCGCCACGTGCCTGAGGGCTTCGTGATTGGTGTTTCGACGCATCGAGTCGAAGAGGTGATGGAAGCGGGACGCGGCGGGGCCGATTTCGTCGTGTTTGGGCCCATCTTCGAGACCAACTCCAAACCGGGGCACAAGGGAGTGGGGCTCGCGCAGCTCGAACGTGCGGTCGCGCAGACGTCCGTTCCGGTCTACGCGCTGGGTGGCATCGCTCCCAAACACTTGGTCGGTGTCGCGGAGACGGGCGCGGCCGGTGTTGCCGGCATTTCGATGTTCTCGTCCGAGGCGGCCCTCGGTGAGCTGTCATCGTGGCTGTCTTGACGCCGAGAGTGCTCCTCGATGGCCTGGGTCCGCATAGCCAGGCGAGCGACGTCACGCCGCTTCTCGACCATCGAGAGAGCGAGGAGGCTCACCTACTCGCTCTCCTGAGACGCCGCGAGCTCGCTCCGTCAATCATCGAGGCCGTCGCCAGGCACGATCGCTGGAACAAGCGGCAGTCGGTGCGGGCCGCTATCGTCAGCCACGTGAAAGCGCCACGCACGCTGGCATTGCGGTTGCTGCCGCTCCTGTTTTGGCAGGAGCAGCTGCGGGTCTCGGCGAACATCCGCCTCGCGATGCCGCTACGGGTCGCCGCAGAGGCGAGGCTGAGAGAGCGCCTCCCGGAGCTCGAGCTGGGGGAGCGGGTCTCGATGGCTCGTCGCGCACCGGTCGGTCTTGTTCCGACTTTGGCGAGAGACGGCGATGCCCGGGTGCTCCGCTCGCTCTTCCACAACCCGCGCGCGCGCGAGCAAGACATCCTTCAAGTCATGAAGCGTGACGACCTCGATGCCGACGTCCTCCGCGTCGTGTCGCAGAGCGAGCGTTGGGTGGTCCGCCCCGCGATCCGGGATGCGCTCGTGTGCCACGCCAACACTCCGGTCCATGTGGCGCTCTCGTTTCTGGCGCGGATCCCGAAGCGGCAGCTCGAGTCCCTTCTCGGAGAGGAAGCGCTCCCGCGCGTCGTCGCCATTCGAGCGCACGAGATTGTCTTCGGAGAACGCTCATGAAAGACGCTTCCGTTGACAGAAAATACAACGTCTCATACAATTGGCAAGGTTTGGAGCAGAGAGCAAAACGCCCTAGTCTGAGGGGGATACGGGCTACCGGCCTGCCTCGTTCCGAACTCCAATTGGGCTGGATTCGATGGCGTCGCTGAGCGAGAAGCTAAGGCGGGAGCGCGAGCTTCGCGGTATCAGCCTGAAGCAGATTTCCGAGGACACGAAAATAGGCGTTCGATTTTTGGAGGCCCTCGAGCAAGACCGACTCGAGCTCATTCCGGGCGAGTTCTACCGGAGATCGTACCTTCGCGCCTATGCGAAATATCTCGGGCTGGACGAGGAGCGAGCCGTCAATGCTTATGCTTTCGCGAATCAAGAGAAGCCGCCGACGAGCGATACTCCCGACGCCGATGGCGCGCTCGCAGGCAAGTCCTCTCTCGGTTGGGTCGCTCTCGTCTTGGGTGTCTTGGGCATTCTCGCGCTGTTCTACTGGTTTCCGGCTGCAGAGACGAACAGCTCCCCAAGCGGCGGCACGGAAACGGCGTCTCCTCGCGTGTCTGAAACGACGACGGTCGAGCCGACGCCCGTATCCGACCCCGAGCCGCCGAGCTCGTCGCTGCCGGCGGGCGGAGTCCCGTCGCTCGTATCGCCCCCGCCGGTCTCGGTTGCGGACGGCGCATTGCGCCTGCGCGTCGTCGTTGAGGAGTCCTGCTGGCTCGAGATCCGCGGAGACGGCGAAGTACTCACGATTGGGCTGAAGGAGAGCGGGTTTCAGAGCGTGTTCGCAGCGGATAGTGAGCTTAGACTGTGGCTCGGCAACGCCGGCGGTGTATCGATGTGGTTGAACGAGCGCCCATTGAGAGCCCTCGGAAGCGATGGCCAGGTTAGAAAAGACGTTGTCGTAACGCCTGAGAACTACATGGACTTCCTGGCCTCTGAGGCGGACTCGCCATGAGCTCCCCTCTCGTCACGCAGTTCCGCCGGGGCGGAGTATCACAGGAAGTGCGTCTTACCGCCGCCTCCGGGGCGCTCCCTCTCTCTCCGTCGGATCAGGTCGAGCTTCTCTATCTGCTCACCCGGGATAGCGACGAAGGGGTGAGCGCCACCGCGGAGTCGAGTCTCGCCGGTCTCGAGGAGGAATCGCTCGTAACGGTGGTCGCCGACGTCAGCACGTCGCCGGACGTCCTCGCTTTTTTCTGTGCGCGTAGTACTTCCGAACGCGTTCACGAAGCCGTCTTGCGTAACCAGTCCACTCTGGATGAGTCCGTCGCGACCCTCGTCCCGAATCTCACGGAGCGGAACCTCGAATTCGTCGTCGTCAACCAGACCAGGTTGTTGCGCCATCCTCCGATCATCGAGGCCGTGGTCGCGAACGAACATCTAAGCGCAGACCAGCTCCGGAGAATCAACGAGCTCAAGCACGACTTCAAGCTCGACCGCGAGCCGGAGCCGGAGCCGGTCGCCGCAGGCGCGCGGGTCGAGGGGCCGAAGAAGCTGGACCTGGGAACCGGGCCCGCTGAAGAAGACGAGCCGCCCCCAGCTTCTACGGAAGAGGCGGCGGAGCTCTACGGTGTCACCGATGACGTCCAGGACGGGACGCCGGAGGAGCAAGACGAGAAGCAGAGCCTCCTTGCGGAGCTCGTCACCATGAGCGCCGCAGAAAAAATGATGCGAGCTCTGAAGGGTGAGCGCGAAGCGAGGCTCATGCTCATCCGCGACCGGAATCGCACGGTGTGGAGCGCTGTGCTGTCGAGCCCGAAGATGAACGACGCGGATGCGGAGCAGATCTCGAAGATGCGCAATGTCGCGCCCGACGTTCTCAGGGAGATCTCGAAGAACCGTCAGTGGACGAAGCGCTACAGCGTGGCCCACGAGCTCGTCAAGAATCCGAAGACACCCCCCGAGGTATCGTCGAAGCTGCTCATGCGTCTCAAAGACCGCGACTTGAAGGCCCTGCTTCGGGACCGTAATGTTCCGGAGCAAGTGCGACGTCTAGCGAAAAAGCGTACCCGGACCGCGAAGTAGCGAGCCATGGCTGAAAATTTCTACAGTATCCTCGGTGTCCCCAAGACGGCGTCGACCGCGGAAATCAAGAAGGCCTATCTTCAGATTGCCCGTGACAACCACCCCGATCGGTTCAACGAGCCCGCGGCTCGTGCCGAGGCGGACGTCCGCTTCCAGCAGATCACCGAAGCGTTCAACCTGCTACGTGATGAAAAGGCCCGCCAGGAGTATGATAGAAGCCTGGCGAAAGAGACCAAGACGCCGGAGGAAGAAGCTCGTCTATACTTCAAGAACGGACAGCTGCGAGAACAATCGCAGGAATATGACAGTGCTCTGAAGCTCTATTACGAAGCGATGCGCCTACAACCGAACGACGTTGACTACATGCTCGCGGCCGGCCAGCTACTGGCCAAGGACAAGAGCAAGATGCGGCAAGCCGCCGACCTTTTCTCGCGGGCCGTAGAAAAGAATCCGAAATCGCCCGACGCCCATCTCGCATTGGGTGCCTTGTACGCGCGCGCAGGCATGATCGTCCGGGCCAAGCGAGTCTACGAGAACGCGGCATCGCATATCCCGAATCACCCGGAGCTCAAACGCCGGATCTCGCAGACGAAGACGTAAACGCCAACATACAGGACCAATCCAAATAGGAACAGATGACCAGCATGACAATCGAGTCGGTCTCGGTAAGCGATGTGGGTCGCAAGCGTGCGATTAATGAGGACAGCTTCGTGTCCAACGACAACGAAGGTCTCTATGTCGTGGCTGACGGCATGGGCGGCCACGCCCATGGTGAGGTCGCGTCCCGCATTGCGGTGGAGACGATCGACGAGTTCATCAAGATGACTTCGGGCGACGCCGAGGTTACCTGGCCGTACGGCCTCGACGATGGACTGTCGCTGAACGGGAACCGGCTGAGAACCTCGATCCGGTTCGCCAACCACAAGCTCCTCGAGCACACCCAAAAGGACGCGGATTGCGAAGGCATGGCGACGACGGTGGTCGCGACCATCGTCGATCAAGGAAAAGCCGACATCGCTCATGTCGGAGACAGCCGCCTATATCTGGTCCGCGGAGGAGAGATCCGATGTGTGACGAGCGATCACTCATGGGTGAACGAACAGGTGATGTCGGGTGTCATCGATAGCGAGCAAGCTAGGACCCATCCCTTGAGAAACGTGGTGACGCGTGCCCTCGGCGGAAAATCGGACCTCGAGGTCGACGTGCAGACGGTCGAGCTCGCAGGGGATGATCGTCTCCTGCTCTGCTCCGACGGCCTAACGACCATGCTGGAGGATCGGGAGATCTTGGAGATCCTGCTCGATGAGGACGGCTCGGTGGAACAGGCGCATGAGCTCGTAAACGCTGCCAACCGCAATGGTGGAGAAGACAACACGACCACGATTCTCTTGAAGGTTTCATGATCTCGAGCTCGCGCTTTTCGAAAAGCCAGGGCGCGATGCCCGTGGGGCCAAGGCCTCATCGGCCGCGACGACGACATATCGGTGATAGATGACGGATAAGGACACAGGCGTACACATCGGGAAGTTCACCATCCTTCGTCGCCTTGGCCGTGGAGGGATGGGAGCGGTTTATGAAGGCCGCGACCCGGCCCTCGACCGTCTCGTCGCGATCAAGACTCTTACGACCGACATCATCTCCGACAAGGATTCGAGAAGTCGGTTCGAGCGAGAGGCCCGAGCCGCGGCGAAGTTACAACATGCGAACATCGTCACCATCTACGAGCTAGGGAACTTCGGCGGAGAAGAGCAACCCTACATCGTGATGGAGTACCTCGAAGGAACCGACGTCTCCGCGCTGATCGGCGCCGACGGCATGCCCATCGCGGAAGCGCTCGATATCACGATCCAGCTCTGCCACGCGCTAGATTTCGCACATCAAAACGGCGTCGTGCATCGTGATATCAAGCCGGCGAACTTACGCTATCTCGACAACGGCCAGATCAAGATCATGGATTTTGGGATCGCGCGCGTCGAGGGCAGCCAGCAAATCACGAAGAGCGGCGTTATGGTGGGGACGCTCCACTACATGTCGCCCGAGCAAATCCGCGGCCAGAAGCTCGACGGCCGCACGGACATTTTCTCCGCCGGCTGTATCCTCTATGAGCTCCTGACGGGGAAGAAGCCTTTTCCCGGAGACTCCGCGACGTCGATTCTCTACAACATCGTAAACGAGACGCCGGCGCCGTTGCTCGAGCAGAATCCGGACATCCCTCAAGAAATTCAGGATCTTCTCGACCATGCGTTGGCCAAGAAAGCCGACGAGCGCTTCGCGACGGCCGGCAACATGGCGCGGGACATCGACAAGCTGCTAAGCGTCTACCGAAAGACGCTGCCGCGTACCCCGCCGGTCGTTCAGGAAAGGCTCGAAGAGCTCGATGAGCTGAGCAAATCGCAGGACTGGCAGTCTCTCGTCCCCAAGGCGAAGTCCCTCGTAGAGGTCCATCCACAGCTGGATGACGCACGTCGGCACCTTCGGCGCGCCTTGCGGGAGCTGCAACAAAAAGAGCGAGAGCAGCAGCAGACCGCCGCGGACCGAACCAAGCACATGCGTGAGATCTCTCACGAGATCAGCGGTCTTTACGGGCCGCACGCGCTGACGCAGCAAGGATTGTCCGAGGAGACGGAGGTCGCGAGCGCCCCGGAGACCGCCGTCATCGGGGGGGCGCCGCCGGTTGCGCCTGAAGCGACGGCCGCGGCTGCGCCGACGGCGTCCACCGTGGCTGCGCCCGACGAAAGCAGTGTCTCGCTTCCGCCGGCGGAGTCGACCGCCGCGGTTCGAGCGCTCGCTGCGCCGATATGGGCTCTCGTCATCGTCGTCATTCTCGGCCTGATCGGCGGGACGGCGTGGATGTTTCTGCGCGAGCCACCGGGGCCGGCGACGATTGGCCATACGATCCGCGTCGTCTCCGAACCGGCTGGCGCGACCGTACTCTTGGACGGCACCGCGACTGGAATCGTAACGACCGAAGGAGGCGTGCAGCTCGAGGTCTCTGGGCTCATCGACGAGACCCACGTCATCGAGTTGACGCTCGACGGGCACGAATCGGCTTCGAGCCAGTTCACGCTGACCGAAGAGCCTCCGGCCGAGCTCGAGTTTTCTCTCGTGTCGACAGCACGTGAATTCGACTTGAAGACGGTGCCGGATGGCGTTTCCGTCCGTCTAGATGGCGAGGACGTTACGGGCGTGACACCACTCTTACTGACTTTGAGCGAGGGCTCGCACGAGCTCGTCCTCTCGAAGAGCGGTTTCAACCCGGCGACGATCACACTCGCCGCCGCCGATCCGCTTCCCGAGGACGCCATCACGCTCGCGCGGATCGGCCGTCCCGGTACGTTCCGGGTCGACGCCGCCTATCCGGTCGAGATCCGACGAGGCGGGCGTCAAGTCGCGGCGCCTTCGACTAACGCGAGCGTTCAACTGCGCGCGGGTACACACGAGCTCGTCTTATACGCGCCGGATGTCTTCCTGAGGCGCACGGTCCAAGTGACCATCCGGGAAGACGATACGACCGTCCAAGAGGCACCCGTCGTCGGACGGGTCAGTGTCCGAGCCAATCCCGGCAATTGCACGGTTACCATCAGTGGTATGTCGGCGGGCGCGCCACCCTTTATGAATCGCGAAGTCGTGACGGGACAGCACGAGTTCGTTTTTACCTGGCCTGGAGATGTCACGGACGTACAAAGCGTCTCCGTGTCCGCCGGCCAGCCGAGCTTTGTGATCGGACAGCGGCCTTGAGCGGAGATCAGTCTGCGACCGGCCTAGTTCAGCCGCCTCAACGGCAGGCTCTGGGGGATGCAATGAATCGACGACTGCGCGCATTAACCATCATTCTGCTGAGTCTATCGTGGTGCTCGTCCTCCGTCCTCGCCCAAGGTCCGCCGACGGACCTTGCGCGGCAACACTTGGAAAGCGGCATCCAGTTTTACGAGCAGGGCCGCTACAAGCAAGCCATCAACGATTTCCAGATCATCGTGGCGTCGATGTCCGAAACGGAATTTGCCGACGACGCGTTGCTTCGGATCGGTCGCTACCACCTCGACATCGAAGAGGATTTCGAGGAGGCCAAGAGCAACTTCGATGCGGTGCTCCGCAGCTATCCGACGGGTGACGCCGCCCCGGGCGCCTACTTCTTTCTAGGTGAAGTCGTCTTCCGCTCGGACCGTACCGGCCGTGCCATCGACGATGCGCTGGCCAACTATCAGCGGGTGTTCATTTATGAGAACAACCCGTGGATCCCGGCAGCTTTGTTCGCAACCGGCAGAGCTCTGGAGCGACAAGGGAAGTTCCAGGAAGCCGTAGACGCCTACTTCCAAGTCATCGTCGATCATGCGAGGTCGGAGTGGTCCGCGGGCGCTCAGCTGGGGGTCGGCCGGAGTTTCGTTCGCCAGGGTGAGCCGCTCGAGGCGATGGCGCAGTTCCAGCAAGTGCGCAATAACCATCCGGATTCAGCGGATGCGGAGTCGGCTCTCGATTGGCTGACGCTCCTGTATCGGTTCTACGGTGCGCCCATGATGGGAAAGCCGGTGTCGTTTCGCCGTGATGCCAGCTTCAAGGGCGCCCTGGGAGACAAGTTCAAAAACGTGATGGCAGTTCGGGTGTCGGTCTCCGGTATTCATGTTCTGGAGCGGGGCCGCAAGCGGATCGTCACCTTTGATCGGAACGGCTCCCTCGCCTCGACGAAAGGCGCCGGAGAGCCCTACGGACTATCCGTCGATCCGCGGGGGCAGCTCGTGGTCGCGACCGAGAAAGCGGTCGTCCTCGATGGAAAACCCGTCGTCTACTCCATCCCGGCGAAGGACGGTCCCGAGCCGTTGGAAAAGATTCGTTGGGCGGCCCGAGATCGTCTCGGTGAAGTCTACGTCTATGACGAGGGCCAGAAGCAGATCCTGCGCTTCGGGGACGACGCGCAGCTATTGGGCGCTTTCCCGGACAACACGCCCCGAGAGGTCCTCGCGATTGAGGTCGATCAGCTCGGTAACCTCGTCGTTCTCGAGAAAAAGCAGCGTGAAGTCTTCGTCTACTCGCCCGAGGGTCGGGCGATCGCCAAGATCGTAACCAAGAAGGGGCAGCTCAACCTGAAGAAGGCCGTGGATATCGCGCTCGATCCGGCCGGCTATCTCTACATTTTGGATGAGGACAGCGCCCAAATCGCGGTGTTCGACGCCGCCTATCAGCACCTCACGACGCTTACGGCGGAGAGCCTGGGCGCGGGGGTAATCGAGAAGCCCCAGACGATGGACGTCGATGCTTCTGGAGATCTTTATGTCTATGACGACAAGTCGAAAGCTGTCGTACGGCTTCATTGAGCTCGTAGTCGCCCTAGCGGTAGTCACCGGGGCGCTCGCGCAAACACCGGTCCGCCCACCGCCTCGAGGTGCGCAAGAGCCGCCGCCGATCCAGCAAGCGCCCGCCGGTCAAGTGACGCAGGCGGGTGCCGAGGGCTCGGTTCTGTCGCTCGAGGAGCAGGAGCTACTCCTCCGATTGACGCAGCAGTTCCAAGAAGCACTCGAGCTGTTCAACGACCCACAGCGGCAGTCCCGCTCGATCGACTTCTTTACCGAGATCGTCGAAGCGGTCGACAACGAGCGCCGCTCGCGCGGCACGGTTGCCGATGAGATCGGAGCCCTTCAGCAGCGTTCGCTCGAACACCGTGCCCGCGCCTATTTCACCGCGGGACAAACCCAGGGTGCGTCCGACGACTTCCGCCAGATTTTGCTCGACAACCCCCGCTACGCGCTCGACACCGAGGCGCTCTCGCCTCGCATCGTCGACTTCTTCGAAGATCAGAAGAAACAGCTCGTCGGGTACATCGCGGTCACGACGGAGCCTGCGGGCGCGCGCGTCGTCGTCAACGGTAACTTCATCGGAATCACGAACTTCTTTCCGGTCGAGGTTCACACCGGGATCACGAGCGTGGAAGTCACACTCGAAGGCTACGAGACCTACACGGATACGGAGCTTCGGATCGGACCGGGAGAGATCACCCCGCTCGATCTCGTGCTGACCCGCAACAGTGCACGTCTTCCGATCATCACCGAGCCGGCGGGCGTCGAGATTATCGTCGACGGCGAAGTCGTGGGGACGACCTCCGGGACTCTCCCACCTGACTTGCGCAGCTTCATGCCGTCGAACGTCGATCCGAATCGGGTGTCGGCGCCGTTCGAGCTTGCGGCGCTGCCGCTGGGGCAACACCAGATTGAGCTCAGGCTCGATTGCTACCAGAGCGTGACCTTCCCGTTCAGCGCGGATCAGCCGAGAGACTACACTGCGCAGATCATCAAGCTCGAGGAGTCCGTCGGGCGCCTCTCGATCAGTAGTAACCCGTCCGAAGCCAATGTTTTTCTCGATGGCGAGCTCAAGGGTACGACGCCGCTGGATCTCAGTCGTGTCTGTTCCGGTCCGCACCGCTTGGAGGTCAAGCACGTCACCGGCAAGTACGTCGAAGACATCGACGTCGGCGCGAACGAGTCGTTGTCGTTCGAATGTCCGATCCGGCCGACGCTCGCGGTCCTCGGCCTCGTTGCCGATGACGAGGTACCGACGCGTGACCTCGATGATATTCGAACCAATCTCGAGACGGGACTACGCGCGCTCGAGCGCATGAATCTCGTTTTCGCGGACGATCCGGCCGTGCGTGCTCAGGCAGGCGCGGTCGACCTCGCATCGTTTATCCCGGCCCGCTCCGGAGACATCACCAGCGACCAGATGCGTGAGCTTTCCCAGAGTATCGGAGACGCGCTCGAAGTCGAGGCGCTCCTCGTGGCCTACGTGCCTGCGCAACGGCTGACCAAAGACGTCGTGCTGCATTTTCTCGCGGTCGGCTCGACGGCACCGGATACCTACCTCATTAACTATCTCGACCCCCAGGCGCTGCCGGCGTTTTTGACGGAGCTCGCAACGCCCACGACACTACACGGAAGCTGGGCCGGACTCGTAACGGTGGACACGCGCATCAACTCCGGGCCGGTCGTGTTGTCCGTCGATGCCAATGGACCTGCGGCGACGGCGGGCATCCAGCCGGGAGATATCGTCGTTTCGGTAAATGGCCAGCCGGTGGAACGTGCTCTCGACCTGCTAACCGCGGTGCGAGATGCAGAGCGTGGAGCTTCGTTGGGACTATCCGTGTCCCGTGGAAACTCCCAGTCCGATATCACGCTCGAAGTCGGCACGACACCCGTGGAAGTGCCCTTGGGCGATCCGGAATATCTCTACAACAAGGCGATCGTGGACCTGCGACACCGTATCGTCGTCGAGCCCGAGAACGAACACTTGGCGCGGCTCAATGCCGGGTTGAGCCATATGGAGCTTGGCGACTACGAGACGGCGTTGAAAGAGTATCTGCCGCGCGTCGTCCTCTCGGAGTCTAGTGGTGTTTCTCAGGGTACCGTTCTCTACTATACCGGGCTCGCTTATTTGAGGTTGGGGGAGAACGCGGAAGCCATCCGCAATTTTCAGCAAGCGCTCGGATTTCCGGACGCGACGCTTCAGTCGAACGATGGCCCCAAAGTGGCTCCGCTCGCCCAACGTCGGCTTCGGGAGCTCGGACAGTAGCGTTCGAGTGTTGATCAATACATACTTCGGGCGCGTAAAGACGATCTTCTTCTTAGAGGTCACTCCGCGGCGCCTGCGCTATTTGCCTGCGAGTCGAGGTTTTCTTGGCGAAACTCATTATCCAGCACGATGAGCGTGTAACCGAGCACAAGCTCGCGGACGGGTCCGCCGTAATAGGGCGGGATCCGAGTTGCGATCTTTTCTTTGCCGACCGCAAGTTGTCTCGGCGCCATGCGCGTTTCGATACGGAGGGGGAGGTCGTGACTCTCGTCGATCTCGGCAGTCGAAATGGCAGCTGGGTGAACGAGGAGCGAATCGCGAACAAGACCCTGGTGCCGGGAGATTCGCTCCGGCTCGGCTCGCTCCGCGTCCAGCTCGAATACGAGACGACTGAGGGTGCGGAGGAGGCGCCGCCCGAGCAAGCGGAGGATAGCGCCACGATCGTGCTGACAGGCGCCGCTGTCGCCGCGGACTCGCCCGCCGACGCTGCGGACGCTGCGGACGAGTCGCACACAATGGTGTTGGGTTCGCCCGACAGCGCGAGCGCCGACGAGAGCGCGACGATGATCCTGAACAAAGACTCATCTGCCGCTGCGCCGGCCGATCCGGACCAGTCCGGGACGGTGATACTGCCGACGCCGGATATCCCGTCGCCGGAAGAGTCCGGGACGGTGATGCTGCCGACGCCGGATATCCCGTCGCCGGAAGAGTCCGGGACGGTGATGCTGCCGACGCCGGATATCCCGTCGCCGGAAGAGTCCGGGACGGTGATACTGCCGACACCGGATATCCCGTCGCCGGAAGAGTCCGGGACGGTGATACTGCCGACGCCGGATGTCTCGACGCCGGATGTCTCGGCTGCCGACGAGTCAGGGACGATGATTCTTCCGACGCCCGACCTTGCGTCTCCCGACAGTGGCGGTGACGCTCCGTCAGCGGACGACAGCGCGACGATGATGCTCGCCTCCGACGCCCCGAGTAAGCCGTCCGCGGACGATACCGGGACGGTGGTGCTGGAAGCTCCGTCGCCGTCGAGTCTCGCGCCACCCGCCGAGTCCTCCGATCCGGACGAAAGCAGCACCGTCATTCTGCCGGCGGTGACGCAAGAAGAAGCGGACTTCCTCGAGCCCTTGTCGCCGCCGTCGGAGCCGGACGACGGTGACGAAGAAGATAAGACGGTCATTGGTGTCGGCGCAGCGGAGGAGAAACGCCAAGCAACGAGTGCGTTCGTCTTTCGTGACAGTCCGGACCCGAATCTTGGCCCGGAATTGGTCCAGGTGTCGCCATCGACAGCGCCTGCCGAGGGCAGCGCCGCCGACGCGCGCGCACCAGATGACGCCGAGGCGGTGGACCCGAGCTCCGAATCGTATGACGACGTGGAACTGGAGCTCGATTCTCCGTCCCCGGCGAGAGCGAGCTCCATTCGCTTCGTCGCGCTGGTCGCCGGCCTGTCGCTTCTCGCATTCGCTGTCTTGGCGCTTCCGTTGATGCGCACCATGGGAGCGGCACTGCAGACCGAAACGTCGCTTCGGGGTAGGTTGCTCGTCGACCTTCTAGCTGCCGAGAATCAAGCTGCATTCGTGGAGGATCGGTTGTCGTCGCTTTCCGTCGCCAGAGTCCGTGACGAGCCCGGCGTCGTAGCTGCCTTCATCTTGGACGCCGGCGGTGAAGTCTTGGTGCCGACCGGACACTCCGGTGAGCCGCCACTCGAAGGTCTCGGTGTTCGTGCGAGCGACATCCGAGCATTTCGCAAGAGTGAGCTCGCGAGCGGCCTTAGCGTCCTTGCGACGCCGATTATCGGGAATGCGCGCCGGGTGGGTGTCGCTGTCGTACATTTCCGCCCGGACATTGCGCAGCCATCCGGCACGGCGTTACTGCTCGTTTTGGGCTCGGCGCTGTTGCTGATGGGTGTCTCCGTCGCGGTGTTCTTGGCCCGACGGTGGTCGCTGGCTCCTGTCCAGGAGCTCCATGCCGATGTTCAGGCCCTGCAAGACGGGCTGCTGGGATCAATCCCGGAAGAGCGCCCCTATTCCGAGCTCTCCGAGATTGCGCGCGGCTTCAACGAGCTCCTTCAGGACCCCCGCATCTCCGGCGATCACAAGCGCCCGGTCGAGTAGCAAGAGGTATGACGAACAAAGAAGAGCCATCTCACCCGTTCTTGATCGTCTCCCACGGCGACGGCAAGGACCGACGGTTTCCGATCAAGCGCAGAGAGACCACTGTCGGACGCGACCCTGCGAACGACGTTTGTATCGAAGATCATCTCGTGAGTAAGTTTCACGCCAAGCTGCTGCGGGCGAACCAAAGCGTCACCGTGATCGATCTAAACAGCGCGAACAAGACGAAGCTCAACGGTCAGGTCGTGACCCAGGCGTCGGTTCGCTACGGCGACGAGCTGCAATTCGCCAGGATAAAGTGTCAGCTCGTGCTCCCGGAAGAAGAGCCGAAGCGCTCGAGCCGCACCGGATGACTCGATGAAGCTTTCCGAGCGTATCCAGGCGGATCTCGTCGCGGCGATGAAGGCGAAGGACACCGTGCGTCTCGGCGTCTTGCGTCTCGTCAAGTCGGCGCTCCAGAACAAGAAGATCGAGTTGTCGTCCGATCTGTCCGCGGAGCAGGAAATGCAACTGCTCAAGACGATGCAGAAGCAGCGGAACGAGTCGATCGCGATGTTCGAGAAGGGCGGCCGCAGCGACCTCGTGGAGAAAGAGGCCTCGGAGCTCGAAGTGTTGCGCGACTACCTGCCGGAGCAGATCTCCGCGGAGGAGATCGAGCGGGTCGCAAACGAAGTTGCGGAATCGCTCGGGGCGAGCTCCCCAAAGGACATGGGGCGCGTGATGAAAGAGACGATGGCGCGGCTCGAGGCGACGGGCAAGCTTGTCGACGGAAAGCTCGTGAGCGCCGCCGTCCGAAAAAAGCTCGTCTGAAGATTCGTGCGTAGGAGCGGTCCCTAGCGTGCGGAAACCGAAAGCGCTGAGCGGTGACGCTGTCGTCGGTGTGATCGCCCCCGCGAGCCCGGTTCGAGAGGCGTTCGTCGCGGATGGCGTCGCGGAGCTCAGCCGTTTGGGGTTTCGCCCCAAGCTCGGTCGAAATCTCTACCGGAGGGGACGCTACACGGCGGGTACACCCCGGGAACGACTCGACGATCTCAACACACTTTGGGACGACCCGGAGGTCGAAGCGGTCTTCTGCGCGCGAGGCGGCTATGGGAGTATGGATTTGCTGCCGCACCTCGAGGCGTCCCGTTTCTCCGAGAACCCGAAGGTCCTAATAGGGGCGAGCGACGTCACCGCGCTCCTGGCCTATTTGGGCGGCGTGTGTGGGGTGGTTTCCTTCCACGGAGCGATGGTCGCTCAGGAAATCGCGCGGCGACGTTATGACGCGGCCGGCCTTGTGCGGCTTCTGAAGCGGCGTGAGCCTGAAGGCCTCCTCGATGCGTCGGGGAGCGAGATGCTCCATTCCGGAACGGGAGAAGGGCAGCTAGTGGGAGGCTGCTTGTCGATGGTGGCGTCTCTCCTCGGCACCCCATATCTGCCGGCGTTCGACGACGCGATCGTTTTTCTCGAAGACACGTTGGTCAAGCCTTATCAAATCGACCGGATGTTGACCCAGCTCCGACTCTCGGGTCGGCTCGATTCCGTCCGGGGAATCGTTTTCGGACAGATGGCGCGGTGCGAGCAGCATCCCGAGCAGGGATACACTCTGCAGGAAATGCTACACGACTGGACGGCGTCGTTGGGCGTTCCCGTGTGGTTCGGCTTTCCTTCCGGACACACGACGTCGGACACCGTCACGCTTCCGTTCGGTGTCGCGGCGCGCCTCGATGAGCACGGGCTGCACTTGCTCGAGGGAGCGGTCTCGTGATCCCGTCGCTCGACAACAAAAAGCTGCACCTGATGGGCATCGCCGGAACTGCGATGGCCTCTCTCGCGGGGCTTCTGACCGAGCGTGGCTTCCACGTGACCGGGTCCGATCAGAACGTCTATCCGCCGATGTCGGATCTCCTGGACTCGCTCGGCATCGACGTCCACTCGCCCTATGCCGCGGCCAACGTCCCGGAGGGTTGCGACCTCGTCGTGGTTGGCAACGCTCTCTCGCGGGGCAATGTCGAGCTCGAGTCCGTTCTCGATCGCCGGATCCCTTGTGCGTCGATGCCGGAGGTCCTCAAGGAGATCTTTCTTCGAGATCGCGCGCCGCTCGTGGTGACGGGGACCCACGGCAAGACGACGACGAGCTCACTCGCGGCATGGCTCCTGTCGAGCGCAGGCCGTGACCCGGGCTATTTGATTGGCGGCATACCCAACAACTCCGGCGTCAGTTTTCGCGTCGGTGCAGGCGAAGCCTTTGTCGTCGAGGGCGACGAATATGACACCGCGTATTTCGACAAAGGGCCGAAGTTCATGCACTACCTGCCCCAAGTCGCAATCCTCGGTAATGTCGAGTTCGATCACGCGGACATTTATCGCGACGTCGCTGAGGTCGAGCGCGCTTTTCGGCGCTTTGTGAACCTGATTCCGTCGAATGGTGCTCTCGTGGTCGGCATCGATAGTCCGCTCGCCCGGACGATTGCGGAGCACGCCTTGTCGGAAGTGGAGACGTTTTCCGTCGATGGCGACGCGGATTGGACGGCGGAGGCCGTGTCCAGTGACTCCGAGGCGACTCGAATACGTCTGCGCCGGCACGGTAGCGACTACCTCGATTTCGAAGGGCCGTTTTGGGGAGACGCCGCCCTGCGTAACGTGCTCGCGGCATCAGCGGCTACGGCCCGGTTCGGCTTGACGGCCGAGGAGCTCGAGGTCGGGCTGTCGAGCTTCGAAGGAGTGCGACGTAGGCTCGAGGTCCGGGGCGAGGCCGGGGGCGTCACGGTGATCGATGATTTCGCTCACCATCCGACGGCCGTTTTCGAGACGTTGGCCGGCGCGAGGCGGCGCTACCAAGATCGAAAGATCTGGGCCGTCTTCGAGCCACGCTCGTTTACGGCCCGGAGCCGGATTTTTCAGGATGAGCTGGGGCGCGCCTTGAGCTTGGCGGACGCGGTCGTTATCGCGGGTGTCTTTTCGAGTGCTCGACTGGCCGCAGAGGATGAGCTTTCCGAAGAGGAGGTCGTGGAGTCGCTAGAGCGCAGCGGTACCGAGGCTCGGTTCATTCCTCGCCCGGACGCGATCGCGAGCTTCGTAGGCGACCATGCGAAACCAGGCGACGTCGTACTCGTGATGTCGAACGGCGGGTTCGGCGGCGTGCACGAGAAAATACTGTCCGCGCTCGGCGTTCGCTAGCGGGCTCGGTTCTCGCTCGCCGCGACGGCAAGAGGTTCGGCTTCGGCCATGGGGCTGACCGGCAGGTGGATGGAGACCGTCGTCCCGCTGCTATCGGTGCGCGTGACGTCCAGCGAGCCGCCATGCGCCTCTGCAATTTTTTTTGCGGTCAGCATGCCGAGTCCTATACCACTCGCCTTGCCGTAGGAGAAAAAAGGCTCGAAGACGCGATGGCGGATCTCTTCGGGAATACCCGGACCATCGTCCTCGACTGAGAGGACGATAGCGTCTTTGACGCGCGTGGAACGTAGGGTGAGGCGTCCTCCTCCGTCCGGCATTGCCTGAACCGCGTTCGTCAGGAGATTCCACAACGCGCGGTCCATCCTCTTCGCGTCGACGTGAATATCGCCGGCATAGTCGACTTCGAGTTGGACCCCGACGCGCGCGCCATATTGCGCGCGCAGCCGTTCGGCTAGAGCATCGAAATAAGGGCCTACCGGCTGTGCGGTGGAGGCGAGCTTGAAGCTTCCACCACGGGTGAACTCGAGGAGCTCGCCGACCATCTGATTGAGACGGTCGCACTCTTCTACGACGTACTGACCGTAAGACTCTCTTTCGCCATCGGTCAGGTTGGCGCCCGTGAGCATCCCTGCGAAGCCGCGGAGCGCCGTCAGTGGTCCTCGAAAATCATGGACCACGGAGCCGATCATCCGCCCGATGGCGGAGAGGCGTTCGAACTGGATGCGCTCCTGCGTGAGGTGAATGTTTCTGAGCGCAGTGGCCGCCTGGAGAGTAAGGATCGACAGGAGGCGTCCGGTGTCGATTCCCGGCGGCGCTCCGCTCGTCACGAAGAGGAGCCCAAGATGCTCGTCTTGGTAGCTGATGGGAAAGCACTGACGTCCTTCGGACCGGACGACCTGGGGCGGCTCGGAGCCGCCCTCGAATCGCTCGAGAATTTCCTCACGCGTGCGGGCATCGATGTTGTGGTCCGCCGGATCCGTCGGGAACCACATGGCTTTGGAGTGGATCGTCTCGCACCGGAGATAGAGCACGTCGACCGCGCTCGCGCTGGCAAGGTTCATTGCCGTCTGGTGGGTCGTCTTCAGAATCGCGTGAATATCGAAGCTGCCGGAGAGCGCGACGCCGACATCGTTCAGCGACTCGAGCACTTCGGTGCGGTCGTAGATCGCTTGGAGCTTTCGCTCCAGGACCTCCTGGCGCACGGCGTGAGCCAAGCTCGCGGCGTCTACGGGCTCGGAGAGCGTCAGGGAGGGTAGAGCAAAGGGAGCTTCTTCCGCTCTCGAGAGCACCAATGCGATCTCGACTCCGGATGCGACGGCGTTCTCGATCCAAGGAATCGCGTTGCCTTCCGTCGTCATCTCGACGGAGAACTCATCTTGGAGCGCGGTGCGGAGTGCGGCTAACAGAGAAGAGTCGTCGCCCAAGCAAAGGATGACAGGTTTGTCCATAGAAACCGTTCGCGGACACCACTAGCGCGCGGTGGCCTTCCCAAAACCAATTTTCCCTGTGAAGACCTTTATTATACATGATGGGTCGGGTGGCGGATGAAGTTTCGGCGATGTGACGGCGCGAAAAAGATGCTACGATGAATCGACGGTGGGAGAACGTCGATCGCACCGTCATTACCAGCCTCGGATCGAGAAAACCAAGCGTGTCGCAGCGAACGGAATTCCTTATTGGGCAGATGTCCCATTGGGTGCGCCGCCTTTCGGAGACGGGGCGGAAAGAGTACCTGTTCGAGCTCGAAATGTGGCTTCGCTCCTTCGAGCGCTACTTTCGCATCAGGAACCAGCCCTTATCCGAAGATTCGAACCGTACCCTTGCGATCCGGAGCTTCTATGACGAGATCGGCCTCGTCGCTCACGCGATCGAGCGGGTGACGAAGCTCTGTGCGCTCCTGTCGAGCGAAGATCGTGTGAGTCAGGAGCGATTCGAGAAATACGTCGAGAACTTCCTCAGGACCGACGACATCGCGGACTCTTATGTCGCGCGGCTGTTGCGCGAGAGCAGTCCCCAGTCCGGACTGACGCTCCTGCGTGAGTCCTTCGAGGACTTGATGCTCTTGTTGAAAGAGCTCTCCAAGCTGTCTCGGATTCCTTACGGAACGTTTCAAAGCATCGGCCGCGTCATCTATCGGGAGATCCGACGCAACGACTATTTGTGCCTGCTCATGGACAAGAAGTTCAAGCTGGCCTATGACCGGATCTCGGCCGAACCGATTGCGCGCCTCATGCACCAAATCGAGAATCGAGAGCAGCGACGACTCGTTGGGAACGTCTTTCTTCAGTTCTTCCGCCAGCTCCACTATCTCGACTATGCGGATCCGAGACGGCGCCATCTCGAGGAGATGCGCACCAGCGTTTTGATTTTCTCGCTCGTCGCATCGGAGACACGTGAGCTCGTTGACTATATTCGTTCGGAGCAGCAACGCCTCGGGGCCGACGGCTTCCCACCGGCATTTGCGAGCTTCGTCTACTGCGTGCCGCTCGAGCTGCGGAAAGTCATCAGCACGGAGCTCTCTGAGCTCACCTCCTTCAAACAAGCGGATACCGTCTATGTGAAGATCGAGAACTCCCACGGAATTTTGCGCGACTGTTTTCAGCAGAGCGTCATTCAGCTCGCGCAGGGATTCGATCCAACCGTCGAGGGGAAGGAGATTTTTCCGCGATACAAGACGCACTTCGAGCAGTCTCAGACCCTTCGTCGGGATCTGTTGACCCTCACGGTAGCGGTACACAAGTTCGGCGAAGAGCAGAGCACTGAGCGCGCCGCCCATATGAGGACGCTGATCTCACACTTCTACGACCGATCGCTTCGGTTCCTCATGTATCGAGATTGGGCCAGCTTCGAGTCCTTCGCCGTCGAGATACTCAAATGCGATGACCTCTCCGGGATGGTGCAGATTTCCCATCGCTTCGAGACGTATTTGAAGACGCTCCTGCGTGAAGTGAGCAAGCGTAACGTGCTGCGAATCCCGGGCGACGACGACGACGGCGTAGCGGATGCCGCCGAGAGTGGCAGCCCGGTGGGGCTCCACTGAGCTCGCGCTCGTCTCTCGAGCGCTTAGGTCTCGGTCTCGGTAGGCGACAGCGCCGCGTTGGCTAGCTCTTCCTCGGAAACGCTCTCCTTCAGCATTTCGACCAAATGCGGGTCGAACTGCGTTCCCGAGTGGGCCTCGATCTCTCTGAGCGCCATGTCGTAGGGAAGCGGAGCCTTGTAAGAGCTCTTGCTCGTGATGACATCGAATGCGTCACAGACGGCGACGATACGCGCACCCAGCGGTATCGACTCACCGCTGAGCTTTTCGGGATAGCCCCGACCGTCCCAGCGTTCGTGATGATGGAGAATGATGGGGGCGATCTCTTTCCAGACGATGATGTCCTTGATCATCTCGTAGCCGAGAATTGGATGGAGGTCGATGCGGTCTCGGGTCCAATCACCCGCCGTGTCGAGCTTCAGGAGTCCGATGTCGTGAAGGAGGCCTCCGAAATAAAGCTGTTTCTGCTCTTCGTCATCGAGGCCGAGGCGCTGGGCGATCAGCTTGGCATAGCGGGCGACCCGCCGCGCGTGGCCGGTCTTGATCGATACGTGAGTGTCCATCGCACCGATGAGAATTTCGATGACGTGAGTGAAGTAGTTGTTGCGCGCGTCGGCGAGGCGGACATGCTCGATTGAGATCGCCGCCTGATCGGCGAGTCCTCCGAGCAAGGATTCGTCGTCTTCGTTGAACGACCCATCACCCTTCTTGTTCAACAACTCGATCACGCCGATTACCTTCGCGTCGAAGAGCAGGGGAACACATAGAATCGACCGGGTCGTGAAGCCGGTTTCGCGATCGAAACGATCGTCGAAGCGTTCATCGGCATCGACGTCGTTGACGATGGTCGCCTTTCCCGCCTTTGCGGTCCAGCCGGCGATGCCTTGCCCTGATGCCACGACCATGGGCTTGACCGCACCGGCGACGGCACCGGACGCGGTCTGAAATCGGAGCGCACCCTCGTCGTCGTAGAGCAGGATCGAGCCCGCCTCCGCGCCGACCGTCTCCGCGGCCGTCGACACGATGGTGTCGAGGAGGACGTCGAGGTGGATGATGCTTCTATAGGCTTTGGTGACCTCTAATACGGCCTTGAATTTGCCTAGTTGTTCGACCGGATCGCTCGAGCGCATGGCTGCTGTAGGTTGTGACGAGAGAGGTAAATCGCTGTTCAGGTGGCTTGACTTCCAGGCTATCACGGTGATTTACCACGGGTCAATGGCCCGTATGGAGGCGTGCGGCGTGCTTACTTGGCATATTGACAGTATCTAGAGAGCCATGCTATCTTGCTGAGGAACAAAGAGTAGTCCTCAAAACAAGAGCAAAATCCGAAGATGTCAGGCAAGGAAAGTCCTTTTGCCAAGTTCCTGACCAAGTTCGAAAAAGGTGATTTCGTTTTTCGGCAGGGTCAGGACGGCGATGAGATGTACATCGTCCAATCCGGCCAGATTGCCATCCGGAAGACGATCGGCAGTCAACGGAAGACCCTGAACGTCCTCGAAAAAGGCGACTTTTTCGGTGAGATGTCGGTGCTCGAGCGACTGCCTCGAACCGCCGACGCTGAGGTCCTCGAAGACTCCGGAGTTATCACGATCAACAGCGCGACCTTCGGGGAGATGATCCGCTCCAACCCGGAGATCGCTGTCCGGATGTTGCGCAAATACTCGATGCGCATGCGAGAGTACTCGGAGCAGCTCGAAAAGGTACAGGCCGCTCAGCAGGAATCCATTGGAGTCGAAGAGGCGGAGCTCCCCGACGTCGACGAGCCGACGAAGACCCCCGACGGCACCCTTCCGTCGACGGCGAAGTCTCGCGCTTATTTCGTGGCGAAGGAAAGCGGCAAAGTCTATCCGGTGCACAAAGACGAAGTACTCATCGGCCGTTATGACTCGGTGACGGGGCATCGTCCCGAGATTGACCTGACCGATGAGGATGACAACCGAAACGTCAGTCGACGCCACGCGCGATTGCTCTACAAGGACAATACTCACTACATCGCCGAAGAGATCGGAACGATGAACGGCACCTACATCAACGGGAACCGCATCCCGACAGGTGTATTGACTCCGGTCAATGACGGTGACGAAGTGACCCTTTGCCGGGTCCCCGTCATCTTCAAGCTCGCGACGAGCTGAGCGCGCTTACTCTCCGCGCCGACTCGGCCCCCCGACTCCGCCGAGCGTGCTCTTACCCGGGCTGTTGGGCCGCCTCAGTTGTTGTTGGGCCGTCTCGGATCCGCCTCGCCGGGCTCTCGCCGCGGCGCCGGCTGCGGTGGCTCGTAGAGGATACCCCCGCCGGCTCCCGACCCATCGATAACGTGAGGCAATAAATCTTCGGCGGAGACGTCCGTTCTCCTAATGATCCGCGGTGTGAGCGTGAGGACGATGTCGGATTCCTCGATCTCCTTCTTGTTCGCGGAGAAGATACGGCCGAGGACGGGCACACTCGCTAGACCGGGCGTTCCCGTGAGGCTGGTGCGTTCGACGTCGTTGATGAGGCCGGCGAGCAAGCTCGTCTCTCCGTCTCCGAGCCGCAGGACGGTGTTGACGGCTCGGTTGCCGAACTTGGGAAGGCCTCCAAAGCCGGTTCCGGAGATGGTGCTGAGCTGGACTTCGAGCGCGATGCTGACCTCGTTGTCGTGATGGACGCGCGGCGTCACGAGGATGTTGACGCCGATATTCTCGTACTGGAAGGTCGTGATCGGCTGCTGGTTCACGCCGCCGGCCGCGATTGGAGTGAAGGTCGTGATGGGCACGGGGACGCGCTCGCCGAACTCGGCTTGCGCGGTCTCTCCATCGACGGCTCTGAGTTGCGGATTAGCGAGGACTCTCGTATCGCTATCCGCTCGAAGCAACGACACGACCGCCCCCGGCAAACCGACCAGTGCGAGGTTGCCGCGGCTATAGGGTGCGCTGTCGGCCGTCGTGTCTTGTGGGAATATCCCGGCCCGGATCCCGCCTTCCTCTGCCGCCGAGCGGAACTGGATCCCATACTCGTCCATACGGGTGCGGTCGACCTCGAGTACTTCGACTTCGACGATCACCTCGCTTCGGCTTTTGTCGACGGAGGTGATGATGAGCTCTGCCGCTTTGACGCGCTCGGGTGTATCGACAATCGTCAGTGCGTTGTTAGCCGTGTGCGGCGCAATGCGACGCGCGCCCAGGGTGATCCGCAAGAGGTCGATGGTCTCCTTCAGGTCGGCGCTCGAAAGATAGAACGTTCGACTCACTTGCTGCTCGTACTCGCTGCGCTTGGCCTGGTTGTCGGGAATGATCGTGATGATGTTTCCGCTCTCGACGCGAAAAAAGTTCTGAGTCGTCGTGCACAAGGAGCGAAACGCTTCTTCGAAGGTGGCATCTTCCAGGTCGATGGAGATGTCCTCGTCTTGGAAGGCGCTGTCGAAGATGACATTGACACCGGCGAGGGTGCCCAAGGACAGCAGCACGTCCCGCAAGC